>Ga0116151_10005877_pt1 | contig 10488 bp, 9 predicted proteins | sample AD_UKC117_MetaG_FD_89893 | JGI IMG/M metagenome (GOLD analysis project Ga0116151, IMG submission 89893) | Active sludge microbial communities of municipal wastewater-treating anaerobic digesters from Hong Kong - AD_UKC117_MetaG | ecosystem: Engineered > Bioreactor > Anaerobic > Digestate... | reverse complement strand
TGTATTCGTCATCCAGTCGACCTCAACGCCGGCGAACGACAATCTCATGGAGCTGCTCGTCATCATCGACGCGCTGACGCGCGCCTCGGCGAGCCGCATCACCGCTGTCATCCCCTATTTCGGGTATGCGCGGCAGGACCGCAAAGCCGGCCCGAGAACGCCGATTTCAGCAAAGCTCGTCGCCAATCTCATCACCACGGCCGGGGCCGACCGCGTTCTCACGGTCGATCTTCACGCAGGGCAGATTCAGGGCTTCTTCGACATTCCGACCGACAACCTCTTCGCGGTCAAAGTGTTCGAGCGGCGCATTCGTGAAATCCACAATGGCGACATTTCGAACCTGATGATCGTCTCGCCGGATGTCGGCGGCGTCGTGCGCGCGCGCTCGCTCGCAAAGCGCCTCGACGATCGCCCGCTCGCCATCGTCGACAAGCGCCGCGAACATGCCGGCGTATCGGAAGTGATGAACATCATCGGCGACGTCAAAGGCCATGACTGCCTTCTCTTCGACGATATCGTCGATTCAGGCGGCACGCTCGTCAACGCCGCGGCGGCGCTGATGGACAAGGGCGCGAAGAGCGTTTCGGCCTATGTCACGCACGGCGTCCTCTCAGGCAACGCTGTCGAAAAAGTCAGCAAGGCCGACGCGCTGACGCGTCTCGTCGTGACGGATTCGATCCAGCCGAAACCGGAATTCGCCAGCTGCTCTAAAATCGAAGTCGTCTCCGTCGCAGAACTTCTCGCGGAAGCCATCCGGCGCATCGCGAATGAAGAGTCGGTTTCGAGCCTTTTCGAATAAGGCTGCGCCTTTTAAGCGGAAACCATTTCAGGTTCATTCACCGGCGGAGCCGGCGGATCGACGCGGCGATAGAGCTGCTTGCCAAGTTCGACCCTGCCCGCAGCGTCTTTCTTCTCTTTTGCGAGTTCGCGCGCATGGCGCAGGCGTTCGCGAAGACCGAGGCGGTTGGCGTTCTGGATGGAAATGCCGGGCCGCGCATTGAGCTCCAAAAGCATGGGCCCCTTGTCGCGATCGAGCACGATATCGACGCCGAGATAGCCAAGCCCCGTCACGTCATAGGCGCGCGAGGACATCAGCAAAATATCATCCCAGTAAGGCACCTGAATGCCGGTCAGCGGATTGGCCGTATCCGGGTGAAGATCGACCGGGCGGTCGTGCTGCATGGCGGTGCGCGTAACGCCTGTCGCCATAGCGAGGCCGACGCCGAGCCCGCCCTTGTGAAGGTTCGCCTTGCCATCGGATTCCGCGGTCGGCAGGCGCACCATGCCGGCGACCGGAATGCCTTCGACAACGATGATGCGAATGTCAGGCACGCCCTTGAACGACACCTTGCTGAAGACGTCATCGAACTTGACGCGATACTCGATCATCGCCGTGTCCGGCTGCGCGCCGAGGCTGTACATGCCGGAGAGGATGTTATTGATGTGAAAACGGATCTCGTCGAGGCGGATGCGCCGTCCGCTCGCAAGGCGCCAGTCGTTCTGCAAGGGCCCGTCGATGACGACGATGCCGTTTCCTTGCGATCCCCTGCACGGCTTGATCACGAAGCCATCCGGGTGACGCATCATGTCAGGCAGGGAGCGCATGTCGCGCGCGTTCGCGACGACGCCGTAAAGCTCCGGGCTCGGAATGCCGGCGGCGAGCGCAAGCCGCTTCGTTTCGATCTTGTCGTCGACAAGGCGGATCAGCTTCCGCGGATTGAGCTCGTTGATGTAGTGGATATTGCGCTCATTGATGCCGAGGACACCATTGCGTCGGAGCGCGCCATAAATGCTGAACATCAGATCTTCGCGAACTCCCTGAAGCGCCAGAGCTCCGTCAGGCGGAGGCCGGTATACCGGCCCATGAGGACGCAAATTCCCATGAGCACGAGAAGCAGCTCCGGGAAGTTGTACATCAGATATTCGACATGGCTGTTCGTCATGGCGAGATAGGTGAGCCCCGCGACCGCGATGGAGCCGGCGCCCTGCTTGATCGCCTCGCTCGCCGAATCCTCCTCCCAAACAATCGACATGCGTTCGATCGTCATCGTCAGAATGACGATCGGGAAGAGAGAGATCGACAGGCCGATCGCCTGATTGGCGCCGGTAAGAAGAATAGTGATCCCCGCCATCGCCATGACGACAAAAATGATGACGACCGCCAGCCGCGGCACGAGCAGCAATTGCAGGCTCTCAAGATAGAACCGCAGCGCGAGACCGAGCGCTATCAACATGGTGAAGAGAAGAACGCCATTGAAGAGCGCCGTCTCGCGGAAGGCGATGCCGATGAGCACCGGCATGAACGTGCCGAGCGTCTGAATGCCAACGAAGACGCGCAGAAAGACGAGCAGCGTGATGCCGACGGGGATCGTCACAAGGATCTTGTAAACGAGCTGCGTCGTCAGCGGCATTTTGTTGAAAGTAAAATAGGTGCTGACGAAATCCATGCCGCCGCCCGCTTTGCCTGCGAGCGCCTCGGCGGCGTTGCTGGTCGACTGGAGGGCTATCTGCGTATCGAGCTCGCCGACGCCCGTCGTCGCGACGAGCGGGGCAGCGCCATGCCAGATCGTAAAGAAACGGCGCGGTTCGCCATCAGGGAAATAGCGGAAATCCTCACCGCCCAGATGGTACTCAAGCCAGGAACGCGTTTCGGCGCGCCGCGTATCGTCAGTCAGATACACCCCGTTCGCGATACGCGCCGGAATCGACTGCGATTGCAGGGTCTGTCGCGCAAGCTCCAGCCGCGCGACTGACGATGGCAAGTCATTGCTGAGCACCGCGATCTCATCGGCGAGCCCGTCATTCTCCGTCGTCGGCGCGAAGAGTTTCTTCAACGCGAGCGCCGCGAAGGAAGCATCGTCGGCGGACTGCCTGCGAAGTTCGCCCGTCCAGACGATGAACGCCTGACGCTTCACCGCATCGGCTTCGAATGGAATGACTTCCGGCTTCGTCTCACGAAAGACCTGCGGCAGCGGCGTCGCAGCAGTCTCGCCAAGCGTCTGCGCGCTGTAACGCAGCACCTTTTTGTTGCTCGGATAGCGATAGGTCCACACCGCCTTGCGATTGCCGGTCGCTTCGTCAGTCGAAAGGCCGAGGCCGAACGGCCCGTTATAAAACTCTTCCTCAGCGAGAGCCCGATCGGGACTGTTCGCCGGAATGAACACTTCGAGCCGCGCGGGCTCGTCCTGCCCGGTGAACTCAAGGAAGATTTCGAAATCCCAGAGGGTCGACTTAACGCCCGGCGAAACGGGATAGCCGAGATAGGCCGTCTTTATAAGGAAGATCGAAAGGCCCGCGGCGATCGTGACGAAGGCGAGAATCGCCGCACGCCTCATGCTCCTGGTCATTTTTGGGACTCGCAAGACTGGTCATTCGTGAGCGACTGCCCGGAATCGACCAAGATTCGATCCGCGAGGAATTCGCGGCCGATGAGAATTTCGTAATCGAAGTCGCCGCGATCGGCGAGATTGACTTCCGCATGCCCCGCTTTGCCGCCGACGCAGATCGGCAGGCGAATGACAGGCCGGCGAATGGTGCCGCCGGTCTTCGTCTTGATGTGAGCGAAGCGGATTACATTTTGGTCATATCTGACGGTTCGCCCGTCTTTGCCGACAAGGCGGAAGCGAACCCAGGTGTCTTTACCGTTGCGGTCGTAGAGCTCCACATCGCGCGCATGCACCGAGCTCGAATCAGCGCCCGTGTCGAGCTTGCCGCGCATGGCGAGAGCCATATTGCCGACATAGACGTCTTCAATATAGCCAAGAACCACGGGCTCTTCGTCCGGGTCGTCCTTCGCGAACGCGCCGAGCGGCGCGAAGGCGATCGCGGCCGCGAGCAGAAGCTGTCGTACAAAGACCATTTATCCGTCCCTAATTGGCGCAGGCGAGATAATCTACCGGCCGAGGGGTTTCAACTCAATTGAACGCAATATTTAGGGGCGTTTGGCCCGCTACGGGGCCGGTTCAGCCCTTTCCCTTGGTCTTGGTCTTATTGGGAACGGCGTTCTTTTCGATGAATTCGATGATGAGCCCTGCGACATCGACGCCTGTCGCCTTCTCCACGCCTTCGAGGCCCGGCGAGGAGTTCACCTCCATCACGACGGGTCCGTGATTCGAGCGGAGCATGTCGACGCCGCAGACATTGAGGCCGAGCGCCTTCGCCGCTGAAATCGCCGTCGAACGCTCCGCCGGCGTGATCTTCACGCTCTCGGCCGACCCGCCGCGGTGAAGATTCGAGCGGAACTCGCCTTCCTTGCCCTTCCGTTTCATCGAGGCGACGACCTTGTCGCCGACGACGAGGCAGCGAATGTCTTCCCCGCCCGCTTCCTTGATGAACTCCTGAACGAGAATGTTGGTGTTGACGCCGCCAAAGGCCTGAATGATCGACTCGGCTGCTTTCTGCGTTTCGCCGAGCACGACGCCGATGCCTTGAGTGCCCTCGAGAAGCTTGATCACGACCGGCGCGCCGCCGACGAGATTGATGACTTCTTCCGCATTGCTCGTGCGGTGCGCGAAGACGGTTACGGGAAGGCCGATGCCTTTGCGCGCCAGAAGCTGCAAGGAGCGCAGCTTGTCTCGCGAGCGCGAAATCGCGACAGACTCATTCGCCGGATAAACGCCCATCATCTCGAACTGGCGCAGCACCGCCGTGCCGTAAAACGTCACCGACGCCCCGATACGCGGAATGACCGCGTCATATCTCGGCAAGTCTGCGCCCTGGTAACGCACGGACGGGCGATGCGAGGTGATGTTGATGTAGCACCGCAAGTGATCGATCACGTCGATATCGTGCCCGCGCGCGCCGGCCGCCTCGACGAGACGCTTGTGCGAATAGAGCTGCGAATTGCGGCACATAAGCGCCAGCTTCATAAGTCACTCCGAAGGTCAGCGAATTTGCGCCGACGCCTATTTGCCTAACAGAAATGAAGCGCTCGGATTGATGACAAATTTCTTACGAAACGCGTCCCTACCAAGAAGCAGACGAAAGCCCATGGAGTCGCGGTTGGTGAGCGACAGGGCGATCGGATAGTCGCGCCCGCCAATACTGAGGCGCGTGCGAATGATCAATCTTTTTTCGACCTGCCCGTTCGAACTTCTGATGGAGCGCCGGTCGACCACAGGCGCCGAGCAGAAGAACTCCGGCAGGCGCTTCTTTTGCTCCGGATGCAGAAAAAACTCTGCATATTCAACCCCGTCCTTGATGACGGTTTTGAGACGGAATGCGTGAAGGGCGGAAGTCTTGGCGCCAGTGTCGACCTTTGCCTTGATCCGCGCCGCGCCGAGCTCCGGCAGGGCCACCCATTCGCGCCAGCCGATCAGCGTCGGGGGCGCCTTGTTTTTCTTCTTCTGAGTTTTCTCGCGCTTCTTAGATGTGGAGGGCATGACCAAGCGTTTTCAGGGCCGCCTCCTGCAAGGCCTCGCCTTGGGTCGGATGCGCGTGGATCGTTCCGGCGACATCCTCGAGCCGCGCGCCCATTTCAAGCGCGAGACCGAAGGCCGCTGAGAGTTCCGAAACGCCGCGCCCGACCGCTTGCAGGCCGAGAAGCAGGTGATTGTCGGCGCGCGCGACCGCCCGCACAAAGCCTTCCTCGGCTTCCATGGTCATCGCGCGGCCATTCGCCGAGAACGGGAAGAGCCCGGTCTTGATCTCGAAGCCAGCCGCTTTCGCCTCGTCGGGCGAAAGCCCGGCAGTGACGATTTCCGGGTCCGTGAAGCAGATCGCGGGGATCGCCCGCTTGTCCCAGCGGCGGTTTTCGCCGGCGACGATCTCAGCAACCATTTCGCCCTGCGCCATGGCGCGGTGAGCAAGCATAGGCTCGCCCGTCACGTCGCCGATCGCATAGACTCCCGCCATGGACGTGCGGCACTGGTCGTCGATCTTGATAAAGCGCCCGTCCATATCGAGCACCAGCTCCTCGCGGCCCCAGCCCTCCGTATTCGGACGGCGGCCCACGGTAACAAGAATCTTCTCAGCGGAAAGCGTTTCTTCCTTCCCTTCCGCATTTTCGATGACGAGCCCCTTCCCGCCTTTGCCGAGGCCCTTGGCCTTGGCGCCGAGATAGGTCGCGATCCCGAGCGCCTTCATGCGCTTGGCGACAGGGCGCGTCAGCTCCGAATCATAGATCGGGAGGATGCGGTCCAGCGCCTCGACGATAGAAACCTTGGAGCCGAGCTTGGCGAAGGCGATGCCGAGTTCGAGGCCGATATAACCTGCGCCAACGACGACGAGATTCTTCGGCGGGGCGCTGAGCGAGAGAGCGCCGGTCGACGAAATGACATCGCCGCCGAAAGGAAGAAAAGGAAGCTCTACCGGGACGGAGCCCGTGGCGATGATGATGTTCTCGGCATGGACGATTTCGGCGCCCTCGCCCGTTTTCACTTCGACCGTCTTTCCGTCGATGAAAGTCGCACGTCCCGTCAGCACGCGGACTTTCGACTTTTTGAGGAGCCCGCCGACGCCGGTCGTCAGTTTTTTGACGATGCCGTCTTTCCACTTCACGGTTTCAGCAAGATCGACTTCCGGCGTTTTCACTTTCACGCCGATCGCCGACTTGCCCGCGAAGTGCTGCGCTTTCTCGAACTCATCCGACGCGTGAATGATCGCCTTCGAGGGAATGCAGCCGATGTTGAGGCAGGTGCCGCCGAGCGCGGCCTCTTCGACGATGATCGTATCGAGCCCAAGCTGGCCCGCACGGATCGCCGCCACATAGCCGCCCGGCCCCGCGCCAATGACGAGGAGTTTGCAGGTGAGTTCCTTGGTCATCTCAATCCTCGATGAAAATCATCGCCGGGTTTTCGAGAAGCGCCTTGATGCGCTGCACGAAGACGGCGGCGTTCCAGCCGTCGATCACGCGGTGATCGAAGCTCGATGAAAGGTTCATCATCTTGCGCGGCACGAACTGGGTTCCATCCCATTTCGGGAGGGTCTGCATCTTGTTGACGCCGATAATCGCGACTTCCGGATAGTTGATGACCGGCGTCGTCACGATGCCGCCGAGCGCGCCGAGCGAAGTGATGGTGATGGTCGAGCCCGACAGCTCATCGCGGGTCGCCGAACCCTCTTTCGCGGCGTCCGCCAACCGCGCGACTTCATTCGCGCAATCCCAGAGCCCGCGCGCCTCGACATGGCGTACGACCGGCACGACAAGCCCGGCGCCCGTCTGCGCCGCGACGCCAATGTGGATGCCGCCATATTGGTGGATAACATTCGCATCGTCGTCATAGCGCGAATTCATCTGCGGCTGGTCAGCGATGGCGCGCGCCATGGCGCGCATCAGGAATGGCAGGATGGTGAGCTTCGGGCGACCTTCCTTCTTCTCAGCGTTCAGCTTTCCGCGCAGCTCTTCCAGCGCCGTCACGTCGACTTCGTCGACATAGGTGATATGCGGAATATGCGATTTCGCCGTCGCCATCTTCTCCGCAATTTTGCGGCGGAGACCAATGACCGGAATTTCCTTGATGCTCGTATCGGCGACGCCGACGGAACGAACGGCGCCGACGCTGTCGCCGCTTTCGAAATAGGCGTCGAGATCTTCGTGGCTGATGCGGCCGGCGGGACCCGTTCCGCGCACGCGGCGCAGATCAACGCCGGCGTCCGTCGCGCGCTTGCGCACGGCGGGAGACGCAAGCGGTTTCTCGCCTTCCTTGCGCGGCGCGCCGGCGGAAAGCGCAGGCGATGCTTTCATCGCGGCCGGCGCAGCGGCGCCGTTCGCTTTGGGTTCGGCCTTCTTCGGCGCTTCCGCTTTCGGCGCCTCAGCCTTTGCAGGCTCTTTCTTCGCGGGCTCCGGTTTCTTCGCTTCCTTCGGCGCAGATGCGGACGCGTTGCCCTCACCCTCGATTTCGAGGTGGATGAACGGCGTGCCGACTGCGAGCACTTCACCCGGCTTCGCGCCGAGCCATGTCACCTTGCCCTCGACGGGCGACGGAATCTCCACCGTCGCCTTGTCGGTCATCACGGCGGCGAGCACCTGGTCCTCGCGGACGTTCGCGCCTTCCGCGACCATCCACTCGACAAGCTCGGCTTCCGCAACGCCTTCGCCGACATCTGGCAGCTTGATGACAAATTGGCCCATCGCGTCAGCCCTCCATGACTTTTTTCAGCGCCGCGCCGACACGCGCCGGACCCGGAAAATACGCCCATTCGTGCGCATGCGGATATGGCGTATCCCAGCCCGTCACCCGGATGATCGGCGCCTGGAGGTGATAGAAACACCCCTCCTGCACGATCGCCATTAGTTCCGCGCCGAAACCGCAGGTCTTCGTCGCTTCGTGAACGATAACGCAGCGCCCGGTCTTGCGGACGGATTCTTCAATCGTTTCGAGGTCGAGCGGTAAAATAGTGCGAAGGTCGATGATCTCCGCGTCAACGCCCGTCTCTTCCGCCGCCGCTTCCGCAACGTAAACCATGGTGCCATAGGCGAGCACGGTGACTTCGGAGCCTTCGCGCCGGATGGCGGCCTTGCCGAGCGGCACCGTGTAATGACCTTCGGGCACGTCGCCGAGATCGTGCGATTTCCACGGCGTCACCGGCCGGTCGAAATGACCGTCGAACGGCCCGTTATAAAGCCGCTTCGGTTCGAGGAAGATGACGGGGTCGTCGTCCTCTATCGACGCGATGAGAAGGCCCTTCGCATCATATGGGTTCGACGGAATGACTGTCTTGAGGCCCGCGACATGCGCGAACAGCGCTTCGGGGCTTTGCGAGTGCGTCTGGCCGCCGAAAATGCCCCCGCCCGTCGGCATGCGCACCGTCATCGGCACCGTGAAGTCGCCATTCGAGCGATAGCGAATGCGCGCGGCTTCCGAGACGAGCTGGTCGTAGGCAGGATAAACATAATCCGCGAACTGAATTTCGATGCAGGGGCGAATGCCGTAAACGGCCATGCCGATCGCCGTGCCGACAATGCCGAGCTCGTTGATCGGCGCATCGAAGCAGCGCTGGCTGCCATATTTCTGCTGAAGCCCTTGGGTACAGCGGAAGACGCCGCCGAAATAGCCGACATCCTCTCCGTAAACGACGACATTGTCGTCGCGCTCCATGGCGACATCCATGGCGCTCCGGATGGATTCGATCATCGTCATGCGCGCCATGAACTAAACTCCCGCTTCCTGACGCTGACGCTTCAGGTGAAGCGGCGTTTCCTTGTAGACGTCTTCGAACATTTCGCGGATCGGCGGCTTCGGCCCCGAATGGAGCGTGCCGTGCGACTCCGCTTCCTTCTGGAGCTGCACCATCTCGCTGTCGAACTCGGCCTTCGCCTGAACGTGGCGCTCTTCCGACCAGACGCCGCGCTTGATGAGATAATTTTTCAGCCGCTCCACGGGATCGCCCAGCGGCCAGGCGTCGGATTCGGTCTTCGGTCTGTAGGCGGAAGGATCGTCCGACGTCGAATGCGCGCCGGCGCGATAGGTTACATATTCAATGAGCGTCGGCCCGTGGCCCGCCCTTGCGCGATCGGTCGCCCATTTCGCGACGGCGTAAACGGCCGGATAGTCATTGCCGTCGACGCGCAGCGCCGGAATGCCGAAGCCGAGCCCGCGCGCAGCGAAAGTCGCCGCCTTGCCGCGCGCGATTCCCTGAAAGGTCGAGATCGCCCACTGATTGTTGACGATATTGAGAACGACCGGCGCCTTGTAAGTCGAGGCGAACACCATCGCCGCATGAAAGTCCGATTCCGCCGTCGCGCCGTCGCCGACCCATCCGGAAGCAATCTTCGTATCGCCCTTGATCGCGGACGCCATCGCCCAGCCGACCGCCTGCACGAACTGCGTCGTCAAATTGCCAGAGATCGTGAAGAAGCCGTGCTCTTTCGAGGAATACATGATCGGCAACTGGCGGCCGCGGATCGGATCGTGCGCATTCGAATAGACCTGGTTCATCATGTCGAGAACCGGATAGTCCGACGTCATCAGCAAGCCCTGCTGGCGATAGGTCGGGAAGTTCATGTCGCCCTTCATCAGCGTCTTTTGAAACGCGCAGGCGATCGCCTCTTCGCCAAGGCACTGCATGTAGAAAGACGTTTTGCCCTGGCGCTGCGCCATCAGCATGCGGGCGTCATAGGCGCGCACGCGCATCATGTCGCGAAGGCCCTCGAGCGCCTGCTCGTCGGTGAGCATTCCCGCCCACGGCCCTACCGCCTCGCCTTCGCGATTCATTACACGGATAATCGAATAGGCGAGGTCGTGAATCTCCTCCGCCGCTACATCGATTTCAGGGCGCCGAACGACGCCGGCTTTCGGAATGGGAACGCCGCTGAAATCTGGCGTGTCGCCGGGCCGGCATTCCGGCTCTGGCACGTTGAGTTGCAGGGGCCTTAACTTGGTCATTCCACGCTCCCATGCAGGCGGAGGAACAATGTGCTCCGCGCTCGCCAACCCGTTATTCTCGCCTGCTTTTCAGCGGGCGCTGAGGGTCTAATCCGACCTCAGTGAGGAACGCAATGCCACGCGCGGCGCAGTTTATGCTCCGATCGGATTGTGCAACGCGATA
>Ga0116151_10005874_pt1 | contig 10491 bp, 9 predicted proteins | sample AD_UKC117_MetaG_FD_89893 | JGI IMG/M metagenome (GOLD analysis project Ga0116151, IMG submission 89893) | Active sludge microbial communities of municipal wastewater-treating anaerobic digesters from Hong Kong - AD_UKC117_MetaG | ecosystem: Engineered > Bioreactor > Anaerobic > Digestate... | reverse complement strand
GCTCCTCGAAGTCACCGCGGTAGCGGCTGCCGGCGACGAGCGCGCCGAGGTCGAGGGTGTAGAGCTGCTTGTCCTTGAGCGTCTCGGGCACCGAGCCGCGCACGATGTCCTGGGCCAGGCCCTCGACGACCGCGGTCTTGCCGACGCCGGGCTCGCCGATGAGCACCGGGTTGTTCTTGGTGCGGCGGGACAGCACCTGCATGACCCGCTCGATCTCCTTCTCGCGCCCGATGACCGGGTCGAGCTTGCCCTCGCGGGCGGCCTGGGTGAGGTTGCGACCGAACTGGTCGAGCACGAGCGAGCCGGCCGGGGTGCCCTCGGCGGGCCCGGTGGCCTGGCCGACGCCCGCGCCGGCCTTCTCGCCCTGGCCGGACTGATAGCCGGCGAGCAGCTGGATGACCTGCTGGCGCACCTTGTTGAGGTCGGCGCCGAGCTTGACGAGCACCTGGGCGGCGACGCCCTCACCCTCGCGGATCAGGCCGAGCAGGATGTGCTCGGTGCCGATGTAGGTGTGGCCGAGCTGCAGCCCCTCGCGCAGCGAGTACTCGAGGACCTTCTTGGCGCGCGGGGTGAAGGGGATGTGCCCGGTCGGGGCCTGCTGGCCCTGGCCGATGATCTCCTGCACCTGCTCACGGACGGCGGCCAGCGAGATGCCGAGGTTCTCCAGCGCCTTGGCCGCGAGCCCCTCACCCTCGTGGATGAGCCCGAGCAGGATGTGCTCGGTGCCGATGTAGTTGTGGTTGAGCATGCGCGCCTCTTCCTGGGCGAGCACGACCACCCGCCGGGCGCGGTCGGTGAACCGTTCGAACATTGCGCGACCAACTCCTGCGTCTCGAGGTCCCTCGATGGTATCCGGGGTGACCGGCACCGGCACCCGCCTCGATGTGCGGCGGACGCGGTGTGCGCGGCATACCGGAGGGTTATGCGGACCAACGACACGGTATGCCGCGCTGTTCCCTCCCACGCCCGCGTTCGCCGTGGGCGAACGGGCCATGCCGACACGGTATGCCGCCCGGCCGCACGACGGCGGGCGACCACGGCTGCCGTGGTCGCCCGCCGCCGGGTCGGTCAGCCCCCCATCGGCCACCAGCCGTGCCAGCCGTCGCGGAAGGCGGGCTCCCAGGCGGCCGTGTAGACGCGCCGGTCCGTGCCGACGGTGACGACATCGAGGTGGTCGGCGCTGCGGCGGACGCCGTCGACCGTGCCGCCGAGACCCGTGACGCCGCCCCGCAGCCGCCACCAGCCATGCCAGCCATCGGAGAAGGCCGGCTCCCAGGCCGCCGTGTAGGTGCCGCCGTCCGTGCCGGCGACGAAGACGTCGAGATGGTCGGCCGAGCGGGACACCACGTGCATCGGGCTGCCCGGCTGGGCCAGGCCGCCGCGGATGTGCCACCAGCCGTGCCAGCCGTCGGAGAAGGCGGGCTCCCACGCCGCGGTCATCGTGCGCCGCGCCGAGTCGACGACGAAGACGTCGAGCTTGTCGGTGGACCGGGACACGCAGGTGACCATCGCCTTGGGTGCGGCGACGATGTCCCGGATCCGCCACCAGCCGTGCCAGCCGTCGGTGAAGCCCGGCTCCCACGCCGCCGTGTAGACCCGGCAGTCGGTGCCGGTGACGAAGATGTCGAGCTTGTCCGCCGACCGCGACACTGCCGTGACCGGCGCACCCGGCGCGGCCATCCCGCCACGGATCTGCCACCAGGCGTGCCAGCCGTCGGTGAAGGCCGGCTCCCACGCGGCGGTCATCACTCGGCCGGCGTTGTCCGTCACGAAGATGTCGAGATGGTCCAGGCTGCGCGAGACGCAGCCGACGTAGGCACCGACAGGGGCGCGCAGGTCGCCGATCGCCCACCAGCCCTTCCAGCGGTTGGACGGGTCGTATGCCGCGGTGTAGACCCGCCCGTCGGTGCCGACCGTGAAGACGTCGAGGTAGCCGGGACGCCGGCTCACCGCGGTGACATGGCCACCGGGCGCGGTGCGACCACCGCGCAGGTAGGTCCAGCCCTGCCACCAGGCCGGTCCGCCCGGCACCCAGGACGCGAAGCGGATGTCGCCGAGCTCGTCGGCGGCGAGCGCGGTGAGGCTGTCGGTGCCCATCGACACGACGTGGACGGGGGAGCTGGGCGAGGGCATCCGCAGCCGGTCCAGCCCCCAGCCGAAGTGGCGGGGCGTGACGGGGCAGAAGGCCCACGAGTTGGCCTTCATGATGCAGTCGACGCTTGACGCGGCGCCGTTGGCGCAGTTGGTGTTCGGCTCGCCGAAGCGGCCGAAGGACCCGCCGGTGGTGCACCCCGAGACGGCGTACTCGTCGGGAGCGCCGAAGATGTGCCCGGTCTCGTGGATGAAGACCCGGTCGAAGTTGTCGATGCCCCAGCCGTCGTTGCGCGGGTCCATGACGACCCGGTTGCCGCTGGCGTAGGCGAAGTGCCAGAGGGTGTAGCGCGTGACGAAGAGGACGTAGCCCCACCGGGAGCCGGTGTGGTCGCGGACGTCGCGGGCCAGCGCCTCGACGCCGGCGTCGCCGGCGGCATACCCGAGTGCGGCCATGGCGGCGTTGCGCCAGGTGATCTCGGCGAGGTCCGCCGCGTCTGGCGTGGTGATCGAGACGGTGTGCGTCTCGACCGAGAACGACAGGTGCGCCGATGGGTTGGCGGCGGCCAGCCAGGCGTAGCCCTCCTGGATCTCGGCGGCGATCTTGGTCCGCTCGGAGGCGGCCATCTGGGTCGCCGCGGTGGGGCCGTTGACGAAGACGACGGACACCGCGACCGGACCCTCGAGGAAGTCGTTGAGACCCTCCGCGGGCGGCGCGCCGAGGTCGCGTTGGGCCAGCGGGGCGGCGGGTTCCTCGGCGTCGCCCTCGGTGCCGAGGTCGCGCGGGAGCAGGTCCTGCAGCAGTTGCGGCCGGAGGCCGTCGCAGCTGGCCATGTCCCACGGCTCGCCCGCGCGCGGCCGGTTGGCCTTGACCGTCGCCCAGGCCTTGGTGCCGCGCAGCGCGAGGGCGTCCAGGCCGCGCCGCTCGGTCTCGCTGAGGGAGGCGACGACCTTCGCGTCCACCTTGGTCGGTGCCACACCGCGGGTGCGCGGGTCCGGCAGCCCCCGCGTGGTGGCTCCGGTCGTGCCGGTGGGCGGCGTGGAGTCGTCGACGACGAGCACCCGGTCACCGAAGCGGACGAGCACGCGGCCGGCGAGGTCGGCCGGGAGAGGCTGAACGCGGTCCGGGCCGGCGGCCGCACCGCGGCTGCGCCGTGGCGCGTCGAGGACGACCACCGAGGTCGGCGGCGGGTCGGACGGGGCGTGCAGGTGGGTGTGGTCGTGGCCGGCGCTCGAGCCGACCGACTCGGCGGCCGGGGTGTGCTGGGCGGCCTTGGTGGCACGCTTCGGGCGTCGGGCTCCGGGCTGATCTGGTGACATGGGGAGAGTCCGTCCTGTCGACAGGCTGCCACGGACCGCCCCGTGGCCGGCTAGCGCGCAGGAGGGTCCGGCGGGGTGGCGGCTGGGTCGTCCCAGTCCGCCCCGTCGAGGTGACGCGCTCGCGGGTGAGGAGCCGTTGCGGCGCGGGCAGATACCCCTGCCGCCTGGACGAACGAGCACTCGCCCTCGGTGAGCTCCGGCAGGCCGCGAGGCGCAGGCTCACCCGGGGCCCACAGGTGAGCGTCCGCAGTGCCGCCGAGGTCAGCGAGCTCGGCGAGCTCGGCGGCGGTCAGCTCGACGAGCCCGATCCGGCCGGCGGTGACGAGCAGCCGGCCGGCGGGCGGCATACCGTCACGGAGCAGCGCGAGGCGACGCACGCTAGGTCCGCGAGTCGCGCAGGCCGGTCGTCGCGCCGTCGGAGCGACGGAACAGCGGGAAGGCGTTCGGCACGCCCGAGGCGTCGACGCCGACCGACCATTCGTCGAGCACCCAGCCGGCCCGCTCGATCGCCTCGACGCTGTCCATCCAGGCCTCGATCGCGCCGCGGCCGGGCGAGCCCCACGCTCCGATCCGCAGTCGCGCGATGAAGAGCGCCCGGCCGGCGCGATAGGCCGCGGTCGCCTGGGTGGTCAGCTCGTCGAGGTCGCTCTCCTGGCTCATCACCGCAGGGTATGCCGCCCGCTCGCCGCCCGCAGGCCACGCCGGGTGCGCCGGTCAGCCCGGCCGGACGGCCTGCAGGGTGTAGGTGAGCGGCAGCCGCTCGCGGCCCTCGCGCAGTCGCCACTGACCGGTGCCGGTCGGCTCCAGGACACCCGGCAGCGCCTCCCAGTCGACGACCTCGTGCTCGACCAGGCCGGTGATCGTCAGGCCCGCGTCGAGCAGCGCCTGCACGATCTCGCCGAGGCCGTGGCTCCACTCGTAGGTCACCGTCTCGGCGAACTCGCGGTCGGTCTCGACGTAGGTGCCGGGCTCCTCCCACCGGATCGGCTCGCCCGTCGCGAAGTAGGGATGGCCGACGACGAGCGGGTCGCCGGGCTCGTGGGTCTCGGCGATCGCCCACATCATCGGGTGCCCCTCGCGGACGAAGAGCCGCCCGCCGGGCCGCAGGATCGCGGCGACCTGCCGCGCCCAGGTCTCGATCGAGGGAATCCAGAGCAGCGCGCCGACGCCGGTGTAGACCACGTCGAATCGACTGTGCCCCAACGCGGTTGCCGCCTGCTGCACGTCGGACTCGACGTAGTCGATGGGCACACCGGCGCGTGCGGCGAGGTCCCGTGCCTGGGCGAGTGAGGCGGGGCTGAAGTCCAGCCCGGCGACGCTACTCGCCCCCAGTCGGGCCAGGCTCAGGGTGTCGGTGCCGATGTGGCACTGCAGGTGGCAGACGTCGAGCCCGTCGAGGCGGCCGAGCAGCGGGAGGTCGAAGGAGACGACGCCGGACAGCGCCGTGGGGTCGGCGAGCAGCCGCTCGATGTCGTAGCCCGGGCTCGCCGCGTGCGCCGGCGCCCGCTCGTCCCAATTGGCCCGGTTGGTGCGCAGGTGCTCGTCCACGACGACCGAGTATGCCGCGCGGCGCGGGTCGGCGGTTCACGCTCGGGTGGAGGTGATTCGCCGGCTCGAGGAGCCGGCGGCATACCTCCACCGGTTGCTCAGCGGCGGCGCTGGCAGCGGCCGCACCAGAAGAGGTTGCGGCCGGCGACGACCTCCGTGCGGATCCGCGAGCCGCACACCCGGCACGGCTCACCCTGGCGCTTGTAGACGTAGTAGCGCCGCTCGACCGCGCCGGCCAGCGGGTTGGGCCGCCAGGCCGAGACCCCGCTGGCCGCATCCGGTGCCAGGGCTTCGTCGACCTCGCCGGCGAGGATGTCCTCGACCTGGTCGGCCATCGTGACGATCTGCCCGAGCCGCACCCCGATCGGCAGCAGCAGCACGACGTCGGCCCACAGCGCCTCCCACGTCTGCCGCCGGATCTCCCGACCGGGCCGGTGCGGGTCGACCCGATGCCGGAAGAGGATCTCGCTGCGATAGACGTTGCCGACGCCCGCGAGCACGGCCTGATCCATCAGCAGGTCGGCAATCGACCTGGGAGACTTGGAGATTCGCTTCCAGGCGCGCTCAGGGTCGTTGTGCGAGTCGAGTGGCCGCAGCGGGTCGGGCCCGAGCCGCGCGATGACCGAGTCGACCTCCTCGGGCGTCGCGATGGCCACGTGCGTCGCTCCCCGCAGATCCGCGAGGTATGCCGCGTTGACCAGTCGCAGCCGCACCGCACCCACCGGCTCGGGCGGCCAGTGTTCATTGCTCGAGCGGCCGAACCGGCTCGCTCCGGACGCGGGCTCCCCTCCTCGCTCGCTCGTCCCTCGCTCGACTCGTCGGTCCAGCCCGCGCCGCTCGCCTGGCCGCTCGAGCGGCCAGTGTTCATTGCTCGAGCGGCCGAACCGGCTCGCTCCGGACGCGGGCTCCCTCACATCGAAGCTGCCGATGAGGCCCAGGTGCACGTGCAGGAAGACGTCCTCGGCATACGAGCAGAAGAGGTGCTTGCCCCACGCAAAGGCCTCGAGGAACGGCCGGCCGGACAGCAGCGCAGCCCCCTCGACGAAGCGCCCTTGCGGGCTCGACGCGAGCGGGGCGGTTCCGGCGAAGGCGTGGTTGAGCGACCCTGCCAGCCGGTGCAGGGTGTGCCCCTCGGGCACGTCAGCCGGCCTTGCGCGCGGCGGTCTTCTTCGCGGCCGTCTTCTTCGCGGGCTTGGCGGCGGCGCTCGACTCTCCTGCGTCGGCCGTGGGGGTGACCGGCTCGCCGCGGGCTGCCTTGGCCTTGTCGACGCTGCGCTGCAATGCCTCGAGCAGGTCGACGACCTCGGCCTTGTCCTCGACGGCGGCCGGCGTCTCGACCTCGCCGCCCTCGATCTTGCTCTTGACCACCGCCTCGACCGCGGTCGTGTAGTCGTCGGTGTACTCGGTCGGGTCGTAGTCGCCGGCGAGCGACTCGACGAGCATCTGCGCCATCGCGAGCTCCTTGTCGCTCGCGTGGCCGGAGTCGCCGAGGTTGATCTGGTCGGCGGCCCGGATCTCGTCGGGCCACAGCAGGGTCTGCAGGACGATGACGTCGTCGACGACCCGCAGCACCGCCATCGTCATCCGGGTGCGGATCGACACGGTGACCAACGCGACCCGGTCAGAGGTCGCGAGCGCGTCGCGCAGCAGGATGTAGGCCTTGTTCGCGGCCTTCTCCGGCTCGAGGTAGTAGGCCTTGTCGTAGAGCATCGGGTCGATCTGCTCGCGGGGCACGAACTTGTCGACCGCGACCTCCTTGCTGCTCTGGTTGGGCAGCGCCTTGAGGTCCTCGTCGGTGAGGATGACCATCTGCCCGTCGTCGGTCTCGTAGCCCTTGGCGATGTCCTCGTAGGCGACGAGCTCGCCGCACGCGCTGCAGACCCGCTGGTAGCGGATCTGACCGCCGTCGGTCCGGTGCACCTGGCGGAAGCTGATGTCGTGGTTCTCGGTCGCCGAGTAGAGCTTGACCGGCACGTTGACCAGGCCGAAGGACACTGCGCCCTTCCACATCGCCCGCATGGCTCCCCCTCGGGTGTCCGGCTGCCGGGTGGCAGGAAGCATCCAGTATGCCGCCTCGCGGCCCGTTCGCCGGTGGAGGTATTCCCCCGGCTCCGGGACCCAGCGGCATACCTTCACCCGCTGGCGGGGCTGACCCCAACAGTCTCACCCGTCACATCCGCCTGTAACACCTCACGCGTCACACCCGATAGGGGATGTGACCGAGCGCGTCCCGAAACCCCCGAGCGGGACGCGCGGTCGAACCGATCGAGCGGGCCACGCCGGGGAGCCGGCGTGGTCCGCTCGGCCGTGGGCCGCCGATCGACGACGCCGAGGCCCGATGCCGGCTCGGCCGCCCCGCCTTCGTCCCGCTCAGCCCTTCGGCAGCAGCGCGGCGGCGAGGTCCCCGTCGCGATCCACCCGCGCGAGCACCTGCTCGATGGTCAGATGCTCCAGCGAATCCGGCTGCGCCGCACCGCGCTCCACCTCGTCCCAGGTCCGCGGCGTCGCGACGAAGGGAGCCACGCGGCCCCGGGTCGAGTACGGGCAGATCGTCGTCTTCGCCGCGACGTTCTGGCTCCAGTCGAGGAAGACCTTCCCCGGACGCAGCGTCTTGGTCATCTGCCACACGACGAGCTCGGGCCGGGCCGCGGCGAGCTCCTGAGCCAGCTGCTTGGCGACCCCCGCGATCTCGTCGCTCGTGTGCACGCCCGGAAGGGCGGCATACACCTGCAGGCCCTTGGAGCCCGAGGTGACCGGCACGGTCGTCAGCCCGATCGCCGTGAGCCGCTCGCGCACGAGCAGGGCCACCTCGGAGCACTCGGTGAGACCGGCGCCAGGTCCCGGGTCGAGGTCGACGACCAGCCGGTCGGGCCTGCCCCGCTCGGCAGCACCGCCCTCCCCCTGCACCACCCGCCACTGCGGGACATGCAGCTCGAGGGAGGCGAGGTTGACCAGGTAGGTCAGCGAATCGAGGCCAGTGACAAGGGGATACGTGAGCGAGCCCTCGGAGTGCTCGAGCGTCACGCGGGGCAGCCAGGCCGGCGCGCCGGAGGGCAGGTTCTTCTCGAAGAAGGTCATCCGGTCGACCCCGTCGGGGTAGCGCACCCGGGTCACCGGCCGGCCCGCGAGGTGCGGGAGGATCACCGGCGCGATCCGCGCGTAGTAGTTGAGCACCTCCCCCTTGGTCGTCTCGCTGCCCGGATAGAGGATCTTGTCGAGGTTGGACAGGGTCATCCGGCGACCCGCCACCTCGACGCTGACCTTGGTGTCCTTGCCGCTAGGCATCGGGGGTCGGCACCTCGCTCGGGTCGACGTCGCCGGGCGTGAGATCGGGTCGCAGACCACGGTATGCCGGTTGGCGCAGCCGGCGGGTGTGCGTGAGCCCCAGCGCCTGGACGTCGCAGACGAGCACGGGGTGCACCCAGGTCGTGCCGAGCGCATCCTCGCGAGGCACCTCGTCGACGAACGGCGTCGCATCGGCCGTGAGCGGCCGGAGGTCGGCGAGCAGGCTGGTCGCCGTCCGCCCGGCGATCCCCGAGCCGACCTTGCCGAGATAGGCGAGACCACCCGGCGCGGGCACCCCGACGAGCACCGAGCCGATTCGGTCGGTCTGGTCGGTCTCGGGCCGCCAACCGCCGATGACGAGCGACATCGAGGTGCGGTGCGGCTTCTTGAGCCAGTCCTCGGAGCGGACGCCCGCGGCATACCGGCCGTCGAGTCGCTTGGAGACGATGCCCTCCAGCCCCTGCTCTCGGGTGGCGGCGAGCAGCACCTCGCCGTCGGGGAAGGTGGGCGGCACCCGCCAGGTCGGCCCGTCGAGCTCGAGCCGCTCGAGGGTGGCCCGCCGGTCGCGGAAGGTGCGCGCCCGCAGGTCGACGCCGTAGAGGCGCAGCAGGTCGAAGATCATCAGGGTCACCGGCGCGCGGGCAGCGAGCTGGCGCGCCTTGCCCGGGCTCGCGACGTGGAAGCGCTCGGCTAGCGCGGCGAAGCTCGGCACCCCCTGGCGCATCGCGACGATCTCGCCGTCGAGCAGCATGTCCTCGTATTCCGTTGCCAGGCCGGCCAATTCGGGGAAGGCGACGGTGACGTCACGCTCGGTGCGGGACCACAGCCGCAGCCGGCCCTCGCTGACGTCAGCGAGCACCCGCATGCCGTCCCACTTGACCTCGTGCACCCACTCCGGGCCGGTCGGCACCCGTCTCGTCGGGGCGGCGAGCATGGGACGCATCAGGCGAGCATCTGCAGGACGGCGTGCCCCCGCACCGCCGCCTGCCGATAGAACGCGAGCAGGTCCTCGAGATAGGGCACGAGATAGCCGTCGAGGACGTCCTCCTCGTCCCAGATCGCCGGGTAGACCTGAGCTGCCGTGAATGCCTCGGGGTCGTATCGGGCGAGCATCGTCTGGCGCGGCACCTCGCGCAGGGCGGCCGCGACCGCCTTGACCTGGCCGGGGGTGAGCAGGGTCGCCGGGCCGAAGCCGACGTCCTCGCCGATCGGCGTGCCGCCGAGGATGGCCAGGTCGAGCGGGTCGTCGCTGTCGACCTCGCCGTGGTTGCCGGTGAGCAGCACATGGATGCCGTGCCAGGCCTTGTCGAGGTCGAGCGACATCCGCGGGTCGGCCGTCTGCTCGGCGATCAGCCGGTGCACGAGGCTGGGGTCGGCGCGCAGCTCACGCAGCTCGACGCTCGAGAGAGCGCGCGCCGCATAGATCATCCCCATGGCCAGCCAGTATGCCGCGGCCCCTCCCCGCCGACCGGACCATCCCACGCCGAGCGGACCATCACCCCAGCGGACCGACGCGCACCGGGTGGCGGCTGCGCGGCATACTGAGGCATGGCCACCTGGACCTGGACGGGGCGTGCGCTCACCGACCGCGAACACGCCAGCGTCGCGGCCGACGGCACGGTGGCCGCGGAGCTCGTCGAGGACGAGCCTCCTGATCCGCGAGACACGGTCGACCTCAACACCGCCTGGCACGGGATCCACTGGCTGCTCACCGGAACCGCCTACGACGCCGAGAGCGTGGCCGGCCAGGCCATCTTCGGCGGCGAGCCGGTCGGGCCCGACCTCGGCTACGGCCCGGCGCACCTGCTCGACGTGCCCACCGTGCGCCGGATCGCCAAGGCGCTCAGCACCATCAGCGCCGGCGAGCTGGCCGAGCGGGTCGACCCTGAGGCGATGAGCGCCGCCGACATCTATCCCGGCTTCTGGAGCGAGCGCGACATCGCCGAGGTGTGGATTCGACCGCGCTACAAGGCATTGCGCCGCTTCTATCAACGAGCGGCCAAACAGGGCCGTCCGGTGCTCGTCGCGATCATCTGACGGCGTCACTCCCCCCGACGGCCGGGCGCCGGGCGCGAGTGGTGACCTGCCCTGCACCGGGAGGGGGTGGTGTCGGGTCTGGTCGCGCGAGTGGTGACCTGCCCTGCACCGGGAGGGGGTGGAGTCGGGTCTGGTCGCGCGAGTGGTGACCTGCCCTGCACCGGGAGGGGGTGGAGTCGGGTCTGGTCGCGCGAGTGGTGACCTGCCCTG
>Ga0116151_10005871_pt1 | contig 10493 bp, 6 predicted proteins | sample AD_UKC117_MetaG_FD_89893 | JGI IMG/M metagenome (GOLD analysis project Ga0116151, IMG submission 89893) | Active sludge microbial communities of municipal wastewater-treating anaerobic digesters from Hong Kong - AD_UKC117_MetaG | ecosystem: Engineered > Bioreactor > Anaerobic > Digestate... | reverse complement strand
GCCGCGACGGTGTGCACGCCGCCCTGTCGACAGATCACGCCGCCGCCGTCGTCACGCTTCGCCGGAAAGTCGCCGGCCCCGTCGACACGCTGCTGCACGCCGCCCGGGATCGCGCCCGCCAGTACCTGCTCGACGAATGCGTTGTCGAAAGCGATCCCGCCGCCGGCGTTCTTTCCGCCATGGTCCTCGGCCGCCGCAGCCAGGTCGACCAGACACTCAACGAAGCGTTCGTTCGCACCGGCGCGGCGCACTTTCTCGCCGCCAGCGGTCTCCACGTCGGCTGGCTCGCCCTCATCGGCTGGTGGCTCGCCCGCATGATCGGTCTGTCCAACCGTCAGTGCGCCGTCCTCGTGGCGCTGCTCATTATCGCGTACACAATGCTCGCCGAACCCCGCCCATCCATCATGCGCGCCGGCGCGATCGGCGTTCTCGCGTGCGTCGGAATCTACCGGGCGGGCGTCACGAACACGCTCAACTGGCTCTCGGCCGCCGTGATCCTGCTGCTGATGCTCGATCCGACAGACGTCTTTCGACCCGCCTTTCAGTTCAGCTTCGTCGCCGTCCTTTCGATCGTGTACCTGCGGCCGATCGTCGACGCGTTTCTCACGCGACACATCCGCGCGTTTCAGAAGCTGGACGCGCTGGACGCCGCCGTCGACGCCGCCGTTCCGATCCCGTTGACACCGAAGCTGCCGCGACGCCGCGAACTCGTCGCCAACGAACTGCTCCGCGCCGTTCGCCTCACGTTCACGGCGTCCGTCGCCGCATGGATCGCCAACGTCCCGCTCGCCAGCTATCACTTCAATCGCTTCGCCCCCTTCGGCTGGCTTTACAACCTGGTCCTCTGGATTCCCGCCTTCCTCGTCACGGCCCTTGGCTTTCTCAAGGTGCTTCTCGCCCTCGTTTTTCCATCGAGCGTCATACTGACGGGACCGCTTCTTCAGGTCGCCATCAATGCGTTTCTCTCGCTCGTCCGCGCGCTCGCCGCCATCCCCGGGGGGCTCGTGGAGGGCGCCAGTCCTTCCCTGCTGTGGGTCGCCGCGATCTACACGATGCTCATTCTTCGGATTCGATTTCCGATGCGATTCGACAAACGCGCCTTCACCCCGCTCATTTACATCGCGCTGCTCCTCTGGTTTCTTATCCCCGCGCGATGGGCAAAGCGGGACTCCGGCGCCCTCAACGTCTGGATCCTGGCCGTTGGCGACGGTACCGGAATTGTCATCGAGCTCCCCGACAGCCGCACGATGCTCTTCGACTTCGGCACACGTTCACCATTCGACGCCTCTACCACGGCGACGGCGTTTCTCGACCATCGCGCGATTGATGAAATCGAAACCGCCTTCATCACGCACGCCAACTTCGACCACTACGGCGCCATGCCCTCCATTCAGAGGAAGGTCCCCATCCGCCGCGTCATCGTCAGCGACCAGTTCGATCACTTCGTTAAGGAATCTGGAGGCGCGGCCCGATTCTTCAGGTCGTTGAGACAGACGGGCGACGGCATGGAGATCGTCGCCGGACCAAAGACGTGGCGCGACGCCAGCGGCGTCGAATTTGAAATCCTCGGCCCCATCGCCGCCGCCGACGGGCGCCCACCCAGCGCCAACGACAGTTCACTCGCCCTGCGACTGACCTATCAGGGGCATTCGATACTCCTGACGGGCGATCAATCCGAATGGGGCCTCGGCCATCTGCTGGCGCGCCCCGAGATTCACGCCGACGCCCTCGTCCTTCCGCATCACGGCGCCGTCGTCCACAACACGCAGCGCTTCATCGATCGCGTCAACCCGAGAATCGCCATCCGCTCGACCGGCCAGCGCCGAGACATGACGACGAACGGCATCGAGCGTCTGGTCGGAACGGCTCGAACGTATCTCACGACGGCCGACGACGGCTGCATTCGCCTTAGGATCAAAAATCACAGCCTGACGGCGACCCCGTTCCTGCACACCGACTGAAGCGCGACGCCCTTTCAGCCCCCTGAGTGGTCCAACGCGGCACACGTCCGAGCCCGGCCGGCGATGGCCGGGTCAGTCGACGGATACCCATCGATGCGCTGCACATGACCGCTTCATTAAATTCTCATGGATTCGGCGCCGCCGCGGCGTCGGCTGGTTTGGCGTGCCCGAACACACTCGATATACTCCGGCCCACCTAACGCCGAACCTGAATCGGGAACTTCGACGAATGCGCCACGAATTCCAATGGGTCGTGCCGACTCCGAACGGCGACATGCCGCTGACGCTGACGATTTCGTCCATCACCGGCTGGATCGGCGGCAAGGTTCTCACATTTGACGGCGCCGTCGTCTATCGCCGCGGCATTTTCGCCGGGATCAACCAGAATCTCGTTGTCCCCGGCGCCCCGAAGAAGAACTACTATCGACTCCGCGCCGCAAAGACCGGCGCCGACGCCGAATGGCGGCCGACGCTGTACGCGGGAGACGTGATTATCCCGGAGAAATTCGGGACGGCGCCGCCGATCAACCCCAGGCGTCCTCTCAACCTTGCCATCACGGTGGGCGTGGCCTATCTGCTGATCTTCATCACAATTGGACTTTGGCTTTCCATCGAAAAGACGCTGAACGCGATCTTTACGAAAGCGGACTCCCGCGCCTACGTACTCGTCGTCGAAGATGACACCGAGCCGGCCACATTTCGGCAACTCGGGCAGAAACTCCCGGCGGCGCATCTCGATCAGCCATATTCGGCGCAGCTATCCGCCACCGGCGGCACAGAGCCCCTAACGTGGCGTCGATCGAAAGGGAGAATTCCGCCGGGCCTTTCAATCGACGAATCGAGCGGGCGAATTACCGGTACGCCGCAGGAGGATGGCGACTACCCGTTGTCAATCCGCGTCAGCGATGCGACGGGCGCCGCCGCGACGTACGAGTATGTTATTCGAATCGTTGGCGAGCGATCTCCCGACCTGCGGATCACAACGGATCAGCTGCCCAACGCTCATGTCGGTGTTGAATATTCCGCAACACTCGATGCAGAGGGCGGCGAGCCGCCTTACAAGTGGGTGTGTAACACGCGCAAGCTCCCATTTGGCCTGAAGCTTGAAGAGTCCAAGCCCGATCCCGAGACGGACGGAGCGAGCGATGAAGCGACCAAGGTTTGGAAGATCGTTGGTACGCCCCAGCCGCCGCCGCCAGACGCCGAAGGAAACTCTCATGCAATTGGGGGGCCCTACGCGCTAACGCTTCGAGTCGTCGACGACGCGTACCACGCGACTAACGACACGACACCTCTCCTGATACCGATTGCAGTCTCAATCGTCTGCATGCTCGGCCTCTGGATCATGCTGCGATTCTCGCTCTACGTCTTCGCGGCAGTAATCGTCATTGAACTCGTTCTGTATTTCGCAGGTGTAGCACCCATCAGCCTGGCGGCCGTCGCCCTTCAATCCGTTGTCTGCGCCATCGGGTTTGCGAATATCCGCCACATGCGCTAACGCATGGTCGTTCACCGGGAAACGTCATTCATGTCTGATCCGAAAAGGCCCGCAATCGAAGCCGATCAGCCGTTGGAGCATCCACCAGGATTCCGCGCACGCCGCGGGCAGAACTGGTTCATGCTCGGGCTCATGTACGCCTCGTACTACACCTGTCGCTACAACCTGAGCATCGCCGCGCCGAGCATCATCCGGCAGTTCGGTTTCGACAACGCTGACTTCGGATTGATCAACACGGCCCGTCACTGGGCCTACGCGGTCGGCCAGTTCATCAACGGCCTGTTCACTGACAAGCTCGGCGGCAAGCAGGCGATGGCCGTTGGCGCTGTACTGACCATCATTCTGAATGTCCTGTTTGGTGTCGCATCGCACGCCGGCGCCGGGAGCGTCCTGATACTGTTCTGCATCATCCGCGCCTCAGACGGCTACGCGCAGTCATTCGGCGCACCGGGCATGATCAAGATCAACACCGCCTGGTTCGCGCGCGCCGAGCGAGGTCGGTTCGCCGGCGTGTTCGGCCTGATGATTCAGCTCGGCAAGATCGCGATCAACACCCTCGGACTTATGCTGCTGACCGCCAATACCGTCGCCATCTTCTGGATCGGCCCGAAGATGACGATCGGCGGTTCATGGCAATGGCTGTTCTACATCCCGCCCGTGTTTGTCGGAATCGTCGCCGTTCTCATGTTCCTGATCGTGAAGAACAATCCGGAGGAAGTCGGCTACGAAATCAAGCACGACGAAAGAGAGGCCGAGAACGACGGGGATCATGAGGAGAAGATCCCGCTGTCCATCGTTCTCAGGACAATCCTGGGCAAGCCGATGGTGTGGATCACGGCCTGCGCATACTTCTGCACGGGTTTTGTCCGCTCGGCGCAGGACGACTGGTGGGTTCGCTACTTTGATCAGGAGTGGGGCCTTGACATCTCCACGTCGTCGCTCGTGATTATTACTGGCGCCCTGCTTCCAATCACCGGATTCGTCGGCTCAATCAGTTCGGGCTATATCTCGGATACCTTTTTTAAAGGTCGCCGGGCGCCCGTCGCAATGGCCCTCTACGGTCTGGAATCAGCGGTCATTCTTCTGGCGGCGCTGCTCCTCTCGAATCCGTCGATTGCAACCCCCGGACTTGCCGCCGTGCTCATGCTCGCCGTGTCACTGACCTGCAACTCGACGCACTCCATTCTGGGAACCGCGGCCGCCATGGACCTAGGCGGCCGTAAGATGGCCGGCTTCGCGGCGGGTGTCATCGATTCGTTTCAGTACATCGGCGCGGGAATCTCTGGCTGGGCGCTTGGCAAACTGCTCGACTATACAAACGCGATGACAGACCTGGGATGGGTTGCGTGGTATTACGCCATGCTCCCCTTCAGCCTGATGGGCATGATCCTCATGGGCGTCATCTGGTGGCGGACGCGCGGTAAGGACGTCGTCGGCGGCTAACGCCGATCGCGCTGCCCACGTTACACTGCCGGTATGTCGCGACCCGTTCCGATCCGCCTGTGCGAGATTCACTCTCTCGCCATTCCCATGCGCCGAAAAGTCGGCCACGCCGCCGCCCAGCGCGTCTGCTCTGAGCCGATCATCTTCAGCGTCGAACTCGCCGACGGCTCGCTGGGATACGGAGAAACGCATCCTCGCGAATACGTCTCGGGCGAGTCGCCGTCGGATGTCATGGCGTCGATCCGCGACATCTTCCTGCCGCTCCTGATCAATACGCGCCCCGCCAACTTCGGCGAGGCCATAGAAGCCGCCGCCGCCCTGCCGACAATCGATGACAACGGCCGGCCGATCACCGCCGCGCGCGCCGCCGTCGAGCTCGCCCTGCTCGACGCCTACAGTCGCGCTTTTCAGCGCAGCCTCGAAAGCGTCGCCGGCTACTTCGAGGAACGCGGCTTCGAATCGCCCGGCAGCCGACACACCTGTCGCTACACGATCGTGCTTCCCTCCGGATCGCCGGCGAAATCCGCGAAGCTGGCGCGGCTCGCCCGCTGGGCGCGCATCACGAACTTCAAAGTCAAAGTGGGTGACGAGGACGACGACGCCCGCCTCCGCGCCGTCTGCGACACACTGAAGCGCCCGCTGGCCCGCGGCGCCGCAACGCTCACGATCGACGCCAACATGGCCTGGGATATCGACGGGGCCAAACGGAAGCTTGTCGGATGGCGGGATCTGCCCATCCAGTGCGTCGAGCAGCCGATCCCCAAGCTCGCCGCCGAGCACTGGGGCCGCCTCGCCGACGAGTCGCCCTTTCCCCTCATGCCGGACGAATCCCTCATTACCATGATCGACGCCGAGGCGCTGCTGGAGGCCCACGGCGCAGGCTGGTTCAACATTCGTCTCAGCAAGAATGGGGGACTCATTCCCGCCCTCAGACTCGCCATTCTTGCGAATCGAAACCACATCCCCGTCCAGCTCGGCTGCATGGTCGGCGAAACCAGCATCCTGTCCGCCGCCGCGCGATGGTTCCTCCAGATGACCCCCGGCGTCAGGCGCGTCGAGGGGAGCTTCGGGCGACTCCTCCTGTCGGAGGATGTCGTCGCCCGACCGCTCCGTTTCGGACTGGCCGGTCGCTGGCGCCCCATGTCCGGCTTCGGTCTCGGAATCCACGTCGACCGCGAGCGCCTCCGCCGCCTGGGTGTAATCGAGCCCGAGATCGCCCGCTTCTGAATCTGTTAACAATCGCCCATAACCTGCCCGTCCGAAAAGGCCCGACGACACGTCAGCCGTCCGCCGAACAGCCGTTCGGCCAAATCGCGTTTCTTTCGGCGGCGATTGATTTTAGATCGCATCTCGCCATACCCTTTAAGTGGAAGGTCGAGGTTCTCGACCGGGCTGCGTGGCGAGATCATTCGGCGCCCCCGCGCAGCCTTTCGACTGCGGCGCCCATCGACGCCGCGCCAGGTTGCCCGTTCGCAGGATGCCCGGCAAAATGCGTCGGCAATTTCTGCGCCGGTCTCCGGCGCAATACAGAAGACTCGGAACAACTACGTAAGAGCCGAAACGAGGACGCGCAAAATGGCCGCGGATCCCGCAGCAGCGGAAACCAAAAAGACGGGAACGGCGGCTGGATCGCAAATCGGCCGACGCGCCGTCGACGCGCGTCTCGCCACCCCCGACGAAATCCAGGCCTGCATCCGAAAACAGGAAGAGCTCGCCGGCGAAGGCAAGGTCTACGACCTCGGCCGCATCATGGTGAAGACCGGCGTCATTACGGCGTCGCAGCTCAAGCGTCTCGTCAACCCGTCGCCCGAAGATTCACTCGCGCCCTCCGTGCAGCAGATCCCGGGCTTCAAGATCATGCAGAAGATCGGCGCCGGCGCCATGGCCAGCGTCTATAAGGCCCGCCAGCTCTCGCTCGATCGCATCGTCGCCATCAAGATCCTGCCCAAGCGCCTCAGCGAGGACGCCGAGTTCGTCGATCGCTTCTACAAGGAGGGGCAGGCGGCGGCGCGGATGAACCACAACAACATCGTGCAGGCCATCGACGTCGGCGAGTACGGCGGCTACCACTACTTCGTCATGGAATTCGTCGACGGCGACACAGTCTATGACCATCTCGTCAAGAACAAGACCTACGCGGAGGACGAGGCCCTCAACATCATCCTTCAGATCGCCCGGGCCCTGGAGCACGCGCACAAGCGCGGACTCATCCACCGGGACGTCAAGCCGAAGAACATCATGATCACGAAGGATGGCACGGCGAAACTGGCGGACATGGGTCTCGCCCGACAGGCCGACGACGTCGCCGCCGCCGAGGCGGAAAAGGGACGCGCCTTCGGCACGCCCTACTACATCTCCCCGGAGCAGATCCGGGGCGTGATGGACGTCGATTTCCGCGCCGACATCTACTCCCTGGGCGGCACGCTCTATCACATGCTGACCGGCCGCGTGCCCTTTGAGGGCCCCACACCGACGGCCATCATGCAGAAGCACCTTAAGCACCCGCTGGTACCTCCGGACCATATCAACAAGTCGATCTCGACGGGCCTGGCCGAAGTCGTCGAGCGCATGCTCGCCAAGCATCGCGAACATCGATACGCCTCCACGACAGACCTGATCGTGGACCTTGAACGCGTCCGTGACGGCAAGCCGCCCCTTGAGGCCCGGACCAAGCTCCGCGACGGTCTGCTCGAAGACCTGGCCGACGGCGCTCAGGCCGACGACTTCAATGACGGCATGCATCCGGCCCAGATGCGACACCACCAGCCGGCGCAGGCCGCCGCCTACCCCGTGTGGCTCGCCGCCGTCGCCGGCGTCGAGTTCGTCGCGATCATCATGCTGATCCTCATCATCGCATTCGCCAAATAGACACGTGTATTTATTCGCCACGCGCAACATCTGCGCTTCGCGTTTCGCTACGAACAAATCCATAGCCATCGTCCGATCGCGCATCGCGACTGCAGAAAATTTTTGCGCCGGCGCCATTTTTTGACTTGGCAATGACGTCGTCCGTGATACTATTCCAACGCCGCAATTCAAGAGGGAGGCCTTTTTTACAGGCAAGGATGCCTGGCTCGAATTCACCTGACATATCAAGCTGTCCCCCAGCTACCCGGTTGGCCTTCGAACGGAGTTTGGAACGTTCGTGCGCTGATCGCACTTTCGTTCCGTGAGAACAACGGAGTGTTCCACGATGGCGAAACCGAGCAAGGAAGTTGCAGCGCTTTGGAAAGAGTACCTTGGCACCGGTCATCCGATCGCGCTGCGAAATCGCCTCGTCGAGCACTATCGCCCCATCGTTCACATGCTGGCCGCCCGCCTTGCACAGAAGCTGCCGGCCCAGGTCAGTTACGATGAGATCTGCTCCGCCGGCTACGACGGCCTGATGGAAGCCGTGCAGGCCTACGATCCTTCCCACAAAGCCAAGTTTGAAACCTTCTGCCAGCAGAGAATTCATGGCGCCGTCATGGACTGGCTGCGAACGCTCGACGGCCAGTCCCGCACCGTCCGCAGCTTTGAAAAGCAGCGCATGAAGCAGAAGGAACTGCTCGACTCGTCACTTGGCCGACCGCCAACAGACGACGAAATCGCCCGAAAGATGGACATGACGCGCGAACGATACTCGGAACTGTCTCGCCTTTCCCGCCTCGGACACGAAGTGCATCTTTCCGCCGTCCAGAGCGACGACGACGGCCAGCATCGCGGCTCGCCCGGCGGTTGGGACATCGCCGACACCGCCGCCGTCGATCCCTCCCAGCGCGTCAGTCGGCAGATGCTCACCGACTTCATCACGCGCGGTCTCAACCACGAAGAACGCCTCGTCCTTGTGCTCTACTACACGGAAGGTCTCACGATGGCCGAGATCGGTCTCGTCCTCGACCTGTCCGAGTCACGTGTGAGCCAGATCCACAAGGATGTGATTGGCAGACTCCGACGCCGCTTCAAGGAAGAGGCCGCCGAGATGGTCGCCTGATCGCCGCGGCCACCTGCACGATGCCAACGCCGACATCAATGAGACACGACGCCGACCTGTCGAGGTCTGCGATCATCGTTCTACGCCATTCCGCCCGTGCAGAAGCGCCCCAGTAGATGGGACAGGCGCCGACGTACGGCCGCATCGCGACAACACCACGTCTGTATCCCCGCCGATCTTCGAAACGCCCGCAACACGGCGCCGTCGCCTGACAGGGGAATGGCCCTCACCTCAGGATGGCGAGCGGCCGACACAGCGGCGCCCGGTTCGCCGACCCAAGCAATCCAAAGAAATAAACGACTACTGTATCTACATCTCCTCATTCACTAGAATCTGAGGCGACGGCACAGGTTGCCTACGGGTTTTACAACAAGGAGACGATGCGATGAGAATGACCATCATTGCGGGACTGATCGTCCTGGCGACGTCGATGCGCGCGCACGCGGGCCCCCTCAGCGCCATGGGAGATTCCTATTCGGCGACGATCGCCCACATGACCGAGCACTACACCTTTGAGCCGATCGCGCAGGCGACGACAGACCCTGTGTTCGGAACAACGTCGTCCGTGGGCGAGTTCTGGCTGCCCTTCGTGGAGATACTGATCGACACGAACGAATTTCCGGGCCCCGGACCTGACGAGACCACGCTCACATTCCGAATTACGGGCAATGACAAGTACATCAGCGGAATGAGCTACAACAACGAGAACGGCATCGGATTCACCTGGGATATCGGGGACTTCAATGCCGGGCTGAATCTCGTCGAATTCGGACAGCCGTTCAGCATCCATTCGGCGCAGATGGAGCTCTTCTCCGACGGCAATCCCGTCTTCTCAACCTCCATGCCGATCGACCCGATCGGTGCGGACCCGCGATCCCGCGCCGTCTTTTCCAACGGCGGCGCCGGACTCTCGATCCGCGGCAGCGTCTTCTGGCCGGACGATCTGCCCGCCAACATGGTCGAAAACAAGGTCAACGAAACGTTGTTTACGATCGTCGTCCCCGAGCCCGCCTGCGCCGCACTGCTGGCGATCGGCGGACTCGTCGTCGTACGACGACGACGCGGCGCGTGACGCCCCGGGGAGTGCTGGCCCTGATCGTCGCCCGCCCGCCCACGTTAGCGGATGATTGTTGAGCGACGTCGGGCTCGGCGTCGGCGCCGAACCGCAAGCATCAACAGGCAACACATCGAAACGGCGGGCATGACGGCCGGAGCGCACAACCCGCACGCGGCGTCGCCGGCGGGCGGCTCAGTGCAGGCGTCCCCAACGCCATCCGCATCCGAATCCGCCTGATCGGCGTTTGCCACGGCAACGCAGTTGTCAACGTCATCTGCAACGCCGTCGCCATCCGTGTCCTCCGGCGTATTCATCGGTGTCGGGGGCGGCGGTGGCGGGAGGGCTTGCCATGGCGGGGGTCCTTCGGCATCAGAAAGTGATGCCGTCCCTCCCGGGGTGCCGGAGACGAGCAGTTCTCAGACTACACGCCGGTGTGAACAATCCGGCGGTTAGAGCACCGGCGTGTGAACCTAGCGGCGCGGCCGCAGTCTGCTGGCGATGCCCGACAGCACCGACAGCGCAACGGTGCTGCGGCGGTGGTGGCCCACGGTCAGCCAGTCG
>Ga0116151_10005867_pt1 | contig 10497 bp, 9 predicted proteins | sample AD_UKC117_MetaG_FD_89893 | JGI IMG/M metagenome (GOLD analysis project Ga0116151, IMG submission 89893) | Active sludge microbial communities of municipal wastewater-treating anaerobic digesters from Hong Kong - AD_UKC117_MetaG | ecosystem: Engineered > Bioreactor > Anaerobic > Digestate... | reverse complement strand
TGAAAAAAGTGACCATTTTTGGCCGGAGATCATCCCCATCCTGCAAAAGAGTACGTCTGGACCTGACAATCAGTTACAAGCCTACCAGGCCGATGCGTTATTCTGGGCCTACCTGTTAGGCGCAGTTGAATTCGCCCGAACCGATCAGGTAGCAGCGGCTAAAACCTACCTGGCCCAAGCTTTTAATAAGAAAAGCCCGACAACTGATGAAACGGCAGATTTCGTTTTTCCCATTGTTGAAACCGCAACTCGCCCCTGGCATCAGGCATTTAGAGAATATCCAGAAGCTCGACAAACAATTGCCCGATTCACGGCTTGTCTGGGCGACTCGCCCGTTGAACAAGCGCTAAGAGCCTACCTTAATTTATACCAAAACCTGGAGCAACTCAAAGCTCAGAATTGGAGACAGGGCTGGCATTTCCTGGCCGAAAGTTGGCCTTCTTTGCCCAAGCGGGGGTTATTGCGCCCTAAAGCGCTCCAGTCGTTACTGTACCTCTTCTTGGGAACTACCGGCATCTCAAGGCTGCGCACCATTAAAGGCCGGTTGGCGAGAAAAATGACTAGCTTAACTCTTCGTGCCACCACATTTGATCCCGGCAATGGTTAATAATAACCGACGTAAATTTGCCCGAGCGAAGTGGGAGCGCCGGTACTGGGATTAATCAATGAGCAGCTCTGCCAGCCAGGGGCGTAAGGTTCTGCGCCGGTAATACGGTTGGCAAACCAGGCATAGCGGTCGATCCAGGGTGTCGTCTCAAACCAAGGGGTTATCGAGGTCATAACACTCGTATTGCCATTTTTACTGCTGCTCCAACACTCCCCGCCGTATTCTAAAATCCAAAAAGGTACATTGTAGCCTCGAGCCAGCGCCTCATTGCGCCGAGCATTTAGGTAGGTCTGAATTTCGGTGGGCGTTCGCTTGTAGATGTTCCAGCCAAGGGCATCAAAATGCGGCTTGGGACCATACAGAGCTTTATAGGCGTCAACCATCGCCCAGGTCCACTGGTGGCCATAGGGATCACTCTGACCAGGGTCATATTGATTAGGCGACGGTGAAACCAATTTTACGCCGGCAGGAATCGCTGCATTTTCAATTTGCCGCCATAAAACTGCCCCTTGTGTTGGCGACAGATTACCTTGCCAGGGTAGGTTAGGTTCACTAAAACCGATCAGCCAACCCGAAGCTTGAGCATTGGTAACAGCCTGGGCGAGAGTACCCTCATCGAAAACACCGGAAATTCTGGGTACAAATTTGTTAGCATTTTCAGCTCCACAAGTGGGATCAGGATTAATGCGCCAATTCAAGTACCACGAAGCCTGCAAAGTTTGCTGGTCAACGCATGCAGGTGAGACAGGCGCACCCACTCCTTTTCTAGGAGGAGGCGGTCCATAGACCATAGGCAGATAGACCGTGATAACGTTGCTGCTGACCAGGCTTAAATGATCTGTTTCGTGGAACAACCGAGATTGGGGTAACCAGGCCGACTCTTGTATAGGCGCTTGAGGCTGGGCGAAAACTATCGAAACATGCCCAAACCATAATAACAAGATGGCAAAATAGACAAGACCCACAAGTGGCAGGTTTAATTTTCTCATGGCAATACCTTATCCCCCAAAGCTACTAACTGATTTTGCATATTTCAACAGCCAGCACCCTGAGTAGATCATAGCAAAGGTCGTATCGAAGGATGCGTTGTCATCTACCACTACTTGTTTGAATAATTAGTATATTACCAGAGTTATCTCGCTTTGACCAGTCAACAAGGAACTCACCTCCAGCATAAGTCCCAGGGCTGCTTTTGCGCTAACGTGCAAAAGATTTATCATATACTCGACCAGCAATAAAAAATTTGCGGCCAAGAAAGTCGACTACCTTTGGAAAGTTTTCTCCCCACTATCGCTCGAAACTCATTTTTTAGCGCCTTTGGCAAACTAAGCATTAAGCTAATTGCCTTTATTTTCACCATCTTTATCGTCCGCTATCTGGGCGATGAGGATTACGGGCGTTACACTCTCATCTGGTCGTATGTAGTTGTCTACTCAATGCTGGCCGATGCCGGACTAGGGTTACTAGCGATCCGTGAAATTGCTCAGAAACAGCCCGGCAGCCAATATATCGCGGCCAATATTATTATCATCCGGGTTCTCTTGGCACTGGTCAGTATGGTGCTGATTTTGGGTACGGTTTGGGTACTTAATTACGACCCGATATTTCTGTTACAAGCCTTCCTGGCCAGCCAGATTTTACTATTATATGCCGTTCATGATCCGCTCGACGCCGTGCTGCAGGCCCATGAGCGCTTTGATCTGTCAACCCTGGCCATCGTCATTGGCCTGCTGGTTTTCGTCGGTACGGGCTTTATTTTTTTATGGTTTGGCTGGCATATAACCGGGGTTATTCTGGCTCGGCTGTTAAATGTATTGGTGTCTATCTGGCTAGCCTGGCGATTACTGGCGAAATACCGGGTAAACCTGCAGTGGCAGATCAAGCCGAGGCTGTGGCCAGGTTTTCTCCACGCCTCGCTACCGTTTGGTCTTATTAAATTACTACTTAGTTGGTCCTCACGGATAGATTTGATTATCCTGGCCTGGTTCTGGCCGGAGCAGATGGTCGGCTGGTACGGTGCAGCATATGCCCTGATTATCGGCATTATGGTTATCCCTAACTCAATTAATGCCGCTTTATTTCCGGCCCTCAGCCGCCAATATGCGCGAGACCCGGCCAATGTGCCGCATACCGGCGAAATGGTGCTGAAATACCTGGTGATTATTGCCGTACCGGCAGCAGCCGGTCTCAGCCTGATCGCTTCTCAGCTTATACCGCTGCTGTACGGAGCCGACTTTATCCCGGCGGCGGTAGTGCTGCCACTGCTCATCTGGGTAGCGCCATTGGCTGCTATTTCGGAATTTCTGAGATATTACCTCTTAACAATTAACCGGGAAAAACCAGCGGTCTGGGGACTGGTCTTATCGGTCACGGCGAATATTGCCCTGAATTTCTGGCTGATCCCCGTCTATGGCCTTATAGGTGCAGCCATTTCCGCTATTGCGGCCGAATTCTGTTTAGTCCTGTTATATGCCAGCCAACTCAGGACGCAGCTAAAACCGCTCAAATTGAGCCGTATTTTATTCACCCCCCTTTTAGCAGCCCTAATTGTAATAATCGTAATTGGCTACTTGCCCGTAACGGGGTTATACTGGCAAGCGGTGCTGGGGAGTCTCATTTACGTTGTCTTCATTCTAGGATTCCGCGTGGTACAGCCAGCGGAGCTACGAGAATTAATTTCGGCAATATCGCCGACCAGGAGGCGAGCCGCCATGAACCAGATTAAACGGCCCTATCCTTTAGTCAGCGTTTTTATTCAAACGTACAACTGTAGTTGCTTTGTGACTCAAGCAATTGAAAGCGTGCTAAAGCAAACCTATCAAAACTTTGAACTTATCGTCATAGATGACGGCTCCACCGACGAAACGGCTCAATTGCTCTCTCAATATGAAAATCATCCACAAGTCAAAATTCATTATAATGCCCGCAACCTGGGTATATCGCCAACCTGGAATATAGCCCTGAGTCTCTGCCAGGGTGAACTTGTTACCAAACTCGACGCCGATGATTTTTTTTCGACTGAACAACTGGAAACTGTGGTTGATTATTTTCAGCAACATCCTGACATAGGGCTAGTTTTCTCTGGTCTAACGTTGCTCCACCCGGAAGGTCACCGCGAGCCCGAGATGTTGTTTCGCCATTCTCGCATTCTCTCTCGGGAAACCTTTTTACCCACGTTGCTAAAACGATGTGTCATGCGCGCCCCGACCGTGTTTGTGCGGAAAGAATGTTATGATAAGTTAGGCGGCGTGGTCGAGCAGATGAAACTCCACTCCGACTGGGAAATGTGGGTACGGATTACGGCCAACTATCCCGTAGGCTTTATTGCCCGCCGTTTAGGTACATACCGCCTCAGTTATGGGGCCAACTCCACAGCTATGGCCATCCAACAGGGCTACAGTCTACAGGATCTGGAGTTGTGGTTAGACTTGCTAGATAAAGATCAGTTGCCTTATCATCTGAGTGAGTCGGAATTGAGTACCCTGAAATGGGGCATTTATGACCTAATCATGCGCTTTGCCGGAATCGCGGCGTACGAACAACAAAAAGAGTTACACCAAACGTACATTGCTTTTGCCGAAAAGATGTTACGGGGGCAAACGATTCCGGTCAATATCATCCACCTACGCCGAATATATTTCAACTTCCATAAGAGTGTTCATGCCCTGAACCGGAGACAACCGCTCCGGGCCGGTCGCTATTTTATCGAACTGCTCAAGATCAGACCGGGCCGGGTGCCGGAGGTCTGGGGCCAGATCCGGTTAGTCTTCAAACTCGTCAATCGAACTGTTGCCAGTGTTTTTCGTCGGGTGATCACTTATTATGTCCTATGAATGCGACGTCTCAATCCTTAAAAATCTCTGTCATCACACCATCCTTTAATCAGGCTCAATTCATTGAGCGTACAATTCAAAGTGTGCTGAACCAAAACTATCCTCAACTTGAGTACATTGTCGTTGATGGCGGGTCAACAGATGGCACCCTAGATATCCTCACCAACTATCAAACGCATCTGAGCTGGATTTCGGAAGCGGATCAGGGACAAGCAGAGGCTATTAACAAAGGCTTCAAACTGGCAACCGGCGAAATCGTTTGTTGGCTCAACGCCGATGACGAATTTATGCCGGATACGCTGTTACAGGTAGCCAATTTCTTTAGCCACCACCCTGATGCCAAGTTTCTCTATGGCGACGCCGAAGCTGTTGACGAGGCTGGTCGCGCTTACGGCCGCCGGGGAAATGTCAAACCTGCCAATTTTCGAGATTTGGTCAGTCAAGGTGATTTCATTGTCCAACCCGCCGCTTTTTGGCGGGCCGAACTGCTCGGCGAGATTGGCCTACTCGATGAGACTCTCAGATATTGCCTGGACTATGAATTCTGGCTTAGGGTGTCACAAAAATACCACTTACATTATGTCCCCCTAACCCTGGCCAGGGAACGCTTTCATGCCCAGGCCAAGACCACCCAGGCCACCCTGCGGCGCATTCAGGAGATCGAAACCGTGGCCCGGCGTTATGGCAACCCCCAAATCCCCCACCGTTTTCAAGCTGAACAGACCGCAGTTTACCTGGCTGAGACGCTGCGCCAGGTCCGCTCGGCGCATTGGTCGAAAGCGAAACATTTTGGCCGATTAACACTCCGCAGCTTTTCTCCCTCCTTACACATTTTGCCTCATTTGCTGGCGCTTTCACTCGGCCCCACAGGAGTGACCTGGATGCGTTTGCATTATGATTTGCTCCGTAGCAAATTACGATCATCCTGAAACCTTTATTTTCCTGGATTGCTCAAAAGCTCGAAGCCGTTTATACTTTCGGCCGTGGAAAAGAAAACCTGGATAAATCAACTCGTTAGTATTGGCCAGCGAATGGGATTACTTCTCCACTACATCGTTATAACCAAAAGAAATGGGGCAAAATTATGGATTTAACTACCAAACGCATCATGGTCACCGGCGGCGACGGCTTTCTGGGCCGTTACGTCATTGCCGCCCTCAAAGAAACCGGAGTCGAGACAATTTTCGTACCTCGCCACCACGACTACGATTTGACCCAAATTGGCGATGTCGTTCGCGTTTACCAGGACAGCCGGCCCGATGTCGTGATCCACTTGGCCGCCAAAGTGGGCGGCATCGGTATCAATCGCGAGAAGCCGGGCGAGTTCTTTTACGATAACCTGATGATGGGCGTCCAACTGATGGAGCAAGGCCGTCAATTTGGGGTCGAGAAGTTTGTGTCGATTGGCACGATCTGCGCCTACCCCAAAATCACGCCCATCCCCTTCAAAGAAGAAAATCTGTGGGACGGCTATCCTGAAGAGACCAACGCGCCCTACGGGTTAGCCAAAAAAATGCTGCTGGTTCAGGGCGACGCCTACCGGCAGCAATACGGTTTTAACGCCATTTATTTACTGCCGGTTAACCTCTACGGCCCCGGCGACAATTTCGATCCCCACTCGTCACACGTCATCCCGGCCTTGATCAAAAAATGCGTTGATGCGCTCGATCGCGGCGACAACCAAATTGTGGCTTGGGGTTCGGGTAGCCCCTCGCGAGAGTTTTTATATGTGGCTGACGCGGCCCGAGCAATTGTGATGGCCACGGAAAAATACAACAAACCGAACCCGGCCAACATCGGCGCCGGCATGGAAATTACCATTAAAGACCTACTGCATCTTATTGCGGAACTGTGCGGCTTTCAGGGCGAAATTGTGTGGGACGTGTCCAAACCAGACGGCCAGCCTCGCCGCTCGTTGGATACCCACTTCGCTCAACGGGAGTTCGGCTTCAAAGCCACCACTGATTTCCGCGAAGGGCTGCGCCGAACCATCGATTGGTACATCGCCCATCGAGCTGAAATATCGAATGAGGCTGCCGGTTGAACGATCTGCCGCGCGTTAACATCTTGGGCGTCGGCGTCCACGCAATTACGATGGCCCAAGCGCTCGATCAGATCTCGACCTGGATTGAGCAGAGCGCGCGCCAATATGTCTCCATCTGCACCGTCCATACGATTATGGAGTGCCGCCAAAGCGAAGAGGTGCGCCGGGCCGTCAACCAGGCCGGCTTGGCCACGCCCGACGGCATGCCGTTGGTCTGGCTGGGCCGGCTCAAAAGCAAACACGCGGTCACACGAGTTTATGGCCCTGACCTTATGCTGGCGTTGTGTGAGTTGTCGGCCCAGCGAGGTTATCGTCACTTCTTCTACGGCGGCGCAGCAGGCGTAGAAGAACTGCTGGCCCAACGGCTGCAAGCCCGCTTTCCGGGTTTGCAGGTAGCCGGAACATACGCGCCGCCTTACCGGCCGGCCGCTTATGAAGAGGCCTCCCAAGCCATTGACCTCATCAACCAGGCCAAGCCTGACATCATCTGGGTAGGTCTCGGCACCCCTAAACAAGATTTGTGGATGGCCGCCCATCGCCACCGGCTAACCGCGCCGGTCCTCATCGCCGTTGGCGCGGCGTTCGATTTTCACGCCGGTCGCATCCCTCAGGCCCCCCAGTGGATGCAGCGCAGCGGCCTGGAGTGGTTCTTTCGCCTGCTGCACGAGCCACGACGATTGTGGTATCGCTATCTTGTCTACAATCCCCTTTTTATCCTCCTGACCCTGGTACAATCGTTGGGCCTAAAAAAATTTTCATTAGAATAACTCGGAGCGACAAAGCTTGCTTTGTCAAACTCGATCAAAGCAAGCTTTGTCGCTCCTACAAAACAAACCCAATGCTCCACGTGGTTATTTTCAGAGAAAACTTCTATGCTTGATCACTATTTACGCGGCGCTAAGGATTATGCTCTAGCCTTTTTAGCCTCACCACTGTACCGTATCCACCCCATCACCATTTCTTTCATCGGTCTGGGTTTTGGTCTCATCGCCGGTTTCTTTTTAATGCAACAGCAGTATTGGCTCGGCCTTATTTTTTGGTTAATTAACCGTATCCTCGATGGGCTGGACGGCACCGTCGCTCGCCAAACCGGCCGACAGAGCGATCTTGGCGGCTATATCGACATCCTTTTCGATTTTGCCATTTACGCTTTCATTCCCATCTCACTGACGGTGGGAGCGCCTTCAACAGAGGCGTTTCTGAGCTTAAGCTTTTTGCTGGCCAGCTTTTACATCAACGCCGCCTCGTGGATGTATCTGGCGGCAATTTTGGAAAAGCGCCGGCAAGGGGCGCAAGCGAAAGGGGAGCTAACGACCATTACCATGCCGTCCGGTCTCATCGGCGGCGCGGAAACCGTGCTGTTCTTCAGTCTATTCATGATCTGGCCGCAGCAGCTTATCCTACTGTTCGTGTCGATGGGTATTTTAGTGCTGGTTACCACCGGCCAGCGGCTTGTGTGGGCGGCTCGATATTTGAATAAATGTTAGAATTTTGCTAGAAACAGCTACGAATTTTGGTAGTTATTCCAGGCTTGTAAAAATGAATCCGGTATCGACACGGTCTGCCGGTCGGCATAATTAAAGGTAATGATGCCGGTTTCGGCCAGAGCGACAAGCTGCGCGTCTTTAGACAGCCGGTAAAAAATACGAAAACTTTTGCGCGAGATGTCGCCGATGTGGCAGTCGATGTGGAGGACATCGAACAAAAAGCCTTCCGCCTTGAAGTTGACCACCAGATCGCCCAGGATAATCCCGGTCTGACCATCGCCCAAATTAAGTTCACTTAAGCCCAGCGCCCGCAGCAGGTGAACCCGTGCTTCACTGATAAGGCCCACGACCGCATCATTGGCCAAGTGGTTGCCGTAGTTGAGATCCGTAACCCGCACCGTTACGGTGTGTCTGAATTCATAAGTAGGTCGTTCTTCCAGTTTTATGCGCGGCATTGCTTCTGTCTCCGGTTGATTTTTCAAAACTCCCCCCAGACCTCACAGGTTTTGAAAACCTGTGAGGTCTACGCTGATTATACGACTAAGCGAATTTCGGAACAATTAGACCAAGCTCTTTCTAAGCAGATATTCACCTTTTGTAGAATCTGAGGAAGAGTGATCTCGTTTCGAACGTGTCATTGTAGTGCTCTTGGAACCGTGATATACTGAAATTAGAAACACGCGAACATGACCTGACGGGGAGATTTGTCACTTGTTTGATTTCAATCTTTTCTCTTTAGCCGTACTAGCCCAAGCCGTTACTCTGATCGCCATTCTGGTGGTGGCCTGGCTTTCCCAATTCATTCTGGGGCGACTCTTCATTGCCTTTGAACTACGCTTAAGGCGGGTTCCCTGGGCGCGACATTTGCCGGTGATTGCTTTGAGCGCCCTGCCCCCGCTGCTGGCCTGGTGGCTGGCCCGGCTGGCCATCGATAGTTTTGACGCTTTTGGCGGGCAAACCAACCTACTGCGCTGGGCTGTTCCCTTCTTCACGCTCTGGTTCTTTTACCGGCTGGCCGATACGTTGATCACCATCAGTACCAGGGCAGCGCAAGCTCAAGTGTGGCGCAGAAAAGTACTGCTGCCCGTTACGCTGATAGCGGGCCTGCTGTATGCGTTTGGTCTGTTAGATGATTTTCTCCAGTTGGGTTCACTGGCCGATGAGAATCTGCAAAATATAACCGTTGGCTCCGTTCTGGCCGGCTTGGCGATTATCGGCCTCTTTCTGCTCCTCTCCAGATCTATTTTTCGCTTCTTAGAAGATGGGTTTTTGCCGGAAGCGGGGTTTGAGCCGGGGTTAGCCCACGCGGTCTCAACGCTCATGGCTTATGCGGTGTTGATCATCGGCGTGGTCGCCGGGCTAATGGTGACCGGGGTCAATCTGACCACCCTGACGGTCATCGCCGGGGGGTTATCGATTGGTTTGGGCTTTGGCTTGCAGCAGATTGTCAGCAACTTTGTCAGCGGCTTTATCTTGATGTTTGACCGGTCGATCAGTCCGGGGGATGTCATTGAGATCGCCAGCACGGCCGGGACGGTTCAAAATATCGGGATCCGCAGCATCATTATCAAAACGGCCACCAACCGAGAGGTCATTATCCCCAACTCGCATTTTTTGTCTGATATGATGACCAACTTAACCCGCACCGATCGAACGGTCCGGGTGGATATTAAAGTGGGCGTTTCCTATGATGCCGATCCGCTGGAGGTAGAGCAGGCTTTACTGGAGGCAGCTCAGCATCCACAGGTACTCGAAGAACCGTCGCCCGCCGTTCAGTTTCTCGATTTTGGCGATAGTAGCCTTGACTTCGCGCTGCTCGTCTGGACCAACGATCCCATACGCATCCCCGCTTTGTCCAGCGATCTGCGCTACCGGATCTGGGACTCACTCCGGCAGCGAAATATTGAAATCCCCTTCCCGCAGCGAGATTTGCATATTCGTTCCGGCGCAATGTGGCAGCCAAAAGATGGAGCCTCACCCCAAGTAGAGGAAACTCTCAATCAAGGACAGTAGTAATGGCAGATACGAGCCCGTATAGCCGTGTGGTCGCTGGTGGCATCACCGTTGCGGTTGAGCACGATTAAAATCGACTCCTCCGGCTCGATCTGATTAATTTTGATCGTCTCGGCAAACCCCTGGCTATCGCGACCTGCCAACGTCCGACGAAAGAGGGGAGCCTCCTCACTAGTATTCAAGGTATTCTGATAGACCGACACCACTACCCCGTCGCCCCCTGAGTCGATTTTGTTGGCGCTAATCCGAATCTCCAACGGACCACTCACCGTACTGACCCAATACCAACCACATCGGCTCCATTGCCCGGATGAGCGCTGTCGGAGCAAATACGAATGTAATCTTCAGCGTACCAACAGTCGCCGTATCGTCTTTCTTCAAACGAGAGCGGTTTCCAGTTGTCATCGTCCGGCGGGCTCCAGATATAGCGCCAAGCCTCTTGTTCCGTAGTCCCAAAATTGCCGGCGGTATCGGCCAGAATTTGGGGTACCGGCTCCGGCGTTGGCGGCGGTT
>Ga0116151_10005863_pt1 | contig 10503 bp, 8 predicted proteins | sample AD_UKC117_MetaG_FD_89893 | JGI IMG/M metagenome (GOLD analysis project Ga0116151, IMG submission 89893) | Active sludge microbial communities of municipal wastewater-treating anaerobic digesters from Hong Kong - AD_UKC117_MetaG | ecosystem: Engineered > Bioreactor > Anaerobic > Digestate... | reverse complement strand
TATTCCGGCTCTCGACGGAGGACATGTACTCTTCCTTCTGTACGAAATAATAACAAGACGCAAACCCAGCGATAAGTTTTTAGAATATGCCCAAATAATCGGAATAATGCTTCTGTTGGCCTTGTTGGTGTACGCCAATGCCAACGACGTAATAAGACTTTTTAAGTAAACGTGCTTATGAACGCTACTTTAAGAGTAAACATTTTTATATTGATAAGTAGAACTCAAAAGTAATTTTTATAGAAGTATTGAACTATGTGGTTTAAGAAAAAACATTTATTACCGTTTCACCAAATAACTCTACTACTTTTATTCGCCATAAGTACGAATGCTTACTCGAAAAATCCTATCTCAATAAAAACCAAACACAATGTAATTCTCGAAACCATCAATAATTTAGAAGATTTAAATATATTTTACTGTTCCGATACTGTTAACAAGGATAGCGTAAAAGCCTTTCCTGATTTGGTATATGAATACCATCTTGCGGAAATTAGCAAGCAATCTCCAATCGATTTCGATTATAACGAATATGTTCGTAAATACATCGACATATACTCGCTGGAAAGAAGGGAGCAAGTTTCGCAAATGCTTGGCTTATCGAAATTATACTTCCCCATTTTTGATGAATACTTGGATAAGTATCAACTTCCCCTGGAATTAAAGTACCTCGCCGTTGTCGAATCCGCACTGAATCCCTTGGCCGTTTCCACATCGGGAGCCGTTGGCTTATGGCAATTCAAAATTAATACCGCCCGGCTATTCGACCTAAAAGTTACTTCGTTGATAGACGAACGTATGGATCCGGAAAAGTCCACCGATGCAGCCTGCAAATACCTGAAATATCTTTATAAAACTTTTAAAAATTGGCATTTAGCCATTGCTGCGTACAATACCGGACCTCAACCAATTCGGAATGCTATAGAACGAAACAACGGCGAAACTAACTTTTGGAAGCTTTACCCATATTTACCCGAATCGGCACAAAATTACCTGTCGGCGTTTATGGCTGCTGCGTATATTATGAACAATTACAAAGACCATGGAATAATCCCCACAATGCCTACCGCTGATTTTTTTCAAACAGACACCGTAATGGTATCAAAACCAATTGATCTCAAACTCACATCAGACTTTTTAGGTATAGACCTAGCTGTTATACAATTTTTAAACCCAGAGTACAAGTTGAATTTCATTCCGGAAAATACAGATTATAGCATAATACGACTTCCATCCGATAAAATTGATAAGTTTGTTAAGAATGAACAAAAGATTATTAAGCAAACTAACAAAACCACTGCATTGTTAAACAACGAGCAGGAAATTTCGAAAACTAATAAAATTACTTACACCGTTAAAGATGGCGATAGTATGCACAGAATTGCCATTAATTTTAATTGTACAATAAAAGAGCTACAAAACTGGAACCCAAGCATAGACACCGTTCTTTACAAAGGCCAACAGTTGGTTATATGGACGATAGAAAACTGAGCATTCTATTGCAATTTCCTGTTAAAAATTACGTTATATGGCTAAAGAAAAATTACAAACATGTAAATCTCAAATATTTATACTATGATACAAATTCGAAAACTGCTAACGCTAATCGTACTACCTTTAACTGTAATTAGTTGTAAACAAGGATCGAAAGGTGATGAAACATTGCTACCGAACGTAACGGGTAGCGCAGGGGAAGTTGTATTGGTTCTCCCCAACCAGCTTCTTAACGATTCTGTCGGAGTCGCATATAAAAAACTGCTCACTGCCGATGTCCCATTTTTACCACAAGCCGAACCTATGTTCAACTTAATAACCATTCCTCCCGATGCGTTTAACAGCATTATGAAATCGCACCGAAACATCATTTATAACGAAATTAAAAGTAATAGTCCTGCTAAGTTAATTCTTAAGTATGATGTTTGGGCTGCACCTCAATCAGTTCTTTTTGTTATTGGACCTGACTACAAAACCATAGAAAAAATAGTTAAGGAAAAAGGCGATAAAATTGTAGCAATATTTGAGCAAGCCGAACGAAAACGTACTATTCAAACGGCTATAAAATATGAAGAATCGGAGATTGCTCCTGTTTTAGAAGAAAAGTTCAACGTTCGTATGCACATACCTAAAGGGTACAAAATAAATTTCAAACGAAACAACATGGTTTGGATTTCGCACGAAACTCCAAGGATTAGCCAAGGTTTAATTATATACAGTTTTCCCTTTAAAGATAAAAATACTTTTACCGCCGATTACCTGATTGCTAAGCGCGACAGCTTTGTTAAAAACATCGAAGGCCCCACAAAAGGTTCGTATATGACTACATCAATGGTTATTCCACCCCAACTCACGCCTATGATGTATAAAGACAGATACTATGCTGTACTCAGAGGCTTATGGGATGTTTACAAGCATCCTATGGGAGGACCGTTTATAAGTTACGCAACGGTTGATGAAAAATACAATAGGGTAATTGTTGCCGAAGCTTATGTTTACGCTCCCGATAGCAAAAAACGGAACTTGTTACGCCAAGTTGAAGCTTTAATTCTCGATATGGAAGTCATTGATAAAAATACTCCTGCTAAATAAAAGTTTGCGTAAAATAGAAAAGGCAGCATATTGCTGCCTTTTTTGATTCTTATAATCACTTTATTTACTTGCATCTACCAACTTATCTACGAAATTTTTTATCGAACGAGAATCTGTTGCCCCATAAAAATCGTAAAAGTATTCTATCAGGTATTTTTTAATGGCGTTGTTATCCATATTTTGCTTGCGCAGTATGGGTAAAATTGTTTGGAACTCCTTGGTAAGTTCATCCGGATTTACAAATACAAGGTCGAAACTGGTTATTTTATCGCTTGTACGTGTTGATGGCTCATACAAGTAAACCGAAACTGCAGGAATTTCATCCGTCGAAATAACACCCGCACTGGTCGATAATAACTTATCCTTTTCGATTTTAACGGTATTTTGGTCGTATCCTATTTTCTTTGAAACCGGATTATTATTAACCCTGTAATAAAAAACGAGGAAATGGTTATCGTCAATTTTTACCGAAGCAGGATCAATAGGAATTTCAACGTCGTCACCAATAACAGAGAATCGTTCTTCGCCAAAATACTCGCGTAAATCGTTTACTTCCGACTGCTCTGGTTTATAACGCTCGGCCATTAAACTACGCCGTTTTGTAGGTATAGCAATGTCCTTAACCACTGCCGTTAATTGTAAATTTTCGGGAGCAGGTGGCTCATGCAACTTAATCATATACCTACCCATATTTTGATTAATGGAAATAACGTAAGAGTCGAACGTATCGAAGGTTACTTTATCTTCTGGCTGAAGTATATCGCCTGCTTGCAACGAAGTCCCCGTTTTATAGTTAACAACCTTACCTTTAATTCGGGTAACAATGTAATTCTCCTGAGCGCTAACCTGCGTGGCGGTCATAACCAAGAGTATTGCCAATAATCGAGTAAATGATTTCATCATACAATATTTAGTATTTTTTGTTTTTAGAGCAATTCTTGTACCAAAATACAACATTTTTTTAGTTTGATGCCATTTCCACATTAATGAACAATAAACTTTTCACCGTAATCAAATAGTTTTAACAAAAACCACCTTTCGATTACTTTTTATACCTATCCGTGCCAGACACTAGCCGATAAGAATAATTTATCCACTCCTTTAACTGATTGTTAGGAACTTTACTTGCTTCTAAAATAGTGTTCCAATGCTTTTTATTCATGTGATACCCCGGAATTACGTATGAGTATGTTTCGCGTAATTCAACGGCCAATTCGGGATCGCACTTCAAGTTAACTGTTTGCTCCGATAGGCTTATTAGCACAAACATTTTACCGTTTGTTTTAAAAACAAGCGTATCGTCATCGAAAGGAAAGTGCTCCGAAACATCACCCAAAGTCAGACAGTAGTCCCTTATTTCATCAATTTCCATAATTACAATGTTGGATAAAAAGCATCTTCGATGTGTTCTACTTCAACTTTACCATTACTAATTAATATTGAAATAATGTCAAAACGCACATCTAAATTTATATTGTATCTAGTTACATACTCATCGGCTGCTTCAATAATGTTTTTTTGCTTTTTTCGCCGAACAGCCTCCTTGGGTTCTTCCCAATAATCCGACAATCTTGTTTTAACTTCAACAACAACCAAATATTTGTTTTGCGTTGCAACAATATCTAATTCCTTATGCAAGTAGCGCCAATTTCTATGAAGTATTTTATAACCTTTACCTACTAAATATCGAGCAGCAATGTCTTCCCCCTTTTTACCAAGTTCTACATGAGAACTTATACTATCTGAATTTTTATTCATAAATTTATGTAACATTAATTATAAATTATCGCTATAATGTATGTTAAGAAGGAAGAATGATTATACGATATTTTAAAATATTACTAATTTTTCTTTTACTGCCCTCAGTATCCTTACCAAATGTAGCCAAATTTGAAGGCAAAATCAAATTGGTAAAGGAAAGCATTTACGATACTCTTGTTTTGAACTTACTAGTTAAAGGCGACTGGATTAGAATGGATGAGTTCAACTCAAACGGAGAACTAAACCAAAGTTTTCTAATCAACTTGAAAAATGAAAAAATATACGCTTTATCATTTGCAAAAAAACAATATGCCGAACTAGAACAGACTTCTACAAGTTTAACCACCAGTAACTTAGAGGTGATAAAAAGCCCCAACTCAAAAGAAATAAATGGAACGGTTTGTAATCAATGGCGGGTAAAAGATAAAAATAACAATACGGTGGTAACATACTGGATGTCTAGGCAGCATTTCGATTTTTTCCCAATACTTGTTGATGTGCTAAGTAAAAGTCAAACACCGTTAAGCATTTTGTCAACACTCCCAAATAGTTCTAACATTTTTCCAATGGAAGTAGTGAGTCGCACCAACTTGCGTAAATTTATGGAAAGCATTAGAGTTGTTAAAATTGAAAATAAATCTCTGCCAAAACAAGATTTTATTATTCCGAAAAATTTTCGGGAACTTATAGGCTAATAAGCGGTAAGTTCCGATTCAAAGGTCACTTTTGATCCTTCATTTGTAACATCCAACTTAATTTGCCTCCCCATAATTAATGGAAGATTTGGCTCCGAATGCCCTGCCGGAAAACCAAAACATATAGGAATTTTAAGATCTCGTGTAGCACTATGAATAATGTCGTAAGCGTCGGAGCCAAAAGGAACCTCATTATCTCGCATCTTAGTAAACGTACCAACAATTAAACCCGAAATTGCCTTCAACTTCCCGGTCCGACGTAATTGCATCATCATTCTGTCGATATGATAGAGATATTCATCCACATCTTCTATAAAAAGAATTCTTCCCTGTGCAGAAAAATCGGCATCGGTGCCAATTAAGTTTACAAGTATCGATAAATTTCCCCCCGTAAGAATTCCCTGTGCAGAACCCTTTTTATTATAAGAATTCGGCTCAACTTCGTACACCGGATTAATTCCCGTGAGTACATCAACTAACATTTGCACTGATTTATCGCCTGTTAAATCTTTAGGGAAACTTATCGGCATAATTGCATGCAGCGTTTCCACACCATACCATGTTGTAATAATACTGTGCAAAACCGTAATATCGCTATAACCTATAATCCATTTAGGATTTAACTGAAGTTTTCGCAAATTAATGTAATCCAAAATACGAACCGTACCATAACCTCCACGAGCACAAAGTATTGCCTTAACATTTGGGTCTTCCACCATTTCCATGAAATCCTGAGCACGCTCTTCATCGGTTCCTGCAAATTGGTTTTGCTTTGAAAAAAGGTGTGGTGCTGTTTTTACCATAAATCCCTTACTCGTAAGATACTTTACAGCTTGCATTATCTCATCACGAACTACGGCTCTTGCTGTTGCGATCAACCCAATTGTATCGCCATGCGAAAGATATGGAGGGGTTATGTTAGTCATAATAACAAATTTGCAATAAAGTTAATAATTTTATTGCCATTGCATTCGAGCAATAAAAAGCCTAGTGAATATTTTGTTAAACAATTCTTACACCTATCACCACCACATCATCGATACGAGGAGAGTCCCCATGCCAGTTTTTTAATGTTGTATCAAGAATTTCCCGTTGCTCGTCCATCGGTTTGGTATGAATCTGTAAGAAAAGTTCTTTTAAATTCTTAATCATAAACTTCCGTCCGTTTTCACCACCAAACTGATCGGCATAGCCATCGGAGAAAGTGTATAAAACGTCATTCTTTTGAACTTCAACAACATTATTCGTAAAAGGAATTTCTCCCTTCAAATGAATTCCGATAGGCATTTTATCGCCTTTCACTTGAATTATCTCATCATCACGAATAACTATAAGCGGATTATTTGCTCCTGCAAATTCTACGGTCATCTTCTCCTCATCGAAAAGGTAAAGGGCAATATCCATACCATCCTTACTTCCTCCTATTTCGCTGGTTTGATGCAATGCCTTTATAACTAAACTACGAAGTTTGTTTAATATTTCCCCGGCGTTAAGCGTTTTATCCTCGGAAATTATCTGGGTCAAGAAAGAAACTCCCAGCATACTCATAAATCCTCCTGGAACCCCATGTCCAGTACAATCGGCTGCAACAGCCAACTTTTTACTTCCAACCTGCGCAAAAAAGTAAAAATCGCCACTAACTATATCACGAGGAAGAAACAAAATAAAATTATCAGGGAACATTTGATTAATTTGTTCATTGGGAGTAAGCAGCGCCGTTTGAATTCTACTAGCATACTGAATGCTACTGGTAATTTCCTCGTTCTGGGCAGATATTTGCTCTTTTTGATCTTCAATTTCTTCCTTCTGGGCAACAACTTCAGCCGTTCTCTCCTTCACTATTTGTTCCAATCGCTCTTTTTCTGCTATGAGCCGTCGAGTATTCCATTTAACAATTCCCCATACAAACAAAATAAAAAATATAACATACAAAACGTAAGCAAGAATGCTTCTATACCAAGGAGGCCGAATTTCGAAAGCATAGATAGCCTCAACGCTTTCATCACCATAAATATTCTTTGCCTTAACGTGGAAAATGTACTTTCCCTCACGTAAGTTGGTGTATGTTGCCTCCGGCTTTTTCTCCCAATGACTCCACCCCTCTTCATCGGAACCTTCCAAGTAATGGCTAAATGTGATATCCTCCTCCTTCTCGAAATACGGTGCCGCATAGTTAAAAAACATAGCATTATAATGGTAACTCAACCGAGGAGTTTGAAATTCCTGCTGAATTAAGGATGTAATTCGTCGCCCACTGCTGTCAATATTGTAGTAAGTACCATCAAAAAGCGAAGAATCCTTTGCTACCACCTTACGAACCAACGCACAAAAAGGCGCATTGTAACTACGTTTTACACTAGGATCGTAACCATAAAGTTCCTTCGAAATTCCAAACCATTCAACTCCATCTTTATCAGCATAAATAGCATCTGCCCATCTAGCGGGTATCCGCTTAAAGGATCTATTTTCAGATTTCCAATGATTATTAGTATCTCGAACAAAATTTTCAACCCAAGAAGAATTATTCAAATCGGTATTATAGCATAACGCCGCATACCCTTCGGAAATTTCAGCCAAACGATAAATCCCTTGCAGGTTAGCCTTATCTCCTATTAAACCTCCCTTTTTAAAGAAATCTTCAAAATAATCAAAATGATAGATTCCCTTTGATGTTAACAAATATAAACTGTCGTTTTTTGAATATAAAGTTATAAACTGTAAATTATCTAAATTTTCTATCTTCGATTTATTATACCGAGATATGCTACCCTTTGCTTTTATACAAAAAACGCCTGACGCTGTTGTCGCTAACCAAAGATTTCCTTTTCTATCTTCTTTTATCGATCTAATTTCAAAATTAATCGAATCTCTTAATTTGTTATCAATATTTACCCAATGCCCGTTATCCCAATCCATATATGCCAACCCTGTAGTCATCCCCATATACAACCTTTTACGGTTATACTGTGATTGGTATAAAATATAACATTGAGGATCAACAATTTTAGACTTGTTTAAACTTTTTATTAACGGTGTACTAATGTTAAATGCCGTACCGTTAATAATTTGATACACACCATCTACATAATTTCCCGCAAGTAATAAAGAATTACTATCTGACGTTTTAAACTCAATCAACGACCAAACATTTCCTGTTATTCCTTTTACTTGCTCAAATGCAGGAATCCCATTTTCATCATAAGATAAATAATAAACTCCATTAAGCGTTGCTATATAAAGCACTCCTCTAAATCGAATTATGTCTGAAATAGACTCATTAATACCACTTTCTGCTGCAAATCGTCTAATGTTCGAATTTATTTCAACTTTAGAAATTCCTCCATCATAATGGGTTGCCCACAAGGGTGCGTCTTTATATTGAAAAACATCTGTTATCTGAGCAGAATGCAAACCTGTTTGCGTATTGGCAATTGAAACAGGAATAAGGTTAGATGTAAACTCTAATATGCTTAGCCATTTAGATGCAACCAATCCCAGTGCAATATCTTTATTGCTTAATTTTATTGCACTATAGGGTATTGCTGTTTCGGCTGTCATTTTTTTTACAAGTCTATTAGGGGTATCAATAGGAGAAAGAACTCCCGAATCTAATTTGTAAATATAAAAACCCGCGTTCGAAAAAATTAAAAGGGTATTAGCATCTATTGATACAATGGAATATACATTTTTCTTTTCAAATTCTTGACCATTCTTAATAAGTTCTAATTCCCCTTTTGAGAATTTTCGAAGCCCCTTCAAATAACTATTAATGTAAAAATTGCCATTAGCCTGAAGCGCTAAAAAATTGGCATTTGTACTTTGTTCACCTAGAAAATGAGGAGTTATTTTACTTCCATTATATTCAAAAATATAAGAACTAGAACAAAAATAAACTTTACCGTTAAGCCAATGAATTTTATATATATAGCCAAGGCTCTTACGAATTGAATCAGGAACTAACAAGATTAAAGACTTATACTTTAAATTGCCATTATTTTGAGGCTCAAGATAGCCAAACTCACTAATAGACCCAACATAGATAATCCCGTCTTCTCCTTTTAACAAAGAAGATACAGATTTATTCCCTGCTAATGGAAAAGATTTCCATATACTCCCATCATATTCCAAGACACCATTATCGTTGCTTCCAAAGTACATTACCCCCCTATTATCCTGAGCAATACACCATGTTTGTTCGTTTCCTCCGTAAATTTCAGGGGTGTAATTTGCAATTATTGGATTTCCACTACGATTGAATTGTTGAGGATATACAACAACAGGAATAATAAATAAAAGTAGAAAAAGTATTCTCTTTTGCATTGTGCTAAAATTCTCCTGATAAATTTATGAAAAAACTATTAATTATCTTTCAACAAAATTAACACCTTTCATCTAAAGAATCTTAAATATTTTTCATTCGATACTTTAAACTCAAACTAGTTTAATTATCAATTAAAAAAACCTCCTTAACAGGAGGCTTTCTGCTTAAGTTATCGATTTCGCTTAAGTGATTTTTTCAACAATTTCTCGATTTCGTTAAGTTGTTTCTGCATATCCTCTATTTTCTCGTCTTGCCCATTTATTATTTTTTGCTGTTCTTTAACCGCTTCTATTAGCACTGGAACTAGTTTTACATAGTTTACGGATTTATACCCATTTTCATCCTCAACAACTAATTCGGGGAAATACTTCTCGACCTCCTGAGCAATTACGCCAATTTGTTTTCCTTCCGGAAAGTTATATTGATTTTCAACCTCTTCGTCCAACTTACCATCAGAGACGTTTATTTTTATGTCTTTTTTATTTTTCCATGTATATGCTACTCCGTTAATCTTCAACAATTTAGCCAAGGACCCTTGTAACGGTGCAATATTTTCCTTCAAGCGTTTATCGGAAGATTCTGTTATTGTTCCACTAACATAAACATTACCGCTAAAATATCCCGCATACCCTGATGAAGTTGGTGCATATGTATAAACGCCATAATTCACATCACCTCCAGTTACATAGCCATATAAACCATATCTAGCACCTGTTCCGGAAAGGCTTGCCCTTCCATAAACACCCACAAGACCTCCATGTGCTCGAATTCCATATCCATTCCCAGCAGTACTTGATTTATCTACATATATCCCATAACTAGAATTTGGATCGGCCAGTACCCCTAAACTTCCGTTTATTTTTAGTTTCTGATTGTCAAATTCACCATAAAGCAACGGTGAAGACCCACTAACATCCGTGCCTATAACCAGTGCATTGGATACGGTTTGAAATGTTCCATAGCCCATTTTATATCCAATAAAGATATTCTTTGAACCCGTATTACTCCATCCTGCAGATGTTCCCACATAAACATTTCCCGTTCCTGTTACATTAGAAGCCCCTGCGTTTGTTCCGATTATAACATTTTCGCCTCCCGTAGTTAAAGACCCACCTGCGCCTCCTCCAATAAGTATCTGCT
>Ga0116151_10005861_pt1 | contig 10504 bp, 5 predicted proteins | sample AD_UKC117_MetaG_FD_89893 | JGI IMG/M metagenome (GOLD analysis project Ga0116151, IMG submission 89893) | Active sludge microbial communities of municipal wastewater-treating anaerobic digesters from Hong Kong - AD_UKC117_MetaG | ecosystem: Engineered > Bioreactor > Anaerobic > Digestate... | reverse complement strand
GGACAATAGATTGGGTTCATCACAATAATGATGTTGGGCTGATAACTTGCCAGGACAGCTGGACCAACGATTTCATGTCCGGTGCCGGCCATATAGGTGCCATGTTTATTGGGGTTAATATCCACGGCATATTGAATGGCACGGTTATGTTTGAGAGCGGTCAGAAAGGAGACGCCTTTCGAACCACCCCCCCAGATGACGACCCGTTTCCCGGCACTTGCCCATGTTGCCAACAATTGGTCCCAGTGAGCCAACTGCGCACTTGACCGAATCCGAAACTGCTCCACCTCTGCCAGCAAATCGGCAACAGCGTCCGGCGAAAAGTGCGGTTTCGTTATCCGACCGACCACAGGCTTCGCTTCAATCACCAGGTACTGATCGTCGTACTCTGTGTGGGTGTCCAACACCTGGAAGCCACAGCGTTCAAATAAGCAGGTTAACGAATTGGCATCAAAGTAGGAGCAGTGCTCATAGTAGACATCCCAAAACGCTACATCGTTCAACACATACCGGGCATTGGGTACCTGAAAAAAGACGGTCGTTTCCAGCCTGTCACCGATCGACCGCCGGACACGGTGCACAAACTCCGCCGTATCTGAGATATGCTCAAGCGTCATTTTGCAACAGACGAAATCGGCGTGGTAGCGGGTGTACTCTTCGGAGTAGAAGTCACTGATAAAGGTTACCCGGTCACTCTGATACCCATCGGGGCGACGGTTGTCGAAGGCGGGGTCAAAACCAATGCCTTGGTTCTGTCCCAATTCACAGAGCAACACCAGGAATTCACCCTGACCACATCCAATCTCGATGATCTCTTTGTTGTGCAGATCGTAACGCTCGATAATGCCTTCGGCCAGACGTTTGTGAAAGGCGTTAAAGGTGGGTGAGTAACTCTGCGTTCCCTCATAGGGGATCGAGTACTCCTGCTTCGAGCCATCGAAGGTGGTGTTGGTGATAAAGCCACAGGCCTGACAAACGGAGAGGTGAATATCCCCCGTGGGATAGGAGAGAGCCTGCTCCCGCGTCGTCAGCATCAACACACTGTGGACAGGCACATCTGTAACAGCGTAGAAGGGTTGCAACTGTGTGCTACCACAGGTAGGGCAATTCTGCAATTCGTTCATCTCGCCCTACTCCACAATCTCAGGTTGCGGAATCGGCACAATAAATTTTCCGCCCAGTTGTCGGTAGCCCTCTTGCTGCTGCATGATCTCCTTGGCAAAATTCCATGCCAAGACAAGGACATAGTCGGGCTTGTCCTCAACCAGACGGGTCGGTGGCAGGATTGGGAAATGGTTTCCGCCCATGTAACGTCCCTGCTTGTACTGGTTGAGATCGACAACGTAGTCGAGATGCGCCTTGTTAATACCACAGTAGCTCAGTAACGTTGTGGCCTTGGCCGCCGCGCCGTAGCCAACTACCTTGCGACCGCTGCGCTTCACATCATCCAGGATGGTGAGCAGTGAATCTTTGACCAAGCGAACCCGGTCGGCGAAATCAAGGAAGTAATCGATCTGATCCACTTTCCGCTCATGTTCCATGGCCAGGAGATCGGTCACCGAGGCTTCCACATTTTCCGTTGGCTCAATGAAGAGGCGCAACGAACCACCGTGAATTGCCACACGCTTGATGCGGTTCAGGTAGAGACCGTGGCGGCGGAAGAGTTTATCGAGCGCTGTCACTGAATAATAACAAAGATGCTGGTGATAAATAGTGTCAAACTCACAATGATCCACCAGGTCGACGACATAGGGTGCTTCGATTACCGCGGTGCCATCCTCTTTGAGAATGGTACGAATGCCGGCGACAAACCCATTCAGATCGGGCACATGGGCCAAGACGTTGTTGGCCAGGAAAATATCCGCACGTTTATCATCTTCGGCAAGTTGTTGGGCCATTTCCCGGCCAAAGAAGGTGATCAATGTCGGAACGTTGGCTTTGCGGGCTGCCTGTGCCGGTGCCTTGGCCGGATCGATTCCTAGAACGGGAATGCCCTGCGCCATGAAATTTTTCAACATGTAACCATCATTGCTTGCTGCTTCGACCACCAGACTTTCGGCGTGCAATGGGCGCCCAGCCAGGGAACGCTCGGCAAGGATATCGTTGGCACTCTCGCCAAAGTGGCGCATCAGGGAGGGGGAGACCGATGAAAAATAGGGATACTCGGCATAAAAAAGAATTTCCGGATCGACTGTTTCCAGGATCTGCACCAGTGCACACTGGGGACAGAAAGCCAACGTGAGTGGTGCTCTCAATTCCGGTTTTTTCAACTGCTCATCGGTCAACAACCGGTCAGCAAGGGGGGTTTCCCCAAAAGCCAGAATTGTTTTCAGTTCAGCTTTACCACAGGAGCGGCACTGTTTTTCGATTTGATAAATCATAGTCTTCTCGTCTGTCTCTCGTGGTCATGCCACGAATCTTTTGCTGAATCTCTATAGATAACTACCGACAGTTCATTGCGTACGCGACGCAACCGAACGTTCGGATACGGATTAAGCAAGGACAGGGGTCTGCCAGCGGAAGTTCTCATCGAGGCGACCGCTCGCAAGCAGTTCCTTGATCTGGCTAATTCGTCGATAGCGGGGGCCTTCAAAGTCCTCCAGTTTCAACCCAATCTGTTGATAGGCCGCGTACAACTCTTCAACACCACGGCGCACAGTCCACTGGGGCTGAAAGGCCGGCACAGTGTTGGCCAACTTGTCGCAGTTCACCATGTAATTGCGTGTATCCGGCTCAGCGCCCGGTGCAAACTCGACATGACTATTGGGAACAACCTCGGCCACGATTTCGGCAATATCGCGGATGCGATAGTTCTCAGAAGTGCGTCCGACGTTGAACGCCTCGTTGTGGACTTTCTCTCGAGGAGCTTCCATCACGGCTTTAAAGGCACGGGACATATCCTCAATATGAACAAACGGACGCCACGATGTGCCGGCGCTCTTCAGGTAAACTTTGCCGGTGGTAAAGGCCCAGGCCGCCAAATTATTGACAGCAAGGTCAAAACGCAAGCGAGGTGACACACCATACGCTGTCGCACTACGCAAAAAGGTTGGCGAAAAGGAATCATCGGCCAGGGGCGCCACATCCTGCTCCACCCGTACCTTAGAGATGCCATATGGCGTGACAGGATTAAAGGCGGAATGCTCATTCAACCAATCGTCCCCACCGGCGCCATAGTTGCTGCAAGAGGAGGCAAACACAAAGCGCTCGACACCGGCGGCCTTGGCGGTCTCGGCAAGGTGGACAGATGCCGCATGGTTGATGTCAAAAGTCAATGCGGGATTCAGGTCGCCGAGCGGATCATTGGAGAGACCTGCCAAATGCAGTACCGCATCGAAGCCACGTAGATCACGCACTGTGACATCACGAACATCTTTCTCCATTTCGTCAATGCCAAAATGCGGTTCTCCACCGAAGGTCGACGCTCGATAGAAATTGGTATCCAGGCCCACCACCTCATGGCCGGCATTTACCAACAGAGGGGTGAGAATATTTCCTACATAGCCATTGTGACCGGTTAGCAATACACGCATTCGTTTAGTCCTTCCAAACTTTCCACGGGGGATTGGGGCTTTGCCAGAGTTGCTCTAAAATATGTTTCTCACGCAACGTATCCATACATTGCCAGAACGAAGTGTGACGATAGGCCATCAATTGGCCGTCGGCGGCCAGGTTACGCAGTGGCTCCTGCTCAAACATCGTGGCATCACCATCAATGTAATTAAAGACACCTGGCTCCAAGACAAAAAAGGCGCCGTTGATCCAGCCTTCGCCAATCTGCGGTTTCTCCGCAAATTCGGTGATCTGGTCACCCTGAAAGCTGAGATGACCGTAGCGAGCGGGGGGACGCACCGCCGTCAGTGTGGCCAACTTGCCGTGCGACCGATGAAAAGCCAGCAGCGCATCCAAATCGACATCCGCCACACCATCCCCCCAAGTCACCATAAAGGTTTCGTTGTTGATGTGGGGGGCCAGCCGTTTGATACGCCCGCCGGTGCCGGTATCCATGCCCGTATCAATCAGGTCAACCGTCCAATCCGGCTTGAAACCGCCATTCATAGAGACCTGCCCAGTGCGTAGGTTTACGGTCAAATTACTATTGAGCGACGCATAGTCAACCATATAGCGCTTGATGACCTCACCCTTATAGCCCAGGGCAATCACAAACTCGTTGTGACCATAGTGGGCGTAGTGCCGCATAATGTGCCAAAGGATTGGATGACCGCCGATCTCTACCATTGGCTTGGGTTTGATTGTTGTTTCTTCGGCAAGCCGTGTTCCTTTGCCACCGGCCAGAATTGCAACCTTCATGGATTGTGTTTCGCTCCTTCCGAGGGTCCGGTTCGTGAGATGATTTGGTTGCGCTCGCAGGCGATCACCAGACGGAGATACCGCGGTTACTCTCTGTGTGTAGAGTCTTGTCCGAATTTGCAGATTCACGCCCAAAAATTCAGTACAGTAGACGCAACGATAAATACACCAAATGTCTTGTCTAGCTCGGCATTAGTATACTGCAAAATGTGTAAGAACCACCTTGCAGCTTTCTTACAGATATAACTAGATTAGTCAATGGTTTGACGTAGCGCATGGCTACCCCGGTCATGATGGCTACCACTGGTGTTTGCCGCGGTCGCACATCCGTGCTACACTGTGACTCTTACACGATATGAACTGCGATATGCATGACTTTGCGTAATCAGGCACGCACATTCTCATTGGCGCACCAGCCACATGCTACTTTCGAGTAACCGTTACCATGTCCCAAGCCGATCCTTTGTCCTACAGCAATAATTCAAATTTAGGACTTTTGCCCGAAGCAACTTCCACTGAGCATGAGGCCGGTTCGCCGTTAGCGAATTGTGATCTGGCCGAATTTTTTGGCACGAATGGACCACTGGCTAAGGAGCTCACCGGCTACGAATTGCGCCCCAGTCAGTTGAAAATGGCAGAAGGCGCCAAGCGAGCGATCCTGACGCAACAACATGCGCTCATCGAGGCGCCGACCGGCACAGGGAAATCGATCGCTTATCTTGTTCCGGCAATCTTAAGTGGCAAAACGGTGGTCATCGCCACAGCCAATAAATCCTTACAAAGCCAGCTCTTTCAAAAAGACATTCCCTTTCTCAGGAAAGTATTGGATCGGACAATTAGTGCAGTTGTGGTCAAAGGACGCAGTAATTTCGTCTGTAATTACAAATGGGAAAAAGAGGCGGCCACACAACAACAGATTGCGCTCTATGATCGCGAACACGATCAGGTGAAATTTCTGCACAGTTGGCTCGATGAAACCGCAACTGGGGATGTTGATGACTTGCCGTTTCTGCTCGATAGCGATCTACGCCCACGAATTGTCAGCTATCCCGATGACTGTCTCCATGACGACTGTCGCTTTTATTTTGATGATTGCTGGGTCAACCGCATGCGCGACGCAGCCGCAGAAGCCCAGATCATTATTACTAACCACCATCTCCTGCTCAACGCACTGGAACTCGGTTGGGCCGGCGAACGGCTGCTTCCCCCCGCTGCCATCTATATTATTGACGAAGCCCACGGCCTAGAACAGACAGCCACCGCGGTCTTTGAGACCAACCTGACTGACTACACCGTTGAGCAGTTGCTGAGCCGCACGATCTTCCAGGAATATCTCGATGAATCGGAACTGGATGAGTGGCGTTTTCAGAATACACTGGCCTTTCAGGAAGTTGCCCATCTCAGTCGCGATAATGCCTATCGAATTGATGCCGAGTTGGAGGAGATGAAAAAGTTGAGTCGAGGCCTCAGTGCCCTGGCCCAGAAGCTCAAGCTCAACCATCCCTATGCCCAGGGCGAAGGTACCAAGGGCGACAGTGGCAAACGCGCGGTGCGGCCAGGGACCGTTAGCGAATCCAGCAAGAAATTGCGCAAAGCCGGGCCAACCACCAACGGTAGCAGTGGCAGCGCAAAACAGCCGAAAAAAGTGCTCAGTGAAGACGAAGCAGCCGAGGAGAAGCGTGCCTACGATCTGGCCATTGAAGCACTCAGCAGTACAGCCACCAAGTTGATGACCGTGGCCATCAACACCCACAGCGATACGACTGTGCGCTACGCCGTTCGTGTCTTTGATCGACGCCACACCACCCTGGAACTTCATGCTGCACCCATCAACCCATCCGGCCAACTCCATGATTTTCTTTTTCACCCCGAAGAAGACGAGCCGGATGAAGAGAACCAAGAGACCGATCAGCCGGTGACACGGCGCACCGTCATCTGCACAAGCGCAACCTTGGCCACCAATGGCAATTTTGAACATTTCAAGAGTCGCTGCGGCATCGAGACAACCGGCGAAGAACACATCCTGCCGGCTGTCTTTAACTATCCCGAACAGGTGCTTCTCTACCAACCCCCTTTGCCGGCCTACGATTACCGCAACGCCGATCTCTATTACAGCAAAATTGCGCAAGAGATCGAACACCTGCTGCAGGTCAGCCGGGGACGGGCGCTCTGCCTCTTTACCAGTTGGAGTGGTCTCCAACAAGTGAAAGATCGCTTGACCACCGCCGGCAGCCCGAGCATTTGGCCCTTGCGCGCCCAGGGGGATGCCCCGCGCGACACCTTGTTGAGCTGGTTCAAAGAGACGCAACATAGCGTGCTGCTTGCCACACGCTCCTTTTGGGAAGGGGTGGATATTCCCGGTGATGATCTCAGCCTCGTCGTACTCGACAAGATGCCCTTTCCCACCCCCAATGATCCTCTACACAGCGCGCGCATGAAACTGCTCGATGAAAGCGGCAGTAACAGCTTTGGCGACTATATGGTGCCGCTGATGAATTTGGCTCTCAAGCAGGGCTTTGGACGGCTCATCCGCCGCGCCGGTGACAGTGGTGTCGTCGCGATTCTCGATGAACGGCTCAGCAGCAAAGGCTATGGACGTCAGACCCGTCAAGATCTACCGCCGGCCCGCTTTAGCCGCACATTTAAAGATGTGCATAAATTTTATCAGAGCGTCCTGCCCTCGAACGCCGAGTTTGCCCTCAACGTGTGGGCCTGGCGTGGCCGGGGCGATCCCCTAGCCGATGAGGCAACCGAGCGCGAAGGGGCATTGCATTGGCGTTGGCAATTGCTCCGCCTGCAAGACAGCAAGGCCGACATCATGGATGACGCCGCTGCGGATCCGTCACCGTTTCCACTCAACACCCTGGCTGATGCCGAATGTTACGCCGCGCTGCAAGGGCTGGAGAATCTACGTGACCGCATCGAGCGCGCCGGGCGCGCGACCACAGGGTTTGCCGTTGAGGTGCGCAGCCAGCGGCTCACAATGGATCCCCAGACAACATCGCAAGCCGCAGACCTTCATCAAGCGTGGCAAGAGGCCGCTGCTCAGTGGCAGCAGCTAACATTCATCATGATTCCGCCGGTGGACTAACACGCCCGCTGTTTTGTCTACTCCTCGCCATACTCCTCATTTCAGCCTATTTCGGGTTGTCCTTATTTGTGCTATACTGCTTTCATCTCTTGTACGAAATCTCTTGTATGAATCTATGCGATGATTGCAGTAGCCCCCAGTTATATCTCCCCATCCATTGCCGTCATCGCCATCTAATCACAATAAGGATTCCAAACCATGAGTAGCAAGAACCCTTTATCCACCGTTGCGCCATTGACAACGCCTTATGACCGTGATCGCCTCGAAGATATCGGCTTTATGACCTGCATGACATTAACCCTGCTGGGAAATTATGCCCAGACGGGACACTTTGGTGGGCCACTGGCGTACACTCCGTTTAACGTTGCCTTGCACCTGATCGGTCCGCAACTGGGTGGTCTACGCTACGACTATCGTCGTCCCAAACATCCGTTCACGGACAAGTTTCTACTGGCTGGTGGTCACAACATTCCAACGGGCTATGCGCTTTGGATGATCATGGGCGAAGCGTTGGCACACAAATACGAAGCCACCGGCGACAAACGCTACCACGTCGATCCCAATGTTGCGATGTTGCCCATCGACGCCCTCGGTTTTCGCCGTGGGGCAGGGGCGCTCAAAACATTGCTCAGCGACAACAAACTCGCCGATCATCCCCGCTTTGCCCAGGCTAAACTCCGTGGCATTCGAGCTCTTTCCGGCCACGCCGAATCGATCGATGTAACCAATGATGTCAATGGTGGTCCTTCTGGTGTGGGAATTGCGTCAGCCGCCGGCAAAGCTGCCTTCTGGGATTTTGTCGGTGCCCCCAGCGATCTGAAGGTCATTGGGCTGGAAGGTGAATTTGCCATGACCGCCGGCCATGCCCAGGAGTTGAAGACACAAGCCTTGGCCATGCAGACCGGCAAACGCCTCCGTTTGCTGCTCTCCATCAACAATGCCGGTATCGACGATGCCCTGCTTGGCGGCGTGATCGATGAGAAGTATGCTGACGCCTACGATCTGGTGGAACAGTGGAGATCCTACGGATGGAATGTCTTTACCATTGAGAATGGCAACGACTACGATCAGGTCGTCGCGGCACTGAAGACCATGGAAGAGTGGGATGTCAACGATCGCCGCCCCATGGTCCTCTTGGGCAACACGGTCAAAGGATACTGGCCGGCTGCGGTCGACGGCAAACTCCCCGGCTACGGCGATCAAGTCGTCGGCTACCCAAGCCACCCCTATGCGATGAAGATGAACTCGGACTATTTTGTGGCATTGGCGGAGAGCTTTGAGCGCCACTTCGAGGTGGAGTTTGAGGGGATTCGTAACGGCGCCGTCAGCGACGAACGCGAACGGCTGCTTCAGTTCAAGACCAACATCGACGTCGTCATGTCGTTGCTCGACCAGAATGGGCTGGGTGACTGGCTGGCTGATCGCCTCACCGCGATTGGCGATGAAGTCCGCGACGATTTTTCTCTACGCATCGACAACAAGAACGATCCGTTCCTCGATGAACGGCTGGCCGTGGCAAATCTGCCGGTGGAACCACAAAAGCTTACGGCCATCAACAGTGTCTCCGGTGCAACCAAAGAGGTGGGCGTTACCCTCTTCCGCAAACCCGGCGAGATGGCCGGCACACGGCGCGCGATCTCGGAGATCATCAAGTGGATCAACTACGTTACCGATAACCGTTTTCTCACCTTTGCCGCCGATCTTTCCGGCTCCATTAACGTCGAAGCCGGCAGCCTGTGGGGACACTATCATCCTGAGACAAACCCGCTCGGCACCCGGGTCAAGGCGACGATCCAGGAGGCGGGCAATGCATCATCGGCCATTGGCTTCGTCAGCCAGAGCGCCTCGCTCGATCCCGATCAGTTTGCGGGGGTTTGGGCCTTGAGTGGCACCTATGGGGCCTTTACACCACTGATGTACTTGCCGGCTCGTGTCTGGAATCAACAGAGCCAGGACAGCCGTTTCCGAATGGGTGTTCTACACATCCTCGCCGGTCACTCGGGGCCGGAGACAGCGGCCGATGCGCGCACCCACTTTGGAATCTTTTCACCCCAAGTCTGGAAGCTCTTCCCACGCGGGCAGGCGATCCATCTCAGCTTTTGGGACTATAATGATGTTGCACCCGGTTATTTCGCCGCCGCGGCAATTGCGGCACGGGAAGCGAAGGTGAGCATCATCGTCTTGGAAGTTGCCCGCCCCGATTTTCCGGTGGCCGATCGCAGCACCTTTGCCGACAGCGATCTCAAAGCGGCGGCCAAGGGACTTTACGTCATCCGTGATTTTGCTCCCGATCAGCCGCGGCAGGGCTACGTACTTGTTCAAGGGTCCAGTTCCACGGTCAATCTGCTGCGCATTTTGCCCCGATTGGAAGCCGCAGGTGTCAACGTTAAAGTGATTGCTGCGATTAGCGAGGAGCTTTTTGACCGCCAGCCCGAGGCCTATCGCAACAGCGTGCTTCCTCCCGAAGCGCGGTACGATCTCATGGTCGTGAGTACGGGCACCCGCCGCTCGTGGCCCATTCGCGATGTGGGTCCCCTCACGGATGCCTATTCCTTAACATCGGATTGGGACAACCAATGGCTTACCGGTGGGCTGGAAGAGGATGTGATTGCGGAGGCCCACCTCGACCCCGAATCGATCTACGCCGGGATCAAGCGCTTTGCTGAGGCCCGCCATACGCGGCTGGAGCAACAGCAGTCGTCACTGGCCGCGTTGGGATAAGTGCCGAGAGGCATGCTCACCGAGCGAGCAGTACAAAGCATCATCGAGTTCTCGCCGGCGTAAGTAAAAAAGGGGCGGTTGGCCGAAATGATAAAAGTCATTGCGGCCAACCGCCCCTTTTGAATGCAGCGATTCAGCACAAAGAATCGCGTGGCCCGCTAGGTTCCGTTGACATTTCGTGACGTTCAGAGGCGACAGCCACTGGCCCAAGGTTCATTATTAGCCGAAAACTTATGGCCAGTGACTTCACCTGCGCAAATGGCAATAGGTCCTAGTACCAGTGGGCAGAAGTCAGTAGACAGTCAATGTCATTCAGTTAACAGTCATCAGTCCCCAGTTTTCAGTGGGCAGTCTCGAATCACACACTGGAAACTGTTAACT
>Ga0116151_10005859_pt1 | contig 10510 bp, 10 predicted proteins | sample AD_UKC117_MetaG_FD_89893 | JGI IMG/M metagenome (GOLD analysis project Ga0116151, IMG submission 89893) | Active sludge microbial communities of municipal wastewater-treating anaerobic digesters from Hong Kong - AD_UKC117_MetaG | ecosystem: Engineered > Bioreactor > Anaerobic > Digestate... | reverse complement strand
GGGTCGTGCTCACCCGCACGTTCCTGGTGGACGACCCGACCCTGGTGGTGGTCGCCTACCCCAGCCGGGGCCTCGACATCGCGTCGGTGCGAGCCACCCAGCAGCTCCTGCTCGAGCGGCGGGCGGCCGGGGCGGGCGTGCTGATGGTCTCCGAGGACCTCGACGAGCTGCTCGAGCTGGCAGACCGGATCGTCGTGCTCCACCACGGCCACGTGGCCGGGATCGTCGACCCCACCGAGACCGATCGCCAGGCCATCGGCCGGCTGATGCTGCAAGGAGCCGCCGCATGACCGTCCTCGACGCTCCCGTCCCGGTCGAGGCCGACGCGCCGCCGCCGCCTCCGGACGACGACGGTGGGGCCGGCGGCCTCGCCGCGCGGGCCGCCGGCCTGCCTGCGGTCGTCCTGCGCTGGGCGATCATCGTCGGATCGACCCTGGCCATCTTCTCGGCGTTCCTCGTCGCCAAGGGGGCCGACCCCCTGGCGGTGCTGGAGTCGATGTGGGACACGGCCCTCGGCACGCCCGACAGCGCCGGCGAGACGCTCATCCGAGCCACGCCCCTGCTCCTCGCGGCGCTGGCCGCCGCCGTGCCCGCCCGGGCCGGGCTGTTCAACCTCGGCGGCGAGGGCCAGCTGCTGATGGGGGCGATCGGCGCCATCGCCGTCGCCGACCGGCTCGGCGGCGACTGGCCGACGGTCCCGACGCTCACCGCGATGGCGTTCGGCGGCGCCGCCCTCGGTGCCCTCTGGGCGCTGCTCCCGGCGCTGCTGAAGGTGGCGACGCGGACCAACGAGGCCATCTCCAGCCTGCTGCTCAACTACATCGCCGGCATCATCGTGACCTGGCTCTGCTTCGAGCCGTGGAAGGACCCCACCAGCCTGGGGCAGGCGTACTCCCGTGAGCTCGAGGGCCCCGAGCGGTTCCCGGTGATCTGGGGCCAGCGCGTGCACCCGGGGATCTTCGTGGGGCTGGGCGCGGCCGTGGTGCTGTGGCTGGTGCTGCGCCGCACCACGTGGGGCTTCAAGCTCAAGGTCCTGGGCGGCAACCCGGCCGCGGCCCGCCGCGCCGGGCTCGCCGTCGGCGGCCTGTCGGTGGCGGCCATGGTGGTCGGCGGGGCCATGGCCGGCCTCGGCGGGATGATCGAGGTGGCGGGCACGGAGGGTCGCCTGCGGCCAGAGCTGCTCGCCGGGTTCGGCTTCATCGGCTTCCTCGCCTCGTGGCTCGCCAAGCACGACCCGCTGAAGGCCGTGGGCGCCTCGATCGTCCTCGGGGCCATCGCCGTCGGCGGCAGCGGGCTGAAGATCACCGCCGGGCTGTCGGGCGGGGCCGTGAACATCTTGATGGCGCTCGTGCTGTTCGCCGTCCTCGGGTGGGGCAGCCGCCCCGCAGGAGCGGAGGGTCGATGATCGAGCAGGTCCTCATCGGCTCCGTCGCCGGCGGCACGTGCATCGTGTTCGCCGGCCTCGGCGAGATCGTCGCCGAGCGCTCCGGGGTGATCAACCTCGGCACCGAGGGCTCGATGCTCTGCGGGGCGCTCGCCGCCTACGCCGTCGGCATCGAGACCGGCAGCCCGTGGCTCGGCGTGCTGGCCGGGATCGCGGCGGGCGCCGCGCTGGCCGCGGTGCACGCCGCCCTCGTCCTGCACCGCAACGCCAACCAGATCGCCGTCGGCCTCGTGGTCAGCTTCCTCGGCATCGGCATCACCGCCCTGTTCGGCCAGAGCTACGTGGGCCAGGGGGTGGTGCCGCTCGACACCTGGGACGTGCCCGGGCTGTCGAGCCTGCCGTTCCTCGGGCCGGTCCTCTTCGAGCACGACCCGCTCACGTACCTCTCGTTCCTCGCCGTGCCGCTGTCGGTCTGGGCCATCTGGCGCACGCGGGCGGGGCTGGTGCTGCGCGCCGCCGGCGAGGGCCCGGAGGTCCTCGAGATCTACGGGACCTCGGCGCGCCGGGTGCGCTGGATCGCCCTGCTGGTCGGCGGGGCCATGGCCGGCCTCGGCGGCGCCCAGCTCTCCACCGCCGCCACGCTCAACTGGTCCGAGCAGATGACCGTCGGCCGCGGCTACGTCGCCGTCGCCCTCGTGATCTTCGCCGGGTGGCACCCGGTCAAGCTGCTCGGCGGGGCCTACCTGTTCTCGGGCGCCATCGCCCTGCAGCTCCAGCTCCAGGCCGAGGGCTGGGAGCTGAGCCGATACCTGCTCGAGTCCCTGCCGTACGTGACCGTCCTGGTCGTGCTCGCCCTGCTCAGCCGCCGCCGGATCCACGGTGGGCCGGCGGCGCTCGAGAAGGTCTTCGAGGGCTGAGCCCTCGTCCGTTCCCCCAACCCACCCCTGCCATCTCGAACCCACGAGGAGCTCCCATGTCCCGACCCATCCGCTCGCTGGCGCTGCTGCTGGCCCTGGTGCTCGTCGCCGCCGGGTGCGGCGCGAGCGATGACGCGTCCTCCGGCGGCGGCGGAGGCGGCGACGACGGCACGTTCACCGTCGGGTTCATCTACGTCGGCCCCAAGGACGACTTCGGCTACAACCAGGCCGCGTACCAGGGCAGCCTCGACATGGCCGAGGCCATGGGCGACGACGTCGAGGTGCTCCAGGCCGAGAACGTGCCCGAGACCGCCGAGTCCGAGCAGGTCATGCAGAACATGATCGACAAGGGCGCCGACCTCATCTTCGCCACCAGCTACGGCCACCTCGAGTTCGCCCAGAACGTCGCCGAGAGGAACCCCGACGTGGTGTTCGTCCACCAGGGCGGCCTCGAGGGCGATCGCCAGATGGACAACGTCGGCACCTACTTCGGCACCGTGTACGAGCCGGTGTACCTTGCCGGCATCGCGGCGGGCGCCACGTCGGAGACCGGCAAGCTCGGCTACATCTACGCCTTCCCGATCCCCCAGACGCTGGCCAACATCAACGCCTTCACGCTGGGGGCCCAGTCGGTGAACCCCGACGCGACGGTGATCACGATCTCCACCGGCAGCTGGTGCGACCCGACGGTCCAGTCGGGCGCGGTCGAGTCCCTGCTCAACAAGGACGTCGACGTCATCACCCAGCACCAGGACTGCACGAAGACGATCATCGAGGCCACCGAGGCCGCCGGCGCCTACACGGTGGGCTACCACGCCGACGCCTCGGAGCTGGCGCCGAAGGGCTGGATCACCGGGTCCGAGTGGAACTGGGGCCCGCTGTACACCGACATCGTCAAGACCGTGGAGGCCGGTGACTTCGTGGACTCGAAGTACAACGGCGACTACCGGGTGGGCCTCCAGACCGGCGACAACCCCTTCGTCCAGTCGGTCTACGGCGACATGGTGGACGACGACACCAAGGCGATGATCGACGACGCCAAGCAGCGCTTCATCGACGGCGGCTCGCCCTTCGAGGGACCGGTGCTCGACCAGGACGGCGAGGAGGTCTACGCCGAGGGCGAGCAGCCCACCTACGACGAGGTCGAGCAGATGGACTTCTTCGTCCAGGGCGTGGTCGGCAAGATCGGCTGACCCGCCGTGGCCGCCTCCGTCCACGAGGACCGCGGCCAGGGCCCCGGCGTCGTGCTGCTGCACGGCGTCGGGGTCGGGCCCGGCTCCTTCGCCCCGCTCGCCGAGGCGCTGTGCGACCGCCACCGGGTGGTCGTGCTCGAGCGACCGGGCGCCCCGGGGGAGGCGGCCGACCTCGCCGCCCACGCCGACCGCATCGCCGAGGTCGTCGCCGCCCGCCTGGGCGTCGGCGCCCGGCTGGTCGGCGTGAGCGGCGGGGCCACCCTCGGGCTGGTGCTCGCCGAGCGCCATCCCGACCTGTTCGGCTCGTACGTCCTGCACGAGCCGCTGCTGGGGCGCCTCGCCCCCGCCCTGCACCACCGGTTCCAGCTCGCCGCCGCCTCCGCCGCCGATGGCCCCGATCCCGCCATGGAGGTCGTCGCCGCGGTGATGGGGCCCGACACCTGGCGCGCCCTCGGCTCCGAGGGCCGGGCCGACGCCCATCGCCACGCCCAGCGCTGGCGCGAGGAGATCGCCATGTTCGCCACCTTCGACCCCACCCCCGATTCGCTGCTCCGCCTCGGCCGACGCCCGGTGCTCACGACCGTCGGCGGCCGCAGCGCCCCCGAGCGCGTCGTGGTGGCCGACGTGCTGGCCGAGCTCGCCGGCGCCGAGGTGCGCACCGTCGCCGGCGCCGGCAACGCCGTGCAGCTCGATGCGCCGCGAGCGTTCGCCACCATCGTGGCCGATTGGTCGCCCGAGCCGGTGGGGGCGCCGTGAGCGCCGCCACCGCGCACGTGGCGGACACCGAGCCCTACGCCTGGCCCTACGACGGGCGCCTGGCCGGTGGGCACCTGGCGCTGGTCGTCGCCGGGTGGGACGACGCCTGGCAGCGCCGCAGCATCGAGCCGGCCGCCGCCTCCGACGCCGTCGCCGTGCTCGCTCCCGAGGTGGCCCGGGTGGGCGGGCTCGTCATCGCCGTGCACCACGGCGATGCCACCCCGCTCGAGCTCCCAGGCGCTCGCCCCGTCGGGGCCGCGGGCATCGACGCCTTCTGGGGCGGGCCCATCGACGCGACCCTGCGATCCGCCGGACGCACCCACCTGCTCGTGATCGGCCACGGGCTCGAGGGGCCGGTCCACTCGACCCTCCGGTCGGCCAACGACCGGGGCTACGAGTGCCTGCTCGTCACCGACGCCTGCGCCCCGCTCACCGACGACCTCGCCGACGCCGCCGCCCTCACCGTGACCATGTCCGGAGGCATCTTCGGCGCCATCGGCCGGCTCGGGCCCGTGCTCGACGCCCTGGCCTCCCTTCCCACCGCACCCGTCCCCATCCACCAGGAGCCCTGACATGCCCGCCTTCGGACCCATCGACGCCCAGCCCTACGCGTGGCCCTACGACGGCGCCATCGACCCGGCCCGCACCGCGCTCGTCAACATCGACTGGCAGACCGACTTCTGCGGCCCGGGCGGCTACGTCGACGCCATGGGCTACGACCTCTCGCTCACCCGGTCGGGGCTCGAGCCGACCGTGGCGGTCCTCGCCGCCTGCCGGGCGGTGGGCATGACGATCGTGCACACCCGGGAGGGCCACGTGCCCGACCTCTCGGACTGCCCGCCCAACAAGCTGTGGCGGTCCCAGCAGATCGGCGCCGGGATCGGCGACGGCGGCCCCTGCGGCCGCATCCTCGTGCGCGGCGAGCCCGGGTGGGACATCGTGCCCGAGGTGTACCCGATCGAGGGGGAGGTGGTGATCGACAAGCCGGGCAAGGGGTCGTTCTACGCGACCGAGCTCGACCTCATCCTCCGGAACAAGGGCATCACCCACATCGTGCTCACCGGCATCACCACCGACGTCTGCGTCCACACCACGATGCGCGAGGCCAACGACCGGGGCTACGAGTGCCTCCTGCTCACCGACTGCACCGGGGCCACCGACGTCGGCAACTACGAGGCCGCCCTCAAGATGGTGACGATGCAGGGCGGCGTGTTCGGCGCCATCGCCCACTCCTCGGCCCTGCTCGCCGCGATCGGGGCACCGGTCGGCGCCGATGCCTGAGGTCGTCGGCCACCCGCTCGACGCCGGGCTGGCCGGGCTCGCCGCCGCCTACGACGACGGCCTCGATCCGGTCGCCGTCGTCGATGCCGTGCTCGATCGCATCGGCCGCAGCGGCGACGACGCCGTGTGGATCGACCTCGAGCCGGCGGTCGCGCTGCGAGCCGAGGCCGAGGCGATCGCGGGGCGGCCCCGCGAGGGCCGGCCGCTGTGGGGCGTGCCGTTCGCCGTGAAGGACAACATCGACGTGGCCGGCCGCACCACCACCGCCGGGCTCCCGGGCCTGGCCCGTCGGGCCACCGCCACCGCCACGGCGGTCGCCCGCCTGCAGGCGGCGGGCGCCATCTACGTGGGCAAGACCAACCTCGACCAGCTCGCCACCGGTCTGGTCGGCACGCGCTCGCCCTACGGCACGCCCCGCAACCCGATCGATCCGGCGCTGGTCCCGGGTGGGTCCTCGTCGGGCTCGGCGGTGGCCGTCGCCCTCGGGCACGTGCCCCTCGCGCTCGGCACCGACACCGCCGGCTCCGGACGGGTGCCGGCGGCGATGTGCGGCGTGGTGGGGCTCAAGGGCGCCCCCGGCACCCGGCCGGTCGACGGCCTGGTGCCGGCCAGCCCCACCATCGACTGCGTCTCGACCTTCGCCAGCACGGTGGCCGACGGCCTCGTGGCCGAGGGCGTGCTCGCCGGTTCGCCGTGGCCGGTCGCCTCGGGCGCGCTGACGATCGCCGTGGCCCCGGGCGCCGAGGCGGAGGGCGCCGTCCTGCAGCGGGCGGGGCACTGGGTGGTCCCCGTCGACCTGGCGCCCTTCCACGAGGTGGGCGACCTGCTCTACGGCGGGCCGTGGCTGGCCGATCGGACCGCGGCGCTGAGCGAGGTCCTGGCCGCCGCGCCCAGCGGGATGGTGGAGGTGGTCGCCAACGTGGTGGCCGGCGGCGAGGCCTACGCCGGCACCGACGTGTTCCGCGCCATCGCCCGCCTCGCCGCCCGGCGCGCCGAGCTGGCGAGCTGGTGGGGCGAGGTCGACGCCCTGGTGGTGCCCACGGTCCCGTTCCTGCCGACGCTCGCCGAGGTGGCGGCCGACCCGATCGGAGCGAACGCCCGCCTGGGCCGCAACACCACGTTCGCCAACCTGCTCGGGCTCACCGCGATCGCGGTGCCGGCGCTCGACGGGGGCGCCGGCGGGGCCACCGTGCTGGCGCCACCGCACCTGGCGGGTGCCGTCGCGTCGGCCGCCGTGACGATCACGGGCGAGGTGCTGGTGGCCGGGGCCAGCACCGCCGGCGGGCGCGTCGACCTGGCCGTCGTGGGTGCCCACCTGCGCGGCCAGCCCCTGAACGCCCAGCTGGTGGAGGCCGGCGGCGAGCTGGTGGCCACCACCGAGACCTCGGCCTGCTATCGGTTGTTCCACCTGGCCGGAGGCCCGCCCGAGCGCCCGGCGCTCGAGCGCGTCGGCTCCGGTGGCCGCGCGGTCGAGGTGGAGGTGTGGTCGCTGCCGCCGGCCGGCCTCGGCACGGTCGTCGCCCAGGTGCCGCCGCCGCTCGGCATCGGGTCGGTGGAGCTGCGGGGCGGTCGCTGGGTGAAGGGGTTCATCTGCGAGACCGCCGGCCTGGCCGGCGCCGCCGACATCACCGCACACGGCGGCTGGCGGCGCTACCTCGCGTCGCGCTGAGGGTGCCCCTACGATCGGCGCCATGGCCCTGGTCGCTGCCACCGACCTCCCGTTCCTGCTCACCGAGTCACGGGCGACGCCCATGCACGTGGGCGGGCTCCAGGTGTTCGAGCTCCCACCCGACGCGCCACCCGGGTGGCTGCTCGAGCAGTACGAAGCCATGCTCGCCCACACCGAGGTCGCGCCCCTCTTCCGCCAGCGGCCCTACCGCGCCCTGTCCACCGGCTACCAGTGGGGCTGGCGCGAGGACGAGCAGCTCGACCTCGAGTACCACGTGCGGCACTCGGCGCTGCCCGAGCCGCACCGGGTTCGCGAGCTGCTGGCGCTCGGCGGCCGCCTCCACGGCTCGCTCCTCGACCGGCAGCGCCCCCTCTGGGAGTTCCACCTGATCGAGGGCCTCGAGGGCGGTCGCTTCGCCGCCTACACCAAGGTCCACCACGCCATGGTCGACGGCGTCTCGGCGCTGCGCCTGCTGGAGCGGTGGCTCTCCACCGACCCGGGCGCCGAGGTCCCGCCGGCCTGGGCGGCCCGGCCCAAGACCGCTCGGGGGGCCGGCTCGCCCGGCGCCGATCCGCTCGAGCTGCTGGTGGGCACCGCCCGCGGCGCCGTCGACCTCCTGGGCGTCACCCCGGCGCTGCTCCGGTCGGTGCGTCGAGCGATGGACGACGAGCTGGCCGGCTTCCCGTTCAAGGCGCCGGCCACCATGCTCAACGTCCACATCACCGGGGCGCGCCGGGTGGCGGCGCAGACGTGGAGCCTGTCTCGCATCCGGGCGGTCGCCAAGGCGTCCGACGTGACCCTCAACGACATCGTGCTCGCCATGTGCGCCGGCGCCCTGCGGCGGTACCTGCTCGAGCTCGACGCCCTGCCCGACGAGTCGCTCACCTCGATGGTGCCCGTCAGCCTGCGCACCGACGACAGCGCCGGCGGCAACGCGGTGGGCGCGGTCGTCACCTCGCTCGCCACCGACATCGCCGATCCGAGCTGGCGCCTCGACCGCATCAAGCGCTCGATGGACATCGCCAAGGGCACGCTGCGCGAGCTGTCCCCCCTGCAGCGCCTGGCCTACAGCGCCGCCACCATGGCGCCGCTGCCGGTGGTCTCGGCGCTCGGCGGCGGCGAGGGGTGGCGACCGCCCTTCAACATCATCATCTCGAACGTCCCGGGCCCCCGCGAGGAGCTGTTCCTGAACGGTGCCCGCCTCCAGGGCGTGTACCCGGTGTCGATCCCGTACCACGGCCAGGCGCTGAACATCACGCTCACCAGCTACGTCGACAACCTCGAGATCGGCCTCACCGGCTGCCGGCGGCGCGTGCCCCACCTCCAGCGCCTCCTCGGGCACCTCGAGGCCTCCCTCCACGAGCTCGAGCTCGCCGTCGGCCTCGCCGCCACCACCCGCAAGCGCCGGGCGAAGCGGTCGAGCTAGCGCCGAGCGCCGGTCGCCCGCTCGGGTCGGGTGCAACGCTCGGGGTCGGTCGCGACAGTGTCGGGTGGCCATGAGCGACCACGACGACTTCGATGCCCTGTTCCGGGCCGAGTACCCGGCGCTCGTGCGCGAGCTCCGCCTCGTCTGCGGGGGCGTCCCCCTCGCCGAGGAGGTGGCCGCGGAGGCCTTCGTCGCCTGCTGGTCGCGATGGTCGGAGGTCTCCACCTACGACCGTCCGGGGGCGTGGGTGCGGCGGGTCGCCCTGCGCCAGGCGGGGCGCCGCCGCTGGCGCCGAGCTCGTCGCGGCGACCTCGAGCGCATCGCCGCCTCCTGGGCGTCGACCGATGGGCCCCTCGACCTCGACCTGCTCGAGGCGCTGCGCGACCTCACCCATCCGCAACGGGTCGCGGTCGTGCTGCACCACCTCGCCGGTTGGCCGGCAGACGACATCGCCGAGGTGCTCGGCTGCGCCGAGGCGACCGTGCGATCGCACCTGCGGCGGGGACGCCAGCGCCTCCAACGGGCGCTCGGCACCGCCGACGACCTCCAGGAGGTTCCCCATGCCCATCCGAGATGACCTGGGTCGTCGCCTGGATCGAGCAGCAGGCCCATCGCCCGACCCCGAGCCCGCCCTGGCGAGCCTCGGCCCGCGCCTCGGCCCGCGCCTCGCCCCTGGGGTGCCACGGCGCGACCGACGGGTGGCGGTCGTGCTCGCCGTCGGGCTCATCGGGCTCGTCGGCGCGTGGTTGCTGGGTCGCGGGTCGAGCGATGCGCCGCAGCCGGTGACGAGCGTCGCCCTGTCGACGACCACCGCCTCGTCGACGAGCGTCGCCCCCGCCGTCCCACCGGCCACCGTGCCGGCGACGCCGCCGCCGGGGTACGTGACGGTCGCCGACCACGAGGGCAACCCGGTGGGCTACGTGGTCGCGAACGCCGACCTCGAGCCGTTGCCGACCTTCGCCCTGGGGACCGGTGCTCCGCTCGCGGGCCAGCGCGTCGTCGACGCCGCCGGACACCCGAACGGCTACTTCATCGTGGGCCTCGGGTACGTGTCCGACGACCAGGCGCGCGATCGGGCGGAGATCGACCGGCTGGTCGCGGAGCACGAGGCGTTCCAGGCCGAGGCCGAGGCCCAGCTCCGCGAGGAGCGGGGAGGCCCGACGGGCTAGCGCCGCCCGCGCTGCGGCCGGGAACTGACCGTGATCTCGGGTGGTCGACCACCGAAGATCACGGTCAGTTCACACGGGCGGGTGGGGCGCGGACGCTAGATCGGCAGGTCGCCGGTCGCGGTGCGGGTGCTGCCCTGGTCGCGGTAGGCGGCGATGGTGCGCTGGGCGATGCGCATCTGGTGGATCTCATCCGCGCCGTCGGCGAAGCGGGCCCAGCGGGCGTGCTGGTACATGTGGGCGAGCGGCGTGTCGGTGCTGTAGCCGAGGGCGCCGTGCACCTGGATGGAGCGGTCGATCACCCGCCCCAGCATGTTGGCCACGAAGTGCTTCGCCATGGAGACCTCGCTCTTGAAGTCGAGCTGGTTGTCGATGCGGTAGGCGGCGTGGAGCACCATGAGCTTCGCCTGGTACAGCTCCATCGTGGAGTCCGCGATCATCCACTGGACGCCCTGCTTCTCGGCCAGCATCGAGCCGTGGCTGAACCGGTGGAGGCTGCGCTCCACCATCATGTCGAGGGCCGTCTCGGCCTGGGCGATCCAGCGCATGCAGTGGGCGAGGCGGGCCGGTCCGAGCCGGTACTGGCCGAGCAGGTGGCCCTGGCCGCGTCCGCCCAGCATGTTCTCCTTCGGCACCCGCAGGTCCTCGATCACGATCTCGGAGTGGCCGGTGCCGCCGTGCATCGTCTCGACCTCTCGCACCCGGTTCCAGCCCTCCC
>Ga0116151_10005858_pt1 | contig 10517 bp, 8 predicted proteins | sample AD_UKC117_MetaG_FD_89893 | JGI IMG/M metagenome (GOLD analysis project Ga0116151, IMG submission 89893) | Active sludge microbial communities of municipal wastewater-treating anaerobic digesters from Hong Kong - AD_UKC117_MetaG | ecosystem: Engineered > Bioreactor > Anaerobic > Digestate... | reverse complement strand
TTGTTGCGTACCTCGTCGGGCGTGCCTTCGAGTATTTTCTGCCCGAAGTTCAGCACCAGAATGCGGTTGCAGGAGTTCATGATGAAGCGCATGTCGTGCTCGATGACCGCAATGGTATACCCGTCGGCGTTGAGCGCTTTGATGAATGCCATCAGCGCGCTGGTTTCCTGCGGATTCATGCCGGCCGCCGGTTCGTCCAGAAGCAGGATTTTGGGGTCAAGCGCCAGGGCGCGCGCGATTTCCACCTTGCGCTGCAAGCCGTAGGAAAGGTTGCCCGCCAGCACGTCGCTGTACTTTTCCAGGCCGATGCGTTTGAGGATCTCCATGCTTTTTTCCGTGGTATATTCTTCGGCTTGTTTATAGGTTTTGGTATGGAGTATGGCATCGGCCAGGTTGGACTTCGTTTTGATGTGGCAGCCGATTTTCACGTTCTCCAGCACCGTCATAAACTTGAAGATCTGCAGGTTCTGGAAGGTGCGCGCGATGCGCTTTTTGGCCACCAGTGATGCGTTCATGCCGGTGATATCTTCACCGCAGAAGAGGATTTTCCCCTTGGTCGGCGTGAAAATACCCGTGCACATATTAAAGAAGGTGGTTTTTCCCGCGCCGTTGGGCCCGATGATGCCGAAGATATCGCCCTGGCAGATTTCCATGTCGACGTTATCCACGGCCTTGATGCCGCCGAAGTATTTGCTGATGCCTCTGGATTCCAGCAAAACACAGCGCTCGTTCGTCATTTGCTCTGTCATGCTTTCAGCCCCTCCCTTTGCGGCTTGCGCTTGATAATGCCCCCTGCAAGCACGGACTGTGATGCCCCGGCGATGCCCTGCGGGCGCACCCACATCATCATGATGATAATAATGGCGTAGATTACATACCGCCACGACTCCAGGAAGCGGAGCGTTTCGGTGAGGATCGTTACAATCACGCTGCCGACGATCGGCCCGATCAGCGTGCCCTGGCCGCCGATGACCACCATGGCCAGCACGTTGAACCCGGCATCCAGTGTGAACTGACTGGCCTCGATGTAGTTAACAAACGGGGCGTATGCCGCGCCGACCACACCGGCCCAGAACGCGCCGTACATGAAGTTCAGGCTCTTGTAGAAGCTGGTTTCCACGCCTAGGGAGCGCGCGGCGATCTGATCCTCGCGGATGGAGATCCAGGCGCGGCCTACGCGGGACTTCAGCACCCGGCGGGTGATGACAAGGAACAAAATTGCGATGATCAGAAAAATGAAGTAATAGTACTTCGGCCGGAAGGTATCCAGCCCGAACATCCAGGGATAGGGAATGTTCTTGATGCCCAGCGAGCCGCCGGTGACGGGCTGCCAGGTCTGGGCGATGACGCGGATGATTTCCGACGCGCCCAGCGTGACGACCGCCAGATAGATTCCGTTGAGCTTGAGCGTCGGCAGGGCGACGATCAGGCCGACAAACGCGGCGAAGAGACCTGCGATAGGCAAAAGCAACCAGAAATCGATGGCGAACTTGGTGGACAGGATGGCGCAGGTATAGGCGCCGATGGCGAAAAAGCCCGCCTGCCCCAGGTTAAACTGGCCGGAATAGCCATTGATCACGTTCAGCGAGCCCGCCAGGGTGGTAAACATCAGGATGTTGCAGGCATAGCGTACGTAGAGCGCCTTTTTGACCACAAAGGGCAGTACGCACAGTACGACCAGCAACAGCAGGATGGCGATGATTCTGTATTTGTAAACAAACGCTTTGATATTGTTCATACGCGGTTCCCCCTCTTGGCCGCAAAGCCCTGCGGACGGATGATCAGGATCAGGATCAGGAACCCGAACGCAAATACGTCGCGGAAGGTTGCGGAGCTGATGGTGATGCCGAGGTTTTCGATGATGCCCATACACAGTCCGCCTAGCGCTGACAGCCGGATATCCACCAGACCGCCAAGTACCGAGGCGGAGAAAGCCTTCATGCTGAATCCGCCCCACATGGTGGAGGACACCGCATAATAGTAGATGGACAGGAGAATCCCGGCGATGCCGCCGAACGCGCAGCCCAGGCTATTGCCAAGCATGGCCGTGGAACGCACGTTGATGCCCATCAGGTAGGCGGCCTGCTTGTTCTGGCTTACGGCGCGAAGCGCTACGCCCCACCGTGTGCGGTTGAAAAACAGCGTCAGGCTGACCGCGAACAGGATGACCAGCGCCATCACCACGATTTGCAACAGCTTGAAGTCCAGCGAGATGGACCCGAGGTTGAGGGAATAGGTTTCATTATTGATAATATTGATAACCGGTTTGAGCTCCGGGCCGAATACGATTTGAGCCAGGTTGCGCATCAGCATGCTGAATCCGATGGTGCACAGCAGCGATATGTGCCTTGGCGCGTTGAAGAATTTCTCGTAGCAAATTTTGTACACCAGGATGCCGATGATGAACGAACTGCAGAATGCCAGCACTATGGCCAGCGCCAGGTTATTGCCGAAATACATGAAGCTGTAATATGCGCCGAACGCCCCGATCATCATGATTTCGCCATAGGTGAACGTGACCATGCCAACGACGCCGACGATGACGGAGTAGCCAATCGCCATCAGGGCGTAGATCGAACCCTGACAGATGCCGTTGACCAGCTGGTTGAGTACGTATTCCATACTTCCTCCTTCGATATTGCAAGGACAAGGAAGGCCCTGTATTTAGGTTCATCGGGAGCGGGAAAGAGGGCGGCCCGCTCCCGATGAAGGGGAATTTACGTCGGATAAGGGTGAACCTGCGGGTACAGGGTTGGGGTACTGGCGAATACGGTCTGCCGGATTACTCCTGGCTGTATTCGAAGCCTTCCAGAACCTTCCACTGGCCGTCGACCACGCCGCAGATCAGGTAATCGCGGGAGATGTCGCCGGCTTCTTCAAACTGGATGCGGCCGGTGAGACCCGTGAATTCGATGGTCTTGAGCGCGTCGTTGATGGCGTCGCGGGTCACCTTGCCGTCGCCGATGGATTCGATGGCGGAGGCGATCAGGTACGCGGTGTCATACGCGCAGGCGGGGTGCACGGTGGGCTGGAAGCCCGCCGCGGCAACGAATTTCTCTTTCCAGGCGTTGAGCTCGGCGTTTTCGGGATCAAAGAAGAACGGCGAGGTCACGATCAGGTTGTTGGGGTCGATCAGCTGGCTTAAGAGCTGTTCCGAGGTTCCCGGCCCAAGCGCCACGTGCTGGACGTCCCAGCCGGACGAATCGGCGGCGTTGAAGATGGCGGATACCGGCAGGCCCTGGTCCATAACGATGAGAACCTGGGGATCAAACGCCTTGACCTTGGTGATGATGGAGGAGAAGTCGGTCTCGTCGGACTTATACTTTTCTTCCATGACTTCCAGGCCTTCAATGTCGGCCTGCGCCTTGAAGTTGGTGTACGCGGCATAGCCCCAGTCGCTGTCAACGCGGATGACGGCAACCTTGGTGGCGCCCAGGTACTTTTTGAGCACGTAGGTGGCCAGGAAGGGAGCTTCCTTGTCCTGACGGCCCATGATGGAGTAGGTGTAGGGGCTCATGCCCGCATAGTCCGGCGCGGACGCGGTGGGCGAGAGCTGCACGATGCCGTAGCGGTCAACAATGGGGGCGTTGGCCTTGCAGCAGCCAGACGAGAAGTCGCCCAGGATGGCCAAAATTTCGTCATCCTCAGCAAAGGCTGTCGCCATGGTGGAGCTGACCACCGGGTCGCCCGCGGTGTCTTTGACGTCGATCGACAGCATATAGCCGTTTGCGCCGCCATTGGCGTTGATTTCGTCAATCGCCATCTGCCAGGCAATCTGGAAGCCCATGCCGTACTCGGCGTAGTTGCCGGTCAACGGTGCAAGGCCCCCGAGTTTGATGGTGCCTTTTTCAGCCGATGCGGGCATTACCGCTATGGAAAGAAGCAGTACGACGGTCAGGAACAGAGCAGCGAGTTTCTTCATGGATATCTCTCCTTTCAAAATAAACCTCAATATATCATGCAGCCGCAGCTGCCGAGGCTTGGGGGGGAGCCTGTTCGTTATTTCTTGAAGTGCAGCTTGCAGCTTGCGCAGCCCTTGGCAATGGTATCGCCCAGGTCCAGCTCCATGCCCATGGCCTTGGCAATGCCGCGGTCGCCGTCCATGGCCATATCGCACAGCAGGGCGATGCGCTCTTCGTCAAACCCGAGCTTCTGCCAGGCGGACACCAGCGCGCAGTAGTGGAAATCGACGGTAACGTTGTCCTTGTCGGCTTGGATGTTGTCCATGTGGAAGGTTTGGGGGCCGAGGCTGGATTCATCGCCCAAAAACGCGCCTTTGAAATCGACGCAGTTCTCAGGATCGGCACACATCGCCTTAAAGCGCTCGCCGTGCATGAGGCCTGTGCGCATAATAGCGCGCCGCACGATGGGCTCGGCGTCGATACCGGCTTTCACCATTTCGTCGTAGATCAAACCCATCCAGGTTGCGCGGTGCTCAATCTGCGCTCGGTTTACATCGATGATTTCCTCCACGTGGTTGGCTTCATTTTGAATCATGGGTGGTCCTCCTTAAGTATAGTGGAATAATGTTGACAGAATCGGCAGCCTGTATAAGGCGAATGCCGTTTCGGGTCAGCGCGTATCAGAAAATAGCTTTCGGGTTGCCGGCCGACGGTGTGCCGGACCCGTGCGCCCATGGTATGGAAACTGAAAAAATTCGCTCCAATGCTCAGCGATAACACTGTATGGAGTTGACGTCGTTGTCATATATTTCATTGGCCGGTCAGGATTGTCAGCCCTGATGGACCATTGCTCTATCTGTAGTATACTATTGGTCGACCAGCATGTCAAGAACAAATTTCCGATGAAATTTTCTTGCCCCCGGCGTTTGTTTTATGCTTGCCAAACCTCGTGTTGTACGGTACACTGGCCCTGCGTCGGGTACAAAGGGTTCATAGGAGGGCAGGTTCAGGGCGGTGTAATACACCGGAACTTTATTTTTCCGACCCCTCAGGTTTCTATACAAAAACCAATACTTTGACCATAAGGTGAGGAATACGATGAAGATACTCGATTACGGAAGCGCAAGCCTGGATTTGGTGTTTGCGGTAGACCACATTTCCATGCCGGGAGAGACGATCTCTTCTGCCGGACGCGAGATATTTCCAGGTGGCAAGGGCCTCAACCAGGCCATCGCCGCAGCCAAGGCCGGGGCGGAGGTCTATTTCGCCGGAATTATCGGAACCGACGGCGGCATGCTGGAGCAAGCATTCCAAACCGCGGGCGTGCGCACGGACTATTTGCAGGTCTCCAAAACCGTGCCAACCGGCAATGCGCTCATTCAGGTAGACGCGGCCGGGCAGAACAGCATTGTGCTCTTTGCGGGCACCAACCACACCCATACCGTGGAAACCATGGACCGTGTTCTTTCACAGTTCCAGCCCGGCGATATATTGCTGATGCAAAATGAGATCAACCTCGTTGATGTGCTGATTGACAAGGCCTATGAACGGGGACTGACCATCGCGCTCAATCCCTCGCCGTTCAATGCGGCCATCGCGGCGTGCGATCTGCAAAAGGTCGGCATTTTCCTGCTGAACGAGATCGAAGGCGAGCAGCTGACCGGCGAGCATGACGAGGCGAACATCCTCAAGGCGCTTGGGCAGCGCTTCCCGGAAGCCCGCATCGTGCTTACCCTGGGCGAGAAGGGCGTGCGCTATCACGACAGCAGAGGCGACCTGAGCCAGGAGGCTTTCCCGGTCAAGGCGGTCGATTCCACGGCCGCCGGGGATACGTTCACGGGCTTCTTCCTGGCAGCGCTCGTGCGCGGCCTGAGCACCCAAGAGGCCCTGCGCATCGCCGCCAGGGCGGCGGCCATCTCCGTATGCCATAAGGGCGCGTCGTCCTCCATTCCCGCATGGGATACGGTTATGCAGGCGCTGGGGGAATAGAACAGGGAATCGAGGGACCGGATTTCCCCAAACAACAACACCATGCCACAAGGCGCTTCCTAGAAACGCCCTGTTTGTATTGGATCAATCTAAGGCAGTCTTGGGTCATTCATCCATTCGCAGCAGTCAATAGATATAATTGAGAAACCGTTCTATGATATAATTCGAATGGATAATGCACGCAATGAAAGCCGCGCCGGTTTTCTCGTGCCGGAGCGTAGAACGAATTGTAACTTTGCTTAGAGGTGACACCGTATGATTTGTGAGACCATTCCCATTCCCATAAGCCGCACCGAATTCTATTGCGGATCAACCGGCTTTCTGGCATCGCTGACAACCTATATACAGGAAAACTTTGATAGCAAGCCCAGAAAGGCTGTTGTAATCTGCCCCGGCGGCGGATATGAATATCGGTCTCCGCGTGAAGGCGAGCCTGTGGCAATGCGGTTTCTGGCCGCTGGCATCCAGGCTTTTGTACTGAACTACAGTGTTGCGCCGGCAAAGTTTCCGGCAGCGGCGCTGGAGCTGGCGACGGCGGTTGCGCTTGTACGCAGCCGGGCAGCCGAGTGGAACATTGATCCGGATCAGGTGTTTGTCATGGGATTCTCTGCGGGAGGCCACCTGTGTGCTACGGTCGGCACCCTGTGGGATGAACCTGTTTTTGCAGATGCGCTGTTGCAAACCATCCCCGGAAAAACCTGGAAACCCGCCGGAATGATCCTTTGCTATCCGGTGATCACGATGCTGGAGAAAACACATTACGGTTCCCGGGAGAAACTGCTGGGGAAGGAGGCGGGACCTGCCGATTATGAGGCAGTATCCCTGGAATTGCACGTTACGCCCAAAGCAGTACCCGCGTTTATTTGGCATACGAGCGATGATGGCGCCGTACCCGTGGAAAACTCGTTGCTGTTTGCGGCGGGATTACGCAAAGCGCGTGTTCCGTTTGAATTGCATATATTTGAATCCGGTGTGCACGGTTTATCCCTGTGCGACGAAACAACCGCTGCCGAACCTGCGCATATCGCGCCCAGAAACGCCTCATGGGTGCAGCTGGCGATTCAATGGATTTTTGCTGACCGGTAAAGATGAGTGTTGGCAAATTCGTCTTGGGAGCATCAAGATTTTTATGCCGGCGAATATGAGCGTTGCGACATCGGCATTTTTTGCTGTAGTATGAATGCTTGAGACTTTTTTCTATCAAAGCATAAACCTAGGGGGAGGAATACCATTTGACGATGGATAAACTGCGGGAACTCGCCGCGCATTTTTTAGAGCAAGACATAAACCGCGTTACGGCGGACAATGCTGTCAGCCAGGACCTGATCGGGCTTCGATTTTATGATGCCCCGCTTTTCGGCATTGCCGATGCAGAGGATCCGCTGTTCCAAACCCTGCGCGAACCCGGAATTATGGGGCAGGGAGTGCTGCTCCCCAAGGATGTTCTGCCGTCGGCAAAGCGCGTGATCTCATGGTTTTTGCCGTTTACAAAGGAAGTTCGCAGCGCCAACGGGGAAAGCATGAGCGAACCCAGCGATAGCTGGCGCCAGGCGCGCATGGAAGGGCAGGATGCCAACATTGCCCTGGGGAAGGCCGTGTGCCGGGCACTGGAAGCGGAAGGCGCGGTTGCCATACAGGTATCGGGCAGCGGCTACTTCAAAATGCTGGCTCCTTTTTGCAGCAACTGGTCGGAACGCCATGTTGCGTATATCGCCGGGCTGGGCACATTCGGGCTATCCAAAGGACTGATCACCGAAAAGGGGATCGCCGGGCGATTTGGCAGCATTGTAACGGATGCGGAGTTCCCGACTACGCCGCGGCCCTATACGACGCCGTTTGAATACTGCATCATGTGCGGAGCCTGTGCTGTTAACTGTCCCGTAGATGCGATCGACCCTTCAAAAGGGGTGGCTGCGGGTAAGGACCACGTTGCCTGCAAGACGTTTTGTGATTTCACGGAGGTCATGCAGCGCTGCGGCGCAGGCGAGCGGAAGCGCTACGGCTGCGGCAAATGCCAGGTGAACGTCCCCTGCGAGTTCCGTAACCCAAGAGATCCGGCATAGGGTAAATCTTATTCGCATCCAACCTGTGAATATGAAGCAAAAAGCACCCGCTTGGGTGCTTATTGCTTTGGCGATTTCGCGTCTGTGCTGTATAATCATGGCAGTTTCCATAAATTTTTCCTTGCAGGCACTTTTCTCGTCCAATGGCGTTGCTATAATTTGCGCGATTCAGTATGATAGGTCTATGGGATGCGGATTTTAATTAAACCAAGAGGATGAAAAAAGCATGGCCCTTGCATCTGCGCCGAACTGGGAAACATATACGTCTGCCTTTCAGTAAAAGAATATGTAAGAAGACTGCGTTGGTTATATCAACAAGTTTGTACATAAAAAGATGATGGAGAATATTATATATGAGAGAAATCATCAGGAAAGAATGGTCTGAGCTGCCGTCAATCTGGCATCAATTGTTCGACGAAAACCCGATCGCAACCCCGTTTCAAAGCTATGAATACTTGACGTTCACGGGAATCGGCAAGCCGATTCGCAACGATTGGTTCCGCACGGTTGGGCTGCAGGAGCTCAATTTGGTTCTGTATTCGGATCAACGTCCCATCGCCATAGCGCCAATGCTGTATAAAACGAAGGATGGGAAAGCAACAGTCTACTTTCGGGGGCATTTTACGGCAGCCAGCCATTTGGATTTGGTTTATGCGAGCTTGCGCTATGACGACTTTGCGTACTTCATGGATGACATCCGTGAACGACTGGGAAACGTAGCCTTTTTTCTGGATAGGGTATACGGCGAATCGCCAACAAGCGAATATCTGAAAAAGTACCTTTCATCTGCGGACATTCAAGAGCATGAATGCTACTCCATACCGGTTTTGGGAACCTACGACGACTGGTACTGCGGCTTATCCAAATCCAGGCGCAGCAATCTGAGGCTATGCAAAAACCGCATCGCAAGCGACCGGGTTCCATGCTCCGTATCCTTTTTTGTCGGAGAGAAAATTGACAAAGCAACCCATAAAAAGATGATGTCGGTATACGCAGACCGCTTTCTGGTGAAAAACGATTATTTCTTTGGGTTATCCAATCCCATCACGATCAAAGCGCTGCAAATCTATCTCTTACACGATAAATTGACACAATGGCTCAACAATGCCGAGAATAATTTCCATGTTGTGGTGTATATGAATCATAAGGTTGCGGCGTTTGCCAGCGGGCTGATTGGCAAGGACAACCGGATGCTTGGCTGCAGACTTGCAATAAGCACAAAGTATAAGCGATACAGCCCCGGCGCTGTCCTCATCAGCGCGGCCATCGAATATCTGGCGGAACAGAAAGCGGCCGGCAAACTTGATGTGGATGGTTTTGATATGGGCCAGGGCGGCCATGACGGCATGGTTTACAAGCAGAAATATGGCGGCGAGGTGTACTACAACTATACATTTATTGAATAGCGTATCAATTCATGGCATAAAAAGAGGTGTGATGAAAGGGATTATGGCGGCGGTTAAGCAATGTAGAGCATCTCGGCCATTCCCATTGATATATCTTGCGCGATTCTGTATAGTAGAATGCGTGGTGTAAACGTTGTGCTGAAGCTTTGCATAATATCGAGATTGAAACCAACCCTTTGTGCTCAGGAGATCGTTAACGAGCGTCAATCATAGGGAAGTTCTACAGGGCTAGAAACCAAAGACAGATCATATCATACCGCATGAACCTGTGCCGACCGGCGGGAAAGCCTGCTATTGCCATCGGGTAAACCCTGAAAGGAAACAGCCGGAAAATCGTATCGATCGTATTCCCAGACAGCTTATAAGCAATGAAATGCTTTTAGGAGTGAAATGATGAAGGAGATCAAGCAAAGAGAATGGTCTGAGTTGGCGCAGATCTGGAAGGAACTCATAGACGGGAATCCAATCGCTACCCCGTTTCAAAGCTATGATTATCTGACCTTCACGGGAAAAGGCAAACCGCTGCGCAATGATTGGTTTCGCACCGTTGGACTGCGGGAGTTAAATCTGGTTTTGTATGTAGATCATACACCCATCGCCATAGCGCCAATGCTGTATAAAAGGAGAAATGGAAAAGCTACCGTGTACTTCCGTGGACACTTTACGGTAGCCAATCATTTGGATTTGATTTACGCGAGCTTAAGCTATGATGATTTTGCGTATCTAATGGATGGCATTCGCAGCTTGCTGGGAGACGTGGCCTTCTTCCTGGACAGGGTATATTGTAAATCTCCGACAAGTGAATACCTGAAAACCTACCTTTCCGCTGCAACCATTCAGGAGCATGAGTGCTTTGCGATACCGGTTCCAAAGACCTATGATGATTGGTACCAAAGCCTGACGAAATCCCGACGCGAAAAAATAAGACAATGCAACAACCGCATCGCAAATGATAATGCACAGTGTTCCGTATCATATTTTGCCGGAGAGAAAATCAATGCGGCGATCTATCGGGAAATGGTATCTGTCTATGCCGACCGCTTTCTGGTGAAAAACAATTATATCTTTAGATCATTTAATCACCTGGCCAAGAATGCCCTGCGAAGCTTTCTCTTAAAAGATAAAATGACACAATGGCTTAACAATGCCAATAATAG
>Ga0116151_10005856_pt1 | contig 10520 bp, 8 predicted proteins | sample AD_UKC117_MetaG_FD_89893 | JGI IMG/M metagenome (GOLD analysis project Ga0116151, IMG submission 89893) | Active sludge microbial communities of municipal wastewater-treating anaerobic digesters from Hong Kong - AD_UKC117_MetaG | ecosystem: Engineered > Bioreactor > Anaerobic > Digestate... | reverse complement strand
GGTCGAAACCGTCCGCACCACCTGCTCCTACTGCGGCGTGGGCTGCAACTTCGACCTCAACATCCGCGGCGGCCAGATCGTGCGCGTCACCAGCGCGCAGGACGCCCCGGTCAACGGCATGGCGCTGTGCGTCAAGGGCCGCTACGGCTATGATTATGTCCACAACCCGGAGCGCCTGACCCGCCCCCTGGTGCGCGCCAAGTGGCTGACCGGCGTCGAGGAGAAGGTAAACAGTAATCAGTGGACAGTAATCAGTCAGGCGGAGAAACGGACCGCCACACATCGGTCAACGAATGGTGCAAGCGCCACTGCACTGATCACTGATAACCGATCACTGATTACTGATGACACCTTCATCCAGACCGACTGGGACACCGCGCTGGACGTGGTCGCGGGCAAGTTTGCAGCCGAAAAGATGGCGCATGGCGGCGATGCTTTCGCGGTGCTGGCCTCGGCCAAGTGTACTAACGAGGAAAACTTCCTCTTCGCCAAGCTGACCCGCCAGCTCCTGAGTACCAACAGCATCGACCACTGCGCCCGTCTCTGACACAGCAGCACCGTCACCGGTCTGGTGACATCCTTCGGCAGCGGCGCCATGACCAACTCCATCAGCGATCTGGCCAACGACAGCCGTTGCATCTTCATCATCGGTAGCAACACCACCGAGAACCACCCGGTTATCGGCACCAAGATCCGGCGCGCAGTACGGCAGCGCGGCGCAAAGCTGATCGTGGCCGACCCGCGCCGCATCGACATCACCGAACACGCCGACATCTGGCTGCGCCACCGGCCCGGCACCGACATCGCCCTGCTCAACGGGCTGATGCACGTCATCCTGCGCGACGGCTTTGCCGACATGGACTTCATCGCGCAGCGCACCGAAGGTTTCGAGGAGTTCCGCGCCGTGGTCGAGCAGTACACGCCCGAGCTGACCAGCCAGATCACCGGCGTGTCCGCCGAAAAGATCGAGCAGGCCGCGCACATGATGGGCGAAAACCGGCCCGGCGCGCTGGTCTACGCCATGGGCATCACCCAGCACGCGACCGGCGTCGCCAACGTCATGTCGTGCGCCAACATGCAGATGCTGCTGGGCAACATGGGCGTGGCCGGCGGCGGCGTCAATCCGCTGCGGGGCCAGAACAACGTCCAGGGCGCCTGTGACATGGGCGGGCTGCCCAATGTCCACGCCGGTTACCAGAACGTCACCCTGCCAGCGGTGCGGGAGAAGTTCGAGGCCGCCTGGGGCGTACCGCTTTCCGACAAGGTCGGCCTGACGGTGACAGAGATGCTGGACGGGGCCGAACGCGGCGATGTTCGCTGTCTCTACATCATCGGCGAGAACCCCATGGTCAGCGACCCCGATCTGCGCCACGTGCAGCACTCGCTGGACCGCACCGAATTCATCGTGGTGCAGGAGCTGTTCTTCAGCGAGACCTGCCACTTCGCCGACGTGATCCTGCCCGCGGCCGCCTTTGCCGAAAAAGAAGGCACCTTCACCAACACCGAGCGGCGCATCCAGCGGGTGCGCAAGGCCGTGGAGCCGCCGGGCGAGGCGCAGCGCGACTCATGGATCGTCAAGCAACTAGCCAGCCGGCTGCTGGCACTGGGCGCGGCGACGCCTGACCCCGACGCGCCGTGGGGCGACTGGGAGTACGACACGCCCGAAGACGCGATGGACGAGATCAACGCGCTGACACCGATCTATGGCGGTGTGACCTATCGACGGCTGGAGGCCGGCGCGCGCTTGCAGTGGCCGGTGCCCGACAAGACACACCCCGGCACGCCGATCCTGCACACAAAGCAGTTCAGCCGCGGCAAGGGCCGTTTTGCTGCCGTGGATCACATTCCGCCGGCCGAGCAGCCGGACGACGAGTACCCCGTCATCCTGACCACGGGACGGGTGATCTACCACTGGCACGGCGGCGAGATGACGCGCCGCGCCGAGGGCCTGCTGGCCGTCTACCCCGAGGCGCTGGTGGAGATCAGCCTGGAGGACGCGCAGAAGCTGGGCGTGCGCGACGGCGACATGGTGCGGGTCATCTCGCGGCGCGGCGAGGTCGAGGCCAAGGCGCAGTTGAACGGCCGCGTCTCGCGTGGCCTGGTCTTCAGCACATTCCACTTCCCCGCGTCCTCGGTCAACTGGCTGACCAGCGCCGAGCACTTGGATCCGCTGGCCAAGATACCGGAGTTCAAGGTAACCGCGGTGCGGTTGGAGAAGGTCGAAGAGCCGATCCCCTCCGGATAAACGCGCAACAGTTCCAAACCAATAAAAGCCGCGGACGCTTGCACCGTGTGCATGAGTTTCCGTGGCTTTTTGCTTGGTCTTAGGGCGGCGAGGTCTATGCCAACAGCGGATAAATCACTAACCAGTCTAATGCGTATGCGCGCGTGAAGAGACCTGTGACGGCCAGCAACTTGCGGTTGGTTCGCAACAAATGCGGCAGCAGCGCCTGGCATTGAAATACCAGGCTGATATGTGCGAAGCATGCTGAAACAAGCCCGTTCGCATGTGCAGCTTGTTTCAGCATGCTTTCCCATACCAGACGCTGGGTTCAACCGGTGGCGAAACCACACCACCTACCTACGCCACTCTATCCCCCAAAATCAACGCACAATATGACCCATATCATGTCTGCAACGACGATTTCGTGGTATTCTTCCTTGTGAACAAATCAACTTGATTTGAACTAACTCGTACCAGATGCTCCGCGCTGCATACCGCCGGGACCGAGATGTCCTGAGCAACGCGAAGGAGAAACACGCATGCAACCCCCGCGCCCCAGAACGCAGCGCGAAGTCGTCCCGGCTGAACATCCCAGCGGCGACCCGCGTTTCGCGCTCATCGACCGCACGCTGAAACGTTTCCGCTTTCAGCAGGACGCCTTGATCGAAGTGCTGCATACCGCCCAGGAAGCGTTCGGTTTTCTGGAAGAGGACCTGCTGCTCTACGTAGCCCGGCAACTCAAGCTGCCGCCGAGCTGGGTCTACGGCGTGGCCACCTTCTACCATTTCTTTTCCCTCAAGCCGCAAGGGGAGCACAACTGCATCGTCTGCATGGGCACGGCCTGCTACGTCCGCCGGGCGGCCGAGATCGTCGCTGCCTTGCAGGACGCCTACGGCATCGAGGCCGGCCACACGACGCCGGATGGCAAGTTCAGCCTTAACACAGCCCGCTGCCTGGGCAGTTGCGGCCTCGCGCCAGTCCTGATCGTGGACGGCGAAGTACTGGGCCGCGAGACTCCTGAAAGCACACTGGCCGCCGTCAATGCCGCCGTTGCCGGAATGTCGCCCGCACGCGTCGCCGTCACCAGCAACGGCACCGAGGAGGAGGTCGATCTCCCATGAACCGAGCTGATTTACAGACCATGGCCCAGCGCGAGCAGGAGAAGCAGGGCAAGTACCGCTGCCGGCTGCTGTGCTGCGCCAGCACCCCGTGCCTGTCATCGGGCGGCGCGGCTGTCCAGCAGGCGCTGGAAGACGCCATCAAGGAACAGGACGCCAACGCCGAAGTAGCGGTCGTCTCCACCGGCTGCATGGGACCGTGCAGCCGCGGCCCGGTTGTCACTGTACAGATCCAGGGCGAGAACGACGTCTACTATGAGAACGTCACGCCAGAGGCGGCGCGCCAGATCGTAGCCGACCATGCGCTGAACGGCCAACCGGTGCAGGAAAAGCTTTTGCCCAGCGACCTGCCCTTCTTCGCCAAGCAGACCAAGGTCGTCCTCTCCAACAGCGGCCTCATCGACCCCGAGCGCCTCGAGGACTATGTGGCGCGTGGCGGCTATCTGGCGTTGGCCTATGCACTGCGCGAGATGTCGCCCGAAGACGTGTGCACCGAGATCAGCAAGAGCGGTCTGCGCGGCCGCGGCGGCGCCGGTTACCCGTCCGGACTGAAATGGGACCTGGTGCGCAAAGCGCCCGACGACAAGAAGTACGTCGTGGCCAATGGCGACGAGGGCGACCCGGGCGCGTACATGGACCGCACGCTGATGGAATCCGATCCGCACCGCGTGCTGGAAGGGATGGCCATCGCGGGCTACGCGGTAGGCGCCGACCAGGGCTTCATCTACGTCCGCGGCGAGTATCCCGTGGCTGCCAAGCGGCTGGAGCGGGCGATCCGCGCAGCCGAGCGGCGCGGCCTGCTGGGCAGCCGCGTGCTGGACAGCAGCTTCAGCTTCCGCATCGACATCCGCATCGGCGCCGGCGCGTTCGTCTGCGGCGAGGAAACGGCGCTGATGGCCAGCATCATGGGCCGCCGCGGCCAGCCAGTGCCGCGCCCGCCCTATCCGGCGCAGAGCGGCCTCTGGGGCCATCCGACGCTGATCAACAACGTGGAAACCTTCGGCAACATCGTGCCTATCATCGAGCACGGCGCGGACTGGTACGCCGCCATCGGTACGGAGAAGAGCAAGGGCACCAAGATCTTTGCGCTGGCCGGCAAGGTGGAGAACACGGGCCTCATCGAGGTTCCCATGGGCATCACACTGCGCGAGATCGTCTTCGACATCGGCGGCGGCATCCCGGACGGGCGCGAGTTCAAGGCGGCGCAAACCGGCGGTCCCAGCGGCGGATGCATCCCCGCCCAGTTCCTCGACACGAAGGTTGACTACGAGAGCTTGAAGGCGCTGGGTTCGATCATGGGATCGGGCGGTCTGATCGTCATGGACGACCAGAGCTGCATGCCCGACGTGGCCAAGTTCTTCATGGAGTTCTGCATGGATGAGAGCTGCGGCAAATGCGTGCCCTGCCGCGTCGGCACGGTGCAGATGTACCGCATCCTCCAGCGCATCACCGATGGAAGTGCAACCCGCCAGGACCTGCAAAACCTTGAAGAACTGTGCACCATGGTCCGCGAGACCAGCCTGTGCGGGCTGGGCCAGTCAGCGCCCAATCCCGTGATGAGCACGCTGCGATATTTCCGCGAAGAGTACGAAGACCACATCAACCGGCGGACCTGTGAGGCTGGCGTCTGCGAGATGACCGAGGTGCCGGTGCTGGAACTGGTCGAAGAGTTGCCGCGGCGGATTCGGGCGGCGGCGATCAGGAATCAGTAAACGGTAATCAGTTATCAGTTATCAGACAACAGTGATCGCTGATCGACAGTTTACCGATCACTGATCACCGATTACTGATCACTGTTCACCTCCCAGGAGACCCTACATGGCAGTAATAACCGTAACGATAAACGATGAGTTGGTCAGCGGGCGCGAGGGCCAGTCGCTGCTGGAGCTTGTTCGTGAGCAGGGCATCGATCTACCGACGCTGTGCCACCTGGATGGGTTGGAGGAACGCGGCGGCTGCCGGCTGTGCATGGTCGAGATGGCGCCCGGCAACCGCCTGGCGGCGGCCTGCGTCACACCGGCGCAGGAAGGGATGGTCATCTACACCCACAGCGAGCGGCTAGTGAAGTACCGGCGCATGATCCTGGAACTGCTCTTCGCCGAGCGCAACCACGTCTGTGCGGTCTGCGTGATGAATGGCCGCTGCGAACTGCAATACGAAGCGTATACCATCGGCATGGACCACGTGCGCTACGACTACCTGACGCCCGATCTGCCGATGGACGCCAGCCATGATCGCTTCGTCATCGATCACAACCGCTGCATTCTCTGCACCCGCTGCGTACGCGTCTGTGACAGCGTCGAGGGCGCACACACCTGGGACGTCATGGGCCGCGGCGTCAACTGCCGCGTCATTACCGACCTGAACCAACCGTGGGGTACCAGCCAAAGCTGTACCAGTTGCGGCAAATGCGTTCAGGTCTGCCCAACTGGCGCACTGCACGCCAAAGGCTCCACGGTGGCCGAGATGGTCAAACGCCACGACTTCCTGCAGTGGATCCTGGATGGGCGCGAAAATCACCAATGGACCATGCGCAATGGCGAGCCGATGGAGAGTGGACGATGACGACGTTGTCGAGCAAGGCAGATACCAAGAAATCAGAATCGCTTAAGAAACCGGCTGGCGGCAAAAAGGGCCAGAGCAGCTCGCAGAAGGTGCGGCTGGCGACGGCGTGGCTGGGCGGCTGCTCAGGTTGCCACATGAGTTTCCTGGACCTGGACGAGCGGCTGATCGATCTGGCCGAAGCAGTTGAGCTGGTCTACAGCCCCATCGCGGACGTCAAGACCTTCCCCGAAAACGTTGACGTCACGCTGGTGGAAGGCGCGGTGGCCAACGTCGATCACCTGGAGCTGGCCGAGCAGATCCGCGAGCGCAGTAAGATCGTAGTCAGCTTCGGTGACTGCGCCGTGACCGGCAATGTCACCAGCCTGCGCAACAAGCTGCCCGTTGACGACCTGTTGACCAAGGTGTACCACGAAGGGCCAGGCGCCGTGCCGCGCGGCGGCGAAATTGACAAGGTCGTGCCCGCGTTGATTCCACGGGTGTTGCCGCTGCATCAGGTTATTACCGTGGACGCGTTTATCCCCGGTTGTCCACCCGACCCGGAACGTATCTGGGCCGCTGTCAGTTCCCTGCTGGCCGGCGAGCCGGTGGTTCTCGCTGACAAGATGAGGAAGTTCGGTTAGTCAGTGCGGCAGTGTGATCGTTTGTTAGTTCGGCAGTGAGTTAGTTTGATAGTGCGGTAGCCATATCGCCGCTATCACACGTGTTTCTACACTGGACAGTGTACTACCGAACTACCGCACTTCCGAACCAGAGCACGCAGAAAATCGAGAGTATGTCTTATGGCACGAACAGTCACGATCGATCCAGTAACCCGTATCGAGGGTCACGCTAAAATCACGCTCATGCTGGGCGACGACGGCAAGGTCGCCGATGCGCGTTTCCACGTCGTTGAGTTCCGCGGCTTCGAGAAGTTCTGCGTCGGGCGCAGTTTCTGGGAAATGCCCGGCATCACTGCACGCGTCTGCGGCATCTGCCCGGTCAGCCACATTCTGGCGTCGGCCAAGGCCGGCGACCAGATCCTGGGCGTGCGCATTCCCGCGCGCGCTGAGAAACTGCGCCGGCTGATGAACTGGGGGCAGTTGGTGCAAAGTCACGCATTGAGTTTCTTCCACCTCAGCGCACCCGATCTGCTGCTGGGCATGGATTCTGATCCCGCCACGCGCAACATCATGGGCCTGATCCAGACCAATCCCAGCGTAGCCCGCAGCGGCATCCGCCTCCGCCAGTTTGGCCAGGAGGTGATCCGGCTGCTGGGCGGCCAGAGCGTCCATCCAGCCTGGGCGGTAGCCGGCGGCGTCCGTGATCCACTGACCCCCGAGAAACGCAACCAGATCAAACGCGGCCTGCCTGAGGCGTTCGACATTGTGGATCTGGCCCTCGACTTGCTGAAGGACAGCTACGATCAGTTCGAGAGCGAAGTGCCGTCCTACGGCGACTTCCCCAGCCTGTTTATGGGCCTGGTGACGCCTGACGGCGGGCTGGAGCACTACGACGGCCTGCTGCGGGTTGTGGACGAGGAAGGCCGCGTGCTGGAAAATGCCAACCCAGCCGATTTCAAACGCTTTATCGGCGAGGCTGTCGAGCCCTGGACGTATCTCAAATTCCCGTACTACAAGCCGATGGGCTATCCGCAGGGCATGTATCGGGTTGGGCCGCTGGCGCGCCTGAACGTCTGTGACTACGCCGGCACACCGCGCGCCGACCGCGAGTTGCGTCAGTTCCGTCGCTACGGCCAGCGCGGCAAGCCGGTCTCGGGCAGCTTCCACTACCACTACGCCCGCCTGATCGAGATCCTCTTCAGCCTGGAAAAGATCGAGGAGACGCTGGAGGATGAGAACCTGCTTGGCACGCACGTCCGCAGCGTTTCCGATGTCAACGAGCGAATCGGTATTGGCGTCAGCGAGGCGCCGCGCGGTACCTTGTTCCATGAGTACGAGGTGGACGAAAACGGTGTCCTGCAGAAGGTCAACATGATCATCGCCACCGGCCAGAACAACCTGGCGATGAACCGCACCGTGCAACAGCTCGCCCACGCTTATGTCAATGGTGATGGATTGAGTGAAGGCGTGTTGAACCGCATCGAACACGGCATCCGGCTCTTTGACCCGTGCCTGAGCTGCTCGACCCACGCGGTGGGCAAGATGCCGATGCATGTGCAACTGGTCGCGCCAAACGGGGAGTTGGTTGACGAGGTCGTTCGCGATTGACATCGTCTGGATGCCCGCCTCCGCGGGCATGACAATGTGTGGTATGCACAATTGATTGCAAAACATGATCTTGATCATTGCGTATGGTAATCCTTTGCGCGAAGATGATGGCGCAGGGCTGGCTCTGGCTTATAAGCTGGACGCAGCGCTGCGCCATCCTGGTCTCGTGACGCGGCGAATCGAGACACAGCAACTGCTGCCAGAGCTGGCTGCAGATATTGCATCTGACCAGACGCAGGCGGTTGTGTTCGCAGATGCCCGTGTCGCACTGTCGCCGGACGAACAAGTCACAGTCACTTCACTTACCTCCAGCAGGGCGGCAAGCCCAAGCCTCGGACATCACCTTGATCCCGAGGCCTTGCTGACCTACGCCGGCGCGCTGTACTACAGAACGATCCCGCCGGCCTGGCTGGTGACAGTGCCCGGATGGCGGTTTGGATTTGGCGAAACACTGAGTGCTCAAACTCAGGATGCGATATCTATTGCACTCAACGACCCGGAAAGTCAGCTTCAGTGGCTGGTTGCTGACTTGCACAGATTGCACGGCATGCCATAACAGCCACCGACCTTGGAGGACCGTATGACGACAAACACCGACAGCAGGCAGATCGACCGCAAGTTTCGGGTACATATGCTGCCAATGGAATATGACAAGCGCCCCATTGATGAGCGTATCCGCGACTTCGCCGAGGTGCTGATCGGCTACAACACAGAGACAGCTACGATCGAGGCAGCCCGCTGCATGCAATGTCCCGACCCGCAGCCTTGCATCAGCCGCTGCCCGGCTGGCAACGATGTGCCGCAGGCGCTGTGGCTGGCCAGCCAGGGTGACTTCATCGGCGCAGCTCAGGTCTTTGCTGCCACCAGCCCCCTGCCGGAAGTCTGCGGACGTGTTTGCCCCAACCTTTGCCAGCATGGCTGCGTCATGGAGCGCCGCTACGGGGCGATCTCTGTCGGCAAGCTGGAAGCGTTCGTGGCCGACCAGGCGCGCGCGGCCGGCGCGCTGAGCATTCCCGTGCCAGAAATCAAGACCGGCAAGCGGGTCGCTGTGGTCGGGTCCGGCCCCGCGGGCATCACCGTAGCTGAGGACCTGATCAAACAGGGCCACAGCGTCACCATTTACGAAGCGTGGCCAGTGGCAGGCGGCGTGTTGGTCTATGGTATCCCCAATTTCAAGCTGGACAAGCGCGTCGTCATGAACAAGATCCGCGATCTGGAAGAGGCAGGCGTACGAATCATCACCAACACCCGGATCGGTGAAGACGTCACGGTCGATGACCTGATGGCCGAGTACGATGCGCTCTTCCTCGGCACCGGCGCCGGCGTCACGGCCAACATGGACATCCCCGGCGAGGATTTGGAAGGCGTCTACATGTCCACCAACTGGCTGGTGCGCGCCAACGTGCCGCCGGAGTTCCTGCCGCCCACCATGCGCACGCCGCTGCAGGCGGGCAAACGGGTGGCTGTCATCGGCGGCGGCGATACCGCGGTGGACTGCGCCCGCACAGCCATTCGTCTGGGAGCGGAAGAAGCCACCATCGTCTACCGGCGCACCGAGGCGGAAATGCCGGGCAATGCACCCGAACGCGGCGTGTCGGTCCAGGAAGGTGTCAAGATCCGCTACCTGGAAGCGCCCGTGGAATTTATCGGCGACGAAAACGGCCACGTTTCTGCCATGAAGGTCATCAAGATGGCGCTTGGCGAACCCGACTCGTCGGGCCGGCGCCGCCCGGTGCCCATGGAAGGGTCGGAGTATGTGCAAGCGGTGGACAGCGTGGTGCTGGCCATCGGCTACTGGCCAGACCCGCTGATCGGCAAGACCACAGAGAATCTCACGACTCACAAATGGGGGCTGATCCTGGCCGACGAAGAGACAGGCGCGACAACCCGCCCCGGCGTCTACGCGGCCGGCGACAACGTCCACGGACCCGATCTTGTGATCACTGCCATCGCCACAGCGCACAAGGCCGCCGACAGCATTCATGCCTATCTGTGCGGCGAACCCGCGCCGGTGTTGTCGGCGAGCTGATCGCTTCCACCCGTACTCCTACTCCTACTCGTCCTCGTCCTCTTTTCCGAATAGAGAACGAGGACGAGGACGAGTAGGAGCAGGACAGGAGATAATCCATGGACTTTGGAATTCCAACAGAAGTTCGTGATCTGGAAAAGCGGGTTGGCCTGACGCCGGCCGCGGTGGTGTCGCTGGTTGCAGCCGGCCACCGAGTCTTCATCCAGCGCGACGCCGGCGCCGATGCCGGGTTCCGCGACGAGCACTACGAACAAGCGGGTGCGCGCATCGTCTACACTGCGGACGAAGCCTATGGGCGCGCGGACGTGGTGCTCAAGGTAGCCAGACCGACGGCGGCTGAACACACGCTGTTTCGCACTAATCAGGTCATCATGTCG
>Ga0116151_10005854_pt1 | contig 10521 bp, 9 predicted proteins | sample AD_UKC117_MetaG_FD_89893 | JGI IMG/M metagenome (GOLD analysis project Ga0116151, IMG submission 89893) | Active sludge microbial communities of municipal wastewater-treating anaerobic digesters from Hong Kong - AD_UKC117_MetaG | ecosystem: Engineered > Bioreactor > Anaerobic > Digestate... | reverse complement strand
TTTTGAACAGGAGCTAACGGAGGGTACGGCGAACGGCGCCGGCGGGTGAGTTGGTTTTCGGCAACCGCGAAGGACGCGAATAGCGCGAATGTCGGCCGGGGGGTCTCGTAGGGCGGGCTGTGCCCGCCGCGGATCGGCTCAATTTGACGATTCCCCACTGCCGGTTGGCCCGAGGGCATCGATGATCGTCTGGCAGGCATCCAGTACATCGGATCGGGACGCCTGTATGTACGCCTCCAACTGCTTGTCCATCCGAGCCAGCAGCGACTTGCTGTACAACGCACGGCTCGGATTCGTCGGGTAATAATCCGTATCCGATTCGAAAACGATGATCGGAAACAGGATTGTCCTGTCCAGAGTTCGAATCTTCCCGCGCAGACTGCAGATTTTCCGACAACCGCTGACGAGATCGATGTCGCCAGATTGCATGGCGCGTGCCGTATCGATGATCGCCTGTCTCGCTTCGTCCTCAGTCATCAATCATTCCCGGTGAATTTCGTCTTGTGTTCACATCGAACCCCGTCAGCGCAGGGCGGGCCGTGCCCGCCGCGACTCGTCAGACGAACGATACACCCAGGGCGCGGCGCTGGGGGGGGGGGAAGGCGCACTTGGCATAAAGCAGTACAGCCATGGATATCACGTCGCTCTTGACAACCACTCAATACGAAAGATCAGCTTGGTGAAGTTTGTTTCGAAGCCGATGTCGTTGCAGCGATAACGCCTTCCGTTGGGCAGATCCTCCACCAGCATGCCAGAGGTCCAGGATTGGGATTCGGAGCCCGCGCCTCGATCCCAGATGTTATATATGTGTAGACACCCGTTCAACGTGTGGCATTCTATCAAAAGCTCATCGGGTGCAGTGTCCTGCCAGAGCTGAACGCTGGGGGATTTCTGTTGGTCAACAACGAGGTACGTGTCCGTTTTTAGCCATACTCCCTGGCGCCAGGGTGAGTTCTTGGCATCAAATGTGAGCCTGAGCAAATCGCCGTCAGCGATCTGAACGACATCGACCTTAACGACATCGTCACGGCCCCGTTCCTTGAAGGCTGAATTGAAGATCCTCTTCTGGGGAAGTTCGAACGTACTCATCATCGAAGCCCTTCAGGGGGACGCGGTCCATCATACTCTCGTGGGTCGGGCCGTGCCCGCCGCAACCCGTCGGAGGAATGATGCGGCGCCCAAGCCGCTGCGCTAGTGGTTCAGCCAAGTGAGCCCTTTCCGCCGAACTGGCGCAAGTAGGGCACGTCCCATCCTTTGATCATCTCGAAAGCTGCCGTCAATCGATCTTCGAACGCATCCCGCAAGTCGACGAAGGGGATTCCATGAAAGCAATTGACATGCTTACCGTACCGAGTCGTTCCAATATCGAACCACGCGCCGGCTGTCAGTGAATAGGGCAGCGACGGGTCGAACGCAGTATACGCTTCCCCGTCCTCATTGAGGTCCATCTGGAGATCCAGGAAGAGATTCGGCTCGCCGTATCGATTGATTCGGCGCCGTGGATATCGCCCAACTCCGGTGGTCAGGACGAAGAACCCATGCGCCGCGACGAATCGGCTGATGGCCGGATCCAGCTCCGCAAGATGCTCCGCTAATCTCTGGTAGTCTTCAGGGTTCACACGTGCATGTTACCAAGGAACGCTCCCCTGGCGGAACCTCGCGCCCCTGGTCCATGCTGTCACGCAGAGGGCCTCGTAGGGCGGGCCGTGCCCGCCGCGACCTGGTGCACGTCTGCGCTCGTGTGCCTCCGGCGGCTGAGGGAGGCGTGCATGGCACGCCCTACGGGCCTCCGTCGATATTGGCCGGGTTTCCGTTTCGTTCCGTTGGATTGATTGTGAAGCAGCGAGCCATATCGTCGCACGCCATCCTGTCGTCCTTGCCGTCTGGACCGAGAGAATAGACGCAGTAGGTTCTTTCGCGGATGCGCACAGCGACCCTGTGGCCCCAGCCATCCAGTTCCATATTTTGAATTTGGCTGGACGCGACGCACGGTCTGAGCTGCTCCATCCAGCTCGACTCGTCCAGCGGCTGTGGCTCGGTCGCGACGTACCAGCGGACGCAGTTCTCCAGCGCCATGAGACGCAGGGCGGTACGTCCATTGCGGCCGCCGAAGCAGTCGTCAGGTAGAAACACCGGCGTCACGATCAGAATTGCGAGCGCGAGAATCGTGGCGCCTATCACGATCAACAACCACGGCTTGGACCTCATCGCGTTCATGACCTGTTCTTATCGCTCCCGTACCGATTCGCCCGCACGGCGCGCTGCGACGGCTGGGCAAGTGCGGCGCTTCGCTCGCGGCGTCTGGTCGGAGCCTCGCAGGGCGGTCCGTGTCCGCCGCAATTCCGTGCACGTCTGCGATTGTGTGCCTGCGGCGGCCGAGGGAGGCGTGCATGGCACGCCCTACGATCTTCCCGGCAAAGCTGGCTGCGTCCCAGTCCGTTCCGCCAATATCAGATCATGTTGTTGTGCCGACCACCCTCGCCGTCATGACCACGCCTTCCTCGCTACCCCGGCCGATCATGAGGCAATCGAACAGGGCACACAGAAAGGCCTTCGCAGAATAGTCACGCGGGCGGAAGAACCGCGCGGTCGCATGTAATGTCCGACCGTCCGGTTGCACATCCCTCCGCAACAACTGATGGACTCTTGGCGAGCAGAGCAGGCCGGTGCTGGCCAACAACTCCCAACTCGGCGCCAGTTCCGGCACCAGCTCGTCGAGTTCTTCCTGCAGCTGGTAGTGCAGGCAATTGCCCGGTTCGACTATGCCCCTGTGATAGAGCACATCGTCCGGCGCTTTGGTGATGGCGGACGCGACAAGTTGCTCGACATTCTTGATTGCCAAGGTCTTTTCATAGATCAGATCTTCGGTGCGTTGGCGATCGCGTGGCGCTCCCAGCGGGATGATCGCCCTGCCGCCGGTCGGCGGTGTTTCGGTGCGCAGGGCTTCCGCAATCAGCCGCTCCGCTTCCGAGAACGTTTCACCAGCCAAGACCTGGAACGTGTAGTAATACTTCACAGCCGCCTCCACCCGAAGCGGTGAACCAGTGATGGCCGCCGTGGCTTCATGTTTGCAGCCCGAAAGCGGCAATCAACGCCGGTCTCCATCTGGACGCAGCGGTTGATTGAGCCAGGAACCGCACTCCTGACGAAGCCTCGCGCCCCTGGTCCATGCAGCGCCTGCCTTCCCGATCCTCGGCGGGACTGGCAAGTCCGCCTCGCCAGGGGCCATCGAGTATACCCGCAGCGAAAGCCACGGTGGGGACAATTCACGCCGGGGGGCGCGTAGGGCGGGCCGTGCCCGCCGCAACCCAGGTGCACTCTTGCGATCGCGTGCCTCCGGCAACCGAGGGAGGCGTGCATGGCACGCCCTACGATCTTCCCGGCAACGCTGGCTGTGTCCCGGTTACGTTCACTCATGTCGTGGTGCCAACGCGCCTTCCAGTCAGAATGATTCCCTCCTCGGATCCTCGGCCATTGCTCAGACAATCGAAAAGTGCATACAAAAACGCCCTCGCTGAATAATCCCAAGGCCGATAGAACCGAGCGATTCGGCGCAGCATGCGATCCTTCGGCGTTGCGTCTCTGTGAAGCCAATCATGGGTATTGGGCCGACACAGGAGGCCGGTACTGGCAAACGCATTCCACTCTGTTGCCAATTCGGGGACCAATTCAGCAATCCGCCCCCGCAATAGGAAATGGAGGCAGTTTCCCGCCTCAATCACACCACGGTAATAGAGCACATGGTCCGGTGTCTGGGTTATTGCGCTCGCGACAAGCTGCTCGATCGCTCGAATCGCGGCAGTCTTTTCAAAAACGAGGTCCTCCTCGAGGCCCCGATCGCGCGGCGCTCCGAACGGGATGACCGCCCTGCCGCCGGTCGGCGGTGTTTCGGTGCGCAGGGCTTCCGCAATCAGCCGCTCCGCTTCCGAGAACGTTTCACCAGCCAAGACCTGGAACGTGTAGTAATATTTCACAGCCGTCTCCACCCTAAGCGGTGAACCAGTGATGGCCGCCGTGCCTTCACGTTGGCAGCCCGAAAGCGGCTATCAACGCCGGTCTCCACCTGGACGCAGCGGTTGATTGAGCCAGGAATCGCACCCCTGACGAAACCTTGCGCCCCTGGTCCATGCAGCGCCTGCCTTCCCGATTCTCGGCGGGACTGGCATGTCCGCCTCGCCGGGGGCCATCGAGTATACCCGCAGCCAACGCCGACGTGGCGACAATTCCCGCCCGGGGGGCGCGTAGGGCGGGCCGTGCCCGCCGCGACTCGGCGGAGGAATGATGCGTCCGGGGCGCGCCGCCGGCTCGGCCTCCGCGGAGGACTGGGCAGACACCGCATGCGGGATTTGCTATACTGGCGGCCATGATCGCCAAAGCGAAGACTTCGCAGTCCACGGGCAAGTTCGGCGAGGCGGGCGACGCAGCCGAACGGCAGATGGCGTACTACCTCGAACGCGACTTCGGCTCCAGTCCGAACGTCCAACTCTTCCACGACCTGCGCATCGAACACAAGGGCCACGCCGCCCAGATCGACCATCTGATCATCCATCGCTACGGCATGGTCATCGTCGAAAGCAAGAGCATCAGCGGTCGGGTGCAGATCAACGCGCACGGTGAGTGGATCCGTTTCTGGGGCGGCGGGCGCAAACAGGGCATGGCCTCCCCCATCCAACAGGCGAAGCTGCAGCGCGACCTCCTGCTGGACCTGCTCGAGGATCATGCCGAGCAGTTGCTCGACAAGGTCCTCGCGGGCCTGGTGCAGGCGCGGTTCGGCGGCTGCCCGTTCATGCTGCTCGTGGCGATTTCGGATCACGGCATCATCGAGCGCAAGGGGGCGAACCCGCCGGAGGTGATGAAGGCCGATCAGATCTGCGACCGGATCTACGAGGAAGCGATGCGGCACAAGCGTTCGCGGCTGACGTTGTGCTTGAAAGACCCTGACTACGGGATGTACCGCATCAATGCGAAGGAGATGAAGCGCCTCACCGACTTCCTGGTCAGCCGGCACACGCCGCTTCGCCCGGAAATGGAAGCGGCGGATGAGGCGGCGGCAGACGCCGCGGACGATCCCGCGCCACCGGTTGCCCGGCCCGCTCGAGCGGCTGAGACGAACCGTCGACCGCAACGGTCGAAAGCTCCGAACGGCAAGGCGCCGGCCCGCAAGGCACGCACGTCGGCAAGCGAGGCGGTGAGTGCGGAGGGCAAAGCGGGTGAGCCGGGCAGCAAGGTGGGTAAGTCAGCGGGCAGCGTGGCGGCGTCAGCCCCGAGCGTTGCGCCGCAGGCGGCGCCGGGCGCAGCACCGGCGAACGGCAAGCCGGGGAGCAGCCAGCCAGCGAACGGTCAGCCAGCCCCGGCTGAGCTGGTGTGCCGGCACTGCGCGAGCGGGGACATCTACGTCACGAATGGCCGGTACGGCTATTACTTCAAGTGCCGGGCGTGCGAGGGCAACACGCCGATCGACTACACCTGCACAGCCTGCGGCAAGAAGGGGCGCATCGGCAAGTCCGGGCTCAATTTCGACCGCGTCTGCACGGAGTGCGGAAGCGAGGAGCGCGTGTGGGTGAATCGAGCGGAAGATTGAACCGGCCTAGACCACATCGTCCAAAACTCCGTCACTGTCCCAGTCCGTTTATGGTTCCGATACTGCTTTGTTGAGGTTGGCGGAAGCGGTCTCCTTCACGTCTTCCGCCACACCTATGCTTCGCAACAGGGACGAGTACTGGTCTTTGTCAAGCTTCAAGCGGTCCAGTACGCAATTGGCGACCGTTTGCATTAGGGGCGGATCCATCGGCAGCGAGACGCGTTCAAAAAGGCCAAGTACATGGGAGTACTCGTTGTTTACGCGATCCGCGACAGTTGCCGTTACTGCATCCTGACCGAAAAATCGCCTGATCTTATCTGTATGGCCTTCTCCCTGATCTGGATACTTGAAAACGAGATACATCTCAAGAAATCTTCGGACATTATTGGGGAAATGGTAAAAATCATTTGCGTCTGTAATTGCTGACAAATCTGCCGTTGCGCATCGGTAGATCTGCTGAAACAGATGGTGAAACTCCGTGACATAGTGCTTGAGGTACTCGGGCATGGCGACGATGCTACTGCTATTCCCCTTCCGCTCAACCAGCAAGAAGCACCTCTGCTTCTCCTTAGCTGGAGGCAAGCGGTAGAGGTATTTTAGGAACGATAAGTTGTGCGTTGAGATGATTAGCTGCTGGCATCGCGGGGATTCCGCGATGTGCGTTCTAATGAGGCTATAGACGAAGAACGCATGATTGTCATCCAAGTTGGAAGCCGGATCATCGATCCAGACGATTAGCGGTTTACCGGATGTGTCAGTGTCGTCCAAGCGGGCCAAAAAATAGCAAAACGCGATAAGGCTTCGCTCTCCTTCGCTTAGATGGTGCGCTATCTTCGCGTCCCGCCTGATTTCAAATCGATATTGCCCTTCGGTGTCGTCATCAGCGGGAATCGCCTCCAACCGAAGTGATCGATGACCAAAATCGTGATTTAGATACTGATTGACCTTCTCGGCTCCGTTTCGTTCGTCGCGAAGTTTGCTTCTTAGCTCTGCGATCACTCTCTCTGCATCTGCTACGGCCTGCTTTGCGTCGGCGAACTCGCCTTCCTTTGCCTTCATGGCATTTTCGAGCCGATTGACCTCCTTCTGCTTATTCACATAGTCAATCGTCGCAAGAAAACTCGAGACCTCGGCCTGTCGCAAAACTCGGCGTGAAGTGCTTTGCCTTTTAGATAGAGATTTCGTGAAGGCGTTGTTCTTGGAGCGGAGTGTTTCGTACGCCTTGCAGATCTCGTTGTGCGAGGATTGTGGGGCGCTAATGTCAGGCAGAGGGATAGGGGAAAAGATAGACGCCAGTCGTTGCTCGGCGCTCTCGCGAAGCCTCTTGAGTGAGCGAACATAGTCGGCAATGAAGGCCCTGGCGTTTTTCTTTAAGTCCTCGACTTGGTCAGCGAAGGCATCGTAGAAGGACTTGGAATCAAACTGCAAGAGACTGCTTGCCTTGCTAATCTCCTCGTCGATAGATTTCATCAAGTTCTGGAGTGCAACACGGAGAGCCTCCGATTCTTCACTGAAGTGCTTATCTAGCCGATCCCATAGGTCGGCGGGCAAGGCGTTGCCGCAAAATCCACAAGTTATCCGTTTGCCCTCGTGGAGCATCTTGCCTTGTCGCACCCATTCCTGCAATAGCACGTCATCAAGGAGAGTTTGCAGCGGAACAGTTGGTTTAATTGTGCGGCCCAGCAGGTCGGTAGCTTGAGCCAGGAGCGTGTCCCAGGCGAGCGCCGGTGGCGTCGTTTCTGGAATCTCCGGTTTTGATCTCTCGTTCAACACCTGCTCGTGAGCCAAGACGTCGGCTTTTGTTGGGCATACGTAGGTGTCGGCCAGCACCTTTTCTATGTCAGGACGTATCTTTCGTATCGTGTAGTTGACGTCTTCGTATCTTGTCGTGTTGTTCTTGATTTCCTTTGCTTTTCCTATTAGGAGATTCTCTAGTGAGTGTTGAGCACGTTCGTGAGCGGAGCGCGCGCTGAGCATCGCCTTCTGGCGCATCGCGACGGCGGCGTGAAGACTGCCCGGAGTGCCTTCGCTCCCGAGCTCCCTTTCTTTCTTTGATAATGCGTCCACAACATCGGCATTGTCTTCACCGAGGACTGCAAACGCTGCGATGTTGTCGTCTTCGTTGTGAAAAACAGCCAGGTTCTCGCGGACGAAATCTTCGTTAAAGACGCGTACGACGAGAGGGTGATTGGTAACCGACGTGTGCACAATGGTGCTGCCGTCTTGTAGGGCGATCGCATACTCAGGAGCACCATACTTATCTGAAATAGTCCCTGTTTCGAGTGAGCGGAGGATGCGTGACAGTGTCGTCTTCCCAGAGTAATTTCGGCCGAATATGACATTTAGTTTCTTGAACCTGAGTGGCGTGTTGTCGCTGTCCTTCACGGAGCGATCCCAGTCAAAGTCCTGGAACACGGCGAGGTTTTTTATTTTCGCAATGCTTGCGAGCATCAGAGAACCTCCCATTTGCCAGCGTAGGACTCATAGAGGATTTGCCAAATATGCAGTTGCTTCTTGGGTCTGGCGATCAAGTCCTCCTGCTGGGAATCTATCGCATCTTCTCCATGAAACAGCTCACGTCGACTGCAATTGCGGCGGTGTTCATGGATGCGGGGTTGCTTAGAGTGATGGAGTTTTTGGTATTGCGACAGGGTAAGTGGGGATGTATGACGACGCTTGCGAAACTGCGTCTGCGGATTTTGGTGCTCCTGTTCGAGTGATGGTGAGAAGGAATAGCTCCGCCAGTCCTGCTTGAGCACTGCGTCGTCGATGAACTTGGCAGTGCGCGTGCCGATCTCGCCTATTCGCCCAGAGCGGCCCTCGTAGCTCTTCGGCGCGAACCTAGTGATGCTGGAATAGTGGGTAACGTATTGCTTGCCGAACAAGATCAGTTCGCGAACCGTCATCGTCTGGGCATCCATGGGATGACGCCCTGCAGGCAGCCTATCGTCGCGGCGAATTGCTGCGGCCACAGTTGGCAGCCAGCTTCCGCCGCAAGTGGACCACGGTTCCCGACCAGGGAACGACGAGCATAGCAGGGCGGCGATCCGGCTTCAACCAGAGGCGGGAAGACCCTACGCCTCCCCTTGCGGCGCGCGGAGCTTGCGTTTGAGCACCTTGCCGATGGGGCTGCGGGGGAGATCCTGGACGATGTGGATCTGGCGGGGGACCTTGTAGCCGGCGAGGTGCTGGCGGGCGAGGGTGCGGAGTTCGAGCTCGGTGACCGTGGCGTCGGGGAGGGGGATGACGTAGGCGACGGCGACCTCGCCGCGGCTGGCGTCGGGTACGCCGATGACCGCTGCCTCGGCGACCGCGGGGTGCTGCTCGAGGACGTCCTCGATCTCGCGCGGGTGGACGTTCTCGCCGCCGATGATGATCAGCTCCTTCAGGCGGCCGGTGATGGTGATGAAGCCGTCGGCGTCCACGCAGCCACCGTCGCCCGTGCGGAACCAGCCATCCGGCGTGATCGCGGCGCGGGTGTCGTCGGGCCGCTGGAAATAACCCTTCATCACGTTCGGACCCTTGACCCAGATCTCGCCCTCGGCGCCGACGGGGACGTCGCGGCCCGCGGGGTCCACGATCCGCGCGAGCACGTTCTTGACCGGGCGGCCGATCGAGCCGCGTTTGCGCGCCTCCGGGATTTCCAGCATGCAGACCGGCGACGTCTCGGTGAGGCCGTAGCCCTGGAGCAGCTCCACGCCGAAGCGGTCGCGGAACTCGTCGAAGACCGCGTCGGGCAGGGGCTCGCCTCCGCTGACCGCGAGGTAGACGCTGCGCATGCACCCGTCGAACTCGGGCTTGAGGCGCAGCAACGCCCGGTACATGCTGGGAATCGCCATGAGGATGGAGATTTTGTGCTCCTGGACGGCCCGGGCGACGGCGGCTGGCTGGAAGCGGGGCACGCAGTAGACGCTGGCGCCGAGTGCGACGGGGGCGATGACGTTGGCGAGCAGTCCGAAAATGTGAAACGGCGGCAGGCAGTTGAGGAAGTTGTGGTCCGGCTGCATGTGCGCGGTCTCGATGCAGTCGCGGCAGTTGCTGGTGAGGTTGCGTTGGGTGAGTTCGACGCCCTTGGGTTCCGCCGAGGTGCCGGAGGTGAAGAGGAGGACGGCTGTATCGTCGGGGTCGACCGTGGGCGGCGGCGGCGTGGAGCGGAGCAGCGCCCCAAAGATGCGCCGCTTCATGTTGAGGTCTTCGAGGAAGACGGTGGTCGCGGGCAGCGCTCCGGCGAGTTCGGCGAAGTGGCGGATGGTGAAAACCGTGTCGAGCCCAGCCACGCGTACGAGGCGGGCGAGTTCTGCCGGCGAGAGCAAAAAATTGAGCGGGACCGCGACGCGGCGGGCCCAGAGCGTGCCGAAAAGACAGCCACTGAACGCGCCGCTCGCGGGCAGCAGCAGGCCGACGCGCTCGGCTTGCGTGCGGCGCGTGATCTCGTCACGGATCACGCGGGCGAACGCGCGCAGGCGGCGGTAATTGAGCGTCGCGACGGGGTCGGATACCGCGATGACCCGGCTGCGGCGCCGGGCCGCGTCGAGCAGCAGCTCCACGAGCATGGTGATGCGTCTCCGGTTGCGGTAACGGCGGGAAAAAACGGCGTCCGCGGACGCGGGCAGGATAAAGGTTGCAGGCGCGGGTGTCCACGACGATGATCGGACGTCAAGCGCCAGGAGGAGCGCGGAAGGGATCGAACTATGCGCATGCGGGTTTCGCGATGGATGGCGGGCACGATGCTTGCCGGACTGGGGATCACGGCGGGGATGATGGCGGGTTGCGGCGGGCCGGGTGCCCGCGCGCAGCAGCAGCTCGGCGAGGCACAGCTCGCGGCGGCTGCTGGCCATTACAGCCGGGCCGAACAGCTCGTCGATCCGGTGATCCGGGCGCACGGGGGGCGGAAGGAACTCGCCGCGGCCTACTACGTGCGCAGCCAGTGCCGGATCCGC
>Ga0116151_10005848_pt1 | contig 10526 bp, 9 predicted proteins | sample AD_UKC117_MetaG_FD_89893 | JGI IMG/M metagenome (GOLD analysis project Ga0116151, IMG submission 89893) | Active sludge microbial communities of municipal wastewater-treating anaerobic digesters from Hong Kong - AD_UKC117_MetaG | ecosystem: Engineered > Bioreactor > Anaerobic > Digestate... | reverse complement strand
TCCGATACCGCTTTCATACGCGTAGATACCGGTGACCGTAAACTCGGGCCATCAATGCCTTTGCTGTGTGATTTTGCCGGTAATTGTCCGTAAGAACTTTCTATCTTCGAGGAATCGTTTCAATACCATTCCTGCGAACGAAGGGCTTTTGGTTTAAACGCACTGAAAGTGAGAAGGAGATAGTTTATGGCTACCTTTATTGATCAAGTCAAGGAAATGGGGGTAAAGCAAGCTGTCATCGCCAAAAGTGATGAGGCAGTCGAACGCCTCACCGCCGGGATGAACATAGGTGATATCCGCGCTGCCCTTCGCGGTGATGAACCACGCCGTCCCAATCCCCGCCTGCGCCCTCACGCAGATGGCTTCTGGCTGCACATTCGCCCCAGTTTTTATCACAACGAAATTACCCGTGTATATCCTACTTTCCATCTGGGTTGGTTGTCTACCTTCATGTTTGTCTGGGAGACTATCACCGGTATTTTCTTAATGATTTTCTACACCCCCAGCCCGCTTATTGCCTACAGCAATATGTGGAATATTCTTTCCAACGTGCCTCTAGGCCAGCTGATGCGTAACATGCATCGCCTGGGTGCAGAAGTCATGGTGCTTGTCGTAGCCCTGCATATGCTGCGCACGTTCGTCACCGGCAGCTACAAAAAGCCAAGGCAGTTCACCTGGGTTACGGGTATGCTGCTGCTCGTGCTTACTTTGCTGCTTAGCTTCAGTGGTTACCTGTTGCCCTGGGATCAGCTCTCTTACTGGGCTTTGACCGTGTTTCTGTCCGGCGCAGAGTCTGCTCCGGCTCCGCCCATCGTAAACCAAAATATACTTTTGATCCTGCAAGGCGGGCCTTCTTTGGGGGCAGGCGGTTTGTTACGCTGGTACCTATTGCATGTGCTCTTGATGCCTCTGTTGTTGGGGATATTCTTCTTCGTCCACTATTACAAGGTCGTCTTGCATGGTTTTTCTCTTCCCCCTGGCCGCGAAGAGATTGGCGAAGATACTGCCAAGCGTGTTCCCAAAAACGAACGCACCTATTTCATTCCCGACATATTGACGAGCGAAGTGATGTGGGTGTCCCTGCTGTCACTGCTTTTGGTGGCCGGTTCTCTCTGGTTCTGGGATGCGCCGCTGGAACACCATGCCGATCCAGTCGTGACCCCTCTTCACGTTGTGGCTCCCTGGTATCTCTCATGGTCGCAGGGCTGGCTGAAATTGGCGCCTAAGACGATTGTTATTGGCTTCATTCCGGCCTTGATGGTAGCGTTTATTGTTATGCCCTACTTTGAAGTAGGAAAGAGCCGCCGTTACGCGGATCGTCGTGTTGGGCTTAGCGTGGCGATGCTTTTTATCGCTTTTATGATGGTTTCCAACTGGATGGGTACACCCCGCTTCCGAGTACAGTCTTCGCCGGACATGGAAGTGGCTACAAAACTTTTGCCACAGGAAGGTGTGAGCCCAATTCTCGGTATTCCGCCGGATTACTTGTGGGAAGGTGAATATCTTCCGGGTCAGGTAATCGACGGTAATCCGCACCTGACTTATGGTCTGGAAGTGTTTGCCGAGGAAATGGCTAAACACAGTTGCACCAATTACCCTGGCACCACAATTGGTTCCATCACTCTGGACAACTGTGAAGAAGGCGACCATCGGATGCCTGATCCGTATGCTACGCTTACCATCACTCCAGTTCAGCAGAATTTGATGAGGATTACGATTGGTATTGAGGCGCTTGATCCAGAAAATACCGACGAGTATCTCTATTCTCTGGATTGGGTGGGTTATCGTCACGCTGATTCCAATTATGAAGAGGAATGCACCTTTATCAATAAGTCGTGTTGATGGGGAAGCACTGCTTTCCGGATAACGGCCGTTGATGAGCGTGATCTAAAAGGAAGCCTTATATGCAAGTAAAAGTTGCTATCGGAACGATTGCTTTGATGATGACCATGGTCATCTTTGGGTATTCTGCGTTACGAGAACCAGCCCGGTTGGAAAGTTTTACAAACGCCGAGTTGGGGCGTTCTATCGAAACCGGCGCCAGTTTGTTCGCTGGTAACTGCTCCAACTGTCATGGGATAAATGGTAAAGCAGAAGAGTGTTATGATCTGGCTAGCGGTGAGCAAATCGGCTGTCAGGGTCTTCCCTTAAACTACCAGCAGTTACTGTGTGGTGATAACACAGAGCGTATGGTGGCGATGAATTGGCAGGGAAGCAAAGAAGCTTTTATTCAGAGTACCATTTCGTCTGGCCGGCCTGGTACCGTTATGCCGACTTGGTCTGAAGAGTTTGGTGGCCCCATGCGCCCAGATCAGATCCGCAACCTGGCAAACTTCGTGCTGAATTGGGAAACTGATGAATTGTGCAGTGGTCCAGTCATCACATTTGAATGGCCTGAAACGGTAGAGGATTTCGTCGCTCAGTTCCCAGACGGGGATGCGGCAAATGGCAAGGCGCTGTTTGTAACATATGGCTGCTCGGGTTGCCATGGTGTGCCAGATGAAGGTGTGGCTCCGGCAGTGGGTCCTGATTTGTCCGTTATTGCGGAGACAGGCGCTACGCGTGTTGAAGGGCAGACAGCCGAACAGTATGTTTATCATTCAGTTTTATATCCGAGTGACTTTATAGCCCCGGATTGTCCGACTGGTCCGTGTTCTGGTCCGCCAAGCGCCATGCCAGCCAATTTCCCGCTTCGCATGGCCCCAAATCCGCAGGATTTGCGAGACATTATGGCCTATTTGTTTGGCAGCTAGCAGTTAGTTCAGCCTGCCAAACGAGTCTTTCAGTTACGAGCAAAAGCCCGGTTGGAATTCCAACCGGGCTTTTTGTTTATGAGGTCTTATTGATGTGAGGAGGGAAGGGCTTTCCAGATTTCACAAGAATTGTTGTGGCTGGTACCTCTTTGCGGAAGAGGAGAATGCCCCGCCCCCCGACATTATGGCGTTTTACTGAACGGCTATTTGCTGTACAAATCTACGTTCTTCCTTTACGGATTTAGGCTACTTGTTTCTTTTTACGGCCGTGCCGCAATTCCGACAAAACTGATCATTGGCGTTCAAAGGAGCGCCACATTCGTGGCAGAAGCCCGCCATTTTCGACGTGGCGGCGCGTGCCGGGCGTGCCTTGGCGCTTTTCTTGCCAGAGAGTTGGGTTTTGCGGGGTTTCGTTGTGGGCATGCGTTGAGTGGCGATGATCCAGGTCAACGCGACTGCGGCGATGACAATGGCGGCTACGCTAAGGAGGAGTATCCAGTTTATAGAGGAACCGGAGGCAGGATTAGCGGTAGGAGCCGTGGTAGACACGGCCGTATCCGCAAGGCCGCTGCTGATCGGAGCAGGCAAATTCTCTACCGAAAGCTGGGGGTTTTCCATCGTATAGCTAAAGCTGACCGTAAAGGGCTGGCCCCCAGGCACAGTCTGGTCTGGAAAAGCATGATAGGTGAAGCCATCTGACGTGCTAGGCATGACGTTAACGGCCGTGGGATCCGTAGTCAGATTCGTAGCCGCTACCGGTTGCTGTACCGCCGAAAGCATCTCTTCCACAGAGGTGGATGACAACCAGGTAAACGTATACGAGTGTGTATTTCCCTCCACGGTATAAGGCACATAATACTCCACCCGAAAGCGCGTTTCCGGAATTGTCATTTGCAGCTGCCCGTTTTCCGCTGAATAGGTCACATCATCCAACATTGTGCCGTCCTCAGTTACCCGGGCAACTACATTGATGCTCGCGTCATCCGGCAGCGGGATGGTAACTTCGGCTGGTAGTGTTGTGTCGGCAGGTAGCGTGCCGGTTAACAAGATCAACACGTTACTCTGATCGTAGTCCGGCCAAAAATCAATGACCATTGTTTGCAGGGTGTTCACCTGTGTTTGTGCCTGGACCGCCAGTGCGCTCACTAGCAGCAGTAAACTTGCCATAAAAAAGTGGGCGATTTTGCTCATAAGGTAGGTTCACTCTCTGTTTGGATGAAATAAGGGGTAAAAACGGATTGTTCAGGCACGGCCACGTAAGCGAATCCGGTTTGCCCGACAGTGCGGACATTCCAGGTCCATATACTCGCGGCCGCAAGTACGACAAACGCGGACTTCTACCGTGCGTTCGTCTGCTAAAGAGCCAAGCACAACGACAAGCTCTTCGCCCTGGTGTTTTTCCAGCCACGCTAAGAGGTCGTGTTCGCCAATTTGCCAACGGCCGTTGCCCGCTTGCTGCAGAACGCCATTCATCACTTCCAAATCCATTTCATAGGCAGCACTTGCTAATTTATGTATAGCTGCTCGTCTCATTGCTGACATAGGAAAGCCCTTTGCTATTGCCTGTCCATTTCACGTGCCCTATTATACCTGAAGGAGCCGTAAGGTACTGGCTGTAAAGCACTTCTTAATCTGGACGCAAGTTTACCTTTGCGCCTTTTACACTTCAAGGAGGTACCCATGTCCGCGGGAAAAGAGAAATTAGCCCATGACCTGGAAATCTTATCCGCTATGGCAGACGGGATGGACGATTATCTGAAAAGCGACATCCTGTTTTGGAAAATGCCTGCCGGCGACATGCCGATGCTGACGTTGGGCGGCTACCTGATGCGCCAACACCGTTTGGTGGCGCTGCCCAACCTGCTCTCAGCCGCCCAGCAAAAGCAGTTGGACGAAGCACTCAGGCAGTTTAACGCGGCTCTGGTGGAAAAGATAGTGCGGTTTGAAACCAAAGCGCATAAAGAACTGGATGCACGTTTGCGCCAGATGGACGAGTATTTGCGTGATTTGCGCCATCGCAAGGGAGGCGGGATAAATTATGAAACGGCCGTTGAACCCCGTGCCATGATCGCCGCTCTGATTGAAAGACTGCAAGTGCCTCCCTACCATCTCGATGCCCAAGTCGTGCAGCGGATTGGTTTCCTTGACCAAAATTTGCGCCGTAGTTGGACCGAAAGCGAATTTATCTGGCCGGAAGACTGGCAGCCGGCGTATCCCCGAAGCGACTACTGGTGGCTGTACGGCCGTCCAACATGACAAAATGCACTTGACGCCCCGATTTTCCCCCCACTATCATATAAATTGATAGGATGAATTGCTCCACAGCAAAAAATCTAAAAGGGGGTTGGCTATGAACGAGGCAATAGAAGTTTTAACTCAGGACCTGCACATCCTGAAAGCCATGACGGCAGAAATGAAAGCCTATCTGGAAAGCGAAGCCACCTACTGGCCGCTGAACCAGGAAGGAATGCCCCCCAAATTAACCATTGGGGGCTGTTTGATGCGTCAGTCCCGGTTATGCGTTTTACAGAACAGGCTGATCGCGATCGACTGTGCTCAACTCTACGAAGTTATCGAGGCGTTTAACGAATTACTCAAAGAAAACGTTGTGCGCTTTGAAGCCAGGGCCCACGACGAACTACACGCCCGCCTCCGAGAATGGACCACATACCTGCGAAACGCCACGAGCCAGATGGCCCGCGAACACTATGCCAGCACCGTTGATACCCGGCTGGTCATCACGTCGCTGATGGACAAGCTGGAAACGCCACCCTACAAACTGGACCCACAGATAGCCGAAGATGTAAACCACATAGACAATCACCTCAAGGGCCGCTGGCAGTCAGGAGAGTTCGTCTTGCCCGAGGTGTGGCAGGCAGCTTATTCCCAAGCAAAATACTGGTGGCTTTACGGTGGTCTCAAAAACTGAAAGTCGTCTGCCTTTGAACTGGTAAGAGTGGACCAAGCTTAGAGCTTGGTTCACTCTGCAAGTTGAAAACACGTCAACGCCACAACTGAACTCTTGGATGGCGTCATAAACGGCCGTGCCCCGTTAGCCTTAAGAAGCTGTTTTTATCGTGTCTCCCCGCAAAATTTCCGGCGCTTCAAATGGTTTATAGTCCCTGCTTCGCCAGGGGGTGAAGTGCATAACAATGGCGGCCAACTGCCAGCCCAGGCGAATGACAAACGGGTGACGGGCTTTATAAACGAAGTGCGCCAGCCGCGTGCGCAGCTCCAATTGCTTAAATAAGGGATCAGCTAACAGCTTCTGGCGGTAGGTGGCGTAGCTAAAATCCTGCCGGGTGAAAGCGTCGTTGATTGTTTTTGCGGCGACCTGACCGTAGCCGAGGGCGAATGAAATGCCTTCGCCGAACAGGGGGTCGGCTCCGGCCGCATCGCCAACAAGCAAAACGCGGGGCATAGCAAAACGGCCGTTTCTGTCCCACCAGCGAATGGGGTGGCCTTTAAGTTTGTAATCCTCCAGATCTCGCTGCCGCTCTTTCAGTGAATGGCGCAGTGTGGATTTTAGGTCCGCTTTTGGCCGCTCCGGGCGCGCCCGGCTGTCGAACAGGCCGCGATTCATGAACGGCCGTCCCTCCACAAAGCTAGGAAAATCCCAATAATACCCCTGCAAATCATGGTCCGTCATCGACGTAAACTCAAACACGGCCACATGATTTTGGAAAAGAGGTTCTCGCTGCCCATCTTCCGGGGTGAGTATCTCCAGCAGGCGGGCCACCCGCGAATCATCATCCCACTTCAGCGCACGCCGCACAAAACTGCGCGAACCATCAGCGCCCACTACCGTTTTCGCGCGGAAAACAGCCTTCTCCGTCACCACTTCTACATAGTCGGCCTGCGGAGTGAGGCTTTTGACCGCTTCACCCTGGCGCACCTGCACGCCTTGCTCCGCGCAAGTTTGCACCAGCCAGTGATCAAATTCATCTCGCCGCACAATCGTAAAAACGGGGTTGGCGTAAAAAGCATAACTTTTGTCCTGGTATACCAGCCGTGCTTCGCGCACGTCGAAATGCCGGGGCTCCAATGCCAGCCCCAGGTGAGAGAGCACGTTGCGCCCCAGGTGGGTGATGCCGCCGCCGCACAGTTTTTCTCGTGGATGGACGGCCTTATCTACGACGACAATGCGTCTGGCCCAATCTGGATCGCTCTTCACCAGATGCAGCGCGGTAGATGTTCCTGATGGCCCCGACCCCACGATCAAAACATCAACGTACTGTATTTCTGACATGCTTGCCTTATCCTCCATTCGCCGCACACCGTGTCCAGAACGATTGCTGCGCCGGACACCGGACTCTAACTTACCGTTGGATAACCGGCAGCATTATAGCATGGGGCAGAAGAATTGCCTGATCGGTGCCGATGTCGGCGGTGGAATGGGGCGCTTCCAGATTCCCGGCCAGATCTCGCGCCTGGCTGCGGAAATAATAGACCTCGCCTGGATTTGGCGGCGCGAAGCTGCCGGAGGTGGTGCTAACGGCCGTTACCCACGGTGTCCACCCTGCGTCCCCGGCCGCCTGGTACTCTACCGTATAACTGGCAATGCCGGACAAACTGTCTTGTCCTTGCCACGTCACCGTGTAATTGAGACTGGTTGGGGTGGTGTAAACGGCCGTCACTCGCGATTCCGGCGGCGTGCTGTCCAGACCAAACACGGCCGTCGGTGAAACCGTGGGCGCGCTGCCGCTGGAAAGCGTCACCCGCCAGTACAAAGCTGGATAGTCTTGCCCAAAGGTGTGGGTGTAGGCGGTAACGGCCGTCGGCCAACTCTGCGCGGCGACGATCTGGCTGAAGTCTGGCGTTGTGGAGACTTCTAGCAGCGTACTGTTCACCAGCAGCGGCGCATTGATGCCCCACGTGAAATTCACGGTTTTCTGGGTAACCCAGTCACCATTGGCCGGGCTTAAGTTGTCGGCCGTGGCCTGCAATACCACCCGGTAGCGGATGTCGTCGAACCAGACCCCAACACCGCTGTCGGTGGTGGTCAGATCGGTCAGACGAACCACGGCCGTTTGCCCGCCCGTCAGTTGGTAAGTGCCCAAAGTCATCCACAGCCCAACGTTGGCCTCGTGGCTTACGACGGCCGTTTCTGTCGTCCCATCATGCCGGATCTCGTAGCGCGCCCCATTGGTTTCTGTATTGTCCGTGTCGCAATAAGGCGCATACACCTGAATCTCGTAGTAACCATTTTGTGGAGGCGTCAGTCGCCACTCGCCCCAGTTTGTGCTGGCGGCTGGATTGGTGGTGGACCAGGTGTAATAAGCGTGTCCTTGCCAGCCGCAGCCGCCGAGCGGTTCAAACCAGAAGGCGCTGCTATGCGTAAAGTCGGCGCTTGTTTCGCTGATAAATGTGTAGGGCGAAATCTGCCCTATGCGCTGGGCCACCGCTGCGCGCAGCCAGGGCAGGTAGGCGTGGGCATTGCCGCCCGGACAGAGCGTGTTGGTCCCGCCGTACACGTCGCGGTGGCCCATAATGTGCGGCAGCCCCCAGAGCGTATTCACCGCCCGGCTGGCATCGTAAATTTCGATGTCGCGCTGATCGGCTTTCCAGGCAAAAAGGTTGGCCAGAGATTCCAGCATCGCCGCCGTGGGGGTGCCCCAATCCTGGTATTCATCCGGTGTGGTATAGGTGCCGATGAGTGCCGCGCCTAAACTGCCGGAGTTGGCTGAGGAAGCGTGAATGCCGACGACGTCCAGATTAAGATAATCTTCGCTCATGTGGCCTTCGTAGATGAGGCCGCTGCGGTCGATGAGATAGTTGTAGCCAATGTCGCCCCAGCCTTGTGTGTCTCGGTGGAAAAGGTAAATGGCGCGTATGACGTCGGCGGCATTGGCGTATGCGTTGTCGGTGACGGTGTGGTGGACGATGAGATGGGTGACGGGTTCGTAGGTCAGGTCGGATGTATCGCTGCACGTGTCGTAGATGCACCAGACGGCACGGCTGATGACGGCGGGGCGGGGGTAGCCGGTGGTAACGGCCGTTTCCCTTTGTGCCGCATCCAGCTCTGCCTGCTGCGCCTGCATTTCGGCCACGCTGGGGCCATCGGTGCTGTCGATAAAGGTCAGTCGGAGCGTTTGTAACTGCGGCGAGATGTTCGCCTCTTCTCGCGTGAGCGTGATCCGGTACTGCACCAGTCGGTGCGTTCGGTCGGCTGCTGGCACAGCGATCATATCGCCGGTGATGATCTCGTCTTCGGGAAGTGTCCAATCTTCGTTGGCGTGTACGTCGTACCAGTCGGTCCACTGACCGGCGATGGCGGCGGTGCGGAGTTGGAGTTCGAGCTTAGCGCCGTCTGGCAGAACGGCCGTCCATCCTGGCACCATCGCGTTGAAGGGAAAAGGGGCGGTGATAGCAGGCGAGGTGTAAACGGCCGTTAACTCGCCGTTTGCCATCTGCAAACCGCCTGCCCAATCCGCCGCCGACAAGACAACCGATTCGATTCGGGCTGTCGGTGTGGTGTGTGCGGGGAAGGGCGAGCGAAGGACGAAGATCAGGGCCAGCAAAGTAAGGCCCAACCAGATACCAGACTTCATAGATAAACTCCTCGTATAAAATTAGCCAGTTGGGTTAGCCTTCAACCCGGCTAATCATAGCAGGTTCGGGCAGCGGTGGTGTGAATATTCATGATTTTTATGTGCAAAAGGAGTGAAATTATTCACCTCTGCCGGGCCGAACGGTCGCTTATAATGCCCGCCATGAATTCAACAATGTCTCCCCTCAGCGAAGTTTCTTCTGTAAACACAGGCACGGCCGTAGCGATGAGCAATCGGCGCAGCCGCCTCGTCGATGGCTTGCTGGCTTCGATAGTCCTCTTGTTAGCCGTGGTGGTCTTGATTGTAACCACGATTGTGCTCAAACGAATGGGGCCGCTGGCACTGGCAATGGAAACGGCCGTTATGCTCGCCCTTTCCTTCTTCTGCCTGCACCGCAGCCTGGACGATGGGCGCACGGCCGTGCCGCAGGCCTGGTACGGCTTGCTGGGCGGCTTCTTCGGGTGGACAGCTCTGGAAGCGGGGGCGCTGCTCGGCCAGATCAAGATCGAAACCGAACAAGGCGTCCTCCTCTTCATTACCCTGGGCGGCATGCTCTGGCTGACACAGCGGCGCGGCGGCCTACCGCTAACCGGCGCCCAGTTCTGGCTGGGCGCGTTTTTTGCCAACTGGGTAGGGCATTTGGTGCTTTACACGCAGCGTTATCTGGCGCAAGATTTTTCGATTTTTTCCATCACCTACCGGGCAAGCGGTGTGTTGGCCGGTTTGGGTATCGTGGGCGTGTACTGGTGGATTTTCAAGCGCTCGCAAACGCGCTTACAGCGCCTTTGGGCCGCGCTTTCAATTTTCGTGCTGCTGATTATTGTGGTGTATGCGATTCGGGGGTTCTGGTAATGAGTAGATGGGTCCCATCTCCGCAGATGGGACCTATCTTGAATACCTTTTACGGCAGGTCCGTCTCTCCCATCAACCACAGGTCTACCGACCGGGCCGCGGCGCGCCCTTCGTTGATAGCCCAAACGACCAGACTTTGGCCGCGCCGCGCATCACCGGCGGCGAACACGCCGGGCACGTTGGTCATGAAGTGGCCGTACTGTGCCTGGGCATTGGAACGCGCATCCTGGGCCACGCCCAACTGCGCCAGCAGCGGATTCTCCGGGCCGAGAAAGCCCATAGCCAGCAGCACCAGTTGCGCGGGCCAGATTTTGTTGGTGCCGGGGATTTCGTGGAGCTGCGGACGGCCGTTGCCGTTCGACACCCATTC
>Ga0116151_10005845_pt1 | contig 10527 bp, 8 predicted proteins | sample AD_UKC117_MetaG_FD_89893 | JGI IMG/M metagenome (GOLD analysis project Ga0116151, IMG submission 89893) | Active sludge microbial communities of municipal wastewater-treating anaerobic digesters from Hong Kong - AD_UKC117_MetaG | ecosystem: Engineered > Bioreactor > Anaerobic > Digestate... | reverse complement strand
CGGCCCGCGGGCGCGGTATTGCGACTGCGCCCAGGTGACGATCCCGAAGAGGACCACCAGCCCGAGGATGAGGAAGGTCAGCGCATTGGCGGCGACATGACGCATCATGGCCGGCGGCTACCCCGCCCGGCGCAGGACGAGCGAGGCGTTGGTGCCGCCGAAGCCGAAGGAATTCGACAGCGCCACGTCGATCGTCCGCTTCACCGCCGCCTTGGGCGCGAGGTCCAGCGGCGTCTCGACGGAAGGATTGTCGAGGTTGAGCGTCGGCGGCGCGATGCCGTCGCGCATCGCCAGCAGGCAGAAGATCGCCTCGACGGCCCCGGCCGCACCCAGCAGGTGCCCGATCGAGGATTTGGTGGAGGACATCGTCGTCCGCCCCGCCGCCTCCCCGAGCAGGCGGGTCACCGCATTGAGCTCGATCTCGTCGCCCACCGGCGTCGAGGTGCCGTGGGCATTGACATAGTCGACGTCCCCCGGCGCCAGCCCGGCGTCCCGGAGCGCGGCCGTCATCGCCCGGAAGCCTCCGTCGCCGTCCGGCGCCGGCGAGGTGATATGATAGGCATCCCCCGAAAGCCCGTAGCCCGCGACCTCGCCGTAGATGCGCGCGCCGCGCGCCTTGGCATGCTCCAACTCCTCGAGCACCACCACGCCCGCCCCCTCGCCCATGACGAAGCCGTCGCGGTCGCGGTCGTAGGGCCGGCTGCCGCGCTCGGGCTCCTCGTTGAAGCTCGTGGAGAGCGCCTTGCAGGCGGCGAAGCCGGCGATGCCGAGCTCGCAGATCGCCGCCTCCGCCCCGCCGGCGATCATCACCTCCGCGTCGCCGTGCTGGATCATCCGCGCCCCGTCGCCGATGGCATGGGCCCCCGTCGAGCAGGCGGTCACCACCGAGTGGTTCGGCCCCTTGAAGCCGTAGCGGATCGAGACCTGTCCCGAGCAGAGATTGATCAGGCTGGCGGGGATGAAGAACGGCGACACCCGCCGCGGCCCCTTGTCGCGCAGGACGAGCGTCGTCTCGGCGATGGTCGAGAGCCCGCCGATCCCCGAGCCGATGATCACCCCGGTCCGCAGCCGGTCCGCCTCGTCCTGCGGCATCCAGTCGGCGTCGCGCACCGCCTGCTCAGCCGCGGCCATGGCGTAGAGGATGAAGCGGTCGACCTTGCGGCTCTCCTTCGGCGCCATCCAGTCGTCGGGGTTGAAGGTGCCGTTCGACCCGTCGCCCAGGGGAACCTCGCAGGCGATCGAGCAGGCCAGGTGCGAGGCGTCGAACCGCGTGATGCGCCCCGCGCCCGACCGGCCGGCGATCAGCCGCGACCAGCTCTCCTCGACCCCGCAGGCCAGTGGCGTGACGAGCCCGAGCCCGGTGATCACAACGCGCCGCATCGCTTCTCCGATCGCTTGGTCCCAATGCCCGCCCGGTTTACCTTGAAGCCCACGATCCCGACAAGGCCCGATGTCGCCACGGCCAAGGCGGGCCGCTCGGGACGCGACATCCCGCCCGTCTCATGCCGACACACCTGCCCGGCAGGCGAACCCGCGCGCCGTTCGTCCACCCCGGCGGCAGCCATCCCGCCAAAGGAAAGGGCGCCCGGCCGCGCCGGACGCCCTGTCTGCTCCCGCGAAGACGGCTTCAGGCGTTCGCGTGGGATTCGATGAACTTCACCGCGTCGCCGTAGGTCTGGATCGTCTCGGCCGCGTCGTCGGGGATCTCGATGCCGAATTCCTCCTCGAAGGCCATGACCAGCTCGACCGTGTCGAGGCTGTCGGCGCCGAGATCATCGATGAAAGAGGCGGTCTCGGTGACCTTGCCTTCATCGACGCTCAGATGGTCGACCACGATCTTCTTAACCCGCTCCGCGATATCGCTCATTGCTTGTCCTCTTGCTGGTCCGGTTCCGGTATGCACATCAGAGCCTGACAGCGCCGGTCCGCTCTTTGTTTACCTTATCAAAAACCGGGAGTCGACGCATGACCCCCGGCCCAACTTGTTGGCGCTATAGCATAACCGCCGCCGGTGGCAAATGCTATTGCGGTTGCGCCGCCGCTGTCGCGTTTCGAGCGCGGCCGCCGATTGCAAGCGCCCCGGACCGCCCCTAACGTCGCGCGATGACAGCGGATCGTCCATTGCTCGGCATTGCCTTCATCCTCGGCTTCTGCGCCGTGGTCCCGCTCGGCGATGCCACGGCCAAGCTTCTCGGCGCGAGCGTGCCGCTCGTCCAGGTGCTGCTCTGCCGCTTCGCCGGGCAGGCGCTGATCCTGCTGCCCGTGGTGGCGCTGACCGGCGGCAGCCTGACGATGCCGTCGCATGTCCTGAGGATCGCCTTCCTGCGCACGCTCCTGCACATCGCCGCCATGGGCACCTTCTTCACGGCGCTGCGCTTCCTGCCCCTGGCCGACGCGACGGCGATCACCTTCGTGCTGCCCTTCATCCTGCTGCTGCTCGGCTGGCTCCTGATGGGCGAGGAGGTCGGGCCGCGCCGCATCGCCGCCTGCGCCGCGGGATTCGCCGGAACCCTGCTCGTCATCCAGCCGAGCTTCGCGGTGGTCGGCTGGCCCGCACTCCTGCCGCTCCTCGTCGCCGGCATCTTCGCCGGCTTCATGCTCCTGACCCGGCGCATCGCCAAGGAAACCGATGCGGTCGCGCTCCAGGCGGTCAGCGGCCTCATGGCCACCGCCCTCCTCGTCGCGGGAATCGCCCTCGGCGCGGGCAGCGACCTCGCGATCCTCGAATTCGTGCGCCCGACCCTGCGCGAGGCGCTGCTGCTCGCCGCGGTCGGGGTCTTCGGAACGATCGGGCATCTGCTGCTCACCTGGTCGCTGCGCTTCGCGCCCTCCGCGACCGTCGCGCCGATGCAGTATCTCGAGATCCCCGTCGCCACCTTCGTGGGCTGGGCGGTCTTCGGGGACCTGCCGAACGGCCTCGCCGCGCTCGGGATCGCGGTGACCATGGGCGCGGGGCTCTATATCCTGATGCGCGAGCGCATCGCCGCGCGAAGCCTGCCGGCGAAATGACCGGGCGCGGTCAGATCATCGCCATCCCGCCGTTGACGTGCAGGGTCTGGCCGGTGACATAGGCCGCCTCCGCCGAGGCGAGCCAGGCGACCGCCGCGGCCACCTCCGCGCCGGTGCCCATGCGCCCCGCGGGGATCTGCGCGAGTATCCGCGCCTTCTGTTCGTCGTTGAGGACCTCCGTCATCGCGCTCTCGATGAAGCCCGGCGCCACGCAATTGACCGTGATGCCGCGGCTCGCCACCTCCGCGGCCAGCGCCTTCGACATGCCGATCACGCCGGCCTTGGAGGCCACGTAGTTCGCCTGCCCCGGATTGCCGGTGACGCCTACCACCGAGGAGATGTTGACGATCCGCCCCCAGCGCGCCTTCATCATCCCCCGGAGCACGCCGCGGGAAAGCCGCATGGTGCTGGTCAGGTTGACCTCGATCACCCGCGCCCAGTCCTCGTCGGACATGCGCATCATCAGCTGGTCCTTGGTGATCCCGGCATTGTTGACCAGGATCTCCAGCGAGCCCATCGCTTCCGCCGCCCGCTTGGGCAGCGCCTCCACCGCGGCGGCATCGCCGAGGTCGCAGGGCAGCAAATGCGCCCGTTCCCCCAGCGCCCCGGCCAGTTCCTCCAGCGGCGCGACCCGCGTCCCCGAGAGCGCCACCACCGCGCCCTGCGCGTGCAGCGCCCGGGCGATCGCCCCGCCGATGCCCCCCGATGCGCCGGTGACCAGCGCCGTCCTGCCCGCGAGATCAAACATCCGTCTCTCCCTCCAGTGCCGCCACATCCGCCGGCGTGCCGACCGCGCGCACCGCGATCGCCCTGTCGATCCGCTTCACCATGCCCGAGAGCGCCTTGCCCGCGCCGATCTCCACGATCTCGGTGACCCCCTGCGCCGCCATCCAAGCGACGCTCTCGCGCCAGCGTACCCGACCAGTGACCTGCTCGACCAGGAGCCGCCGGATTTCGTCCGGATCGCTGACCGCCTCGGCCCTGACGTTGCTGACGAGCGGCACGATCGGCGCCCGCAGATCGACGCCCGCCAGCGCTTCGGCCATCGCCTCGGCCGCCGGCGCCATCAGCGCGCAATGAAAGGGCGCGCTGACCGGCAGCAGCATCGCGCGCTTGGCCCCCTTGGCCTTGGCGATCTCCACCGCCCGGCCCACCGCCGCGGCATGGCCGGAGACCACCACCTGCGCGGGGTCGTTGTCGTTCGCCGCCGCGCAGATCTCGCCCGCCGCCGCCTCGGCCGCCAAGGCCTCGACCGACGCGAGATCGAGCCCGAGCACCACCGCCATGGCGCCCTCGCCCACCGGCACCGCTTCCTGCATAGCCCGGCCGCGCAGCCGCAGGAGTCGCGCGGCATCCGCCAGCCCGAGCGCCTCCGCCGCGCAGAGCGCGGAATATTCGCCCAGCGAATGCCCGGCCACGAAGCGCGCCCGCTCGATGCCGAACCCCACGGAGGCCATCGCCCGCATCGCCGCGATCGAGGTCGCCATCAGCGCCGGCTGGGCATTGGCGGTCAGCGTCAGCTCCGCGATGTCGCCTTCCCAGATCAGCGCCGAGAGCTTCTCGCCCAGCGCCGCATCGACCTCCTCGAAGACCGCCCGGGCCTCGGGGTAGGCCTCCGCAAGCGCGCGGCCCATCCCGACCGCCTGCGCCCCCTGCCCGGGAAACACGAATGCCCGCTTCATGGCGATCTCCTCGCTCTGCTGCCCTCAGGCCCTGACTAGCCGCCGCGGCCCGCCCCCGTCCAGCCCCGGCGGCATCGCCCTACCCCTCTGGCGATCCCATGAAATTGGGTGAATCCGGCGACAAGCCCTCGCATCCCATCCGGAACGAACAGGCCGTCAGGCCGGCCGGCGCATCGTCACCTGGGCGACGTCGGTCGTTCCCGTGCGGAACGAGGCCGCGCAGGAAGTGAGATAGAGGTTCCACATCCGCCGGAAGCGCTCGTCGAAGCCGAGCGGCTGGATCTCGGCCCAGGCCGCGTTGAAGGCCGCATGCCAGCGCCGCAGGGTCTCGGAATAGCTCTGGCCGAATTCCAGCGATCCGACCGGCTTGAGACCCGCGCGCAGGATCTCCGCCTGCAGCGCCGCGGGGCTCGGCAGCATGCCGCCGGGGAAGATGTATTTCTGGATGAAGTCCACCGTCTTGCGATAGGTGGGAAAAAGCGAATCCGGGATGGTGATGACCTGGATCGTCGCCTTCGCGCCGGGCTTGAGCCGGTCGCGCACGGTGTCGAAATAGGCCGGCCAGTATTTCTCGCCCACCGCCTCGAACATCTCGATCGAGGCGATGCCGTCATAGGCGCCGCGCTCGTCGCGGTAGTCGCGCAGCTCGATCGCCACCCGCTCGCCGAGCCCCGCCGCCTGGATGCGGCGCTGGGCGAAATCGTGCTGCTGGCGGCTGATGGTCAGGCCGGTGACCTTCACGCCGCGTTCGCCGGCGGCATATTCCGCGAAGCCCCCCCAGCCGCAGCCGATCTCGAGCAGGTGATGCCCCTCGCCGGCGCCGATGCGGTCGAGCACGCTGGCGTATTTGCGGCGCTGCGCCGCGGAGAGATCCTCGCTCTCCTGGTCGAAGAGCGCGGAGGAATAGGTCATCGTCTCGTCGAGCCAGTGGCCGTAGAAGCCGTTGCCGAGGTCGTAGTGATGGGCGATGTTCTTCTTCGCCTGGGACCTCGTATTGGCGTTCAGCCAGTGCATGAAGCGCTGGCTGGCGCGCAGGAGTGCGGCGAGCGGATGCGTGCGGTCGACCCAGTTCTTGTTGCTGAGGATCACGTCGAGGAGCGCCTGCAGGTCGGGGGTATCCCACCAGCCGTCGAGATAGGCCTCGCAGAAGCCGAGCTCGCCCTCGCGCGCCACCCGGGCGAAGACCCGCGCGTCGCGGATCGCGAGCCGCGCCGCCGGCCCCTGCTCCGGTCCTTCGGCCCTGAAGACCCGCCCGTCGGGCAGTTCCACGTCGACGCTGCCGGTGCGGATGCCTTGAAGGAGCGCGAAGCTGGTCGAGAACCAGCGCGGCAGGTCGCGCTGCCCGCGCGTCGAGGTTTCCACCCTTGCCAGGTCTTCCTGCATGTTGACCCTCCGCGAGAGAATAAGAACCGATTTCGCCGGAAATTCCAAGCGTTGCGTGTCCGCGCTCCAGGGCCATCGCATCTGGCGCTCAATTTTGTCTTCCTCGACCGTCCTGCCCGGAAACGGGAGCAGCGCCCGCCTGGGGGCGGAGCGGGCACTCCCTGGCGGTGCCCGCCGGGCCGGATGGTGACACCGGGCCCGTCCGGAGCTCAGGCGGACGGGGACGCGTTGCCAGATTTAGATGCCCTGCTCCGCGACCGCGGGTCGGATGTGGACCCGATCACGCGGAGGTGCGCCCGCCCGGGCGGACGGCGACATGCTTGCCGTAGGCGTCCAGCGCCGCCCGCCTGCCGGCCTTCAGGTCGACCAGGGGGTCGGGATAGGTCCCTGAGGGATCGAGGCCCCAGAATCGCGGCACCGCCTCGAAATAGGCCCTCGCATCGGCATGGGGCGGCCCTGGCGCCAGTTCGGCCACGTAGCGGCGGCGATAGGCGCCGTCGGGGTCGAACTTCTCCGCCTGGAGCGTGGGGCTGAAGACGCGGAAGAACGGTGCCGCGTCCGGGCCGGAGCCCGCGACCCATTGCCAGCCCATCGCGTTCGAGGCCGGATCCCAGTCGGTCAGGCATTCCGCGAACCAGTCGGCGCCGACCTTCCAGTGGGTCATCAGATGCTTGGTGAGATAGCTCGCCACCAGCATCCGCGCACGGTTGTGCATCCTGCCCGTCACATACATCTCGCGCATGCCGGCATCGACCATCGGCTCGCCGGTCATGCCGCGACGCCAGCGTTCGGCCTCCGCATTGTCCGCGCGCCAGGGAAAGTCGTCCCAGCCGGCGCGCCAGTTCCGCTCCGCGATCGCCGGTTCGTGCCAGAGCAGGTGCCAGGCGAAATCGCGCCAGCCGAGCTGCCTGAGAAAGGCCGCGGCGCCCGCGGCGCCTTCCGCCTCGGCGCGCTGCGCGGCATGCCAGACGGTCCGCACCGAGATCTCGCCCCAGGTCAGGTTCTCCGAGAGCCCCGATGTCCCGTCGCGATCGGGGCGGTCCCGGTTGCGGCCGTAACTCGCGATCCGATGTTCGAGAAACCCGGCCAGCCGCTCGGCGGCGGCGGCCTCGCCGATTTTCGCGTGGCGCGCGACCACGGCGCCGCCGCGGTCCATGCCCGCGCCGAGCCGCCACTCCTCCAGGTCGTCGGAGGACGGCCAGGCCGCCGGTGCCGGGATCCGGCCGATCACCGGCAGGGGCTCGTCCAGGCCAAGCCGCGCGATCGCGCGCCAGAAGGGGGTGAAGACCCGGTAGGCGCCGCCCGCGCCGGTTCCGACCTCCCAGGGCTCGTGGAGCAGATGGCCCGGATGGCTGGTCGCCCCGATGCCGGCGGCCGCCAGGCGCGCCTTGACCTGCCGGTCGCGCGCGACCGTCTCCGGCGCGTAGAGCCGCGTCCAGCGCACCCCGCGCGCGCCGGTCTCCTCCGCCAGCGCGAGGAGTGTCCCGGCGGCCGGGCCGCGGCGCAGGATCAGGCGGCTGCCGATCGCCTCGAGCCGCCTCCCGAGATCCGCGACGGAGCGGCCGAGCCGCCATCGCGCCGCCGCACCGAGCGCCTCGGTCTCCGGGTCGAGCAAAAAGACCGGGACGACCGGACCGCCGTCGCGGCAGGCGGCGGCGAGCCCGGGATTGTCGCTCAGGCGCAGATCGCGCCGGAACCAGAAGAGGACAGGTTTGGCATCGCTCATGGCGGGGTTAAACTGGCCCGCCCCGCGCAGGTTTCAAATCCGCCGGCCGGCCCCCGCAGCTCGCCGCAGGGGCCGGCGCGCCCCGGCCTCAGCCGAGCGGCTTGCCGCGTCGCTCGGCGCGCAACCCCATCCAGACCGCCACGCACATCAGGAGGAGCAGCACCGCGAAGGGAAAGCCCGTCGCCACCGCCATGGATTGCAGGGCCGCGAGCCCGCCGCCGAGGAGCAGCGCAATGGCCACCAATCCTTCGAGCAAGCACCAGAACACCCGCTGCGGCAGCGGTCCGTCGGTCTTGCCGCCGGCAGTGATCGTGTCGATGACGAGCGAGCCGGAATCCGACGAGGTGACGAAGAAGACGATCACCAGGATGATGCCGATCACCGAGGTGATCGAGGCGAGCGGCAGTTCCGACAGCATGCCGAAGAGCGAGAGCTCCGGGCTGTAGCTGTCGATCACATAGGCCTTGATCGCGCTGTCCGGGTTGGTCAGGGCCTGCTCGATCGCCGTGCCGCCGAAGACCGCCATCCAGAGCGTGCAGACGAGGCTCGGGATCAGCAGCACGCAGATCACGAACTCCCGCACGCTGCGGCCGCGGCTGACGCGCGCGATGAACATGCCGACGAAGGGCGACCAGGAGATCCACCAGGCCCAGTAGAAGGCGGTCCAGCCGTGGCGGAAGCCGTCGTCGGTGCGGCCGAAGGGATTGGAGAGCGGAACGAGCTCACCGACATAGGCGCGGAGCGTGGCGAAGAAATCGCCGAAGATCCGCCCTGCCCCGGCCGTGAAGATCACGAAGAGCAGCAGGATGAAGGCGAGCACCATGTTGATCTCGGAGGCGCGCTTGACCCCGCCGTCGAGCCCCTTGAGCACCGATGTGGTCGCCACGGCGGTGATCGCGATGATCAGGATCACCTTCACGACTTCGGTGTTCGGGATACCGAAGAGATAGTTGAGCCCGGCCACCGCCTGCTCGGCGCCGAAGCCGAGCGAGGTGGCGAGCCCGAAGAGCGTGGCGAAGACCGCGACCGTGTCGATCACATGGCCGGTCGGGCCCCAGACGCGGTTGCCGAAGACCGGATAGAAGGCCGAGCGGATCGTCAGCGGCAGGCCGCGGTTGTAGGTGAAGAAGGCGAGCGCCAGCCCGACGACCGCATACATCGCCCAAGGATGCAGCGCCCAGTGGTAGGTGGTCGCGGCCATGCCCATGGCGCGAGCCGCCGCCACGTTCTCGGGGATCAGGTTGCCGTCGGCGTCGAAGGGCGAGGGCACGCCGAGCGGCTCCGAGATCGCCATGTGATAGACCGGCTCGAGCACCCCGAAGAACATCAGGCCGATGCCCATCCCGGCCGCGAAGAGCATCGCGAACCAGCCGAAATAATTGTAGTCGGGCCTGGCATCCTCGCCCCCGAGGCGCACGTTGCCGAGCGGCGTGACGATCAGGAGCAGGCAGAAGATGACGAAGACGTTGCCCGCGATGATGAAGAACCAGTCGAGGTGATTGGTCAGCCAGCCGCGGATGCCGTTGAAGAGCGTTGTCGCGCCTTCCGGGAACATCAGCGTCCCGAGCACGAAGGCGAGGATGCCGAGCCCGGAGACGAGAAAGACCGGGTTGTGGATGTCGAGCCCGAAGGGGCCAAGCGACGTCTGGATGTTGTCCTGTCCGATCTCGTAGTTGACCGAAGGATCCATCGGAACGTCGGCGATGTCGCTCTCTGCCATGCGGTTCGATTCCCCTTTGCTTCCCTGCGCGCCATCCTGGGCCGATCCAGAGGGATCGACCCGCGAAATGCGACCGGCAGGGGTCAGTCACCGTCAGCCCGTCGTCGGACGGGATCCCACAGCGCGACTGCGGACACAGAGGTTCGCCCCGCGATTGTGTCCCCACCGGACACGGGTCGTCGTGGTCATGTCCCGGCGACATCCACCACGACGCGGCCCTGCACCCTGCCCTTCAGAATGTCCCGGCCGAGCCCGGGCAGATCGGCGAGGGTGGCCGAACGGACCATGCCCTCCAGCATGTCGAGATCGAGATCGCGGGTCAACCGGCCCCAGGCGCGAATGCGGTTCTCGAAGGGCTGGAGCACGCTGTCGATGCCGAGGATGTTCACGCCGCGCAGCAGCAGCGGGATGACGCTGAGCGGCACGTCGAGCCCGCCGGCATTGCCGACCGCGGCCACCGAGCAGCGGTATTTCAGCTGCTTGGTCACCCGCGCAAGGACCGTGCCGCCGACCGCGTCGATGCATCCCGCCCAGGTCTCGGATTCCATCGGTCGCGCGATCGCTTCGGCGATCTCCTCGCGCGGCACGATCCGGCTCGCGCCGAGGCCGCGCAGATAGCCCTCGGTCTCCGGCCGTCCGGTGACCGCGGCGACCTCGTGGCCGAGCCGCGCCAGCACCGCCACCGCCACCGAGCCGACGCCGCCCGCGGCGCCGGTCACCAGCACCGGCCCGTGACCCGGCGCCAGCCCGTGCTCCTCGAGCGCGATCACCGCCAGCATCGCGGTGAAGCCGGCGGTGCCGATCGCCATGGCCTGGCGCAGCGTCAGGCCCTCGGGCAGCGGCACCAGCCAGTCCGCCCGGACGCGGGCCTTCTGCGCATAGCCGCCCCAATGCGCCTCGCCGACCCGCCAGCCGGTCAGGACCACCGCGTCGCCGGGCGCGTAGCGCGGATCAGAGGAATCCTCGACGATCCCGGCGAAATCGACCCCCGGCACATGCGGGTATTT
>Ga0116151_10005838_pt1 | contig 10533 bp, 5 predicted proteins | sample AD_UKC117_MetaG_FD_89893 | JGI IMG/M metagenome (GOLD analysis project Ga0116151, IMG submission 89893) | Active sludge microbial communities of municipal wastewater-treating anaerobic digesters from Hong Kong - AD_UKC117_MetaG | ecosystem: Engineered > Bioreactor > Anaerobic > Digestate... | reverse complement strand
GGCTGCGCCAGTTGCCACGCCGACCCCCATGGCGGGCACTTTGGCCGCGCGGGCGAGGCCCCGAGCGAAGGCTGCGCCACCTGCCACGACGAGGTTTCGTTCCGGCTCGCGGCCGAACAGTTCGAGCACGGGCGCTTCACGGGTTTTGCGCTCGATGGTGCCCACGGCGAACTGGATTGCTCGGCTTGCCATGCGCCCATGTTGCGACCCGACCCGCTGGGCCGGACCTGGGGCGAAGCCCGCGGTGCGCGCTGTTCGGATTGTCACAGCGACCCCCACGCAGACCAATTCGGGCCATCGCGCAACGTCGAGTGTGCAACCTGCCATGGAACGGCGGGGGGCTTCGATCAATTGGTCTTCGATCACGATCGCGACTCTCGCTTCGCGCTCGATGAGGCCCACCGGCAGCTCGACTGCGCGGCCTGCCACAAGCGTCAGGGCAAGGGCGAGCAGGCCTTCACCCGCTACAAGCCGTTGGGCGTGTTGTGCGTGGATTGCCACGGTCAGGATCGCAAGGAATTACCGAGGGGGAAGGGGCAATGAGGCACAGACTTTGGGCAGGGATCTTGGCGGGCTGGTTGTGTGCTTGGGGCTGGGCGCAGGACACCGCCTGGCAGAAGTTCCCGTTGCGCGTCAGCCGCGTGCTGGTGGAGGGCAAGGTCGAGGTCGACCGCGGCGAGGGGGTTCGGCTCAAGCCGGGCGACTCGGTGTGGCTGGTGACTCGCGACGGCCAACGCTATGAAGGGCGCGTGGTGCAGGTGCTCGATCGCAAGTCGATCGTCGAATTGACCGACCGCACAGCTCCGATCCAGGTGGGCACTTCGGGCGAGGCGCTCGTGCCGAGCGAACGGTTCACGAGCGAGGAAGCTCCCGAGCCCGCGCCGGTGGCTCCCAAGCCCACCGCCGACACCGAACACGAACCCTGGACGCGGCTGGACGAGGAATGGTCGAGCATGGATCCGTTGCTGGCGGGAATTCGTCCCTTGCGCCCCGAAGAGCGCGAATCGCGCCAGGGGGGCCGGGCCTACCATCTTGGAGCCGCGTTGGAGCAGCGAGGCGGGACGCAGCGAAGTTTTCTTCCGCATGGGCGGCGAGTACTGGGCCGAAAACCCGTGGGGCCGCGGAGGTGAGCTGCACATCGACGGCGAGTGGAATCGGTTGGATTGGAACCTGCCCTTCGTCGACGATGAGATCGACAACAACCTGCGTCTGGATCGCTTGAGCTACGCCTGGGGCGGGACGCGTTTCGATCCCACGCGCCAAGAAGTCGGGCGCTTTTTGGTCTCGGGCATGCCCGAGTTGGGGCTGATCGACGGCTACGCGGTCAGCCATCGCCTGCCCAGCGGCAACCTGGTGGGCGCTAGCATCGGCGGACAACCCGAGCCGAACCCGGACCAGGAATCGGGCAAGGACTTGCAGATCTCGGCCTTCTATCGCTGGGCCTACGACCCGATGGAGCGCCTGACCGGGGCCATCGCGTACCAGAAGACTTGGCACAACGGTACCCAGGACCGCGACGTGTTCATCGGGCGCATGGATTGGATGCCGGTGCGCGGTTGGCAGATGCACGGGAATGCTTGGCTCGACGTGTACACCGTCGATGACGTGGGCAAGACCGCTGGACCGGAGTTGACCCGCTTGTACCTCACGGCCAACAAGGATTGGGATGGGGAACGGGGCCTGCGAGCCCTGTATCGGTTCGACCAGTTTCCGTCGCTCCTGCGCCAGGAATTCCAGCTGCCCGCTCCCGACACGGTCGAGCGGGACCACCAGCATCGGGTTTCGCTCTCGGGTTGGCAGCGCCTCGATGGGGGCCAGCGACTGATTGCCCGGGCCGGATTGTGGCAAGACGAGGACGACATGGGTGGGGATGGCGAGCTGGGCATCGAGTACCAAGACCTCTTCCAGTCCGACAGTCGTTTGGGCCTCGCTCTGTTCGATAGCCAGGGTGAGTTCACCAACATGGCGGGTTTCCGGGCGACCTACGCGCATTACACGGCCGTGGGCAATTGGGACCTGCTGTACGAATTCGCGCGCAACGCGGAGACCGGCTTTCCGGGCAACGCCGACACCTTTTACCAGCACCGCTTGCGGGGCTCGTTGGGTTGGTCCCCAGCGGCCCATTGGAACCTCTCGGTTTCCGCCGAAGAGGTCCTCTTGGACGACAGTGCGAACACCTTGCTCGGAGTGCAATTCGATTGGAGTTTCTAATGAAGGACAACAAGCGTCGAAACCGCATCCGTACCGGGTGGCTTGTGGCCCTAGGGTCCTATTTGCTGATCGCGGCCTGCGCCACGCTGGGTCCGCGTGATCCGCGCTTGCATGGTTGGTGGAAAGGGCTGGGCTTGGTACTTCCGCACGATTCGTTCCCGGGGGATTGCTCGCTCTGCCACGTGGGTGGATCTTGGAACACGCTGGTCGAGGATTTCGAGTTCGACCACGAGGCGCGTACAGGGGTGGCTTTGAATGGAGCCCACGCCAAGGCCCAGTGCCTTTTGTGCCACAACGACCGTGGCCCGGTGCAGGTCTTCCAGGCACAAGGCTGTGCGGGCTGCCACGAGGACATCCACTTGGGGTATCTGGGTCCGAACTGCACCGACTGTCATCGCGAGACTTCGTGGCGGCCGTTTGGACAGGTCGAACGGCACGCGGGGACTCGCTTTCCGCTGGTCGGACGCCACGCCACGGCCTCGTGCCGGGCTTGTCACCTGGGCAACGAAGTCGGTCGCTTCCTGCCGGTCGATACGGCTTGCGTTTCGTGCCACCGCCGCGACTTGGCCGCGACCCAAAACCCGAACCACAATGGGTTGGGCTGGGTGGACCACTGCGATCGGTGCCACCTGCCCACCACTTGGCACCAAGCCCAGGTGGTCCCGTTTTGATCGAATTACAGTTTCGTAGGCGATCGTGCCGAAGGTGGAGTCGGTTGGGTGCCGTCGTCTCGCGGCAGGGCATCCACCAAACCGACTTGGGGGGAAGGTTTATGGCGCGTTGGGTCGATCGTCCAGCACTACGCGGCTGGCTGTTGGGGGTAGGGATGGCGCTGGTCGCCGGGCTCTTGCCGGGCTGCTCGGGGAATACCGACAAGCTGGGTGTCAGCGCTTCGTCGTGCATGAAGTGTCACAACGGGTCGCAGCACGACGACTACTCGGGTCCGGGTATGGAAAACCCGCACCAGGTCGAGGGGGTCGAGCCGATCCTGTGCACGGGCTGCCACGGGGGCAACCCCGATGGAACCGATGCGCTCTCGAGCCACGTGCCGCCGCCGCCGGAGATCGGCGACCGCGAGTTCCAAGATCACAACGCATATGCGTACTTCAACAAGCTGACTCGCACGGGGCTCGATCGCTTGCCGGACTACACGGTCGATGGGGTGAACTACACCGCCATGGACTACCTGCAGTTCGTGAACCCCGGGGATGATCGCGTCGCAGCCCAAGGCCGCGGTTGCGGCGAGTGTCACGCGCCCCACGTGCAATGCCTGAGCGGGAGCATGCCCGCCACTTCGACCGGGATCTTTTCGGGGGCGACCTTCGCCGCCGGGGTGCCCAACGAATTGCCCGCCAACCAGGGCCTGTGGCAGGACACGGCGGCCGATTTTTCGTTCCGCGCGGTGTCCAAGCCGAACTACGTGATGGATCCAGCCCGCGTGGGGGCCGTCGCCGAACTGATGCAGTTCCCGGTGTTCAGCACGCGGGGTTTGACCGGCACGCGCGAGATCTTCAACAACAACCTGTACAGCGCGGCGGGGCTCGACGACGACCAGCTGGCCAACGGCCAGGTGATCCCGGACACGCCGTTGCACGACTTGTACCGCGAGCAGATCGCGTTCACCTGCGGCGATTGCCACTACGGCAGCGCCGGGGCCAACAACCGCTATGGGGACTTCCGCTCCTCGGGCTGCACCTCGTGTCACATGGCCTACAGCCTGAGCGGGCGTTATACCGGTAGCGACCCGAACGTTTTGCGCGACGAACCGGCCAACCCCGACAACATCCGCGATCCCGAGCGGCCGCACGTGCGGCGGCACATGATCCAGAGCGTCGCGCGCACGCTGCCGAGCGGCGAGACCTTGGCGGGCATCGACGACTACGCTTGCGCCGGATGCCACCAGGGATCCAACCGCACCGTCATGCAGTACTGGGGTATCCGCCTCGACCAAAACCAAGACGTGCACCGTGGCCAGCAGTATCCGGCCAACCCGGTCAGCTTCCAGACCACGGCGGGCGATGCGCGGCTGTTCGACGCATTGGTGGGCAACAACACCTACAACGGTCGCAACCATCGCCAGTACCTGCTCAAGGAGGACTACGACGGCGACGGTCGCGACGATACGCCGCCCGATGTGCACTACGAAGCGGGCCTGGCCTGCATCGATTGCCACGGCAGCTACGACGTGCACGGCGGCGACGTGACCAACCCCGACAGTTCGCAGATCTACAGCCGCATGGAGCAAAGCGTGGCGATCGAATGCGAGAGCTGCCACGGCGATGCCGAGGACTACGCCACCACCACGATCGTCAACGATGCCGACGGCAATCCGGTCGAGTACGCAGTCGATCGCAAGGGCAACGTGCTCAAGCACGTGGTGAAGGAGTCCGACGGCAACTTCTACTTGACCAGCCGCCTTGACGGCCGCCGCCACTACCTGCGCCAAACCCGCGACACGGTGGTGGACAACGGGGTCACCAACCCGTTCTCGGGGCTCCCGGTGTATAGCCCCAAGGCTTCGTACTGCATGGGACGCAACGACGGCCTGTCCAGCACGGGGCTCGGGCCGCAGCAGTCGGGCAGCGCGCCCAACGGCTTCTCGCACATGACCAACATGAGCTGCGTGTCTTGTCACGCCTCCTGGACCAACAACTGCATCGGCTGTCACCTGGGCGGGGAGTACGACAACGGCAACAACTTCAGCAACATCACCGGCGATCGCATCGTGTTCAAGCAGGCCAACGCCGACTTCGTGTACCAAAGCCCGGTGTTCTTCCAGCTGGGCATCGATACCAAGGGCAAGATCGCGCCCATCAGCCCGAACACCGAAACGTTCTTCAAGTGGGAGGACAAGGACCACCAGCTTTCCAAGGTCTTCTCGTTCACCGACCGCAAGGGCAAGGGCGGCGATCGCTCGACCGGCGCCTTCCCGGCCCTGTCGCACAACGCGATGATGCCGCACTCGATCCGCGGGCGTGTGACCGCGGCCAACGAAGGACCGCGCTACTGCGTGGCCTGTCACCTGACCACCGAGGGCCTGGCCAACTACGGCCCGCAATACGACCTCTTGCGCAACGCCCTGGCGAGCCCAAACTTCACCGGCCTCGACAACAACCTGTTCCAAACCCTCAAGCAACACATCGGCCAGAACCCGGGCAACCAGCTCAACTCGCCGCTGTGGGTTCACATGGTGGCGGGCTTGGGCACGGGCCTGTTCCTGTTCGATGAGAAGGGCGCAGCGGTCAATCCGCTCGACAACAACGCCAACCGCGTTGGATCCGATGGAGTGGCCCCCGCAGCCACCTTCAACCTGGCCAACGTAGCCTTCAACCTCGACCGCATCGCCGAGCCCGACGGCTCGTCAAACAGCTCCAACAACCACCCCATGCAAGCCGTCGGCGTGGGCACCGTCCTACGCGCCGGTGCCGCCGACATGGACATGTCCGGCCCCATGGGCGCAAGCCTGATCCAGCGCCTGACCGATCCCAACACAGGCATCGTGCTCGACTCCTGGCTCGACGCCAACGGCGCCACCGGCGGGGATGCGGGAAACGTGTTGCCCGGAGGTTGATACGGGTCGTGATCGAGCGTGGCTGCTTCCCGGGGCATAGACCGGAATGAACTTAGGCCTAATCACGCCAGCGGGCGGCGTCTTCGGGGCGTTCCCAGGCTTCGTAGAGGTTGGCGAGGAGTTTGCGGGCCTGGCCAACTCGGGCGGAGCCTTCGCCGTCGGTTTGGAGCAGGATGGTGTGGACTTCGAGGGCGCGTTCTTCGGCTTGTTTGAATTGTTTGGACGCCTGCAGCATGCGGGTCAGCGAGATCATCGCGTGTAGGGTGTCGACGTGTTCGTTGCCGAGCAGCTTGCGGCGGAGTACGAGCGATTGTCCGATGTAGTTCACGGCGGCTGCGAAGTCGTCTTGCTTGCTGGCGGCGCGGCCGGCTTCGAAGAGCCAGTCGGCCAGGAGCGTGTCTTCAATGCCAAACGCCTTGCGGTCGGCGGCTGCCTCGAGGTAGCCGGCTTGGGCTGCCTTTCGGTCACCGGCGTCGTAGTCCAAGCTTGCGAGTTGGGCACGGGCGCAGGTGGCGACATCGGTGGCCTTGGCAGCCTGGGCACCGAGCAACGCTTCTTCAAAGCGCTCGCGCGCGGCATCGGTGTCGCCAGTGGAGCTCGCGACGATGCCCAAGTTGTACAGGGTGCGGGCGACGGCGGGGTGATTGGGCCCTAGGACTCGCTTGCGACCCTCCAATACCTGTTCGGTCAGCGCGATGGACTCGGTATAGCGCTCTTGAGCTAGCTTGAGTCCGCTCAGGTTTTCGAGCACGCTCCAGGTGTCGGGATGGTCGGGGCCAAGGGCCTTTTCGCGCAGGGCGATGGTTTCGAGGTAGGCCGCTTCGGCCTCGTCGTAGCGCCCTAGTTCTTGCAGCAGGAGGGCGAGATTGCCTATAGCGCGCAGGGTGTAGGGATGTTGGTCTCCCAGGGTGCGGCGATCGGCCGCAAGCGTAGCTTGCCGTAACTCGAGGGCCTCCTCCTTGCGCCCGAGGGAACTCCAAGCACTGGCCAAGTTGTTGGCCATTTGCAGGGTGAAGGGATGTTCGCTGCCAAGCGTGCGCCGCAGTTGCTCGTAGCCGCGGGCGAAGTAGGCCTCCGCTTCTTCCACATGACCTTGCAAGTAGTAGTGCACCCCCAATCGGCCCAGGCCATTGGCCGTGGCCGGGTGGTCGGGACCCAGCAAGTCTTCGCGAGTGGCTTGGGAGGCCAACAGCAGCTGCTCCGCATCGTCCACACGCCCTTGAGCCACATAGATTTCCCCGAGCACTTCGCCTGCCGAAAGGGTCCGGGTATCCCGTTCCCCGAACGACGTGCGGTAGGCCGCAAGCACTTGGTTCTGCAGGGCTTCGGCCTCTGGAAGGCGACCCAAATCGAGCAGGGCGTTGGCGTGGTTCGAGAGCGTGGCGAGGGTGAGTTCGTGGGCTTCACCCAATGCCTGTTTCAGAGTCGCTTCGAGTTCGGTGAAAAGGCTTTCGGCACGCACCAAATCGCCACGAGCCCATAGGGTTTCGGCCACTTGGGCACGGGCTTTCAGGCTGAGCTCCGCATTGGGGCCGAATGCGGATTGGCTCAGCTCGCTGGTGCGCTCGAGAAGCGCCAAGGCTTCGTCAAAACGGCCAAGTTTGGAGCCCATCGAGCCCACCTGCAGGGCGGTTGACAAGGCTTGTTCGCTGGATTCGCCGAACTGCTCGGTCGCAAGTTCCTGGGCGCGTACGAGGTGATCCTGCGCGGTTTGGAAGTCTCCCAAGCGTTGGAAACTGGTTCCAATGGTGCGCTGCAGTTCGGCTTCGACCAGCGGTTCCCCGTCGAAGCGGCCCGCGAGGCGTGCGGAGGCGATCGCCAAGACTTCGCGGACCGTCACGTTGAGGCCTTCTTTTTCGGGTGCGATGGCCGCGAGCAAGTCGTTGTTCAAGAAATTGGCGACCTCTCGGGCGGTCTTTTCGTTCGCTTTGGCCAGCTGCTCAGCTTCGCTGGCGCGTCGCTCGTTGGCTTCGGCGAGTGCTCGCTGTTCCTTTTCGTTGGCCAGCGCCACGCCTTTCTCTTCCAGGGCAACGTTTAGGGCGCGGTTGGCTCGGCGGGTCTTCCACCAACCGATGCCAGTGCCCGTGGAGCCTGCGATCAGCAGCAAGCCAAAGGCCGCGACCCCGGCCATCGTCTTCCAACGACGGCGCATCAACCGGCGCAGCCGGTACGAGGCGCTCGGCGGCGCGGCCAGGACCGGCTCCTGGTTGAGGTAGCGCCCGATGTCTTCGGCCAGACCCGTGGCCGTGTCGTAGCGGCGCGTGCGATCCTTTTCGAGCGCCTTCATCACGATCCAATCCAGGTCCCCGCGCAGACGCTTGGAGAGGGACTCGACGCTGGCGTGTCGGCTGTCGGCGATGGCCGTGCCTGTCGCGCCCAAGGCGGAGACCCGCGTCGAGGGCTTGGCGGGGTCGACCTCGCGAATCGTGCGCATGAGCTCTTCGTAGCCGACCTCGAGCGCCACGCGGATGTCGAAGGGCTTGGTCCCCGTCAACAGTTCGTAGAGCAGGACGCCGAGCGAATACACATCGGCGCGGGTGTCGATGTCGAGCCCCACTCCCCCGGCCTGTTCCGGCGCCATGTACTCGGGCGTGCCGATCATTTGGGCGTGCTGGGTGAACAGGGTCCTTTGCGTCAATTCCGCGCTGAGCGCCTTGGCGATGCCAAAATCGATCACCTTGGGCTCGGGGGACCCGTCTTGAAGGTTGACCAGCACGTTGGCTGGTTTGATGTCGCGGTGCACGATGCCCTTTTGGTGGGCATGTTGGATAGCGCTGCACACTTTGATGAAGAGGTCCAGGCGTGCCTTGAGACCCAGTTTGTTGCGGTCGCAGTACTGCGTGATCGAAATCCCGCGCACCAGCTCCATGACGAAGTAGGGGCGCCCGCGATCGGTCACACCGCCGTCCAAAACCTTGGCGATGTTGGGATGGTCCATCATGGCCAACGCCTGGCGTTCGGCCTCGAAACGTCCGACGCCCTCCCGCGTGTCCATGCCCAGCTTGATGACCTTGAGCGCCACCCGGCGTCGGATGGGTTCCTGTTGTTCTGCCATCCAGACCGTGCCCATACCGCCTTCCCCGATCTTCTCGAGTAGTTTGTAGCGATCGATCTTGGTGCCCGCTTGCTCTTCGCCAGGCAAGCCATAGCCGTCATCGAGGCCGACCGACCCCCCCGGGGGCGTCCCGGGAAGGCTCCCGGAATGCAGGGCGGAGTGGAGTAGGCTCCGTAGGGCGGAGTCGTCTCCGCAAGCTTTATCCAGGGCGGCAGGCCACTGCGCGGCGGGAAGCAGGATCAACTCCTGGAAGAGGCGACGCGCTCGGTAAGGATCCTCGGACATAGGTGGCCACATGGTACCCAGCCCAGGGGAGGATCGGGTTTGGGGTCTGGGCGGATTGGTCATGGGCGGGGTATTCCTTGAAGCGCATGGCCGGTACCCACTCGGAGCCCCAATCCCTTCGGGCTGGCTTCGGGCCATTCGAGGGCCATGGTTTGGCCAAACCGAGGCCTCCCAAGGGGTTTGGCTGGGTTCGGGCAAGGTTGGGTGGTCAAGGCGGATTGGCCACCCGAAAAGCGGGCCCCGTTCTAGAATGCGGCCTTCGGTTTCTGGCAGGTCTCGCGCGGCTTTCGGGTTTGCAGATTGCGACCCCCCGGCGCTGGATCGGAGTTTCGGGAGCCGGGGAGCTTTTATGCGACTCTTGTCCTGGTTGGGTGTGGGCCTGGTTTTTGCCAGCGCCGCGTTTGGTAACGAAGTGATCGTGGTGCGCAGCGGGTCGTTTGGCGGCAATCCCGCAGCGCCTGGCGTGGCGATTGACAACGGCACTTGCTTGGCTGCGCCTTTGGCTTTCCAGCCGCTTTCTGCGAGTCCGTTTGTAGCGGAGTTTTCTGCGGCGCTTGCCGGGCCGGCGCCCTACGTGGTGAATCCAAACGGCCAATGGCTGCCGAGCTTGCCCTGCGATCCGGAAGCGCGCTGGATCAATTCGGAGATCTTCCCGGGCGACTTCCCGGATGCCCGATCGACGCTGTATTGCTTCCCGTTTACGATTTCCACGACCAACATCTGCGAGGCGACGATCCGGTTGTGTTGGGCGGGTGACGATGCCCTGGGTGATCCCAGCGGGCCCAACAGCGCAGGGGCGTACATCAACGGTTCTCCGTTGAACCCGCCCTTCTCAGCGGGGAGTTATGCGACCCAGACCTCGGTGGCGCAGACGATTACCGGGTTGGTCAATCCGGGAGTGAACTACTTGTACCTGTACCAACGGGACTTGGGCGGCACCGCCAGCGGCCTGTTGTTCAGCGCCACGATCGAAGTCTCCACGGTCAGCGTTTGTGTGCCCGGGGTGGCCGATTCGGTGCTGGTGATTGCGAGCGGCCAGTACCAAGGGGCGCCCCAAGTGCCCGGCGGCCCGGTAGACGACGTGGTCTGCATCGGCAATGGGGTGCCCAGCGTGCCCTACCAGACCACCTACATGTCGCCCAGCGTGGTGGAAGCGGTTTGCGGCAATGGGACGATTCCCGTCGCGATCACGCCCTTTTCACCCGATTGGACGCTGACTTTGCCGTGCAATCCCAACGCTCGTTGGATCCATACTTCGGCGGGCGTTTTGAACACCGGGCAGCCGGCGCAGTCGGTGCTGTATTGCATCCCATTCCAACTCCCGAGCACGATTCCGCTCGACTATTGCAGCGTGGGTTTGGAGCTTTGCTGGGCTGCCGACGATACCTTGGGCGATCCTTCGGGGCCGAAT
>Ga0116151_10005837_pt1 | contig 10534 bp, 6 predicted proteins | sample AD_UKC117_MetaG_FD_89893 | JGI IMG/M metagenome (GOLD analysis project Ga0116151, IMG submission 89893) | Active sludge microbial communities of municipal wastewater-treating anaerobic digesters from Hong Kong - AD_UKC117_MetaG | ecosystem: Engineered > Bioreactor > Anaerobic > Digestate... | reverse complement strand
TCTACAGGTACGGGATACAGGCTGCGGAATCCCGGGAGAAAACCAAAAAAGTGTTTTCGAGCCCTTTTTCCAAGTCAAGTCTGGGTGCACGGGGAAGGACGAGGGAATGGGCCTCGGGCTTGCCATCGCGAAGGAACTGGCAGAATTGATGGAAGGAAGCTTGGAGGTTCAATCTCCTCCACAAGGAGGTTGCCTTTTCGTTGCCCGGCTCCCACTTCAAGTTCTCCCCTTCTAATTACTTGCGGGGGGAGACTTGGATAAGACTTTTAATCCCACCTTCATTTCGATTTCCCGTCGAAAAATGCTTCGGTATACCTTGGATAGCTCGTTTTCGTTCACGTTGGAATAATGCACGAAGAACTCGCGGAATTTTAAATCCACTTCCACGTTGTCCATGACCAGCCCCTTGAGCACCGTTTTTTCACCATACAAGTCGAAGTGCAAGAAAACGATATCCCCAGCGAGGAATTCCGCCAGGTGTTTCTCGATGATGAAGGAAAGACCATCGGAGCCGAAGAAGCGTGTGCGCACTTCGAATTTCTTCGAGAGGGTATGGCGGCGTTCCTTCACTACGGATTCCACCACCAAGGGAAAGGTCCACAATATGCGCAATGGTTTTTGGTCCACCAAGTCTTCGTCGAGGGTGACCATCAAGCGGTTTTCGTACAGGAAACGGATTTGCCCGCGAAAAGTACGACTCACCGCTCCGGAGTAAACTTCCATTTGGATTCGTTCCCTCTTTTTCACCTTAGGAGGGATCTCGGGAGTCAGGATTTCGAAAAAGCCTTCCCCAACGTTCATGATGGTTCCGTTCAAGAAAAGGGTTTCCTGCGCAAAGGGAATCATGATGGCCACGGGGTGCATCTTCAAGATGTAGGTGAAATCCTCCGCGATGGTTCCCGAGTAGAAAGAGGGAAGTAACTCGGAAGCTATCTTCACGATGGACGTGTCCAACTTGCCTTCTTCAACCATTGAGTGCAACACGGAAAAAGCCTGGCCGAGATCCATGGCCTTTCGGTATGGGCGGTCATGCAGCAGTGCATCGGAAATGTCCGCAACGGTCAAGATCCTGGACAGAACAGGGATTTCCTTTTCGGAATACTTCAAGTAGCCGGAGCCATCCAAGTACTCGTGGTGTTTTCGGGCAACCTCAACCGCATCCTTCAAGAATGGATCTCCCAAGAAGAGTTGCTCCAGCCGAACCACGTGTTCTTGCACGATCTTGAACTCCTCGCTGTCGAGTTTGCCTTCCTTGTGCAAAATTCCCATGGGTATCCAGATCTTCCCCAGGTCGTGGATCAGTCCCGCGCGGAACATGAGCTTTGTCTGGCTTTCTTCTCCCAAAATACGGAACGCCAAGTAGGAGGCTAAGTCTGCCACGCGCAACGAATGTTGGTAGGTGTAGGGGTCGTGGGCGTTCAGAAGGTACACCATTTCTTTCAGCGCAAAAAGGTTCAACGATTCGCTGATGCTTTCTTGGGCGTAGGTGTTCAGCGGCTGGACCAGGTTCACGAAAGCGTCGTATATCTTTGGCAGAAGGTTCCGGCGTGTACATGGGTCAGCCGCGATGGAAACGGCAATCAAGTGCTGGTCATCTCCCGTGGGAAGGACATTTTCGTGGAGAAGCCGCCGGAAGTAGAAGAGTTCGGCGTCCTCCATCTTCTCGAACAGCCAGTCAGAGAAACTCCAATTTTCCATGGGGCGTAGCGGGATGAAGAGCGAAAGTTTCTGTAGATTCTTTTGCACCACTGAAGGGATTTCCAGGAAACTTCCCGCGTACGTGGCATCAAATTGCTTCTCGGAGTCAAAGGCGAACAAGACCTTGTAGGTGGTGTGCACCACCTTGCTTGCGAAGAAAAGCTTGAACCGAACCTGCGTATAGGGTTGCAGTTTGAGGAAAAGGTAGTGTTCGATTCCTTTCTGGAGTGTCACTTCTGTTCCTCGAAACCCTGATGCAGAGAAAGGATGCTAAAATTGGTGGAAATCTTCTGGAATTCAAGATCCCATTCGGAATTGTGCAAATACATTCCTTTCTTCCCAAAAGTGGTTTTCCCAGGGTTCTGTTCCAAAACAACCAACAGTTCACGCAGCAGATCCGGGCAGATTTCTGCAAGCAAAGACCCTATCGCGGAGCAAGGCTCGACCCCCAGTTTCTCGCTGAACGAGTGGTTGATGTCTTGGATCACGAAGCCCGAAAGGCTGGAGTTCTTGTCAAAAAGATTTTCGAGCAGAAGCATGGGAACAGGGTATTTTTGGAATACAGCGGAGTAAAGCCTTGCCGTCTTTCCCAGGTCTTTTTGGAATTTTTCGCGATCGGTGATATCCCGCGCAACGCCAACACATCCCAAGTTTTGCCCTTGTTGGTTGAAAAACGGTGAGAGCGAAACGTGGAAGGTTTTTTGGATCCCTCCCGCTTGCAGCGGCCAGTCGAAATTTTCGGATCCCCCCTGGGAAATGTTGTATAGGGCCGTGGGAAGTGGGTTTACAGAGGGAATCCCAAATGCGGAAAAGAAAGGTTCCGCGGATTTCCCTTCCCATTGGGAAACGTCTCCAAAACCCTTTTCCTGCCATTTTCCGAAAAACCGCGTGAAGTGGCCTTCGGGATCCAGCGAAAACACCAGGTCGTTCATCGATTGCACCAAGGAAGAAAATTGCTGGTTGCTCAGGAAGAGCTGATGCCTTGTTTCCTCCTGTTGGGTGATATCCCGGAAGACAAACAAGAATCCCCCCGAAACACCGTGGGTTTCGCCACGGATTTGCAAGAATTGGCAAATCACTTGAATGAACGTGCCTTGCGCGGTTTTCATCAGGAAAAAACGGTCGTTTTGTGGCAGGTTGGAGAGGTTGGTGAAGAAAAAACCCTTGTCAACCTCGTTGGTCTGGAGGTCAACCAAGGTGAAAGCCTGGTCCACCGGCCTATTCCGGAAAAAACCCTCTTCGAACCCTGTCATATTTAACGTGGCAGGGTTGACAAGCTGGATTTTTCTATCGATACCCAACAACACAAGGCCTTCGCTCATGGTGTTCATCACCGATTGTAACCGGGCAAAGTTTTTCTTGAGAGTACATTCCAACCGGTGGTTGTACAAGCCAATTTCGATGGTCTTCAAGATTTCCCGCTTGTTGAAAGGCTTGATGATGTACCCGTAGGGAACGGTTTGCTTGGCTTGGTTGATGGTCTGCTCATCGGCGTACGCAGTGGTGTAAATGATGGGGATGTCATGGCTTTCACGGATCAACCGAGAGGCCTCGATGCCATCCATTTCCCCTTCCAGGCGAATGTCCATCAGGATGATGTCGGGTAGTTGTTTTCCCGCCAATTCTACGGCGTCTTCCCCCCTTGGGGTCACCGAACAAACACTATACCCCCCGCTTTCCAAGATGAGCTTGGTGCTCATTGCCACGATATGTTCGTCTTCCACGATCATGACCCGGGTTTTTTCTGACATTCTATTCTCCACCTCCGTAATGATTGTATCACAAACCCCGCAACCCCAACCATGCATCGATTGGTCAGAAAAAAATTCCCCAAAAGTGTTATAATTTTCATGGAGGCTTCCATTCTTGGTTTGGATGTGCTGGGTAAAGGAGGGGATCGGAAGTGAAGAAACGCTTTCTTTGGCTCTTGATTCCTGCTATCGTAGTGGTTGGAATAGCCCTTTTGTGGTTTGGATTGCCCAAGCCTCCGATCCTCGTCGGGTTCTTGGGAACCATGTCTGGGAGGCTATCGGACTTGGGAATCTCGAACCGCAGGGGAGTCGAACTGGCTATCGCCGAGATCAATTCCCAAGGGGGAATCCATGGAAGGCAAATCCAGCTTGTGTCGCGGGATGATGCGAACGACACCCAACAAGTTCGGGAACAGTTCGAAGAACTTGTTTCCCAGAACGTGGTTGCCATCTTGGGCCCGGTGACCAGTACAATGGCAAACGAGGTCATTCCCCTTGCCAACCAGCGCAAAGTCCTTGTAATCGGCACCACGGTTTCTTCCAACGAATTTTCGGGACGCGACGACTTTTTCCTTCGGGTTTCTTCTCCCAATCGCAAGATCGTGGAAGAACTTGCAGGGTTGCTCGTGAAACGAGGGGTTCAAAAGGTCGGTGTGATTGCCGACCATTCCAATCCCACCTTTTCGGTGGACTGGCTCTCACAGTTTTCCGAGTACTTTTCGGACCTTGGCGGAACCATTGCGTGCTCGTCGTTCTTTTTTTCCGGAGATATTCCCTCGCTGGAGAACGCGGTGGATGAGGTGATGTCGCAAAGGCCTTCGACGGTACTGGTTTTGGCGGGTGCCATTGATGCAGCCCAGGTTTGCCAGGAGATCCGTAGCGAAAGTGATGCGGTGTTGTTGGTGGGTACGGGATGGGCGTTCAAACCCGAGTTCTTGGAATACGGGGGGAAAACCGTTGAAGGTTTCCTCATCAACGGCAACCTGGATCCAGGGTACTCTTCGGAGCGCTACCTGCGTGTTTCCAACGTTTTTTTGCAACGGTACGGAAAAGCATTTGATTTCGGTTCCAAGGCGGGCTACGATGCGGCATACATCCTTTTTTGGGGAATGGAAAAGGCAAGAGAATTCAGCGCCGCTTCACTGAAAAAGGAGATCTTGGAACAAAAGGTTTTTGAAGGTGTGCAACAGGTTATTACATTGGATAGCTTTGGAGACCCGGATTTTCCCCCCATGTTTTTCCAGGTTCAGGGTGGCAAGTTTGTGAGGGTTGAGAGCCGTGAACAACAATAAAAGAACCCTACAACACACCCTCTTTCGAAATTCGTTGTTGTTGATTCTCATTCCCCTTTTAACCCTGGGATTCCTGGTTTTCTTCTTTGTCCGTTCCCGCCTGGAAGAGGAAATGCTGCAAAAAAACGCGTTTCTCGCAGAGTCCGTGTTTAGCCAGGTGGATTTTTTCTTGCGGGAGCAAGAATCCTTCCTAAAGAAACTTTCGACATTGGTTTTGGAAGGGATCTTGGAAACGACGGCTATTAATACCTACCTTCAAAAAGCGGAACATTCCATCGAGGGGCTTGAGCGGGTTTTTGTGCTGGATGGAGGGGGAACCTGTGTTTTCTCTTCTGAACCGGGTGCTGTGGGGGTGGGAAATGATTTTTCTTCGCAGGTTTTTTTCCGAGAATGTACCGTTCCCCTGCAAATCAACTGGTCCTCTTCGTTCATCCCCATTTTAGGAGATTCCCCGCTGGTAGCGGTGAGTTTCAAAAGCGCTTCGTTCGTGTTTGTGGGTTTTGTCGATCTGACTTCACTGATGCAATCCGCGTGGTTAAGTGGAAGGGTGGATCTTCCCCAGGTTTCCATCGTGGATCGGTACGGAGTTTTCGTGGCCCATTCGCAACCACAAATGGTTTTCCAGAGGCAACAAGTAGACCTTTCCTTGCTGGAGAGATGGCAAGAGCACCGGAATCAAGAGGACAGCTTGCAGGCCTCTTTTCCACACATGGATCATTTGGTCCATTTCCGGTTCGTTCCTCGTACCAACTGGAGCATCCTGATCGAGGAAAATTATGCCCAGTCCATGAAAAGCCTGCGGGACATGCAACTCTTTTTTTTCCTTGGGCTTCTCTTCTCAATGGGCATTTCCTTCTTCCTCTCTCGAAGCCTCTCTCGGCGGCTTGGAAAGGCAATGGGCACGTTGGTGAACCACGCCCGTGCATTTGCCGCGGGAAACTTCCGCAGTGTAACAGAAGCCTTCCCGTACACCGAACTGGAAGAACTCGTCGGTGCCATGAACCGTATGGCGGAAGAAATTGAGGAACGGGAACGAAACCTGGAAAAGCAAGGAAAAACCTTGGAAATCCAAAACCGGGAGTTAAGACGGTTGAACCTGGAGCTTCAAGCGTTCAGCTACTCGGTTTCGCACGATTTGCGGGCTCCCCTGAGGAGCTTGGATGGGTTCAGCCAAGCTGTGCTGGAAGACTACTCCGATCGACTGGATGAAACCGGGAAAGATTTCTTGAGGCGTATTCGGTTGTCTTCCAAGAAGATGGCGCGGTTGATCGACGACATCCTGCAACTTTCGCGGGTGAGTCGAAAAGAATTGGTGATGCAAGACTGTGACCTGAATCAACTGTCGAAACACTGTTTCAAGGTGGTGATGGAATGGTACCCCGAATCCAAGGCGGAGTTCGTTTCCCCACCAAATCCAGTTCGTGTTCAGGGAGATTACCGGTTACTGCAAATAGCCATGCAAAACCTCCTCGCCAACGCGGTGAAGTTTGCTTCTGGGAAACCAGATCCCAAGGTTTGGTTTGGTGAGGAATGGAACGGTGGGAAGAGAGAGTTCTTCGTCCGCGATAACGGTGTGGGTTTCAACATGGATTTCGTTTCCAAGGTTTTCGATCCCTTTCAACGCCTTCACACCGAAAAGGAGTTTCCTGGAACTGGGATTGGATTGAGCTTAGTGAAGCGAATCATCACGCGGCACGGAGGGGACATTCGTGCCCAGGGAGAAGAAGGGGTGGGTGCTACCATAACCTTTTCGCTGGGCAACCAAGAAAGGAGGTAAGACCCAGATGAACAAGTGGGAAGAACAGTTGGATCGCTCCATCTTGCTGGTGGAAGATAACGCAGATGACGAAATGTTGATCGTCCGTGCCATACGAAAAGGGCAAATTGCCAACCGCATCGATGTGGCCCACGATGGAAAAGAAGCCCTGGATTTCTTGTTGGACGCGCGGGGCAGAATTCGCTGGGAAAACGTCCCTCAAGTAGTGTTGTTGGACTTGAAGCTCCCCAAGATCAGTGGCTTGGAGGTGTTGGAAAGAATTCGGCAGGTTCCCGAACTCTGTACTCTCCCGGTGGTGGTGTTGACCTCTTCCGACGAGGAAAGGGACATCGTGCAAAGCTACAACCTCGGGGCAAATTCCTACGTGAAAAAGCCCGTGGACACCACGGAATTTACCCGGGCTATCACAGAAATGGGGCTTTACTGGCTGATCATAAACCGGACGGTTTAAATTCTCAGCCTTGAGAGGAGAACGCTGATGAGACAAAGTCCTTCCATTTTGCTGATCGAAGATTCCGAAGATGACGCCCAAATGGTTCGCATTGTTCTCCAAAGAAGCGGATGGCACCTGGAAGAGTTCCTTCGCATCGAAACGAGAAACGAGTTTCGGCAATGCCTGGAAAGGGGAAACTGGGATGTGGTTCTGTGCGATTACAAGCTCCCCACTTTCTCTGCGCACGAAGCTTTGCGGATGAACCAGCAGGAGGAAACTCCCCTCCCTTTCATCGTGGTGTCCGGTACCATTGGCGAGGAAACGGCGGTGGAGATGATCAAGCTCGGTGCGGACGACTTTTTGCTCAAGGACCGCTTGGAACGACTTCCTTCGGCCATCGAAAGCGCCATTGGGAAGAGGGAACACTTGGAAATCCGCGAAGAGAAAGAGGAACTGTACCGGGTGGTTTTCCAGGAAAACCGCGCGATGATGCTTATGGTGGATCCGGAAACCGGTTTGGTGGTAGACCTTAACAAGAAGGCCAGTGATTTCTTTGAAACCCGGGGAAAACCTGTGCGGGGACAGAAACTGGCGGCTCTTCTAACCACTGGGACGGAAAAGAAAGGAGACCAGTGTATTTTCGATTTCAACGCTCCGGTTCTGCGATGCTGCAAGGAAATGCCGGACGGAAGTCGGCGGAATCTCCAAGTGTTTAGTTCGCCCATCCGATTGAAGGGAACCAAGCTTGTTTTTTCCCTTGTGCAGGACGTTAGCGAACAGGTGGAATACCAGGACAAGCTGAAAGAGTCCATCCGGGAGAAGGATCTGTTGCTGCGGGAATTACATCACCGTGTGAAAAACAACTTCCAGATCATTTGCAGCCTGCTCATGGTGAAAAGCGAAGATTTTTCCTCTTCCCCCTGTAGGAACACGCTGCAAGAATTGGAAAGCCGCATCAAGGTTTTTTCCTTCATCCACGAAGCACTGTATCGTTCCTCTGACTTGTCGAAGATCTCCGTGGTTACCCTTTTCGAGGAACTGATTCAAAATCTTTCGAACTTTTACCGTGCCGGGCAGGGAGCGGTGGAGTTGCAAAGTGAACTGGAAGAGGTTTCCCTTGATTTTTCCAATGCGTTGAACTTTGGTATCATCCTGAACGAGTTGGTGACCAACGCGTACAAGTACGCGTTTGCGCCTGGGGTGCAAGGCAAGCTGCAGATCCTCTTCCGCAAGGTGGATGGGGACATTTTCGAGCTGAGTGTGAGTGACAATGGTCCCGGACTCCCGAAAGGGGGGGAACGAACCGAGGGATTTGGTTTCAATCTCGTGAAAACAATCGTAGAGAAGAATGGAGGTTCTCTCTCCATCGAATCATCCGAGAACGGTCTTACGGTTCGCGCGCGGTTTTAGGATGGGAAAGAAGTTGCTGAACCGCTTGTTCGAGTTCTTCCCGTTCAAAGGGTTTGGAAAGGAAACGATCAACGCTTTGCCCCGCGAATTCCCGCTGGATTTCCGGGAGGGGAAAAGCGGAAAGAACCAGCACGCGTGTTTGATCCAACCCGCCATTCTGGGTGGCCTTTTGCAAGAATGTTTTGCCGTCCATCAACGGCATCTGGGAATCCAGGATCAAAAGGTCGAAACGGGTTTCTTTCACACGCTTCAATGCTTCTTCCCCGTTGGATGAGAACGCGGGTTCGATGGAAAGACGGGAGAGAATATTGGAAACGATTCTGGCGTTGATGTCGTTGTCTTCCACGATGAGGATTTTTCGAGACAGGTTTCCCTGGGAAATCCGCGAGTAGCCGACCTGGAAGGATTTGAAACGAGCCTTTTTCGGAACCTCGTTGAGGAGCTTGCGGATCTTGACCCAGTTTTGGCCAATACGCTTCCAATCTACCGATTCGCTTTTCACCTGGGAAAGGATTTCTCCCGAAATGGTGGAGAGTTCCAGGAAACGGACAGCTCCCGCAACCCCCTTCAAGGAATGGGCTTCTTTCTCAACCGCTCCCGGATCTTCCTGCGCGATACCCATTTGCAGGTTTTGCACCCGGGTTTCCAGTACCGGCAGTGCAGAGAAAAACAGCTCGGTTTCCCCCAACTCCTCCTCGAAATCCCTTGCCCTGGCCAAAAGGAGTTCCTGCGAGCGCTCTTGCCGGGTATCCAACCATTCCCGCATCCACTCCACGCAAGGGCGGGAAAGCGTTTCTCCCGCGACCAGCGAACCTCGGGAATCCTTTCCGAAGCTGCCCGTTTCCACGGGTTCCAGCCGGAAATCCCGCTGGAGGGAGTCCAAAGCCCCAGCTTCCAGCCCGTGTGATACCATGATTAAGTCGGGTTTCACTTCCAAGAGCCACGAAAATAGTCCTGGTGAATTCGGGTGGAAAAAGGATTGCACCCCGTTTCTTCCCAGGAGTTCCATGTTGGCTTTCAAGGAGCGCAATTCCCTGGGGATGGCGTAGATCCAGGCGATCCGAATGTGGGAAGGATCTCCTTCGGGAAGGGTGATGGGTGGAAAGGTGTCGGCTTGGGAGCAATGTTCCAGGGGCAAAGAGAACTGGAAGTGTGACCCTTTTCCCCGCTGGCTTTCCGCGCGGATTTCCCCTCCCAAGCGATCCACGATCTCCTTGGAAAAAGAAAGCCCCAACCCCGTTCCCGGGGAGGAAACCGTTTCCTGGTCTTGTACCCGGTGAAAAGCTTCGAAGATCTTTTCCAGTTGATCGCTTTGTATGCCCACTCCCGAGTCCCTCACCGAAAAGTGGACGCGCCCGGCTTCCTCCTTGCAGGAGAAAAGAATGAACCCTTTGTGGGTAAATTTCAGGGCGTTTCCAAGCAGGTTTATCAAGACTTGGCGAATGCGGGTTTCATCGCCCAAGAAACAGTCCTTTTCCTCCTCGATCTCGAACCGTGTTTCCCACACCAAGCCCTTTTGCTCCGCTTGAAAGGCAAAAAGGGTTTGGACTTCTTCCAACATGGGGGAAAGGGGGAAAGGGGCCACGGAAACCTTGAGCTTTCCAGCCTTAGCGCTGGAATAATCCAGGATCTGGTTGATGATCTCCAGGAGGTTTCGGCCCGATTTCGCGATGGTGCGCAGCTTTTCCATCTTCGGCACTTCGCTTTCGTCTTCCAGCAAGATTTCCGAGAAGCCGATCATGGCGTTCAACGGGGTTCGCAGTTCGTGGGACATCTTGGCCAGAAAGGCGCTTTTCATCTGGTTGGCTTCTTCCGCCTTTTCTTTTGACTGTTTCAGTGCTTCTTCGCGAAGAACCAGCTCCTGGAAGATGAGGTGGTACGGGTCTTCCAGGCCATTTTTCACGATGGCCTTGTAGATGAACCAGAAGGAGAGGATCTTCAAAAGGTGCCCGAAGAAATTGGAGATATCGAAAGCGTCGATGTAAAAGGTGAAAAACAGTTCGGAACCTATGGTCAGGATGATAGAAAGCGCCAGGTAGCGCATCAGCTGCTTTTGAAAGCTGTTGCGCCAGTGAATGAGCAACAAAAGGCCCAGGAGGAGGATCCCCGAGATGATGTACTCGGAGATGATCTTGAACGGTGTCAGCCCCACTCCCGGAACGAGGCACACGGG
>Ga0116151_10005836_pt1 | contig 10535 bp, 6 predicted proteins | sample AD_UKC117_MetaG_FD_89893 | JGI IMG/M metagenome (GOLD analysis project Ga0116151, IMG submission 89893) | Active sludge microbial communities of municipal wastewater-treating anaerobic digesters from Hong Kong - AD_UKC117_MetaG | ecosystem: Engineered > Bioreactor > Anaerobic > Digestate... | reverse complement strand
GCCGGCGGGGGGCTGATCATGCCGGGGTTCATCAACGCGCACATGCACTTCTACAGCACGTTCGCGTGCGGGATCGCGCTGAAGGATGCGCCGCCGACGAATTTCAAGGAGATCCTGGAGCGGTTGTGGTGGCGGCTGGACAAGGCGCTGACGCTGGACGACGTGCGGTTGAGCGCGCTGGTGCCGCTGGTGCGATCGCTGGAGGCGGGGGTGACGACGATCATCGATCACCACGCGTCGCCCCACGCCGTGCGGGGGAGTCTGGACGTGATCGCGGAGGCGGCGCGGCTCGCCGGCGTACGGACGTGCCTGTGCTACGAGGTGTCGAATCGCGACGGGGCGGCGATCGCGGAGGCGGGGATCGAGGAGAACGCGGCGTTTCTGGAGGCGCAGCGCGGCGGCGACGGGATGGCGGCTGGCCTGTTCGGGCTGCACGCGTCGATGACGCTGGACGAGGCGCTGCTGGCGCGATGCGTCGATGCGGGGCGCCGGGCCGGTGCTGGATTTCACATTCACGTCTCGGAATCGAAGTTCGATCCGGACGACAGCGTGGCGCGGTACGGTGAGCGCGTGGTGCGGCGGCTGGCGGATGCCGGCGTGCTGGGCGAGCGGTCGATCTGTGCGCACTGCATTCACGTGGACGACGCCGAGTTGCGGCTGCTCGCGGATTCGGCCACGAACGTCGTGCATAATCCCCAGTCGAACATGAACAACGCGGTGGGGCGGGCGGACGTGCCGCGGATGCTGGAGATGGGGATCTGCGTCGGGCTGGGCACGGACGGGATGAGCGCGACCATGCTCGACGACGTGCGGCTGGTGAACCTGCTGCATAAGCACGGTACGGGCGATCCGCGGCAGGGATTCACAGCCGCGGGCCGGCTGCTGCTGGAAAACAACGCGCGGATTGCGAGCCGGTATTTCGACAAGCCGGTGGGGGTGCTGGCGCCGGGACACAAGGCCGACGTGATCACGGTGGATTACGATCCGCCGACGCCGCTGAGCGCGGACAACCTGATGGGGCACGTGCTGTTTGGATTACCCACAGCGCGGGTGCGGCACGCGGTCGTCGACGGGCGTGTGCGCTTGCGGGATGGCGTGGTCTGCGGCGTGGACAAGGCGGCGGTCGCGGCAGAGGCGCGGGCCCGGGCAGCCGAGGTCTGGGCGCGGTTCTGAGCTCATCGGCGTGAATTGGGGAAGAATCCGGAGCCGGCGGGATTTAAACCGCGCTGCGCATGCGGCATCGCGGATCAATTCAGTGCGGCTTACACATCGCTGGCATGGGGCGTCCTCCTGAACGATTAGTCGGCTTGATTGGACATTCTGCGGCGCTGCAGAATGGTCCGCGGTCAAGAACGTTTGCCGGGAGCGTTTCAATTCGCGAGGCGGACCCCGCGTGCATTTCGGCGGAGGATCCGCGGGTCAGTGCAAAGGAGTCACGATCATGGGCGCTCGAGTTGTTCGCGGGATGAAGGTGGGATGCTGGTGTTGCGTACTGGCGCTGGCGGGGACTGCTTGGGGGGATGAGCCGGCCCAGGTGCCGCTGCGTGAAGTGGGCGTGCAGCCCAAGTCGGCGATGGAAGGGCAACTTGCGGAGCGGGTGCCGGTGGCTGCGGCGCGGGGCTGCTCGAGCAACGATGACTGTCGGCCGTTCCAGTATTGTGCGATGGAGGCGGGTGACTGCGGCGGCGAGGGGAAGTGCGCCCGGCGGCCGCTCGCGTGTCCGGACGTCTATCAGCCGGTGTGCGGTTGCGACGGGAACACGTACGGGAACAAGTGCGAGGCGGCAGCCGCCGGGGTAAACGTCGATTACGCGGGTGAGTGCGTGGTGAAGTGCTGCGATCCGGCGGACAAGCCGGGCGTGGGCAACAACCCGCCGTGCTTCGAGGGAGCGAGCTGCTGTGCGGACGGGAGCTGGGCGTGCAACAACCCGGACGGCTCGCCGAGCTGTTTGCCGGGCAAGGAGTGCGATGAGATCTGCGGCGGCTTTGCGGGCATTCCCTGCAGCGATCCGAACGATTTCTGCAAGCTGAACGAGGGGGAGTGCTGTTGTGATTTCCAGGGCGTGTGCACGCCGATTCCCGATGCATGCCCGGAGTACTACGCGCCGGTGTGTGGCTGCGACGGCGTCACGTACGACAACGAGTGCTTCGCGGACGCCGCGGGCGTGAGCGTGGACTACGTGGGGCCGTGCGGCGGCGGGGAGGTCTGCGGTGGGATCCAGGGGCTGCAGTGCTCGGATCCGAACCAGTTCTGCCGCTACAACGACGGCGAGTGCTGTTGTGATTTCCAGGGCGTGTGCACGGACATCCCCGACATCTGCCCGCTGATCTACGCGCCGGTGTGCGGGTGTGACGGCGCGACGTACAGCAACGAGTGCCTGGCGAATGCAGCCGGGGTGAGCGTGGATCATGCTGGGACGTGTTCGGGCGTGGACGGTTGCCAGACGAATGCGGACTGTTTTTCCATTGGCCCGGCGCTGCTGTTCGGGCAGTTCTGCCAGAAGGCGACGGGTGACTGCGACGGAACGGGCACGTGCCAGGCGACGCCGCAGCTCTGCCTGGATGTGTGGATTCCCGTGTGCGGGTGCAACGGGCAGACGTATTCGAACGACTGCTACGCGCACCGCGCGGGCGTGAACGTCGCGTACGAGGGCGCGTGCAGCAGCATCGCGCGGTAGGCTTGGCACGGGCGTAAGGAGATTCACGAATTCACTAGCTTCATTGGGGCGTAAGTCGCTCATCCGCAGGGGAACGAGGAAGCCACAAGGGCTCCGGTGCGTTCGAGGACGTGCCGGGGCCTTGTGTTTGCGCGGACGTCGAAGGTCAAAGGTCGAAGGTCAAAGGTCAAAGGTCGAAGGTCAAAGGTCAAAGGTCAAAGGTCGAAAGTCGAAGGTCAAAGGTCGAAGGTCAAAGGCAGACAGGCGCGGTCAGTCGGGTTTGAGGAGGTCTTGGAATTGCGCCTGGAATTCGGCGGCTTCGCGGGCTTCGACGATGACGGGGCCGGTGAAGTCCTCTTCGGCGAGCGTCGTGAGCGTTGTGCGGATGGCGGTGGCGGTGACGCGGAGGTTGGGGACCGGGCGGGCCGGGAGGCAGACGGCGGCTGTGTATTGGGAAAAGCTTAGAGCGGCGTCGGCGGGGTTGACCAGGGCCTGGGCGAATTCCAGGGCGTCGACGCAGATCGCGAGGTCGGGCGAGTGGATGCGGCGCAGCAGTTCGTGGAGTGCGGCGGGTTGCTCGAGGGCGCTGCCGCAGGCGTTGCGAACGACGAGGCGGACATCCATGCGTTCGGCGAGCGCGGTGAGGCGGGTGAGGGCGTCGACGGTCATCTCGAAGCCGGCCTCGCCCTCGTGGGCGGAGGCGATGATGGCGAGGGGGGCGCCGACCCGCTCCGCGATCTGGAGGCGCATGTAGGCGTCGTCGGTCTCGCGCTCGAAGGTCTCCGCGTCGAGGCAGGTGAGCGGGGGGAGTTCGATGCACTCGAGGGAGCAGCCAGCGTTCCTCAGGGCGGAGCGAAAGGTGTCGCCGGAGACGTCGCGGTGGGAAACGTGCGCGGCGACGGCGTCCCACGGGAGCGTGATGCTGGTGGCGCGAACGGAGGCTGCGGGCGGCCAGGTGGTGTGCAGGATGCTCAGGTGCATGGCGGCAATTCCCTTAAGCCGAGTACTGGCGACTTTGCCCGCTCGCTGGCGCTCGCGGCACTGATTGTGGATTTTAGCGGTGCAGGACCACAACGGGCTTGTTGGCCCAACTGATCCGGCTCGGCGGCAGCCAGGGTGGACGCGGCGCGAAGATCTGCGTGTCGGTCCAGGCTGGCGCGCCCATGGCCGCGATGAAGGCGGCGGGATCGTCGCAGGTCGTTACGAGGAGCGGCGGCACGGTGGCTGCTCCGGCGCGAAGGGCGCTGTTCCAGCGGCGCGCGGCGTCGATGGGGCGCTCCGCGGCGGAAAGTCGATAGAGCACGACGGCTGTGCGGTCGAAGGCGAGCGGCGGACACCCATACGGAGCGGGTTCAGCCGTGAGAGCGACGGGCGTGGCGGGACAGTGTTCGGCGATCCACGCGGCAGCCCGGTCGCGACTGCCCGCACGCTGGGCGTCGGCGCGGAATCCGGCGAGGTAGCCGGCGGTGGTCCACGCGCAGACGGCGACGGTGATGATGCCGACGAAAGTCGCGAGGGCGCGGGAGCGGCTGGCGGTCACGGCGATGAAGCACGCGGCCGAGACGGCGAGGGCGCAGTTGGTGAAGACACCAAAGCGGCCGTATTCGTCGGGCTTGCCCGCGCCGAGCAGCACGAACTGCAGGGCGAGCAGCAGGGCCATGACGCCGAGCGGCAGGGCGACGCGCGTGCGGTGGCGCAAGGCCCAGACACCGCCGGTGATGCCGAAGAGCAGCACGGGCCAGGTCGCGCCGGCGGCGGTCAGTTCGATCACGCGGCGGGCGCCGGCGAACAGGTGGGTGATCTGGTACATCGCCAGGGAATTGCCGAAGTTGCTGCGGAGCACGGCGCGGTTGGCGAAGAGGTTGATGACGATGTAGGGGTTGGTGAGCAGGTAGATCGCACCGGCGACGAGCCAGCCGCCGATTGTGGCGCGGATGAAGATCGGGCGGTAGTTCACGTGGTGGCGCGTGCACGTGGGGAACTCGTTCTGCTGGCGCCGCGTCTGGTTGACGCAGTGCGTCCCGATCGCGAGCGGAATGAGCAGCACGATGGGCGCCGCGGAGAGCACCATGCCGACGGCGGCGCCGCAGCAGACAAAGAGCGCGAGCCAGTCGCGGTTGCGCTGCAGGTCGAGGGCGCGCATGGCGAGCAGGCAGGCGAGAAGCATGAGCACCGCACCGGGCAGGTGGGGCTTCGCCTCGTGGGCCATGCAGGTAACCACGGGCAGCAGGACGAAGAGCAGCGCGGCGAGCAGGCCTGCTCCGCGCCCGGCGATGCGCCGGGCGAGTTCGTACATGACGACGATGCCGACGAGGCCCCAGGCGGCGGCGAAGGCTCGGGCCGTGATGTAGAATTTCCCGAATGAAGCCGGGTTCGCGAGGTAGTAGGCCGGATCGCTGGTCACGGGGTAGACGCCGAGCGCGCCGCACGCGCCGATCGCGGCTCCGACGGGGTAGATGAACAGGCCGCCGTACTGATAGAGCCGCGGGTCGAGTTGCAGGGCCCGCGGGCGCATGCCCGAGAGGGCCATGATCGTGATCATTTCGTCGGGCTGGCGCGTGAACAGGCGGTAGCGGCGGACGATCTCGGCGACGCCGGTGGTCGTCGCGTTGAGCACGACGGGTTCAGCGCGGGCAGCCAGGGGATCGACATCCACGTCCGCTCCGAGCGCGGGGTCCAGACGGGCGGCTGCGGCCTCGGCAAGTCGCTCGGCGGGCCACGGTTCGCCGGCAAAAAGATATCGGTCGTCGGCGTGCGAGGGCAAACCCCAGCCAATGCCGTAGCACGTGAGGACGGCGTAGAGGAGCATGACTCCCGCCAAAGGCAGTCCGGTAAGTGTGCGCTTCGCGGGCGACATGGTCCGCAGGATACGGTACGGCGGAAGGTTGGCAAGCGGGCGCGAACGGAAGCAGCCAACTGCGCGTGAGCGGGATCGTCTGCCGCGGTTGCCCGCGTGGCTACCCGATAGATCAGCGGGGTGCCTATGCGCGCGAACGAAACCCTCGATCATCGCCTGCTGCGCTGGATCGTGCAGCGGCCGCTGGAACTTCTGGCGGGGCTGTACGTGCTGGCGGTGCTGTGGGGCGGACTCGTGCCGTTTCACTTCGAAGGGCCGGCGGAGGGCGGTGTTGCCGGCGTATTTCTCGGCCTGCCCGCGGACCGGCTGCACATTCCGGACATGGTTGCGAACGTGGCCGTATTTCTGCCGGTCGGGCTGCTGACCCGGGCGTTGCTGCGCCGGGCGCGCTGGGGGGCGCTGGGGTCGGCAGCCGGTGCGGTATTGGCGGGCGGGGCGTTGAGTCTGCTGGTGGAGACAGCGCAGGTGTACTGCGTGCACCGGACGAGTTCGGCGGTGGACCTCGTGTGCAATGTGGCGGGCGCGACGGCGGGAGCACTGCTCGAGGCGCTCTTTGCGGTCTGGGTGGATACGAGTTCGCTGGGATTGCGGACCTCGCTGGAGCGGTGGGCGGAGCGGGTCCGGGCGCGGCCGGTGGCGTTGCTTGCGCAGGCATGGGCAGCCGTGATTGCGTTGGCGGCGCTGGCGCCGTTCGATGCGGCGATCAGCGTGGACCGGCTGGCGGCCTCGGTGCGGGATGCGGCGATGGTGCCGTTCGCGCGGGTGAGCCGGCTGGGGAGCGGGATCTGGCGAGCGCCGGCAAAGGCGCGTGCCGAAGAACTCTGGCAGTTGCGGCTGGACTATGCCTGGACCGTGGTCGCATACGCGGTTCTGGGGGTTTTGCTTTACCGCTATCTCGTGCGGCACTGTCGCAGCGGAGCCGTGCGGGGCGCGGTGCAGGCGGTCGTGGCGTGCGTGGTGCTGGCGACAGCGTTGAGCGTGGCGCAGCTCGGGATCATGTCGCGGAGCACGGACGTGACGTGCGTGCTGCTGGCGCTGGTGGGTGCGGTCGGGGGCGTGCTTGCGGCAGACGGGCTGGTGGGGGCGTGGTCGCCGGACACGACGAGCGGTGGCGTGTTCGCGCCGGCGGGGCGGATGCGGCTCGCGGGTTGGGGATTGGCGATCTGCCTGGTGTACGTGGCGGCGCGGGAGCTGACGCCGTTCGCGTTCGACGCATCGTGGAGCGTGATCGGGGCACAGGTGCGCTCGATCGAGTGGTTGCCGCTGCGGATGTACCAGCAGGCGAAGTTGCCGGTGGCGGTGGACGACTTGGTGCACAAGGTGCTGCAGTGGGTTGCGGTCGCGCTGCTGGTCTGCGTGTACCGGCGGCATCGGGGCCGTGCGGACCATCGTCAGCCGGTGGTGGCGACAGCCGCTGCTGCTGCGGCGATCGTCGCGGTGCTGGAGGGCCTGCAGCTCTTTCTGCCCTCGCGGAATCCGGCGATCACCGACGTGCTGGTGGCGGGCGTAGCGGCTGGCGCGGGCGTCGTGGTTTTCCGGCTGGCGGCTGCCGGTGCGATCGCAATCGGGCTTCTGCGTCCGGTGGATGACGAGCGCGTGATTTACAACGTGGAATTCGGGGAAGCGTCCGACGCGCCGCAGGAAGGGGTTCCACAGCGGACGGATGCGCGGATTGAACCACGAAGACACGAGGACGCGAAGAACAACAGGGTTTGAGAAAAAGTCAGCCACGAGCGGCTTTGAGTGATTAGGGTTGGCTTTTTCAGAAGGGGCGCTGGCAGCGGCGAACGCGTCGGCAGCAAAACCGAACTTTGAATAGCAAAGGGGCGCCCGGTGATGCGGGCGCCCCTCTTTTGTTGATCTTGAATCGTGTGGTCGCGGATCAGCGCCGGCGGCGCGTGACGGCGGCTGCCCCGAGGGCGAGCAGGGCGAGGGAGGCGGGCTCGGGAACCAGAGTGCCCTCGATGCTGACGTTGTCGACGTAGACTTCGGAGACGGAGCTGGCGAAGCCGCCTGCGGCTGCGTTGACCTCAAAGAACGCCACGTAGTAGTCGTTGGGCGCGGCGCCGAAGGCCGGCACGATCAGGCTGGTCGTGGTGTAGGTGTTGTAGACGGAGCTGGGATTGGGAATCGTGTTATTGTAGATGTTGACGATGGCGCCGGCGCCGTTGAGGATGCGCAGCGTGTAGTTCATGACACCGCCGGGACCGAAGGGGGTCATGGCGTCGAAGCTGGCGCTGAGCGTGGAGCCGGGCGCCAGCGAGGGCAGGCCGACGTCGTTTCCGGAATTCTGCTGGATGCCGGCGACGGTACCGAGTGCATCCTGGCCGTACGCCAGCAGGTGGTGGGCGTAGGAGCCGAACTCGGGGTTGGTCGTGGTGCGTTCGGAGACGTTGTTTGCAGCGGTCGTGAACTCGGACCACATGTCGGAGTCGGCGGCGCCGCCGCTGCCGGCGATCTCGAAGCCGCCGTTGCCGGTGATGACGGTGGCCTGTACGGGGCACGCCCACAGACCGAGCGCCACGCATGCGGCTGCGGTTGTATAGGCATTTCTCAAATTGCGCATCTGACTGCCTCCTTGGCGGGCGAGAGCTGTCCGCCGGAACGAATCACCGGGGCGCGAGCAGGCGAAAACACTTGCGCCTGCGGCCCGGTCTGAACTCGGCTGTGCGGGAGGGTCTGCATGCCGGCGGCGTTCGCATTGCCGCGCCACTTGGCCACCCCCCAAAAAAGAAAGAGAGACCCCGTGTGGTCTCTCTCCGCCGTGGTGCGCTGAACGCAGCGCACCAGTCGATATCTCCCTGTCTACGATCGTATGAATCCGCGCGGGTCAACGCAATGGGGGCGAAGCCCAACGGCGCGAGCCTTAAATGACGCGTCGCGAAACTGTTTCAAGGTGCTCGTCACGCATCGCGTTCGAGAGCGCACCACGCTCGTGTGCTGAAACTGTTGCAGCGCCGAAGGAGGGTCGTAGCGGCGCGGGCGCGCGTGGAAGCGCTAGCGCGCCAGGCAGGTAAGTCTCGGATGCGTCGATTTAGCTGATTTTCTCGGCGTAATGCTCGAGCGTGCGGCGGAGGCCCTCGTCGAAGGTGACGACCGGGGAGTAGCCGAGCAACTTGTGGGCGGCGGTGATGTCGGCGCGGGAGTGGCGGACGTCACCGGCGCGGGGCGCCTCGAAGGTCGGGCGGATGTCCTTGCCGAGCAGGCGGTTGAGGTGGGCCACGATGTCGAGCAGGCTGATCTCGTAGCCGCAGGCGACGTTCACGGTCTGGCCCGTCGTCTTGGGTAAATCCACCGCGAGCATGTAGGCGTGGGTGATGTTTTCCACGAAGGTGAAGTCGCGCGTCTGCTTGCCGTCGCCGTAGATCGTCGGGGCGCGGTCGTCGAGCATGGCGGTGATGAACGCGGGGATGACCGCGGCGTACTGCGACTTGGGATTCTGCCGCGGGCCGAAGACGTTGAAGTAGCGCGTGGTGAGCGTTTCCAGGCCGTAGCAGTGGTGGAAAGCGCTCATGTAGTGCTCGCCGGCGAGCTTCTGCACGGCGTACGGGCTGAGCGGCGCGGGGCAGATGCCTTCGTGCTTGGGCGACACCTCGGTTTCCCCGTAGCAACTGCTGCTGCCGGAGTAGATCACGCGGCGGCACTTGTTCGCGCGGGCGGCCATGAGCAGGTTGAGCGTGCCGGTGATGTTGGCGGCGTGCGTGTCGACCGGGCGCTCGACCGAGACCGGCACGCTGGGCAGCGCCGCGACGTGGAAGATGAAGTCGATGTCGCGGCAGGCCCGCTCGCACTCCTCCGGGTGGCCCAGGTCACCCTCGACGATATCCACCTTCTTGCCGAGGTGGGCGAGGTTCGCGCGGTTGCCGGTGGCGAAGTTGTCGAGCACGCGCACGGCGTGGCCGAGTTCGCAGAAGCGGGTGGCGAGATGGGAACCGATGAAACCGGCTCCGCCGGTGACGAGGATGTTCGATCGACTCATGCGGGTCGCCCTGTGGATGATGGTTGTGGGTCATGCTGCAACGGCACGCATGCTAGGCAACGCTGCGGCGAGGTGCAACCGCTGCACCGCAAGGATGGCTCCGCTTGGTGGTGCACACGCCGCGCGGTGCCTGAGTGCTGTGGTACGCAAGTCAGGACGACAATGTTCGCAAGTCGCGATCCGCGTCGAAAGTTCACGCTCACAGGTGAATGCGGCGGCGTTCGTGCTGTTTGGCGACGGCCTCGGCTGCGTTCTGGAGGAGCAGGGCCACGGTGACCGGGCCGACGCCGCCGGGCACGGGCGTGATGAGGCCGGCGCGGTCGCGGACGCCCGCGAAATCGACGTCGCCGGTGACGCGGGTGGCGCTGGGGTCGTCGGGCGTGGGGGCGGGGACGGTGTTGATGCCGACGTCGATGACGGCGGCGCCGCGCTTGACGTGGTCGGCGGTGATGAGGCCGGGGACGCCGGCGGCGGCGATGAGGATGTCGGCGTCGCGGGTGTGGGCGGCGAGGTCAGCCGTGTACTTGTTGCAGGTGCGGACGGTCGCCTCCTGGGCCATGAGGGCGAGGGCGATGGGTTTTCCCACAATGCTGCCCTGGCCGACGATGCAGACGTCGCGGCCCTTCAGTGCCATACCGGCCTCGCGGAGGATGGCGAGGACGGCGAGCGCGGTGCAGGGGGCGATGATGGGCGTGCCGTAGAAGAGCAGGCCGATGTTGGCGGGGTTGACGCCCTCGACGTCCTTGTAGGGGTCGATGGCGTACTGGGCCGCCGGCGCGTCGAGGTGGTCGGGCAGGGGCAGGTTGAGCATGATGCCGGTGACGGCGGGGTCGCGGCTGAGGCGCTCGATGTAGCCCTGCAGGGCGGCGTCGTCGACGTCGGCGTCGAGCGTGTGCAGTTGGTAGGTGATGCCGATGGCCTCGCAGCGACGCTGCTGGGAGCGGGCGTAGATGACGGCGGACTCGGGGGCGCCGACGATGATGGCGTCGAGGCGGACGGGCATGCCCTCGGCGTTGAGCGCGGCGATGCGGGCGGCGGTGTCG
>Ga0116151_10005835_pt1 | contig 10535 bp, 11 predicted proteins | sample AD_UKC117_MetaG_FD_89893 | JGI IMG/M metagenome (GOLD analysis project Ga0116151, IMG submission 89893) | Active sludge microbial communities of municipal wastewater-treating anaerobic digesters from Hong Kong - AD_UKC117_MetaG | ecosystem: Engineered > Bioreactor > Anaerobic > Digestate... | reverse complement strand
TGATGGTGCCGACCGGAACGCCCTGGTAGGGGATCGAGTTCGCCTCGGCCCAGGCGGTGAGATGGGCGAGGTAACCACCGTAAGCGTGCGCGGCGGCGGTGCCCAAATGCCGGCGTACCTCCTCGAACACCACCACGCCGACGCCGCCGGAAGTCTCGTCGATCTCCTGCAGCCACGCCCGGAAGCGCAGCCAGATCATCCCGCCGCCCTCGAACCGGCCGGGGCGGAACTCCTGGACACCGCTCGCAATCGCGCCGTCGCGACTGCGCACGGCCCAGCCCGTGCGCTGCCCCAGATCCAGAGCGAGGATCACCGGCGGTGTCCGCCGGCCGCCGGCGAGCGCCTCGATCGGCGGCGGCCCGTTGACCGGCATCGGCACCACCGTCTTGCAGTCGGTCTCCTTGATGATCGCCTCGAGGTACCCTTCTAGCGGCTCGCAGGATATCTCGGATGCCGAGATCATCTCCTCGGCGGACATCAGCGGCGGCTCAGCGGCGGTCGCTGAGCCACGGATAGACTTCAGCTTCATATCGTCCTCCAGGGTCATGGAGCGGCAGGGGCGGCGGTGTCCTCCGGTCAGGGACGACAACCTCGCTCCAGCCCTCGAGGGTGGATGCGCTCAGTTGAACGGATGACAGCGATCGCCGGCCGGTGGCGCCCGGTGCAAATCGCTCAAGAATTTTCAAAGCCCGTTCGGATCGGCTAACGCTCTGAGAGAGTTGGCTTATTTGGTAATAACTCAATAATGAATAATAATTATAGTATACGTGTTGTGGTTGGTAGATGCGCTTACCCGCGCGCGCGTATACGTACTTCGCGTGAAAAATTGAAGAATTGCAGTTTTCAATTAACAAATTGATTCTGCATAGGAAAACAATTTTCCCAGCCCATGAAAAATGCATAGTCACAGGCCCCCCTCAGTCGCACGGAGAACCAAGACCGATTTGGTTGCGGTCGGCCGCAATGCCGAGGCGATCATTCCGGCTTCGGCCATTGAGGCGATCATCTCGTCGCGCTGCCGTTTGTCGAGGAATTGCGTCCGGCGGATAAGCTCGCTCTTGGTGAGACCGCCATCACCGGCGTTGCGGATGATGCCGAGCACGCGCTTGTGGTTGGCCTCGACTGGGTTGTCGGCCACATTGCGCTCCACCTCGAGCATGGTGTGCTCGGCGCAATGGCGGACGAGCGCGATCGCCCAGGCGGCGTCGACAGCGCGGATTGCCGGTGCCACCGGATCGGCGGCGACGGCTCGGATCATCGCCACCTTCCAGGCGTTCTCGGCGATTCGCGCCAGGATCGAGGTGAACAGCGTGCCGCGAGCCTCGCGCAGCCTGGCTGTGTTATCGTGCTTGAAGGCGCGAAAGAGAGAGCGCGCCTCCGGCGTCATTGGCACCGACAGTGGGTCGACGGCGGTTTCCGGGCCCGGCGTCATGCCTGCCAGGTTGCCGGCCGCCTGACGGCCGCCGCCGCTCGCGATCAGTTTAAGGGCGTTAAGGAGCTCCGGCGGCGAGGTGCGGATGCCGGCGGCGTCGTTCTCCTCGGGGTAGTCGTCCTCCGACTGAAAGACGATGAAGCGGGCGAGCGAACCATCGACGACATTGGCCGACTGCAGCGCGTTCCAGAAGTGGACCGGCGTTGTCGTGCCGTAGACGCAGAGGCAGGGTTGATTGATGTCGCGCCGTTCGTTCCTGCCGTCTCGGTTGGCATACTCGGCACCGAGGAAGATGGCGCCGGCCATGGTGTAGATCTCGGTCATGAGATCGAGAATTTCTGAGATGTGCCGGGGGCTGCGCTTGCGGTCAGCGGCCGCCGCCAGGAACATGCCGAACTCGTCAATCTGGAACAGGATCGCCGGCTGCCGATGCACCGCGGTGAGCAATCCGGCGCCCGACGCGATCTTGTTGCCGCCAAGGGTGTGGCCGAGACCCGCCTCGACGAACAGTTCAGTGATGACCTCGCGGCTGTGGTTCTTGCCGGAGCCGGAATCGGCGATGCCGACGACGTAGAGGTTCGAGCGCAGGTTGCTCTCGGTCCGGTACTTGCGGCCCATCAGCGCCCCCAGCGCACAAAGGCTCGCGCCGAGGGCAAGCACCGGCTGCGGCCGGCGAGCGGTTGCCAGCATGTAGTCGACCAGCATCTTGAGTCCGCCGTCGAGGCCGGCAATGTCCACCGGACAGGGCGCTTTCTCGACAGGACGCACGTCCGCAATTTCTTGCGGAAGTTGCAGCGGCGGCGAGGAGAGCTTCTCTAACAGCGCCTGTGCCGGATGGGGTCCGTTCGCGCGCACATTGCCGTTGAGGACGAGCGCCGGATCGGGCGACCAGCCGTTGGCGATCGCGTGGTGATAGAGGGTGCCGGCGCCGATCGCGCGCGGCTGGAAGCTCGCCCAGGCTTTCGCGGTCGTTTCCGGGACATCCTTCGTCGACTGTGCCGACCAGGAGGCGAACAGCGTTTCACCTTCATCCCCGAGCGCGCCCTTCAGCGCCATGCCGATCCGCATCCATGACTCGTAGTCGAGATCGGCGTTGGGGATGAAGGCGAGCGCGGCGGTGACAGCCTCTGTGGTACCGCGCAGATCGTCGGTCACGCTCAGCCGCTGGGCCGCCGGCTTGGCGTCGCCGAGCCGCGCCGGCCGCAGGCTTTCTGGCAACAGCGCGTAGGCTTCATCGGCGAAGGCGCGCGCCTGCGCTTGGCTGATCGCGGGCAGCCGGCCGATGTCGATGTCGGCGAGCGACTCCTCCGGCCACTCGTAAGCGCGACCGGTGTCGGGATGGATGTGATAGGCCACGAACTGCTGCCCTTCGCACAGCACCTCGATCGGCATGAGTTTGAAGCCCTTGAACGGTTCGTCCGTGCGATAGACCAGCAGCCGCTTCGGCGCCCGGCCGATCCGCAGCGCCGGTGTACCGCCCAGCCGTTCGCGAGCCAGGGTCTCGATGCGCACCGCCACCTCGCCGTCGGCGATATCAATGTCGACCGCGGCGACCACGCCGCCGGCGATGCCGATGCCGGCGTCCGGCCACTGGCTCCAGATCGCAAGCTCGTTGTCGGTCGTGGGCCGGGTGCAGTGCTTCGTCCAGCCGGGGTAATCGCGCCAGGCGCCGGCAACGAACCGGCCTGGTTTCTTGGTTCCCGGCATGATCGGGATGACGGCGTAGCCGTTGTCGACCAGCCGCGCGCCGAGATCGGCCATGAAGCTTGCCATCAGAACGGCACCTCCGGCGACATAACGCCTAAGCGCTCCGCGTCTCTGGCGGCGAGCGCGCGCAGGTGGTCGCAATAACCGGTGACGACCGCCTCGACGAAGGTGAGCCACTCGTCCGGATTGAGCGTCTCCAGATCGGTCTTGCCGAGGCTGTCGAGGTATTCGCCGCCGAAACGACCGCCGTGGACGAAGGCGGCTTTCTCGTTCGGGGTGGGATCGATCATGCCCTGTCTCCCATGGCAGAGGTCCTGGCAGGCGATGGAGCAGAGGTGGCGAAACCGCTGCCGGGGGTGTTCGAAGGACAGGGCAGGATCGAACCAGCCGAAGCCGCGGGCCTCGCGGCGGCAGACGTCGCAGAGCATTTTTGGAGCTCGTAGCCGGTGATCTCGGTGTAGCGGCCCTGCGGCCGGACGCTGATCCGGACAGGGATGGGCAGCTGCTCGGCAAGGACGAGCGCCTCGGCGACGGTACGCGGCACCGGCCGATCGGGCAGCCGCGTCTGCCACCACTGCACCGCCTTCTGCCGGGCGTAGCCGGTGTGCTCGAAGCAGACCCATTCGCGATGCGAGGCGAGGCCGCACGCGTACTCGACGCGCAGGCTGGGCGGGCTGCCGGGCTTCTCGTGGCGGTGATAGCTGACGCCGGAGACACTCACCCATTCGGGCTTGATCTGGCTCGACAGGATGGCCGAGGTCGAGGCGGTGCGCGACAGATCGGGCGGCGGCGGCGGGAACTCGTAGCCGCAGCCGGGGCAGGTCCGAGTCGACGCGTGAACGATCGTCTGGCACTCTGGGCACGCCTTGACCGGTGCGATGCCTTCCTCGTCGTCCTTCTTCCGCCTCCGGCCGTCGATGCGATCGATCGGACCGTGCCGCTCGACGTTACCGGCGAAGTCGAGGACCAGGCAATCTTGCTTGCCATTGGCGAGACGCGTGCCGCGGCCGATCATCTGCACGTAGAGACCGACCGACTTGGTCGGCCGCAGCATGGCAATCAGATCGACACCGGGCGCGTTGAAGCCGGTAGTCAGCACGTTGGCATTGGTGAGACAACGGATCGTGCCGCACTTGAAGGCGGCGATGACGCGGTCGCGTTCGGCTGAGGCGGTCTCGCCGAGGATCGCCTCGCAGGCAAAGCCACGCTCCTTGATCGCGTCACGGACGTGCTCGGCATGGCGGACACCGGCGCAGAATACCAGCCACGAACCGCGATCGGCGCCGTGGCGGACGATCTCGTCGACAGCGGATGCGGTCACCGCCGCGACGTCGCACGCCGCCTCGAGCTGGCCGGCGATGAACTCGCCGCCGCGGCTGCCGACGCCCGTGGTGTCGAGCTGGGTTGCGGTTCGCTTCGGCACCACCTCGCACAAGTAGCCCTGCGCGATCATCTCGGCGACGCCCGCCTCATAGGCGATGTCGGTGAACAGGGCGCCGTCGCCCTCGTGCAGCATGCCACTGTCGAGCCGGTAGGGGGTGGCGGTGAAGCCGATGACCTTGAGGTGCGGGTTGATGATCGTGAGATCGCCCAAGAACCGGCGATACATGGTGTTGGAGGTGCGCGGAATGAGATGCGCCTCATCGATCAGCGCCAGATCGCAGCGCTGGATGTCGTAGGCGCGCTTGTGAATGCTCTGAATGCCAACGAACAGGATCTGCGCGTGCAGATCGCGCTTGTTCAGCCCGGCCGAGTAGATGCCGGCCGGCGCGTCCGGCCACAGCCGCAGCATCTCGGAGTAGTTTTGGGCGATCAACTCCTTGACGTGGGTGACGATAAGGATTCGCGTGTCCGGCCAATCGGCGATGGCGCGCGATGTGAAGGAGGCAAGAACGACTGACTTGCCGGACGCTGTCGGGAGCACGATCAACGGATTGCCGCCCTTGTCGGCGAAGTAGCCGTAGATCGCCTCGATCGCTGCCGACTGGTAGGGGCGAAGCTCGATCATGATGCTGTCCCCCCTGCTGTCGCCCCGGCGCCATCGACCCAGCGGCGGCCGTCGGCAAAGCGATATGCGACCCAGTCCTCGCCGGCATCGACCGGTTCGGCAGGAACCAGATCGGGGACGAACAGGTGAAAGGGGCATCCCTGCCGCTGCTCGGCCGACGACAGCGGGCGCTTCCAGCGCTCGCAGATCCATCCACCCTCGACCGGCGTCGAATGCAGGCACGTCCGGCAGTTGCGTGTCGCAGGCCGGCCGCCGTGACACTGATCGTGGTGCTCACACAATCGGCACTGCCACCACGCCGGATCGTCGGAGATCTTCACCGGCGGCCGCGGCGCGTTGATCACGCGCTCAGCCTCGGCGATCAAGCGTTCAGCCTCCGCCGGATCGGCGCGCACCCGCTCGAGGTGAATCTCGTCGGTGTCCTTGCAGACGGCGACATACATCGCCCGCGTGATGCCGGTCAGATGCATGTAAACCCGCATCTGCGCTGCGTGTTGCGGCTTGGACTGCTCGACGCCGTCGTTTTTCAGCGCCGCGAACGACTTCAACCCGTGCGTCTTGAACTCGACGACGTGCCAGGTCTTCGGTGCTTCGAGCAGGCCAATCGCGACAGCATCGAGCGAGCCGCCGAAGTGACCGCCGACTGCCGACACCCGCCATTGCCGCCCCGTCTCGGGATCGGTGGCGAGCACGGTGGCGCCGGTGCGGCGCAGATCGCGGACGAGACGCTCCTCCTCGCGCTTGCCGGTGTCGAACAGCCGCAGCATGCGCCCCGAGAACGCCCGCCGGGTGAGCCAGCGGAAGTCGTACCACAGCGCGCGGCGGCACTCCTTGCCGATGATCGAGGCGCCCAGGTGATCGCGAAAGCCATCGTCGGCATCCGCGACATAGGCGGCGTAGATCGCCTCGAGCGTCGGCGCCGGCGGTGGCGGAAGCGGGGCCATCAGGCGAGCCCCTCCCCTGTCATCATTCGGCGCGCCTTCTCGATCGCCGTCTGCCAGGCAATCTCGTCGTAATCGGCACGCAGGACCTCGAGCAGCCGATCCTTCAGCACATCACGCGGTGACGGCAGCGCCGACATGTGCCGCGTAAGCCGCTCGATCTGGCGCTGCCTGTCCGACAGCGCCGCTCGCCACGCCTGAAACTGTTGCGGATCAACCCTGCCGCGGCGGCGCTGCCGTTCGAGATCGGCGGCGGCGATCCGGGTCTTGATCGCCGCCACTTCACCCGTCAGCGTGGCCAGCAACGCCCGGCATTCATCCCGCGTCGGCGGCAACTCCGCTGCGTCGTCTTGCATGTTTGCCGCTCCCTGGCTCAGCCGTTGCGCCGCCATGGCGCGGTGGTCGGCTTGGCCGCCGGAGGCGCGCTCACCGGCGCTGCGGGGCGAGCTGCGGCTGCGGGACGCACCGGCGGAGCCACGACCGGCCGCGACGGGGGGCTCTGCTCCAGAGGCAGGTAACGGATGCCGTTCTGGGCGTCGTAGCCGTTCTTCGGCGGCTGCACGCGGACATCGGCAATCAGCGGGACGAGGTGTAGCTGCTCTGAGTCGTCGACCTGCATCTTGCCAACCGCATGGCAGATCGCCGACAGGGTGCGCTGCGCAATCTCGACAGTGGTCGGATTGGCGTTGACGAGGTTCAATCGGTCGAACAGCTTGCGGCCGGCGCAGGCCCCCTCCAGGACATCGAGTTCGAGCCACAAGAGCTGGCCCATGCCGTCCTTGGTCGGCCGCATCTCGGAATTGACAATCTGCACCACGTAACGGCCGGGCGGCAGCAGCTCGAAGGGCTTGTTGGGTTCGACGCTGGTGGCATCGAAGGCTTCATACAGTCTCGCCATGATCAGGCATCCTTCTGTTCAGGGGATCGGTGCGGCATCGCGTCCATGAATGCGGCCCACGACAGCGGAAGGCTGTCCGGCAGGTCGTAGCGGTTCTTGGCGAGGAAGGCGGGCCGCTCGGCGGTGTAGAGAACCCGCTCGCCGGAGCCCAATGCGCGGGTCACCTTCTTGTTGAAGCCGACGTCGGATTTCACCGTGCTGATGCGATAGTTCGCGAACAGCACGACGTCGGAATGCTCCTGCAGCAGCGCCGCGGCACGGGCGTGCAGCTTGATCACATAGCGGTCGTACGGCTCGTGCTCAGGTGAGTCGAAGCGCTTGATGTCGGTGTGCGCGATCTGGATGACCGCCATGCCGCGCTCATCGCGCAGCGCGTTCAGCCCCTCGAGGTACTGCCGCCAGAACTCCAGCGCGGCGACATAGCCTTTGCCGAAGCCCGGCTGCTCGAGGTCCTTCCAGCCGTTCTCCTGGCATGCCTTCTGCCAGATCAGCGGCTCCAGCCAGTCGACCGAGTCGACGACCACGGTCTCGAAGGCATGGCTTTCGCTATAGAGAGCGGCGAGCGCCTCCATCACCGCATCGAACGTCTTAGCCAGCGGGAAGTGGGTCGCCTCCAGGGTGCCGAGACCATCCTCGGTGCAGACGAACACCGGTGCCGGCGCGCCGGCGGCAAACGTCGTCTTGCCGACCCCGGCGACGCCATGAACCAGGATCCGCGGTGATGAGAGCGCGGTCGTCCGCTTCAGTTCGTTCAGGGAGATCGCCATCAGGCCGCCTCCGCCCTGACCGGCTCGATGCGGTAGCCGGGCCTGCCGATTTCCACCGTGCGTGCGGGTTCGAACAGGCGGCGGATGGCCGCCGGCCACGAGCCGTACGCCGTCTCGGCCACCTTGAGCTCGATGCGGACGTACTGCGCCGGATCGTCGTTCCAGTCGCGGCGGATGATCTCCATCGCCTCGGCAAGACGGGCCTGGTCCCACTTCACCCGCTTCGGCAGATCGGCGATGACGACGAAATCGCCGTCGTCGAACCGGACAGTGCCGGCCTGTTTGCCGGCCTGGGCGCGGGCCGCAGCGGCACGGGCGCTGAAGCGGACGTCGAGGCCGGCGTTGAGCCGTGCCTCCGCCTCGGCGACGAGGCTTTTCGTCTCGGCGATACCGGCTGCGAGCGCGCTGAGAACCTCGATCGGTTGTGCCGCCACTTGGCCGGGCGGCGCGTGGCGAAGCTGGTCAAGGCTGAGATGATCCATCATCGGGTATGCTCCTTCTGACAGGGGACTGGTGCTGGTGTGAGGGGGATGACTTCCGCGCGTTCGTGCGCAGGGCTTTCGCCGTCCGCAGGCTGCCCTGTCCGCGCGTGAGCCTGGTGACGAGAGGGTGACGGCGGCGCATCATCGAGCCGCGAGCCCAGGAAGGCGGTGATCGCCTCGGCCATCTGCAGCGGCACCACGCGCTTCAAAACCGAAGTTACTTCGCTTTTGGCTACGCACCGCTCGGCGGCGTTCATCCAGCGCCGGACGGTACTTTCGGCAAAGGAGAAGGTGGCCGCGACGACATTGGGCGCGCCCTGCTCGACGACGGACTTAGCCTGACGGCAGGTTGTCGTTGAGCTGAAGCCAGCCTTGCTCGCCCCGAAGTGACACGTTGTTTCCCCAGCGTTCACTTCTGGCAGATCTGCCAGAAGTTCACCCTTGTCCGTCCGCTGGCTCTGGCGCCTGCCGATCTGGGCCGCGACGCGAATACAAACGGCCTGCTCACCCGGCGACGCTCCTTCATTCAGGGTCGTCGCTATCGTCGTCATGGCAGATCCTCCGCCGCCACCGGCATTGCGCGGCTGCAAATCTGCGGGATGAGCACGATCGGCCGGGACATCGGCTTGGCCGCGTGCTTCTGCCGGGCCGCGATCACCGCGAAATAGCGGAACACGCCGCTGCCAAGCCGCTCTTGAACCAGCAGCACCCGGCCGGCCGCGGCGAAGGCGACCGCCAGATCGGCGACGGCGGTAAGCGCATGGCGTGCCGGGGCGCTGAGCTTACTCACCACGGGATCGCGATCGACGACGAGAAGGCCGTGGTGGTAGGCGCAGACATCGCCGGGGCGGCCGTACAGCGCCCACGCGGCAAACGCGTCGGCCGGGGTGAGGTCGGCAGGTTCTGGCGCGGTGGCTTCAAGGAGGGCGTTCATGGCGTCACCTCTGCATCGGATGTCATCACGGATAGGCTCTCTAAAGTTGTCGGCAAGCAAAAAATTCGACTTAGCGTAGTTCTGCGCAATCGCGCGAAATTGAGCGCATTGGAGCGAAAACCAGCGATCCAGGATCGAGCGAAAAAGAGCGTACTTCTGCGCAGGTCGCGTTCTTCGCCGTGGCTGGTGTTGGAACAGCGATTCGCGAACCTCTGTTGACGGATTGTGCCGGTGGGCACCGTCACGGCGGCCCTTGACTGATTGACGAGCCGGCGATGTCTTCCCAGGCGCGCAAGAATGCCTTGGCGGCGGATCGCTGATGCGGTGCTGCCGGTCATCAGTTCGCGACCCGCCTGCGGCGAAGCGAACCGGCCGCGATGGCTGCGATCACCGGCTCGCGCCGCTTGCCGCGCTTCGGCGCGAAGGGATGGATGACCGCCGATGTGACGCGCTCGTCGGTTCGTGAGCGGAGGTGTGCCGCCTCGAACGCTTCGATGTCCTCGAGGCGGTAGAGAACCTTGCCGCTAACCTTCAGGAACCGCGGCCCGGCGCCGATCCATCGCCAGCGTCCCAAGGTTTTTGGCGAGATGGACCAGCGCTCGGCAAGCTCGTGCGGACGGAGGTAGGGGGTGGTCATCGGTGGCTGCTCCAGCAACGTCGAAATCGTGCTGGCAGCGAACCACGGAAGAACGTAGGAGATCACTCCGGAGAAACGTAGGAGATCACGTAGGAGTTCGGCAGATCACGCTCTTCAGGTGAAACCCGTGGCGCATTTCTCGCCAAGCCGGACAGACAAGAGAGGACACAGGGATCGGGCTAAGGCTCGAACCAGCAGCAGCCCTGCTCTTGCCGGAGATGGCGGCTCAGCGTTGGCCAATGCGGGCTGCCGCTGAACGCCTTGACGAGGCTGTCCGCCGAAGAGCCGGCCTTGGCCAGGACAGCGCCGGTGCGCAGGCGCTTGCCGCTCCGATGTGCCTCGACCAGCTGCTTGACAATCGCCCGCTGAACGGCACCACGGAAGTGAAGAACATCGCCGTGGATCGACAGCGTCATGCCGTCTGGGGACAGATCGAGCACCGGCATCGGTGTGGCGTCGGGAGGTTGTCCGAGGTAAAGACCCTGGATGAGGGCAGCATCAAGGCGAAAGCGGGCGGCATCGGCTGTCAGGCTCTCGGCCACCGGCATCAGGCAATGCGCGCCAGGAAGGTTGAGCGTCTCGATGACCCGGCGGGTGGAGGTGACCATCACCCCGCCGCTGCGGCCGGCCCGCCGGGCGAGCGCGGTGGCGAGCTGAGCGCGAACGTCTGGCGCGCGCAGGCGGCGTGCGAACAACAGCGGCACCACCCGCTTGCGCGAGACGCGGAAG
>Ga0116151_10005833_pt1 | contig 10537 bp, 6 predicted proteins | sample AD_UKC117_MetaG_FD_89893 | JGI IMG/M metagenome (GOLD analysis project Ga0116151, IMG submission 89893) | Active sludge microbial communities of municipal wastewater-treating anaerobic digesters from Hong Kong - AD_UKC117_MetaG | ecosystem: Engineered > Bioreactor > Anaerobic > Digestate... | reverse complement strand
GCACTGCCCGGGAGCTCGTCTTGCAGACGGTGAAAGGCAGCGTGATTTTGCTGGAGGAAAGCGGTCAGCATCCCGCCGTGCTCAAACAACAGGTGACTTCCCCGGGAGGAACCACCATTGCCGGCTTGCGCCGGCTGGAAGAGGGCGGCATCCGCCGGGCCTTTTTCGATGCGGTTGAGGCAGCGCGCAACCGATCCATCGAACTGGGATAATAAAACATAGGAGGAAATTATCCTTGAGTTTATATAATATTGTCAATGTCATGTTTGAAGTTTATTCATTTCTAATCATTGCCCAGGTATTGATGTCCTGGATCCCCCATGATCGTTATCATCCTGTATTTCGTTTTATTGAAGAAATTACCGAACCGGTCCTGACACCATTCCGCAGATTGATACCGTCCGTGGGGGGGATTGATTTTTCACCCATTATTGCCTTGATGGCACTTGAACTGGTGCGCCGCATCATCCTGTCCCTGTTGGCGGGTTTTTAGGCATGGAAAGCTGAGTGATTAAGGAGAATAGATGTATGTCGCTGCATGATCTGGAGTTATTGGCTCCGGCCGCTTCCATGGAGGGATTGCGAGCGGTGGCCGAAGCTGGAGCTGATGCCGTTTATCTGGGGGGCAAACGTTTCAATATGCGGATGCTGCGCCCGGAATTTAATTTTTCTGATGAAGAAATGGCTGAGGCTGTTCAATATCTGCACCAGCTACAGAAAAAGGTCTATGTCACCATCAACAATTTATACTATCCGTTAGAAATCGACGCGTTGAAAACATATCTGGAGCGTTTGGCACAGCTGCAGGTGGATGCCTTCATCGTACAGGATTTGGGGGTGGCTCAGCTTTGCCGGGAGAACGGACTGGAAATCCCGCTGCATGCCAGTGTACAGATGGGAACCAACAATGCCGGCTCCGCCCTTTTGTTGGCACAAAACGGTTTCAGCCGGGTTATTCTGTCCCGCCACTTGAGTTTGCCCGAGATTGAGGAGATCTATCGCCGCAGCGGGATCGGCATCGAACACTTTGTCCATGGAGAAACGTGTATTTCGCATTGCGGCAAGTGCCTGCTGAGCAGTTTTATGTATCAGGAGAGTTCCAACCGGGGACGCTGCCGCAAACCTTGTCGTTGGACCTATCGAATGTCCGGATTGGATTTTGATAGCGCAGATGAGCCGCGGTATTATTTGGCCCAGCATGATTTGTGCCTCTATCCCTATTTGCAGCAGCTGATTGCTGCCGGGGTGACGTCATTCAAGATAGAAGGCAGAATGCGCAATCAGGAGCAATTGGCCTTGATCATCGGCTGTTACCGCCGGGCATTGGATAGAATCAGCGATAATTCCGGAAGCGATTCGATGGAAGAAATCCATTTGCTTGAAGAAAACCGGATCCGTGACTTTTGCAGCGGTAGCCTTTTTCAGGTACCCAACCAAGAAGATATTGATTTGCTAGGTCGGCGGGAACCTGCCTGGCCATATTCTGCCCGGCAACTGACGCCGCTGGGGGAAGAAATGCTGACTTCTCTGGCAGAAACACAAACCTATGCCGGCAAGCGCATCGGATTGACCGTTACCGTTGCCGATCAGGATGGCTTGCAAAAGATGATGATGCAAAACGTGGATCACATCATCATCAGTCTGGACAGCATGCGCCAGCAGCACCAACCGCTTGAACTGGACAAACTGAAACCGATCATTGATGCCCATGCAAGCGGACAAACGCGCATTTTTATCGAGACGCCGCGGATCGTTACCCAAAAAGATCTGGACATGGTTTATCGTTTAAAAGAATGGGCAGAAACTAGCAAGCTGGACGGTTTTGTCGTCAACGATTTGGGCAGTTTGCATATCCTGCGCTCGCAAAAATGGCGTTTGTGGGCTGGAAGCGGATTGAATACAGCCAACCATAAAGCCGCCGCTTTTTTACAGGAGCAGGGAATAGAACGTATCACCGTTTCTCTGGAAGCCGGGAGAGCGGAAACCGAAGCACTGCTGGATGAACGGGTGCCTGCCGAAGTCGTTGTACAGGGCCCGATGCAAGCCATGATCACCGACCTGTGCTTAATCCAAACTGCCCTGGAAGGCAGCAGCACTGCCTGTGGACAGGAATGCGCCCTGGCCCAGCCGGCTTTGCTGGATGAATACGGTCAGGCTTATAAAATCCTGACCGATTATCAATGCCGCAATCATATCTATTATCCGCTAGAGCGGTGTCTGTACTCCTATCTGCCAGCACTGGCCGACTGGGGCGTACAATCCGTGCGCATTGACGGGCAGCATTACCCGCCCAAACTTTTGACCCGGGTGGTTTATATTTATCAGCAGGCAGTGCAGGAAAATCCGGATGGATTGCGTATCAACCAAGAGGGACTGGCCAGATTGCTTAAGTTGTTTCCCAACGGCTTGACCGTTGCTCCGTTTATGGAGTAAACGATGCTGCAAAGCCATGCAGGAAATTTTATTAGAAAACAGCCTGATGCTGGCGGCACAACAGATGATGGAGATAGATTTTTGAAAGGAGATGGGTAGATGATTACCGGCATGGAGATTCGCAATCAGCAATTCCGCAAGAAAATGCGCGGCTATGATCCTGTGGAAGTTCAGAATTTCGTCCATAATCTGGCGCAGGATTATGAAAATCTCTACAGCGAAAACGTTGTACTGCGGGAAAATATTCAAAAAGTCAAATATGAACTGGACCATTATCGCAAACTCGAAGAAACCATGAACAACAGCCTGATCCTGGCCCAGCAGACCGCGGAGTCAATAAAAAGCAATGCCCACAAGGAAGCGGAGATGATCCTGGAGGAATCCCGTAAAAAAATTGCCGAGACGTTTCTCGTCTATCAGGAGGTCCTGCAGCGACTCAATATGATCACCGCCGAAATTAAATCCCAAATCAACAGTGAACTGGAAATGCTGGAAAAAAACCAGCGCAAGACCGAGGCACTCAGTGAATTCTTTTTCAGCAAGGATACCAAGGAAATTCTTGAAAAACTGGAAAGCACCGTTGCGAGGGATAAAGAATGACACTGAAGCTCACCCCCGGCGCTGACGGTGTATGTCTGGAAGTTCAGGTTCAGCCGCGTTCTTCCCGCAATCAGGTGGTGGGTGAACAGGATGGGCGCCTTAAAATCAAACTGACCGCGCCGCCGGTGGAAGGTGAAGCCAACCAGGCGCTGGTCAATTTCCTGGCTGGGCTGCTGCACATCCCCAAAAAGAACATCCGGTTGCTGAGAGGCGAATCTTCCCGCCATAAGTTGATTGAAATCATGGGCCTGAACGAAGCGGAGCTCATTGCCAAGCTAAATATATAAACAGCGGATGCCGGGTTGGACATCCGCTGTTTTTTTAGTCTTCCCTGATACCAGCCAGGAATCGGGCTAATTTCTTTTTACCGTTGATATCATAGGTACCGAGAATGGCGATATCCTCCATTATGGGCGAACCGCCGCCATGGACGCCGGCAATCAGCAAGGCAGCGCCGCCTTCCCCGGTTAAAATGTCGCTGGCCAGGTGATAGGCACGGTAGTGATTTTCGGCCGAGACGTCGCTGCGACGTTTTACGTATTTGCGGACGAAATCTCCCACCACCGGGTGGTTGTATTCCGGTGTCAGCGGCAGGGTGGCGGGCAATCCGCCTGCCACATCACACAAGCATTCATATTCATGATACATATTGTGACCGGCATGTCGACGGCCGACGTTGGCGTAGATGATGTTGGGAACCTGTGTACCAGAGGGCGCATTGAAAGATTTGACCCCCGACGCGATGCCGGCGGCAAAGACCAGTTCGGCGACGCTGATCATATCGGCAAACGTGGCCCGGACATTTTCCTTTTTTTCCACCCCGTTGTAGTCGGCCAGCAGTGCGGTAAGACCCAGCATGACGTCGGCAACGCCCGGTTTGCAGCCGCAATAGCTGTGGCGGTGGTAGAGGGCAAAAGTCAAGGCCAACTGGCCGCCCATATCGGTTTCTCCATTTAGGAAGATCCGCTCATTGGGGACAAAGACCCGATCGAACACGGTCATGCTTTCAATGTCAGCCAGCCTGGGGTAAGGCGCGGCCAGATTGGATTGTCTTTCCGGGGCAAATGCCTGGCGGCCAATCATATAGATACCCTCGGCATCAGCCGGGATGGCAAAAGCAATGGCATAGTCCTGCTCATGTTTGGACAGGGCACGCGTCGGAAAGACCAGCAGTTCATCAGCGTAGGGGGCCATGGTGTTGTGCAGTTTGGCGCCGGAAACAATTACCCCGTCATCTCTTCTTTCTACTACATGCAGATACATATCCGGATCATCCTGTTCGCTGGGGCGTTTGCTGCGATCCCCTTTGGCATCCGTCTGGGAAGCCGCTGCGACCAGGTCGTTTTCCTGGAAGTAGGCCAGATACTTGAGCCATCTGGCATGATAATCAGTGCCATATTTGAGGTCGCAGTTTTTCGTGACCACCGACAAGCCATTCATGGAATCTGCACCCATGCAGCGCTGGATACAGCCGCCGACCAGGTTGCACATTTTACGGGTCATCTCTTGCTTCAGCAATAAATCTTCCGGTGATTGATGGATATGATTAAAACGGTTAATGGGCTGACCGGAGAGATGAGATGTGGTGGTCAGCCATTTGCTGTACTCGGGATCACTGGCTTTGTCAAAAGTAAGCTGGATGGCGTAGCTGGCATGGACAACTTTGGGATAGTCACGGCCAATACACTCACCGTCCAGATAAATGTTGGGCCGCATACCGGCCAGTTTTTGCAGATATTCCTGTGAGGTTCTCATTTATCAACATCTCCTTTTATATTATATATTGGGGATCGATGGCTGGAATTGATTGTTGGCAGTCTTTTATCGCTCCTTTCCGTAAGGTAACTGAAACTGTCAAGAGGAACTGATAGCTACCCATATACGCAAGCATTGTGCCAGAAGATGAAACGGATGTAAGTGCCGATAAAACCGCTTTTTTTATTAAAAAGAAAGAAGTTTGCAACGGGGCGTGAAACGTCTTCTGCAACAAAAGGATGCAAAAACGTTTCAAATGTTTCAAAAGGATGAACGAAAAGATAAATGGCAGGGGTGCAAAAGAACAGGTGAAACTGTATGTGTCACATTGTATTCGGTTGTGGTATTATGCAATGAATAGATGAATGACTGGGAGGAATGACCCGTGTCTTATAAAGAACTCCGCCAAAGATGGGAAGAGCTGCATAAAAACCCTGCCCTGCGCAACAGTCTACGTCCTGAAATAAGGGACTCCTGGGAAAGAAGCTGTGATTTTGGCATCGATCCGTATTTGCGGGAAAACCCCTATATATGTACTGCGGCAGAGCTGGAGCAATACCGGCAGGCATCTGCCTACCTGCTGGAAGCTTCCCGCCCGGTTATGAACAGTTTGCAGGAATACGTGGCCGGATCAGGTTTTGTCATCGTATTGGCTGATGCCAACCTGTGTTTGCTGGAAGTCATCGGCGATCAGCAGGCCCTTGAATGGGCTCGCCATGCCCGCGCAATCGAGGGATCTTTGTGGCGGGAAGAACTGGTCGGAACCAATACCGCATCGATTGTGATGTCGCTGGTCAAACCCTACTATTTGTATGGTTTTGAGCATTTTTGCCTGTTTTCCAGCGTTGCCAGCAGCTTTTGTTCCCCCATCATTGATGAGGGCAAATTAATCGGCGGGTTGGGAATGATTGCTCCCCATGATCTGGGGAATAATCAGACGCTGGGGATGGCCGTGGCAGCGACCATGCATATTAAATCCAAAATTGAAATGAAAAAAATTGAAAACCTGCATGAAGTCATCAATGATTCCATGACAGAAGGCCTGCTGGCGCTGGATGCCAATCGTTCCATCACATTGATGAACGAAAACTGCGCCCGGATCCTCAAAGTTGATCACAAATCATCGGTCATCGGCCGAAGCATTTATGAACTGCTGGCTAATCATCCGGAAAACCATCATTTCATTAATTCCATTACCCAGGGACGGACGATTACGGATGAGAATTTTGATTTGTTGGTGAAAAATGAAAGCATCCCCTGCAACATCACCTGCAATCCCTTTAAAAGTCTCAATGCCTTGAATGGCGGAGTAGTGATCGTGATTCGGGAGCGGCAGCGCATCAATCGGCTGGTTCGCAATTCCATCGGCGGGGGAGCAACCATGTACTTCAGTGATATTGTAGTAAAAAACCAGCGTTTTGCCGAGACTTTAAAAACCGCCCAGGCAGCGGCTTCCTCCACCTCCAACGTATTGCTGCTGGGGGAAAGCGGAACCGGCAAAGACATTATCGCCCAGGCCATGCATAACGCCAGCCCGCGTCGCACCAATCCCTATCTGGCCATTAATTGTGCCGCTCTGCCCCGCGATTTGATTGCCAGCGAACTGTTTGGCTATGAAGAAGGTGCCTTTACCGGCGCAAGAAAGGGCGGCAACATCGGCAAATTTGAATTGGCCGATCAGGGCACCATATTTCTGGATGAAATAGGAGATATGCCGCTTTATCTGCAAGCTACCCTGTTGCGGGTTTTGGAAGAAAAGAAAGTCATGCGGCTGGGCAGTTCCAAACTGATCCCGGTCGATGTGCGCATCATCGCGGCTACCAACAAGGATTTGGAAGTTGAAATCGAGCATAACCGCTTCCGTCGGGACTTGTTCTATCGCCTGGGTGTGATTAAAATCGACCTGCCGCCGCTCAGGGACAGACCTGAAGATATCCTGGAACTGACCCGGGTATTTGTGGAGAAAACCTGCAGCAAATTCAACAAGCCGGTTTTAAAGGTTGCTGAAGAAGTACTGAATGCCTTCACTGCCTATGACTGGCCCGGCAATGTAAGGGAATTGCAAAACCTGATTGAAGCTGCCGTACAATTGTGCCCGAATGAAATAATAACATATGATTTGATCGAAAAAATATCTGCCGTGGTGGTGAACAATCAAACCAGGAGTACACCGTTTCAGGCAGACGAGTCGATGGAAAAACAAATGATTATGGAAGCATTAGCCCGGCACAAATTCAAGAAAAAAGAAACCGCAGAGGCGCTGGAGATGTCAAGAAGCACGCTGTATCGCAGGATGAAGGAATTGGAGATACGTGGATAAAGCGCATGTCAAAGGTGAATAATACAGCCGACTGTTTGGATAAAAAAATATGCCTCCGTTGGGGAGGCATATGAAAACCAAGCCTTATGGCAACAGGAAAAATGCGGCTATGATTGAAGCCGCCTTCCGACACGGCGGGTGAAGGCTGCCATACCCAGCAGGGCCAGCAGCAACAATGCCGACGCGAAGGGGTGCAGCAATGACCAGGCAATCGCAATGGGCAGGAGCAGCAGTCCCCGGGTCATGGTCCGCAGCGCCTCATTTTTCGCAATCAAATTGGCCAGAGGCGGGGAGTGGCGATAGTAGAAATCGACAAAGGACCGCCCGACTGCGTTGGTCAGCAGGAAACGATCCCTGAACTGCCGCAGCAGCACCACCGCCGGCTCCAGTTTTGAACCAAAAGCCGCTGTGGCGATAAAACATTCATCCACACTGTTTGCGCCATATTTATAGCCCCGCAGCTCCACATCGTCATTTTCATGCAGCGCCAGCGTATACAAACTCGTTTCGCCGCTGACTGCATCAGTGGTGCTGACGATTTCCGGACTGTAGAAACGACCCGTCTCCGCAGCGACTGTCAGCGCCGGTGTCTGAACTATACTGCCGTCCATGCCTAGCGTTGCCGACATCAGACCCTCGCCGTCCCCCCCGGTCCACACCACCAGTAATTTGTCTGTACCCATGCGCTGCGCGGCCAGTTCATTTGGCGTTGCCTGCGACAAGGGGAGCCCGCGATCGAGAAAACCGCTGCCTGTATAGCTGAACATGCCGATGCCGCGGTTAAGGCCGCTCCACAGCAGCGTGGCCTCGCCGCCGTCCTGGCTGACCAAGACCAGATCATTGCCGGCCCCATCGGCAAGTTTAACTGCCCCGGATACGCTGCTGCCGTTCCATTGCAGCGACTGCAGTTCATTTAAACCGTTGACATAGACCAGCAGCACTTGTTCGGCAGAATTTCCCGCGACGCAGGCCGCATAACCCTTGACCTCGTTTTTGGCTGCAATCTGCGCTGGCGTGTTCCACGCCTGTTCCGAGCCGTCCCAAATCGACCCGTAAATGGTGCGGTTCACCGATGCCGGTCCTTCATCCGTTGCCAGATAGATTGCCGCCACGTCATTGCCTTTTAGTAGCAGTTCAAGGTTGGTCGGCACCTCGTCCAAATTGGCCATCACCTGCGGAGTGCTCCAGTTGGTAAAATTACTGTCGCCCTGCGAATATTTAAGTACCGCCGGCGGGGTCGTCTTCTCCAAATCCGTCGCCGCGATTTCCGTCCAGGCTGCCATATATCCTGCGCCCTCCGGCAGGCTGACAATGTCATGGCTGATTACTGCGCCATCGGTGGACGCAATCGCCACCGGCGTTTGCCAGCCCTGCGTCCCGTTGCTGCTGCCCCCTTGACTGGCCATGAGCCGCATGTTGCCGCCCTTGGTTGCCATGTCGGCATAGGTAAAGGCTACGCTGCCGGCGCTGTCGTCGGAATAATCGCCAATCACCAGGAAATCATCGATGAGCAGCACCGGTGTGCCGTAAAACACCGAAACATCATAATCACCGCGGCCCACGCTGTGCTCCGTGATCTGCATGGGGATCAAACTAAAACTCGGCTCGGTGGTAAACTGATATTCAATCGGGATCGAGGCCCACACATAATTCTTCTGGAACCTGGCAATCCACAGCCGCGCATACAGATCCGCCGTAGCCCGCACATCCCCCGAAACCTCCGTAATGATCGGCGCGTCGCGCTTGGGATTGATGGTTGCCATGAGCGACGGTTTGCTGGTCCAACTGTTCTCCCCGGCGACTTCAATGGAAGCTTCCGCCCCAACATTGCCGGCAGCAGTCGTTACATACAGACCCAGGCCGAAATTTGCGCAGATCTCCAGCGCCGTATCGGTGTCGGTCAGCCCCAGTTCGATCTTCCTGGCTTCACTCAACTGGGCCACCTTGGTACTCCTGGGGATCACCTGACTGTCGCGCTGCCCGCCGATAAAATTGCGCTGCAACTGCCGCGGCTCCTCTTCATTTATTTCCATAGGTTCGAAGCCACCCAAAGGCGCAGCCATCTCTGACGATCCAACCTCCGAGCCCGCCTCACCGCCTGCACTCGTATCTGTACCGGAAGATTCATCTGCCCCCAAAGGCACTGCCTGCTGCACCAAACTTCCGCCTGAAATCGTATAATGCTCCGTATTCTGCGGATAAACCGTGGTCGACTCCTGCAACCCCCGAACGCCGACCAACCCTTTCATTACCGCGCCTGCATCCAGCGCTCCGGAGTTTTTCAGCGCCAGCAGCACCCAACCCACCTTGGGGATCGGCCCCAGCAGTTGAAACCCGCTGGCGGTAAACTTCACACCCACCTCGCCCCGGCCGGCATAGATGATTGCCTTCTCCAGCGGGCGATTGGCATTGTCAAAGACATAATCGTCGATAATCTCAAACGCCCCCTGTGGCATGGGATCAAATTCCGCGGTGACACCCAGTTTGCCAAAGGCCTTGGGCACCAGCTTGCTGGCATCCACCGTTGCTGCCCCCAGACCGGCTAAGGATTTGATGGTAAACTGTTTATCCATCCCGGCCAGCTTGGCCTGCAGCGAACCAAAAACACTGAAGCCCAGCATCCCCGGCGCCGCTGCCAGCATGCCGTTGGAAGGCGTCTTCGAGCCGTTCACCAATTCAACCCCCAGCGAGTAGTCGTAATGGAGACAGTTCTTGTCATCCACCTCGATCACTGCGGTACACGTCCCCACCGGCATGATGCTGCCGGCAGGCGTACGGTTCTGCACCTGCTCACGGGCGGCATCGCCGAACATGGTCGAGGCAGTTGCCGCATAACCGGCTGTATCCAACACCCCGGCAAACCAATCCGGGATCCGTAACCCCACCAGCGCATGCTCGTCGGGAAGCCCGGGCGGCAGATTGGCGATCGTGCCGGTGCTGTAGTCAAAATTGTAAACCTCCGCCGCGCCCATCTTGGTCACCACCACGAAGGTCGGCCGGAAATCATCCGGCGGCAAAGTCCAGAGCGGTATCTGCCCGGAAATGATCTGGTTGCCGGTACCGGAATCGACGGCGCCGATCCCGCCCGCTCCAACTTTGGTATGGTAAACATATTTGACCTCTTCCAGCGTACCCTCATTGAAATCCTGCAGCCAGCGCAACACCTTCTGCGGTGAGTAGTCGGCTGCATCCGTCGAAGGCAGCACCACATCGGTGGGCTTGTCTTTAAAAGTTCGGTCCGCAAAGGAACGCCGGTCGATCACCCAGACCTCCGCCACCTCATCCTTGATCTGGATTTGCTCGGTGCCGGCGCTGTTGCCATCCTGGTCAAATTTGGGCAACGTCACCGCAAATTCAGCCGGCGGCTTGACCTGCAGGCTCCAGCTCATGGTCAGCGCTTCTTCCGCCGCCGTAATGTCCACCAAATTC
>Ga0116151_10005832_pt1 | contig 10539 bp, 13 predicted proteins | sample AD_UKC117_MetaG_FD_89893 | JGI IMG/M metagenome (GOLD analysis project Ga0116151, IMG submission 89893) | Active sludge microbial communities of municipal wastewater-treating anaerobic digesters from Hong Kong - AD_UKC117_MetaG | ecosystem: Engineered > Bioreactor > Anaerobic > Digestate... | reverse complement strand
TCATCACGCCTTCGGCATGATCCCAGGACGCATCCGATCCCACGCGCTTTTCAGGCCGCGTCGAGAGCTTCACGACGAGCCTGTCGAAGCCGAAGTCGCCGTAGACCGAGAGAATGAGATCATTGATCTTGAGAATCTCGGCCTCGAGCTGATCTTCCGTGCAGAAGATATGCGCATCGTCTTGCGTGAACGCGCGCACGCGCATCACCCCGTGCATCGCGCCGGACGGCTCGTAGCGATGCACGACGCCAAATTCCGCCATGCGCAGAGGCAGCTCGCGATAGGAGCGCAGCCCGTGCTTGTAGATCTGCACGTGGCCCGGGCAGTTCATCGGCTTCAGCGCGAACACGCGCTGGTCGGCTTCCTCGTCGTTCGGGTTCATGAAAGCGGTTGCTGACTTCACCGCGAACATGTTGTCGGAATACCAGCCCCAGTGTCCCGAGGTCTCCCACAGCGCCTTGTCCATCACCTGCGGCGCGTTGACCTCATCATAGTCGCCGGCAAGGCGCCGCCGCATGTAGGCGACGAGAGTCTGGAACAGGGTCCAGCCCTTGGGATGCCAGAAGATCGCGCCCGGCGCTTCCTCCTGGAAATGGAACAGGTCCATTTCTCGGCCCAACTTGCGATGGTCGCGCTTCTCGGCCTCTTCGAGGCGGTGCAAATAGTCGTCAAGATCGGCCTTCTTGGCGAAGGCTGTCGCGTAGATGCGCTGGAGCATCGGCTTGGTGGAATCGCCGCGCCAGTAGGCGCCCGCCACCTTCATGATCTTGAACGCTTCGCCGATCTTGCCCGTCGATGTCATGTGCGGGCCGCGGCACAGATCGAGCCAATCGCCTGCCTGTAAATCTTCAGGTCCTGATCGGCCGGAATGGCCTCGACCAGTTCGACCTTGAACGCCTCGCCCGCCTTCTCGAAATGCGCGATCGCCTGCTCGCGCGACCACACTTCCTTGGTGAAAGGTTTGTCGCGCGCGATGATCTCGCGCATCTTCTTCTCGATCGCGGCGAAGTCTTCGGGCGTGAAGGGTTCGGAACGATAAAAATCGTAATAGAATCCGTTCTCGATCACCGGCCCGATCGTCACCTGGGTTCCAGGGAAGAGCGTCTGGACCGCCTCCGCAAGCACATGCGCGGCGTCGTGGCGAATGAGTTCGAGCGCGCGCGGGTCTTCGCGCGAGACGAACTCAATTCGAGCATCGCGACTGATGGGATCGGCGAGGTCGACGAGTTCGCCATCGAGCGCCATCGCGACCGTGCGCTTGGCGAGTGATGGCGAGATGGATTTGGCGATGTCGAAGCCCGAAACGCCGGGCTCATAGGCGCGCGAGGCGCCATCGGGGAAGGTCACCGAGATCATGTCTGCTCCTTGACGCTCACTCGCCGATACAAATCGGCGTAAGCCGCGCGGATTTGGCCGCACGGGCGCCTTCTAGAGCGCAATGAAGCGAAGGGAAAGGCATTTTTTGATCAATCGCGATGGTGGGGGCGTCGAAACCCGCGGACGCGCTCGTGCGTTGGACGCCCGGGCCCACGCTGCCGCGAGACGTTCATGGTCGTCGACATACGTAAGGGAATGCCCAATCCTAAGTTGGACCGGCTGGAATTCGAACGCCGTTTCCTCGCTCGGTTCGAGGATCCGGCTTTCGATTCCCTGCGGCCGGAATTGCGACGTGCAGCGCGCATCGCCTGGGGCGCATACGACGAGGGCAGGAAAGCGCCGCTCACGCGCCAGGCGGGGGTTGGCTATGCGGATCCGTCGTACGACCTGTCGGTGGACTGGCTGGAAGCCCGTGCGGCGCTAGACGCCGCGACGGCCGAGAACCTCGACCCGCACGGCCCCGACCGCGTGCTTCTCATCAATGCTTCGCCGCGCTCGGAACACACCTGCCCAGGCGAGATGTCGAAGACCTGGCGGCTCCTGCAGACCGCTGCGGACACTCTTCAAGCGTTCGACGTGCGATGTGACATTCTCGATCTCGCGCGTCTGGCCTCCGGCTACGATCTCGCGATTCTCCCATGCAAGGCCTGCTTCTCGACAAGTCCGGCCCTGTGCCATTGGCCATGTTCCTGCTACCCCAACCATTCGCTGGCGCAGGTCAACGACGCCATGCACAGCATCTACCCCATGTGGATGCGCGCCCACGGCGTGATGATCGTGACGCCGGTCCACTGGTACCAGGCGCCGACCGTGCTCAAGTCAATGATGGACCGTCTCGTTTGCGCGGACGGCGGAAATCCCGACCCGACCACGACACACGGCAAGACCGTCGCCGAGGCAAAGCGTCTCGAGAACGGCTGGCGTTATCCCAGGCATCTGGCGGGGCGGGTATTCTCGGTCGTTGTGCATGGGGACGCTGCAGGAGCCGAGGGCCTTCGGCGGGCGATTTCCGACTGGATGCGAGATCTTGGTCTGCGTCCCGCCGGGGAAGCCGCACTGCTGGACCGCTACATCGGCTACTATCGGCCCTACGGCGCGAGTCACGCTGAGCTCGACGCCGACGACGCAATCCGCGAGGAAACAAGAAACGCGGCTCGAACCCTGCAGGAAGCGGTGCGGCGCGCTCGTCGCGGCGAGCCGGAGCCTGGCCAAAATCTGACCCGACCGCGTCCAAAATAGACGCCCTTGCCGATTGTAGCTTCTTCGGCCTAAGTCCTGTCTGGCGAATTCGACCGGACCGGCATGTCCAGACAGGACCTGAAACTCTTTTTCCTCGGCCTCGTGGGCACGCTGCTGATCGGCAGCGGCGCTTGGATGGTCGTCGATTTGCTGCAGTCGCCTGGACATCGGGAGACTACGCCGCCGCCGGTTGTCGTCGCGCCTGAGGCTGCGACGAAGACCGCGCCGCCCGTCGATTCCGCGCGGAAGGACGTCGAGGATGCGATCGCAAGCGCGCCCGAGATCGCGCGTTTTTTCGATCGGCTGCGGCTGACGTTGCCAACCGACTACGAGGCCGCCATCGCCGCGCTCGCCGCCCGCCGGTCCGGCGGCGCGGTGGATTCGCCGGACTACGACCTCTCGCAGGCCGTCAAGACCCTGCGTCAGTCGCGCGGGGCGCTCGCGGCCAAGGCCGACAGCGCGGCGCTCGGTCGCGTGTTCGAGGCCCAACTGGCCGTCCTCAAGGCGCTCGGCGCGGTCAATACGCGCCTGTGCGTCGATTTTCTCTACGGCGGAGCGAGCGAGGCCTTCCTGAAATTTTCGGCCGAGAACCGCGCGCTGGTCTCGGATCTCGCGATTGCGGGCCTGGACGCTATTCTCGACGGCAAGGAGAAGAACATCGCGCGGACGACGCCAACGGAATCCGATTTCCAAATGTTCGAGACGTCGCTGCGCCAGAACGGCGTCGGCGCCGACGAGATCGGCGCGCTTCTCGACGGCAAGACGCCGGACCCGCCGATTCCGGACGACCGGATGTGCGCCGCCGGCAAGACCTATCTCGAGACGCTTCGGCAAATGCCGGAAGATGTGCGCGGTCGCATCGAGGCGCTCGCGGTCGACCTGATGGCGCGCTCCTAGAGCATATCCAGCACAACGCAAACATCCGGCTCGGGCGGCTAGCGTGGGTCGACCTCGTCGCAAACGAGCGGCCCGCGCCATTGGCCGTAGCGCCAGAAATGCAGCGCATCCGCGCCTTCCGGCGGGCGTTTGGGCACGGGGTCGAACCCCGCGGTCCCACCTGGTCGGCAACGGCAGATGCGCGCGAACCCCATCCAGCCGCCGCCCCAAAGGCCGAACCTTCCGATGGCTTCGCTCGTGAAATCCGAGCAGCTCGGCAAATGACGACACTGGCGTCCCATGAAGGCCGAGAGCGTCAGCTGGTAACCGCGAATGGCGCCCCGCGCCAGAAGCGCCGGCGTGTCGCCCAGACCGCGATAGGTGAAACCGTCCTTTGGCATCGTATCCAGCCCGATACGTGGCCTAGCCTGCCGCGCCGGCGGCCTGCTTCGCCTCCGCCTCGGTCGCGGCCTGCGCGGTCGCTTCGAAGGTGAGTAACGTCGAGGCGTGGCGCGCCTTGTAGTTTCGAACCGGTTCGAGCGCCGCGATGTCGGCCCACTTGCCGTCCGGCGGCGGCCCGTTTTCTTTCAGCATGCGCCGCACGGCGTCGCGCAGGTCGCGCAATTCCTCCGGCGTAGAGCCGATCACATTGCGCGCCATGATCGAGGAGGAGGCCTGCCCCAGCGCGCAGGCCTTCACGTCATGCGCAAAGTCGGCGACGCGCCCGTCAGTGATCTGAACATCGACCGCAACCGTAGAACCGCAGAGCTTCGAATGGGCCGACGCGCTGGCGTCCGGCTTTTCGAGCCTCACCAGCCGCGGAATGTTCGCGGCCAGTTCGAGGATGCGCTTGTTGTAGATGTCGTCAAGCATTGGGTCAGGCGCCTCGGGCTAGCGAAATTCGGCTCGCGGCCCTATCTCATATATAGTCGTCCGGCGCGTTGCCGCGAAGGGCGACGAATGTTTCGGGCGAAGGTTCGAAATCCCCATTGGAGGCTCCACATGGATGCGGTGGTTAAGTCCTTGAACGCCCGTAATGTTTCCAAAATCGACACCCGACAGAAACCGCCGCTCCCCTCTCAGGAGGAGGCGGAAGCGGCAGTGCGAACGCTGCTTGCGTATGCGGGAGACGACCCAACGCGCGAAGGCCTGATCGACACCCCGCGGCGGGTGGCGAAGGCCTATCGCGAATTGTTCGCCGGCTATCAGCAAGACGCCGGCGAGATACTCGACCGCGTTTTCGAGGAGGTCGACGGCTACGACGACATGGTGCTCGTGCGCGATATTCCCTTCGCCTCGCACTGTGAGCATCATATGGTGCCGTTCGTCGGCAAGGCGCATGTCGCCTATTTTCCGAGCGAAGGCGTCGTCGGCCTGTCGAAGCTCGCGCGGCTCGTCGACATGTATGCGCGCCGCTTTCAAACTCAGGAAGCCATGACTGCGCAGATCGTTGAAGCGATCGAGGCGCATCTCAAGCCGCGCGGCGTCGCGGTCTATGTCGAGGCCGAGCACATGTGCATGTCGATGCGCGGGGTGCGGAAGCAGGGAGCCTCGACCGTTACGACGCGGTTTACCGGCGTGTTCCGCGACGATCCCGCCGAACAGGTGCGTTTTCTCAGCATGGCGAAGGCCTGATCGGAGCGAGCGAGCGCGCCATTGATCGGCGCGCGACTCGCGTGGCATGGTGCGACCGGAACGAAGGATTCTCATGCCGATCTATGCCCTCGACGAACTTTCCCCCGAACTCCCTGCGGACGGCCGATATTTCGTGGCGCCCGGCGCCCAGGTCATCGGCAAGGTCCGTATCGGCGAGGACGCGAGCGTCTGGTTCAATGCCATAGTACGCGGCGACACCGATCTCATCGATATAGGCACGCGCGCGAACGTACAGGATGGCTGCGTTCTGCATACCGATCCCGGCTTCGCGCTGACGATCGGGGCCGACGTCACGATCGGCCACAACGTCATTCTGCACGGCTGCACGATCGGCGACGGCGCGTTGGTCGGCATGGGTTCTACCATTCTCAATGGCGCGAAGATCGGCAAGAACTGCCTCGTCGGCGCAAATGCGCTCGTGACCGAAGGCAAGGAGTTTCCGGACAATTCGCTCATCGTTGGCGCGCCGGCAAAAGCAGTGCGCACACTCGACGAAAAAGGGGCCGCCATGGGCCGGATGATCGCCGGCGTCTATGCGTCTCGCGCGAAGCGGTTTCGCCATGGCCTGAAAAAAATCGAGGACTAGTCTGGACGATGCGGCTCTCGCGGGATCTATTCCCGAAAATCGATGGCATGCGCGAGCGCAAACGCCAACACCATCCAGAGATCGAGGATGAGACCTTCTGGCGCTTCTATGAAGCCTCGAAGGACTATTCGCTTGTCCACGTCGCCGGATTCTACAATGTCTTCCAGTCCATCAATTACATAGCGCGCAATCGCATCGCCGGCTGCGCCATCGAGAGCGGATGCTTCCTGGGCGGCATTGCGATCTTCATGGGCCTGATGCGCAGGCATCTGCAGCTCGACCTGCCGATCATTCTGCTCGACACGTTCTGCGGTCCGCCCATGGGTACGGCGGACACGTTCCTCGGACGCGCCATCCGAACCGTCGCGCCGCTACCGAACTACGAAGTGACAATCAAGGAACACATCACCCGCCATCTGGGCGGGGTGGATGGATATACGTTTGTGAAGGGCGAGGTCGAAAAGACGATCCCGACGCTCGAAGTCGGCGATGTCGCTTTGCTGAGGCTCGACACGGACTTCTACTCGTCGACGTCGGCCGCGCTGAACGGCCTCTATCCGAAGCTCGTTCCCGGCGGCGTTCTCATCATCGACGACTATGGAACATTCGCGGGCGCCCGAAAGGCCACCGAAGATTACCTGGCGACACTGGAGCGCAAGCCGCTTCTCAACCGCATCGACACGGGAGTCTGGGCGGGCGTGAAGCCCTGAAGACCCCAGGCTAGAGAACGATATCCTCGTCGAACTCCTCGATCGGGATGAGACGCGAGAATTCGACGGCAAGGCCGCCGTTGAAATGACGCACAACGCGACCAGAGCGGCGTCCGATTTCGACCCGCGAGCCGACTGGCGGCAGCGTCGCGCATTTCAGGCCCACGCCAGACACCGAGACGTCGACGACTTCCACGCGCAGCGTCTTGCCGCCTTCAGTCAGCATCTCGGCATTCTTCCGTTTTGGCGCGATTCGCTTGTGCCGGCGGCTGGCCGAACCATCTTCGTTATCGCTGTTGGCCATCCAGGTCAGCAGGTCGGCCACCCGCTCGCGCTTGCTGGCTGGAAGCATCAAGGCGACAGCAAATCCAATGTCGACGTGACGGACGATCATGCCTTCGAGTCGACCGAGTTCCTCGAAATAGAAAACGACGCGTTCCCCGATCGACCCCTTGGCGGGACCCGCGACCAGCAGCCCGCCCGGTGAAGCATCGACGGTCCTGCAGGGAAATTCCTGCTTGCTTTCGAGCATGTACCGGCCAGCAATTGACACTTTGACGCGCTGATGGCGCCGTCGCTCGGCCGCTCTCGGACCCGTTCTCGAAACTGGCAGCGACAAGACCTGTCCTCTTCGCACGCGTGATGCGACGAACTCTAGGACGGCTTGGTTAATACGCGCTTACCCATCGAGACGAGACACAAGTGTTCGGTAAAGAAATTTGTCGATCAAATGACGTCACGACAATCCACCCTCTATCAGCCTGAGACTTGGCTGCACCCGCCTGCGTCGATCCATCGCGCTCGCGGGGCGCGGCATCAACGGCAGGTCGCTCGACTGGCGGGCGCTCGAAAGTATGCGCAGTGATCGCAATTCCAGTCGCTCGATCGGCAGCAACCCCACCCATTCGGGCCGATGCGCAGCAGCCAGCGATCCCAGCACGCGCGCATGTGTGCGTCCGTGATGCCTGAGCGGCAGCAGAAGTAATTCCAGATCGATGGGCGCGCGACCTGCGAGCACGGATTGCGCGCCGGCGACAACCGGACAGGCGCCATCCATGACGGTCAGGAGGACGGCGGCGACATTGGCGTGGTCGGGCCCCCAGAGATCGAGAAAGGAACGTCCCTTGAGATCCCGCGCCCACAGGGCATTGATACGCGCGCCGCTCAGCCGCAGCGGAAACAGACCGTCACGATCGGCCTCGATCATGAAAGTATCGGAAAGGACCGCGCGTATCGCGGAAGGATCGATTTCGGCTCGATCGGGCGCCGCTCGCTGACGGCGCAGCCCGTTCCAATACGAATAGAGTTCCCGCGTCGCCTGTTGTCTCATTTTTCGTCGCGCCCTGCCTGAACCGGCATGTTTTCATTCGGCACAGACGGGACGGCCCATCTGCGCCATCGCCGACAACAGCAGGGCGCGTGCCATCGCGGGGCGCGTTAACGCTAACGAACCGTATCTGTTGCGCATTCGGTTCAACAGTGAGAAAAATCAATGAAGACGCCGCGACTTACGCTCTTGGCTCCGGGCAGTGTCGCGAGCGCCGCGGGTCGTGTTGTCCCGCAACGTGGCACATCGGTGGACACGAGCGTTTGTGCGCGGATGTCAGGCGGTGGCGGAAGGCTCCTCGTTCGAGGGGAAGAACCCGGCTCAGGTTCTTCCCCGGTGCTATCTCCCGATGACGCAGGTCCCCGATTCTGAACGGCAATTCGCCCGCGGCGGGGATGGCGCATTGGCCATCATTCTGATCCTGGTCCTCGTTCACCTGTTCCGCCAGATGCTGGAGCCTGACGTAGATTTCCGCCTGGTCGCCGACTTCGCCTTCACGCCGGCCAATTTCAGCGCGAGCTTTGCATCCGAAGACATATGGCGCGCCGCGCGGGCGGCAGTCGAACGCGGCGAGGCGTCTTCGGAGGAAGTCGCTTTGCTGATCGGTCTGGCGCCACGCTGGTGGACGCCGCTGACCTATTCTTTCCTCCATGGCGGCTTCACGCACATCGCCGTCAACGGAGTCTGGCTGCTCGCCTTTGGAACGGCGGTCTGCAGACGCTTCGGCGCTGTTCGCTTTCTCCTCTTCTATGCCTTCGCCTCGATCGCGGGCGCTCTCGCCTTCTACATGGCGCATCCGCTCGGCCTGCAGCCCGTTGTCGGCGCCTCGGCCGCCATATCGGGAGCAATGGGCGCCGCCGTGCGCTTCGCCTTCGCGCCGGGCGGCCCGCTCGGCGGCGGCTTTGCTCCGCCACGGGACCTGGCAGCCTACCGTCGCCCCGCGCCGCCGCTGCGCGCCTTGTTCGTAGACAAGCGAACCGTGACATTCATCGTCCTCTGGTTCGCCGCCAATTTTCTGTTCGGTGCCGTCGCCCCGATAGGCTCGGACGGCGCATCAATCGCGTGGGAAGCGCATATCGGGGGATTCCTCGCCGGCTTTTTTGGCTTCCGACTTTTCGATCGTCCCGATGTGAACGGAGCGCACGCCGCAGGTGGTCGTGAAAGCGGCTTGCACACCTGAAAGAAGCGGCGCATCCTTCCAAAAAAGACGGTCACGAAACCGTCTGGGCGAGGACACAAACAGCAAGAGGCCAGCAATGACTGTCGCACGCATACTCGCGATCAAGGGGCGCGATGTGGTGACTGTGGAGCCGCACCTCACCCTGCGCGACGCCGCCGATATACTTTGCCGCAACCGCATCGGCGCGGTCGTCGTTTCCGACTCGTCCCGCGCCGTCCTCGGCATTCTCTCGGAGCGCGACATCGTGCGCGCGGTATCGTCCAGCGGCGGCGCCGCGCTCGGCGATCAGGTCGCCCGGCACATGACCGCCAAGGTCATCACCGCGACCGAGGATCAGCCGATCGAAACGACGATGGGCGTCATGACCGAAAGCCGGATCCGTCACTTGCCGGTTCTGCGCGACGGCAAACTCGCTGGAGTGATCTCGATTGGCGACGTCGTGAAGATCCGGCTCGAAGCGATCGAGAGCGAGCACAAGGCGCTGCGCGAATATATCGCGAGCGCCTGAGCTGGCGGGGCGACGCGCGACGGACTATTTCGCCGCGCGCTTCGCAAGGAGCGCAACAATCTCAGAATAGCCGCGCGCCCGCGCGTGCTGCAGCGGCGTGACGCCTTGCCGGTCGGCAATGTCGCGGTTGGCGCCGGCATCGACGAGCGCGCGCACGGTTGCGACGTGACGGCTGCCGCCATCGCCGAGGATCACGGCTTCGATCAGGGCCGTCCAGCCGAGATTGTTCAAATGGTCGAGCGGCGCCCCAGCGCGGATCAGGTGGCGCACGACGCCATCATGTCCGAGATGGGCTGCGGCGATCAGCGCGGTGCCGTCATAGACGCTCGTCGTCAGCTTGGCGCTCGCGCCGGCGTCGAACAGCGCACGCAATGTCGGCTCGTCGTCCTGCACTGCGGCGATCGTCACGGCGTCATAGCGCTGGTTGTCAAGCAGGGCGTGGTTCGCGTCGACGGCGATCAACGCCTTCACCGCATCAGGATGTCGCTGAAAAGTCGCGACATGGAGCGGCGTGCGGCCGTTCGCGTCTCGCGCGTCGAGCCCGCCTGCAGACGCCAGCACGCGAACGGCTTCAACAGCGCCGCGCGCCGCCGCCGCATGCAAGCCGCCATATGCAGCCAGTTCGCCCGGCGTCGGAGGCGACTGCGCGCTTGCTGCGCTCCAACCCAAGATCAGGGCCACGGCCGCAGACGCAATCGCTTTCATGCACCCTCCCGCCCGCTCGCTTCGTCACGCGAGCGTGAATGAAGGCGCCGGTTGCTTCAAGTCGGCGTCACGGCGCGGTCCGCCGCGTCGCTCATGTTCGCATGTTCGAGAATGTCGGGCAGGCGCCGACGCGCGATATCTCGGCCGATCTCGATCATCTCGCCCGCGCGATGAAAGTCGAACAGGCCGAATTTTTCGAGCCGCGCATTGATCAACACGTCGGGCGGATCGCCGGCCAGGCGCGAGCGCGCTATGCGGTCCTGCGTGATCGAAAAGGCGTCGAGCATGACCGAGGCGACGCCCGGCCCGTCATGCGCGCCGCGTCGCAGCCGACGCTTGATCAGAGCGGTCGGCGAAGCGACGCCGCCGAGCCAG
>Ga0116151_10005830_pt1 | contig 10540 bp, 7 predicted proteins | sample AD_UKC117_MetaG_FD_89893 | JGI IMG/M metagenome (GOLD analysis project Ga0116151, IMG submission 89893) | Active sludge microbial communities of municipal wastewater-treating anaerobic digesters from Hong Kong - AD_UKC117_MetaG | ecosystem: Engineered > Bioreactor > Anaerobic > Digestate... | reverse complement strand
CGTCGATTACGAGGCCCTCCTCCCCTACAGCGGCGCCTGGATCGAGTTTCAGAACCTCTCCATCAACGGCGACAAGTACCCGAGGGGCTTCAACGTCAAGGCCCAGTCCGGCGAGCAGCTCTGGAGTGGCTGCTCCGGCGTGGGGCTGGAGCGGTGGACGAGTGCCTTCCTCGGCCAGAAGGGGCTCGACCCCGAGAACTGGCCCGAGGCGTTCCGGAAGCGGTTCGGCGAGATGCCGAAGGGGATCAGGTTCCTCTGATCCCTTAGCCGTTTTTTTGTGATTCATCAGCTGTACTGAATGCCCCCTCAAGATGCCGATTTTTAGCACTAACAAGCATGGGGGCCAACGGCTCTTAACAGGATCATAAAAAGGAGTCAGCTGTTGAAGTGACTTGCAGTTAGCTTTCTGGAACTGGTCCCGTGACATCTCGTCAATTGAGTTTGATGATACTGGTTGTTGGGCGCCGAATAAGCCATCTTTTAAAAACTCCGGCTCGATTCAATCAAAGTTCGTTTTTATAATAAATACATCAGATATTTAAACTCATTTTCAACCAGCGATAATAGCCCGCCAGGACTTGATTCTTCGGTGAGGTTTCTTCAATACTCAGAAAGTTTTTAATAGATTGGGTCGGAAAGATATGGGGCGGAGGATTTTGTATATGCGAGGTTATATGCTACTCGTAGTCGGATTCGCCGTGTTGATAGGAACCAGCTTTGCAGATAATGTAGATATTGGAGACGTGGAGGCGTTTAAGCAAGCCTTGTCACAAGATGGGTTCACTGTGCAAGAAGGCAGGATAGGATATCTGGATCTGATCAAATTATGCGATTTAGGCGTGCTGCCATCTGCATATGGAAACAATCCCAGCACGAAATACTTGACGTATTTTGTTCCGGCGGCTCCCGGCCATGAGGTACCTGAACTATTCTCTAGAATAACTCAGGCGCTTGGAATGCCTCAAGATACATCCGCTTTTTGGGATATTGGTCCAGATGAAGCCGTTGTTTTCGTAGGAAGAACGCCACCTGAGTGTAGATACTATAGTTTCGATCATTATTTGTTGTCCAGGACGTACGGAAATGAGGCTCGATGGATCTTTGCCCCCCTTGGAGATACGGTAAACAATCTGGTTATCAACACTGTTGGGACGCCCAATGGGTCGGCTGGAGATCCGTTCAATCAAACTACTGTAATAGTGGCTACGGCCGACAGAGGAATCTATCAACGAATCCTGGCTGCTGCCCAATCAGCGGGGTATTCGGCCGATATATTTAACACTCAGGTGTTGCCCTCTTCCATGCTGAATCTGGGCTCGGAGGAGAGCTCAGATATGTTTCTCATGCTGATTCGTCCCGCCCTATACAAGGATGTGCAAGCGGGCGACGACTACCGCAGTAACATACCGGCAGTTCTTCTCAGGATTACTCCCAACGAATCCGCGGAACCGGATCCATACGATTATCCAGAGTTAAGAGTCCGTGGGACGGGGACGACCGAGTTTGATCTTCTGGACGATCTCGAAGAGCTGAGGATTGCGATCCTCAACAAATACAGCGGACTGAATGCCACAGAGCTTCCAACCAGTATAGCCACTCAATCGGGGTGCGATGCTATTCTGAGAGGAATCGATGCTCTGGGACCTGACAACGACTGCTGCTATCTATGGTCAGCGAATCAAACGGTATCTTCGCCGACACCTCCTTTCCCTGACACGTCGCAATACTATGATTTCTTGCGCGACCCTGCAATTACTTTGGGCAACGATACCAATGAATTCATAATCGTTTATGGGGTCAACCATGTGGCTACGGGGAAGGCCACGTACTCGAACTTCGCCCTCTACGGAGCGGATATATTCAATGGCGTCAAAGCGATTACAGATGAGGATTTCAATGGAAGCGCCGATGAATACCTACCCGACAATCCCGATGCGAAGTACCTATACGTCTACAAGTTTGCCAGGAACTGCGATGGCGATCCATTCTGCTATGAGGTCCCCTACGGAGTTGGAGCTTACGGTATAGAGCTCGATCAGCCGCTCTTTGTAGCCTGGAGAAGCTACCTGGAAGAGGCTACAAAGACCGGGCCATCTTACTCGGAGATCGTCTACGATAGAGCCATAAAGTTCGACTAGGAGGATATCGGGACAATTGGGCCAGACGAAGAGGGCATCATGATGATGCCCTCCTCCGATTTTATTATCCTTGTTACAATCCGTTTCAACGTCAAAATTGCATAAAATTGTGGAGTATGGCCCAGCATAAGGAGAGCAGGGGTGATTCAGGTGCATTCGGTCCGCAAGGGCATCAGATCGACAGCCCTCATTTAGCACTCTTCAGCTACAGATACTCCTCCACCAGCTCGTACATGAAGCTCTTCAGGACCGAATCGTCCTTTCCGTAAATCGCCCGGAGATCTCTCATAACTTCATCGCGAGTCCCCTCGTCCATCTCCTCCAGGATCAGGCACATCCCGTCCTCCAGAAACTCGACGCCCCCGAAGTCATAGTACATGTGGCGAAGCTCGACGAATAGGTCATTTAGGAGCACGCCGCTTTTGAGGGCGCCACCCCGGAGATCTGCTGCCGGATGTCCCCGAAGTTTCAGGGTCCATGGGTTGGTGAGAATTCGGATGCTGAAAAGTGGTTGTCTTTTCAGAGCATCGAATCTCACTTCCAATTTCGACGAGTATCGGACCTGATTTGCCTCCTGCATCTTGGGCACCTCCCCATGCGACCTTCAGCAACCAATACAAAGTATTTTAACCCATGATTAACTGACTATTCACTAAATACATTGAGGTGAAAAATATGGATATGCTGCATAAGGTCGCCGGAGTCTTGATCCTTCTCTTGGTTTCGTTCTCTCTGTACGGGATCGCCTCGGAGACCGAAAACGGTTCAGCGCCAGATGAGGCCAAAAGCGTGATCCTTCTGATAGGAGATGGGATGGGATTCGCGCAGATGACCGCTGCCCGGTGGGCTAAGGCGGACGAGAACCTCTCCAACTACATGGACGCGGAGCTTTACATGGACGGGATGGAGTATGCGGGATACTCCTCCACCACCTCCGCCGACAGCTTTGTAACCGACTCTGCTGCCGCCGGGACCGTCCTTGCCACCGGCCACAAGACGAACAACGGGATAATCGGCCAGGATGAAACCGCCATCTTCGGGGTGCAGGATGGCGAGAACCTCACCACCATCCTGGAGCTGGCCGAGGCCGACGGGAAGGCGACGGGGATCGTCACCAACATGAGGATAACCCACGCCACCCCTGCATCGTTCTACGCTCACGTCAACCACAGGGACAATGAGAACCGCATCGCAGAGCAGCTTCTGGCCAGCGGCGCCGATGTAGCCCTGGGCGGCGGCCTCTGCTACTTCGTCGGCATGAACGAGACCGACCCCCTCGGAGGGGCGGGCTCTCGGGACGACGACCAGAACCTACTGCGAGAGGCCCAGGATCTCGGGTACGTCTTCGTATACAACCGGACCGAACTTCTAACGATCGATCCGGAAGAGACGGAGAAGCTTTTGGGGCTATTCGGCACCTCTCATCTCTATTTCGAGCTGAGGAGGAAAAACGAGATTGATCCCCAGCCCAGCCTCTCGGAGATGACCGAGAAGGCCATCGAGGTCCTCTCTCGGGACGACGACGGATTCTTCCTCATGGTGGAGGGCGGGACGATCGACCACGCCTGCCACATAAGGTCCTACGAGAACACCACCGCAGAGACCCTGGCCTTCGACGAGGCGGTGAAGGTGGCCCTCGACTACGCCGACCGGTCCGGCGACACCCTGGTGGTGGTGACCGCGGACCATGAGGCCGGCGGGCTGGTCCTCGGGTCCGTCGATTTCGACGACTATTCCGCGGGAGACCCCGTCTTCGCCAGCGGCCTCGCCTTCGTTCCCGGAGAGGGGTACAACCTCACGCCTACGGGGATGTCGACTCATACGGCCGTCGACGTCCCCCTCATGGCCAGCGGCCCCGGTGCCGATAGGTTCAGCAGAGGACGGACCGACAACACCGAGATATTTTATCTGATGAAAGAGGGGATGGGGATCTGATCCCTATACCTTGTTCCCCTCTTTTCAGTCGTCTGAGGTTTCGGTCGGAGGGCGGTGCCTGTCTCTCTCGGATTCGACATTGAGGATCGAGATCTTTGGAGCCGACAAAGGGCCACCGCCAAAAGTATTTACCATCAGAGATGAGGTAATTTCACGACTCCATTTTTGAGGTGAGATCCCCTGGCGAGCTACAACCAGATGACCCCGGAGACGCTGCGGGAGAGGGCAAAGATCGCCCTCGGCAAGCTCGAAAAGTGCGATTTATGCCCCCGAGCTTGCGGCGTCGATCGGCTTGTGGGGGAGCTGGGGTACTGCAGGAGCGGCCGGCTCGCCCGGGTTTCGAGCTTCACCCCCCACTTCGGAGAGGAGCCGCCCCTGGTGGGCGCCCACGGATCGGGGACCATCTTCATGACCGGCTGCAACCTCTCATGCGTCTTCTGCCAGAACTACGAGATCAGCCAGCTCTGCGAGGGAAGAGAGGTCAGACCCGCGAAGCTCGCCGAGATGATGATCAGCCTCCAGGAGGACGCCGGCTGCCACAATATCAACTTCGTCACCCCCACCCACTTCGTTCCACAGATCCTGGAGGCACTCGTCGAGGCGGCGGAGATGGGCCTCTCAGTCCCGCTGGTCTACAACTCCGGAGGCTACGACTCCGTCGAGACCCTCCGGCTTCTCGAAGGGATCTTCGACATCTACATGCCCGACGCCAAGTACGGGAGCGACGCTGCGGCGAAGAAGTACTCCGACGCCCCCGACTACACGAGGGTGATGAAGGCTGCGATCCTAGAGATGCACCGGCAGGTGGGGCCCCTGGAGATCGACGATGGAGGAGTCGCCGTCCGGGGGCTTCTCGTCCGCCACCTGGTCCTACCCGAGGGCCTGGCGGGGACGGCTGAGGTGGTGCGGTTCCTCGTCGAGGAGGTCTCGCCGGAGACGTACCTGAACGTCATGGCCCAGTACCGCCCCTGCTACAAGGCCCGAAATTATCCGGAACTCTCTCGGCCCATCACCCTCCGGGAGTACGCCGAAGCGGTCGGGCTCGCACGGGCTGCGGGGCTGGGCCGGGGGCTTGGGATCTGACGGCTTTCAATTTTCGAAAAACGGGGTCCGGGTGGTGGGGTCAGTCGCCCCACCATTCGAGGGATTTCTTTTGAAGCTCCAGCGATGAATATTGATCGCGAAACTCTCTGAGCCCCCCTGCCCAGGTCAGACGGAGCTTCTTTCGTCTAGGCCCCATCCTCTTATCCAAGATCTACACCATCTTCAGCTTGACCGCTGTCCCGTAGGCCATAAGCTCGGCGGCCCTCGTCCCGGTCACCGAGGTTGTGAAGCGGACGTTGACCACGGCGTCTGCTCCGAACCTCGATGCTTCATTCACCATCCTGTTCATCGCCTCCCTTCTTGCATCCGTCAGCATGTCGGTGTACTCCTCAAGCTCTCCGCCGACGAGGCCCTTCAAAAAGGCGGTTATGTCCCTTCCAAGATGCTTCGTCCTGACGGTATTTCCAAAGACGACATTCAAAACCTCCACCTCATAGCCTGGAATACCGTCTGTGGTGGTGACGATCATGGCCATCTCGTTTCTGCCTCCTCGATGATAACCTCTCTGTTCCTAAAGACGATCATGGCCGTTCCGGTGATCACCAGAGGCGCGGCGTAGACCAGCATATGGGGATAACCAAAGGGCAGGATGGCGAGGCCGAGAGCGATGAGGGCGATCCCCCACTTGACCTGGCTCTTCATGATCTTCCAGTAAGCTAGGCCCTGGTAATAATACGCTCCGATATTTTCGTCGGAGGCAAAGGTCACTTATATCTCGCGGTGTTATGTGATCCTTCGAGGTTGGAGACTGTCCAGAGGCGCGGCGGCGATGAATACATGGGCGACCTGAAGACTTACCTGGCACTGGTCAAGCGGGAGTTTGGGACCGGAGAGGCGACCGAGCATACCCACCGGGCGGCGCTGAAGGGTCTGGTGGAGTCCTTCGCCCCCGACATCACCGCCATCAACGAGCCGAAGCACGTCGACTGCGGAGCCCCCGACTACGTCGTCAAGCGGGGCGACCTCTCGGTCGGGTACATCGAGGCGAAGGACGTCGGAAAGTCTCTGGACGAGGCCGAGAGGTCCGAGCAGCTGGACCGCTACCTGAGATCCCTGGAGAACCTGGTCCTCACCGACTACCTGGAGTTTCGCTGGTACCATCGGGGCGAGCTTCGGGAGAGCGCCCGCCTCGCAAGGCTCACAAGGGACGGCAAGATCGTATCGGAGAAGAAGGGAGAGGCCGAGGCCGAGGTGGAGCAGCTCTTCGAGAATTTCCTCGACCAGACCCCTGCCCCCATCACCTCCTCGCGGGAATTATCCGAGCGGCTGGCGAGGCTCGCCCACCTGATCCGGGACGCTGTGGTCAGGGCCTTCGAGGAGGAGCTGGCCTCAGACCACCTCGGCAACCTCCGGCGGGCCTTCGCCGAGGTTCTGATCCCCGACCTGGACCTGCCGGAGAAGACCGCCGAGTTCGCGGAGATGTACTCCCAGACGATCGTCTACGGCCTCTTCGCCGCGAGGTGTAACCACGCCGGCCCCGAGCCCTTCCGCCGCCTCGGGGCGGCGCGGGAGATCCCGAGGACGAACCCCTTCCTCCGCCAGCTCTTCGAGACGATCACCGGGACCGCCCTCGACGACGAGCCTTACGTCGGCTACGTCGACGACGTCGTCGGTATCCTCGACCACACCGACCTCGACTCAGTCCTCGCAGACTTCGGGAAGAGGACGAAGCAGGAGGATCCCGTCGTCCACTTCTACGAGACCTTCCTTGCCGCCTACGACCCCAAGCTTCGGGAGAGGCGGGGCGTCTACTACACCCCTGAGCCGGTCGTCTCCTACATCGTCCGGTCGGTCGACTCGATCCTCAAGACCCACTTCGGCCTCGGCGGTGGGCTGATGGACTCCTCGGTCGTCGAGTACGAGGAGGAGGCTCCGGTCCTGGACCGTTACGGGAGGCCGGACCCGTCGAAGCTTCCCGAGAGGAAGAAAAAAACGAGCCCCAAAGTCCTGATCCTGGACCCCGCCTGCGGGACGGGGACCTTCCTCTACGCGGTCATCGACCACATCCGGCGGGACTTCATGGAACACGGGAACGCCGGGTTCTGGTCGGCCTACGTGAGAGACCACCTCCTCCCTCGGATCTTCGGCTTTGAGCTTCTGATGGCACCTTACGCCGTCGCCCACTTCAAGCTCGGGATGGAGCTGGCGGGCCAGGACCTCCCCGAGGCCGAGAGAGATACTTGGGTCTACGACTTCAAAAGCGACGAGAGGCTCGGGGTCTACCTCACCAACACCCTCGAAGAGGCCGAGAACCCCTGGAAGAACCTCTGGGGGTACGAGGCGATCGGCCGGGAAGCTCAATCGGCCTCGGTGGTGAAGCGAGACAAGCCGATAATGGTAGTGATCGGAAACCCGCCTTACTCCAACTTCGGGAGGATGAATCGGGGAGAGTGGATTCTCGATCAGCTCAAGGATTACAAAAAGGACCTAAACGAGAAGAAGCTCAATTTAGATGACGATTTCATCAAGTTCATCCGCTGGGGGCAGTGGCGGATCGAGCAGACTGGCTATGGAGTACTGGCCTTCATCACAAACAACACCTACATCGACGGGATAACTCACCGAAGAATGCGCCAGTCACTGATGGAGACTTTCTCGGAGATTTATATTTTGGACCTGCATGGTAACGCTAATAAGAAAGAGTGTGCCCCCGACGGTTCCAAGGATCAGAATGTCTTTGATATTCGGCAAGGTGTAGCCATTGGAGTTTTCATCAAAGATCCGAATAAAGATGGGCCTGCCAAAGTTTATTATTCCGAACTGTGGGGACTTAGAGAGAGTAAATACAAAAGACTATTGGAAGTCGATATCTCAAGTACCGAATGGACAAAACTTGAACCGAACGATGATTTGTTCTTTTTTGTCCCAAAAGACTTTGACGTTGAAATGGATTATCTTAATATGAGAAATTTATTAGATATTTTTTCAGTTAATCAAAGTGGTTTGAAGACGGATAGAGACAGCCTCTTTTTCGATTTTGATGAAGGGGCTCTCAAAAAACGAATTGAAGCGTTCTATTCTGACGCGGGAATGCTGCCCGAATTTCGAAAAGCTTATCGAGTTGAGGATAGCTCAAGCTACGATTTGCTATCTCGGAGATTGAAAACATCGTTCGATCCGAGTAATATTATACAATGCTTATACCGTCCATTTGACTCCAGGTACCTTTATTACTCTCCTGGACTGACGAGCCGACCTGCTTGGGATGTTACGCGCCATATGTTGACTGCTGAAAATTTAGGATTAATCTTCATGCGCCAGGTAGCGCTCCAAGATGTTTACACTCATTTCGGTGTGACCAGATATCCCGTTGATAATCGCGCATTTTACAGCAACAAGGGAATAATGAATCTTGCACCTCTTTACCTCTACCCCTCCCCCGCCGAAAATTCCTCCCGCCAAAAATCCCTCACCAGCGCCGACTGGCCGCCGGGAAAGGACGGCCGCGTTCCGAACCTCAGCCCCGAGTTCGTCGCCGAGATGGAGGAAAAGCTCGGCCTTGAATTCGTCCCCGACGGGAGGGGAGACCTGGAGGCGACCTTCGGGCCGGAGGACGTCTTCGACTACATCTACGCCGTCTTCCACTCGCCGACCTATCGGGAGAGGTACGCCGAGTTTCTGAAGATCGACTTCCCAAGGGTGCCCCTGACTTCTGATCGTGAGAAGTTCCGAACGCTCGTGAGGCTAGGCGGCGAGCTGGTGGCCCTCCACCACCTGGAGTCGCCGCTCCTGGCAAAGACCATCACCCGCTATCCCGTCGTCGGAGACAATCGGGTGGAGAAGGGGTATCCAAAGTATTTCGCGCCGGGGGAGGTCGAGCCGGGATCGAAAGCTGGCGACTGCGCTGTCCTTGAAGCTGGACGGGTCTACATCAACAAAAGTCAGTACTTTGAGGGCGTACCTCCCGAGGTCTGGGAGTTTCAGGTCGGCGGCTATCAGGTCTGCGACAAATGGCTGAAAGATCGGAGGGGAAGGCAGCTCTCCTATGACGACCTCACCGCCTACCAGAAGATGATCGTCGCCCTCAAAGAGACGATCCGGCTGATGGAGGAGGTCGACTCGGCCGTCGGCGAGTGGCCCCTGGAGTGAGTGATAGTCGAGGGAACAGCTGGTTCCATCTTCCGGTTCGACCCTCCTGCTCAACCTCAATCCGGTATTTCCGTATGCTTCGCCCGACCGGCGGGGCTGGGCAGGGGTCTGAGGATCTGAGGGGCAGATCCCGTCTTTTGGCGGGTTGTCTCCCGGTTCTCTTCATCCATATAGCTTATTTTTATTGAGAGGGAAGACTTTGAATTTGGGATTTCTAACCACGATTGCTTCAGCTAGTTCTATAGTGTTTTTCTCCCGAAAATATCCTGCAGTAATCCGTTTGTTGGAATCTATTCCATCTAAACATAATGATGAAAATTCTATGAGACGAAAAGTTTAATTAGTAAAAAAAACTACTATATATTGGTGAGATGGAAGATGGGCGACGGAACCTGTACAAATCGAGCTGTGGTTTTATCAGATACCCATTTTGGAGTCGTCCATGATCCTACAGAAAAAGAAGAGACGAATTTAGCGGATTTGATCAATCTATTGGACCTGATTAAAGATGAAATCAAGCCAAAGACAATCATCTTGCTAGGTGATATTTTTGATTTGTGGAGAGTGGAATTCAAATACGCCTGGGATAACGCAGATGATATAAAATTCTTTGAAAGATTAACAAATTATGTAAGAGAGCATCAAGATGAAGGTGCAGAACTTATATATGTATTAGGAAACCACGATCATTTCTTGCAAGAGATCCGCTGGGCAATAAATACAAAGGAGCGATATAATAAGATTATTGAAGGAAAGAATAGCGATGAAAATGAGGACGAGGGCATCCAGAATGAAGAAGGTGACGGCGACAAACAAAAATGTGGAGAGGACAATAAATCTTATATAATGACTGAAGAGATAGATATCGACATCGGACTGGATTATGTAAAATTTTTCTACCCACATTATAAAAAGAAATTTGAAAATATAGGCATGGTGTACTTTGATCACGGCCATTACAACACAAAAGAACAACGCCAATCAAAGAAATTACTAGCTCGAATTATCAAACTTCTCTCAAGGTTTTTATCAAAATCGAAGATACATGATAGATTACTATCAAAATGTATATCCTCAGAGGAGATTTATCAGGATCTTGAAGCGAACCTTTCTTCCGTATATTCATTATTGTATTATTCTAAGCTTGATGACGTGGTAAGAACGGCAAGAGATTTTATTTGGAGGATATATAATAAAAGATGGCATGCAATTATCGCTATAATAGTATTCCTTGCTCAGGCAGGATTGTATTTAATACTACCAGATAATAATTT
>Ga0116151_10005820_pt1 | contig 10552 bp, 5 predicted proteins | sample AD_UKC117_MetaG_FD_89893 | JGI IMG/M metagenome (GOLD analysis project Ga0116151, IMG submission 89893) | Active sludge microbial communities of municipal wastewater-treating anaerobic digesters from Hong Kong - AD_UKC117_MetaG | ecosystem: Engineered > Bioreactor > Anaerobic > Digestate... | reverse complement strand
TAGCAAAATGTCTTTCACAGTTAATACCCGAAGAGTACCCGAAGAAAGTGCTATGCCACCTCTCGTAAATAGCCCTGTCGAGATCGAACTCGCTCCTGCCGCTCGTCAATATTCTTTTGTCAAGGAGCGTTTGGCCGGGGCAATAGATGCGCCGTTGGGCGAAGGCCGCGCGGCGATTCTGCGCGCTAGCGAAACAAGCGAACCACCCACGCCAGCGGCCGGTGGCGTTCCCACGCCGGTGAGTGCCGAACTAAATGCGGCGGAGCTGCGGCAGCAAAGGCTGGGTCAGTTTCGACGACGACAGATGGCACAGGCGACCCTAGCAGAGCCACCTGCCATGACATCCGGTTCTCTGGCAACCAGCCGCGGTGCGGAGGTGCTGGACTTCACGGAAACCAACCGTTGGACACTACTTGGGCCCACGGTTGTGCGTGAAGGACAGAGTGGCAAACAACCGGCCATGAGCGGCCGGGTCCGTGGCATTGCCGTTGCCCCCGGCGGCGAACGGATCTATGTGGCATCGGCGAACGGGGGTGTCTGGCGCTCGGAAGATCGGGGCGCGACCTGGCTGTCACTCATGGATGCCTTTGATCTCAATCCCTCCTTTTACCGGGCAGACTCATTGGCCTGCGGGGCGATTGCCCTGGCACCGGGCTTATGGGCGGGACAAGATACCATCTATGTCGGCTCGGGTGAGCCGGGAGTCGTTCCCTGGTTTCAGGGCGACAGTGCCTATTTTGGTGTGGGGCCGATTGTATCGCTCGATGGGGGGCTGAATTGGATGACGGAGCCGAGTGAACCGTCGCTGGCCGGGCGCGCCTTTTATGCGTTGGCCGTCGATCCACTCTGGCCGCAACGGGTCGTGGCCGCAACCATCGACGGGATCTACTGCCGCGAGACAGATGCCGAGGGCACCTACCGCTGGGTGCGCAAGTTGGCGGGGTATTTCTGCAGCGTGGTGGCGACCCATCACAACAATCGAACCACCTTCTATGCAGCGGCCTGGTATGGTGCGGTCTGGCATTCCCCCGATGGCACAACTTGGGCACCGCTCGGGCGCGGTTTTCCCGGCGTGGGCAATGGCAGCAGTGATGGGGATGGGACATCTCTCTTCAATAGCGATGTTGGGCGCGTCGGCCTTGCCGTACAACCGGAGAATCCCGATATCCTCTATGCGCTGGTGGCCAACACCGATGGCCATTTGCACGGGCTCTACCGGATGGATCGCACGATCAGAGCAACCGCTGCCAATCCCGATGGCGCGGAACAGTGGCAGCCGGTGGCGAATGTGCCGCGCGAGCTTTTTGGTCCCGATCAACAGCAGCCGGGACAGGGAGGCTACGACCTGGCCATCACCGTCGATCCCGATGATGTCAATCGGGTCTACATTGGCGGCTCAATCGTGCTCTCGGATGGCCTTCAGCCCGTCCACGCGGGGGGTGATTGGTCGGGCGCGCTCTATCGCTGCGAGATCGAAATCCACCCCACCCGCAAAACAGTACGCGCGCAACCTACCTACATCGGCGGTGCCATCCACGGCGATCTCCATGCGCTCCAATTTGCGCCTGGCGATGGACAACAGCTGTGGGTGGGCTGTGACGGCGGTGTCTTCTACAGTGCATCACCCACGGCGGATCCGCTTGACACGGCACAATCCGCCGGCATCTTTCAACCACGGAATACCGGTCTCGCCACGTTGACAATGAATTATCTGGCCCAACATCCCACAGAGGAGGCGGTGCTTTTCTGCGGCACCCAGGACAACGGCGGCTTGCGCTACACTGGCGATCCCGTGTGGCTCTATTCCTCTGGGGGGGATAGTGGTTACTTTGTGATCAACTGGCACGACCCCTACCGCGTTCTGACAACCTATACCTACAATTTGATCTTTCGCACCAACGATGGCGGCCAACGGTACAGCTATGAAGCGGTGCATGTTCTGCCGGCCGACGGCGCGGCGGCAGCCTTTTACGCACCTCTGGCCGGCACGCCGTACGATCCTGCCCACCCCGAATACGCCAACCGGGTGGCCTTTGGCGGGGATCGGATCTGGCTGAGTGAGCATTTTGGTGGGGATGGGCTGCGGTGGACAAATCGTGGATGGGCCGGCGAGGTTGATTGGCGCTCGCTGCCCACCAATCGCGCAGAGGATGACCGGCTGAATGGCACAACAGAGTCTCTTGTCTTTGCCAGGGCAGCCAAACTCTATGCCGGTACCACGGCGGGAACCGTCTATCGATTCGAGCAAACAAACAGCGGAGAAGAGGGGAATAGCAGCCAATGGCGCCGTATATCACTGCCCCCGATTGGCAACGATACGGTTGCTGCGCAAGCTGGTTCTGTTACGGCCATTGCCGTTGACCCAGCCGTCGCCGGCGGTGACGCAATCTATGTGACGCTAGGTGGCATTGAAAATCCCTATCGCGTCTGGTACTTTGATGGTACCGCATGGGAACCGCGCAGTGGTCCGCAGCAATCGCCGGAAACCCAGCCGTTGGGGCTGCTAGATGTCCAACACAATGCCATCTTGGTTGATCCCCAGCATCCGAATCATCTCTACGTCGCCGCCGACATCGGGGTGTGGCGCTCGGTTGATCGGGGCAACAGCTGGCAGGTTTTTTCACGCGGGTTGCCCGACGCAGCGGTGGTCGATCTCAAATTGCATGGGCCCAGTCGGCTATTGCGCGCAGCAACACACGGCCGCGGAGTCTACCAATTCGATCTGGGCCAACCCCAGCGCGCCGTTGACCTCTACATTCGCGATCACATCTTGGATTTGGGCCGCCGCCCGGCCGAAGCAGGGAAAGCCGATCCCACCCAGCCTGGAACATCCGTCTATGCCGGCCAGAGTCCAGACATCAAACTCGATGTGCCCCAGGACAATGGCCGCTACTACACTGCCCACGCCACGGTTGGTCCAAAGGGACAAAAGACCGCCGATGACGGACCTGCGATGGATCTCTATACGTTTGCGGCGAAATTGCCCGATACCACAGTTGTGCCGACACACAGCTATTCAAATCTCCTCAGCCATGTTTATGTGCAAGTGCACAATTGTGGCTATCTCACAGCAAATAATGTGCGGGTCATGCTCCTCCTGGCGCGACAACAGGTCGATGAGGAGAAGCGCGCAGAGACAGAGGAAGCGTACCCGTTACCGCCGTTGCCGGTAAATTATGAAGATTTTGTGCGAAAGGGCCTGCCGATTGCAGCCGATCAATGGCAGACGCTGGGTGTCGCTACCCTGTATAGCATTCGTGCCGGCTATCCGCAGATCGCCCACTTTGTACTGGAAGCCAACCAGTTACCCACCCCTGGCCGCTTAGAGGAGAACGTGGAATTTGCACTTGTTGCCCTCGTGCACTGCGTGGATGATCCCTTTGTGGCCGAAGACCCCACAACCCTGACACCGGCGCATAACCGGCATGCCGCGCACAAGGCCATTACCGTTGTGCCGTTTACCGGTGAGGTGCCCACCGGCACCGCACGACGTAAACGAACCACCGTCGATCAGAATGACGTGCTTGCCGAACATCGGGTCTCTCGCGGAGAAACCCTCAGCCACATTGCAAAGCACTATTATCAATCCGCCAAAGCGTGGCCAGTCATCTATCGGGCCAATCGCCGCCTGATCGGCCCGGACCCGAACTATTTACAAACGGGATGGCTGCTAAAGATTCCCGCCATCTGATCGCTGTCAAATTATGCTGAAGATTTCTTGATGCCACCCCACTGCACAATACAGTGAACTGCTAACAGAGACAATTGGGCTAAAATAGTCAGCAATCTGAAAGCTTTGTAATCTATCGTGCAAATTCGTGCGGAACGCGCTTTGTCCTGTGAATCTGAAAGAACAGCGCAAAGGTGGCGAGTTTGTTTCCTTGGGGCCTTGACTATTCTGTGCTAAGCTATTCTCATCTCCATTTAGCCGCTTTACAACAGTACGCAGGTTACTGACAGTATGCATTTCATTCAAGAAATCCTGGGATCTACAACTTTTGTGGTTGTTGCACTCATTGGTCTATCACTTGCGTTGGCTGTTACCTCTTTCAAGCTTCTTGTTGCAACAGCCGAACGTCGCGAGGCGCTTGTGCTTGCCGGCGAACAAGCGCAACTTGCACGTGAAGCGAGTCACCAACTACAGCAGATTTTGGGTTCAATTCATGCCCAAGTTTGGTTTTTAGATACACAAACGCGTGTTGTGGACTTTAACAGCTTTACCGAGCAGTTTCTCGAAGCCGACCCCTTACAGGTGCGTGGGCGCCCGATGATGGCGTTACTTACGGGGTGGCATGATCCGGAACAAGCCCAAGCCCGCAACGAACGTGTCATTCTGACGGGCAAGGCTATCCTTGGCACACTGGAATCATACGAACGGGATGGTGAGATCTACTGGGTGAATATTGACCGGCTTCCCGCCTTTGATGCACAAGGGAATCTGGATGGGCTACGTGTCTTCCTCTACGATGTGACACCGCTCAAGGATATTGAGAAAGCACTCCGCCTGCAAAAATCCATTCTTGAGGCACAGAGTGAAACATCACTCGACGCGATTATTGTGCTCTCACCACAGAATCAATGCATCTCTTCTAACCAACGTTTTCGTGAGCTTTGGAACCTTCCCAAAGCGTTCGGGGCGGAGGATTGTGAGGAGCGCGCCTATGACCACATGAGCGCGCAGTTGACCGATCCGGCGACACTACAGCATTGGCTAACGCTCTTCGACCATGTACCAACGATGCAAGCAAGCAACCTCTTTCGCCTACAAGATGGTCGTATTTTGGACTGGTACAGCGCACCGATCACCGGGGATGACGAACAACACTACGGGCGAGTTTGGTATTTCCGCGACGTTACCGTCACCCGCAAAACGGAACAAGCGCTGCGGGAAAGTGAAGCGCGCAACCGTGCGCTTATCAACAGCATACCGGATCTACTCTTCCGCGTGCGCAGCGATGGCACTTTCATTGATTATCAGGGCGCGGCAGATTATACGCCGGCCGTGGAACCTGAGCGTTTCCTGGGGCGCCACGTCTCGGAAATCTTTGATGAAGAGACTGCCCATCGCTTTATGCAGAAAATACACGCTGCGCTCGAAACCAATGAGTTGCAGCTTCATGAATACGAGATGCCGATGCTCGACGGCACTTTGCGCAACTGGGAGCAGCGTATCGTGGTCAGTGGGGGGGACGAACTTCTATTGATCGTCCGCGATATCTCTGCTCGGAAGCAGGCCGAAGAGGCGCTACGCACCGCCCATGCTGAGCTTGAGCAACGGGTCAATGAGCGGACCGCCGAGTTGCAACAGATCAATCGGCAACTCCAGCAGGAGGTGGAAGAGCGCACTCGCGTCGAGGAGGCGCTACGCGGTAGTGAGGAGCGGTTGGAACTAGCGTTGCTTGGTGCAGAGCTCGGTCTGATTGACATGGATCTGCAGACGGGGAAAGCCGTCTACAATGAGCGATGGGCCGAAATACGGGGCTATCCGTTGGACCAGTATTTCGATACAATGCTCACCTGGAAAGATTCGATCCATCCCGATGATCGACCGGTTGTCACCTATGCATTGGAAAACCACCTCAGTGGCCAGACCCCTTTCTTTGAACATGAGTATCGCGTGAAACGCGGTGACGGGACATGGCGATGGGTGCGCTGTCGTGGCAAGATTGTCAATCGCGATGTGCGTGGGTTACCCTTACGTTTTTCGGGAACGCAGACTGATATTACAGAATACAAACAGTTGGAGCAGCAACTTCTGCATGTTCAGAAGATGGATGCGGTTGGACGCTTGGCCGGCGGTGTCGCACACGACTTTAACAACATTCTCACCGTCATCATGAGCTATAGCGAGCTTGTTCTGCTTCAGGTAAAGCAAGACCCCAGGTTGCGTGCTCGTGTCGAAGAGATCAAAAAAGCGGCGGAAAAGGCAACGCGTCTTACCCGACAGTTGCTCATGTTTAGTCGTAGCGAAAGTGTTGCCCCACGACTACTGGATATGAACCGCCTCATTCTGGACATTGAGTCGATGCTGGAGCGCTTGATCGGTGAGCATATCGAGTTGACGATCCACCTCGACCCAACGATCAGCGCCGTCAAGGCGGATGCCGGGCAGCTTGAGCAGGTCTTGCTGAACCTCGTTGTCAACAGCCGTGATGCGATGCCCGAGGGAGGCACAGTGGATGTGACAACACGGCGCATCGTTTTTGGTCATCGCAAGCGGTTGCCACACCCCGAAATGCAACCAGGTACCTACGTTGAACTATCCGTTTGTGACACAGGTTGCGGCATGAGTCAGGAAATTCAAAAACGGATCTTTGAACCCTTCTTTACCACCAAGGGGCCCGGCAAGGGCACTGGTTTGGGACTTTCTACCGTATTCGGGATCGTCAAACAAAATCGGGGGTTTATTGATGTAAAAAGTGAAGTGGGGGAAGGCACCACCTTTCGTATTTTCTTTCCTGCGGCGACCAATGCAAATCTCGTATCTCCACTACCAAGCAGCATCCTGCCCACGCACGATACCGGCGTCGAAACGGTGTTGCTTGTGGAGGACGAAGACCAGATTCGGGAGCTTATTTGTTCTGCGCTGGAGCATATCGGCTACACAGTTTTGTCAGCTAGCACCGGTGAAGAGGCGCTTGCGAGAAGCAAACAGCACAATGGTCCCATTCACCTCATGATCACGGATGTGATTATGCCAGGCATCAGTGGCCTCAAACTAGCCCAACAACTGTTGGCACAGCGCCCCGCCACAAAGGTGCTCTTCATTTCCGGTTATACCGATGGCGAGATCAACATGCGGAAAACGATGGACGATCACCGGGCTTTTCTTCGCAAGCCTTTCACCCCTGCAATTCTGGCCAACACGGTACGTGATCTTCTTGATCGCGCGCCGACAGAGCCATAAATAGCCCGCCCCTGCACCAACATGCGCTTCAGAAAGTTCATTTTTTTTCGGAAGCGCCATCGTTCGCTATACTTCTTTTCGGTCCTCCTTTTCTGTCCTCCACGCAGAAGCTCTTCACGGTAAGATTTTGGTTCATCGCTGGAGGCCAATGGCGTGTTTGCAGCCCACCCTTTCCGGCGATGAATAAAATTTTCGCCCATATGGGCGGTGAGCTGAAATTGTATCATTTAGCCGCATTCCTGTATAATCCCAAATTTTTGTGCCACCTGAGGCGCTACGGAGCCATGAGAAAAAGAAACGATACCTATGGATGTACAAACTTTTCAAACCTATCAACGTGAGTCACGGAAAACCTGGTCCCTGATTCACACCGACCATGCTATTGTTTACCCAACGTTAGGTCTTGCCAATGAAGCCGGTGAAGTAGCCGGCAAAGTCAAGAAGATCTTTCGCGATCGCAATGGCGTGATCGACGATGCCGATCGCGAAGCACTCAAAGGTGAACTGGGCGATGTGCTCTGGTATCTCGCCCAGATCTGCACGGAACTCGATCTCACGCTGGAAGAAGTCGCCGAAGCGAATCTCACCAAGCTCTTTTCCCGACTGGAACGGGGTGTCATCGGCGGTGACGGTGACAAGCGGTAGCGAGTAAAACGTAAAACGTGATGCGGGAACCTATCTCCCTCTCTCGCATCACGTGTCTTCTTATCTCTCCCTCTCCCCAACAACAATCAAGTGGAGGCGACGATGCTCTTTCCCCAACAGAACGACCGACGTAACCGGTTGGATCTTTCCGGCCTATGGGATTTTCAACTTGACCCCGATGAGGTCGGCGAAGCGGAGGGTTGGTTTGCCGGCCTCAAAGCACCGCGCACGATTGCTGTGCCTGCCAGTTGGAACGAACAATTCGAAGACACGCGCGACTACATGGGTGTTACCTGGTATTTCCAACGGCTCTACGTGCCCAGAGGTTGGCAAGGCGATCGTGTCTATCTGCGGGTCGGCTCAGCCAACTACGCGGCCAAGGTGTGGATCAACGGGAGGCATGTCGGTAGCCACGAAGGGGGCCACCTCCCCTTCACGCTAGATGTGACGGATGCAGTGCAATGGCAGGGTGAAAACACCATCGCCATCCAGGTCGAGAACAAACTGATGGCCACGCGCGTGCCCGCCGGCAGCATGAGCGGTGACAAGCCCACTGGCTTTATGAATAATTTCCCCGACACCACCTTCGATTTCTTCCCGTATGGCGGACTGCATCGGGCCGTCTATCTTTACAGCGTGCCACAGACACACATCACCGATGTAACGGTGACGACGACAGTGGACAATCCAACCGCGGCGGCACCAACGGGAACTGTTCAGGTTGCCGTTGTGGCGAGTGCGGGTTACAGCGGCTTGGGCGAACTTGTGATCCAAGATGGTGAGCAGGCGCAGACGGTTGCGTTGCACTTTACGGATGGCAGCGCCACTGCCACAATTGAGGTTGCCAACGCAAAGCTCTGGGGTCCTGGCCATCCCCATCTCTATCCAGTGACGGTTTCCTTGCTGGACGGCGAGACGGCTCTCGATCGCTACAGCCTCAGCATTGGCATCCGTACCATCGAGGTGCAGGGCGACCAACTCCTGCTCAACGGCCGGCCGATCTTCCTCAAAGGCTTTGGCAAACATGAAGATTTTCCGATCCATGGCCGGGGCATGAACTTGCCGGTGGCGGTGCGGGATGCCTCCCTCTTTCACTGGCTGGGGGCCAACTCCTATCGCACGGCCCACTATCCCTATGCCGAAGAGGCCATGGAGCTTGCTGACCGGGAGGGGATTTTGGTTATTGATGAGATCCCCGCGGTGAGTTTGCAATTTGGTGATGGCGAGGAAAATATCCAGACCCGCCTCAACCAGTGCAAGCTACAACTACGCGAACTCATCGCCCGCGACAAGAACCATCCGAGTGTCATTATGTGGAGCGTAGCCAACGAGCCGATGCCGCCGAATTTCATGCGGCGCATGGCGGGTGGCGGTGATAACGCGGACGATGATGCCGCCGACGCCGCCGGTACAGTCTTTTTCCGCGAACTCATCGATTTGAGCCATGAACTCGATGCCAGCCGCCCGGCCACCTTGGTCGGCGTCATGCGTGGGCCGGTGGCATGGCTGGAGGTGGCGGATGTGACGTTGATCAACCGCTACTGGGGCTGGTATGTGCTTGGCGGACGGTTGGAAACGGCACGTGCCGGGTTGGAGCAGGAGTTGGATGAATTACATGCACAGTTGGGCAAACCGATCATCATCAGCGAATTTGGCGCAGACACCGTGGCCGGAACCCACAGCAACCCACCGGAAATGTTCACAGAGGAGTATCAAGTCGCGGTGTTGCGTATGCATGTCGAAGCCGCAGCGACCCGTCCCTTTGTCGCCGGTCTGCACGTCTGGAACTTTGCTGATTTCAAGACAACGCAGGGGATCATGCGTGTGGGCGGCCTGAATCTGAAAGGAGTCTTTACCCGCGATCGCCGCCCCAAGATGGCGGCCCATTATCTGCGCGAGCAGTGGAACTCGGAGTTGTAAGAGGAATCCGTATACGCTAAAATACAATGGCTGAAAGCTGGTTTAGAATTTCGTCACAAAGTTTTTTGCATTAGTGGAGGTACAGATGACAGTAAATTTACAAACGCTGATCCATCGGCTGAACAATTAACGCCAGTTGAACAAGTCGAACTAATCAATGCGATTTCTAATTTTTTGTATCAACACTATCAGCAAGAATCATTCTCAAATGATTTTTGGCAATCCCAATCAGTTGAGTCCATTGTCGCGTCACAGCAATTAGAACCTCTCTCTGACATCACTATGTTAAAGGCGGATTTCTGGCCTGAAGACGAGTCAGCAGACGAGTTCATCGGGTTCGTCGAGCAACAACATCAAGAAGACCGCCTGACAAACTAATGGGCATTGTTCTACTTGATACTAATGTCATCTCTTTTATTTTCAAGGGAGATAGTCGTGCTTCAGAGTATGAGATGCACTTGAAAGGGCAACAGCTGACTATTTCCTTTATGAGCGTCGCAGAATTGTATCAATGGGCAGCAGTACGCAAATGGAGCGAACATCAACGGATCCAGCTAACCGAGACTTTGAAAGCAAATTACATCGTTCTCTCTTTTGACATTAGGCTATGTTAGATCTGGGGCGATCTCAGAGCTGCAAGACAAGCCGTTGGGAAACCGATCTCATCACAAGATGCTTGGGTGGCTGCAACCGCGTTGCATCATAACCTACCGCTTGTCACCCATAATCCCAGAGATTTCATCAGCATCCCTGAACTTCAAATAATTACAACTGTGAAATAGTGAAAACAGATTCATGATCCATTCGAAGGAACCAAGCAAATGCCAGCGAAAGTAGCCTTTATCGGTGCCGGCAGCACCGTCTTTGCCAAGAATTTAATGGGTGACATCCTCAGCTATCCCGAGTTGCAGGATACGACGCTCAGCCTCCATGATATCAACGAAGAGCGCCTGAACACCTCAGCCATCGTCGCCAACCAGATCAACAGTACGCTCAACGCCAACGCCACCATTGAAACCACCACCGACCGCCGCAAGGCCGTCGATGGCGCGGACTACGTGATCACCATGTTCCAGATCG
>Ga0116151_10005819_pt1 | contig 10553 bp, 11 predicted proteins | sample AD_UKC117_MetaG_FD_89893 | JGI IMG/M metagenome (GOLD analysis project Ga0116151, IMG submission 89893) | Active sludge microbial communities of municipal wastewater-treating anaerobic digesters from Hong Kong - AD_UKC117_MetaG | ecosystem: Engineered > Bioreactor > Anaerobic > Digestate... | reverse complement strand
TGGACCCGCCTGTTCACCCACGGCTGCGGTCCACCAGCACCGGTCACTTCCTGACCACCCAGCCCTCACGGCGCGACCCGAACTCGAAGTGGAACACCCTGACAGCGAGGTCAGGAGAACCGCTCTGCCCTCAGGCCATCGCCGCGGCCCCCAGCGAAATCAGATCACCCCACCCAGGCCATCGGTGGATCGAGGTTAAAAGCAGCTCCACCGACACCGCGCCCTCGCCCTGGCAGGTCTCGCACCGGCCCGAGGCGACATTGAAGCTGAAGCGGCCCGCGGCATACCCCCTGCTCTTGGCCTCGTCGGTCGCGGCGAAGCGCTTGCGGACGTGGTCAAAGAGCCCGGTATAGGTCGCGAGGTTGGACCCCGGGATGCGCCCGATGGGCTTCTGGGTGATGCGCACCAGCCGTGTCGGTGCGCCGGTCCCGTTGGTGTTCAACGACTTTGCCGTGCCGTATGCCGTGTCTCCCGCCTCGGCTCGACGTCCTCTTCGTCGGGCGGGTCCTCGACCCTGGCCAGGCTCGCCCCGACGGCGTCGTGGACTGCGGTCAGGAGCGAGGACTTGCCCGAGCCGGAGATGCCCTCGACCACGGTGAGCGTGCCAAGGGGGATCGGGAGGTCTGGCGGCCACGCATCCGCGAGCGCCACCAGGTGCTCCTCGGCGACTGCTCTGGGCCCCGGTCCAGCCGCATCCACCCGTTGATCCCCGAGGACTGTGCACCGGTGAACGGCAGCGCGCCGCCGACCTGCCGGAGGTCTACGCTCGGTTCTTGGCAGACGATCTGCTGGGGGCTGGTGCTCTCTCTGCCCGTCCTCGTCCCGGTGACGCTGTTCTCGCTCGCCGCGCACCCGCCGCGTGCCGCCGCGCCGTCGTGGGCGGCATTCGCCTATCTCGCGGTCGTGAGCATGTTCCTCGGCTTCTTCGCGTGGTACCGCGGCCTCGCTATCGGGCCGATGGCCCACGTGAGCCAGGTGCAGCTGGTCCAGCCGCTGCTCTCGCTCACGTGGGCCGCGCTGCTGCTCGGCGAGCGCCTGGACCCCACCATCGGCGTCGCGGCGATCGCCGTCATCGGCTGCGCCTGGTTCGCCGTGCGCGCGCGCTCCGGCGCGCAGCACGGCGACTCCCGGTCAGAGCAGACCGGACTCGCGCAGCAGGCGCCCGATCTGGGTGCCGTCGATGCGGCGCACGATCCGCTTGCGCAGGGGTGCAGGCAGGGGCAGCGACAGCTTCTCACCGTCGCGGAGGCGCGCGGTCGCGTCGAGCAGTGAGCGCACGTCATAGGTCGAGCCCCACACCTCGGGCACGCCGCGGTCGATGTCGAGCAGCTGGTATGCCGCCTCCATGCCCGTGCGCACCGAGTACTCCGTCGTGAAGATGCAGTCGCGGCTGGACTCGGCGAACTGGCCGATGAAGGCGAAGTTGGCGGCACCCTCGGGGACGACGTCGGGCCGGTCGCCGGCCTTGCGGGGCAGGAAGAAGGAGGTGACATAGGGCATCATCACCGGCACCGTCTTGGCACCGGTGGCGGCCAGCTCGGGGATCTGGTCGACCGGGACGCCCAGGTGGTAGAGCCACTCCTGGGTGATCTCCTCACCGGTGCACTCCTGCATGGGCTTCTTGACGTAATCGCCGGGACGGTCGACAAAGAGGGAGTAGACCCAGACGACGACCTGGTCGGCCGGCTGCTGCTTGAAGTGCGGCTGCCGGTTGACCGTCCACGACAGCAGCCACGAGGAGTCCCGGGCAGTCACGATGCCGCCGGTCGCGACGCGGCCGCTGAGCGGGTCGCGCTTGGCGATGCGGCGGATGTGCTCCGGGATCCGCTCGTCGAGTGTGGTGACGGTGGCCGACTCCCACTTGGACTCGGGGATGTTGCTGCAGAAGACCTCGGGCCGGCCGAAGGAGGGGTCCTTGCGGGCGATCCGCTTCCACAGGTCCCACGCCGAGGCCGGGCCCTCGTTGAGCCGTGCGGCGGTGTGGTGGTCTCCGTTGTCGGAGTTGTCGACGAGGGAGCCGATCGTCATCACGACGAGATCGTCGTCGCCCAGGTCGACCCCTCCTGCTTCACCGCGGTGCACCCAGTGGATGCGGGTGGCCTTCTTGCGCCTGGCGGTGATGTCGAAGTCGACGTCGGTCACGTCGATCTCGAACTGGAAGGTGACCCCCTGGTCCATGAGCCAGCGGGTGAGCGGCAGCACGAGCGACTCGTACTGGTTGTACTTGGTGAACTTCAGCGCGGTGAAGTCCGGCAGCCCGCCGACGTGGTGGATGAAGCGGTGCAGGTAGAGCTTCATCTCCAGCGCGCTGTGCCACTCCTCGAAGGCGAACATCGTGCGCCAGTAGAGCCAGAAGTTGCTCTCGAGGAAGTCGGTGCCGAAGACCTCGTTGATGCGCTTGCCCTCCATCTCCTCGCGGGTGGCGAGGAAGACCTTCACGAGGTCGCGCTGCGCCTTGGCGTTCAGCGTGAAGAGGCCGTCGGTGTGGGCGTCCTGGCCCTGCTTCTCGGTGACCCGCTGCAGGCTGTAGTTGGGGTCGTCCTTGTTGAGCCAGTAGAACTCGTCGAGCACCGATGCGCCCTCGATCTCGATTGACGGAACGGTGCGGAAGGCGTCCCACAGGCACTCCATGTGGTCCTCCATCTCGCGCCCGCCGCGGATGACGAAGCCCCGCTCGGGCTCCTTGATCCCGTCGAGGGCGCCGCCGGGCAGCTTGAGCTTCTCGAGGATCGTGATGTGAGAGCCCGGGACGCCGCCATCGCGGATCATGAACAGGGCCGAGGACAGCGACGCGAGGCCGGCTCCGACGAACCAGACGTGGGTGTCGGCGGCGCGATCGGACGGACGGGGACGGGCGAAGGACTCGTAGTTGCCAGCGCTGTAGTACATGGGTGATCTCCCTGTGGTTGTGATCAGAGGTATGCCGCGTGCGCGGTTTGAGGTGGGCGGGCTGCGGCTCAGGGCAGCAGGACGAAGCGGATGGGGTTGCCCGCCTTGCGCTCGAGGCGCTCGATGACCTCGGGAGCCTGTGCGAGGGGGAAGGTGCCGCTGACCGAGGACGCGAAGTCGATGCGCCCGTGCTCAAGGAGGTGGACCAGCTCAAGCACGTGGCTGCCCTCGGACCCGTAGTTGCCCAGGACGGCCTGCCCCTTGAACGCGAAGGCGGTGTCGGAGGCGATCTCGAAGCCCTTGCCGGTCAGCCCGACGACGCAGAGCCGGCCACGCAGGCCGAGGCTCGCCAGAGCCTGCGTGCGCACCGCGGCCACGCCGGCGAAGTCGAATGCCGCGTCCAGGCCTGCCGGAGCGTAGCGGGCGATGACCGCCGGGGCGTCCTCGGGGGAGGCCGCCGCGTCGGCGCCGAGGGCAATGGCGCGGTCCCGGGCCGCGGGCAGGGGGTCGATGGCGATGATCGGCGCGGCCCCGCTCATGCGCAGCAGCTGCACGGCGTGCGCGCCGAGGCCGCCCAGGCCCCAGACGCCGACTGCCTCGCCGGCGTGGATGTGGGCAGTGGTGCTGATGGCGGCCCACGGGGTGGAGACCGCATCGGGGATGATGCAGGCCTGCTCGAAGGGGAGGGAGTCGGGGATCGGGACGACGGTCTCGGCGCGGGCGATCGCGAACTCGGCATAGCCCCCGTCATAGTCGACGCCTCGCGTGAGGACTCGGCCGTCGGGCGCGTGGTGCCCGGCCTGGAGCAGGACTCGAGTGCCGACTGCCGTGGTGGTGACATCGGGCCCGAGTGCGTCGACGACGCCGGCCACCTCGTGTCCGAGGGTGACGGAGGTCCCCACGAGGAACTGGGGCGTGATGGAGCCCTCGACGAGGTGGACATCCGAGAGGCAGACCCCGGCAGCCCGCACCGCGATCCGCACCTCGCCGGGGCCGGGCTCCGGGACCGGGATGTCCTCCACTGTCAGGGTGTGCGTGGTCAGATCCAGTCGGGCGGCCCTCATCGTGCGCATGTCTTCATCTCCAGAGTTGACTCATTTTTTGAGTCTAATGAGAAAAATGGCCCGTGCAAGCCAGCCGGTGTCAGCGGTGGGCGCCCAGCCGCGTCGTGGCCATGACGGCGAGGGCACGGGTGACGTGCCAACTCGGAGATGCTGACCCGCTCGCGTGGTGCGTGGGCGAGGCGCACGTCGCCCGGACCGAAGTGCAGGGCCGGGATGCCGCCCAGACCGGCATAGAGGCGCAGGTCCGAGCCGTAGGGGGCAGCGCCCAGGGCCGGCCGCGAGCCCCCGACCAGCTCGACGGCGGCGACCACCTCGCCGATAAGGGGATGGTCGGCCTCCAGCTGACCGGAGGCGAACTGCCCTCCCGGCCAGGAGATCTCGGGCGGGTTGTCGCGCAGCCAGTGGTCCGAGGCTGCGGTCTCGGTGACCGCCTCGGCGAGCTCGCGACGGGCATCTGCCGGGTCCTCGCCCAGTCGTACCCCCAGACGCCCCTCCGCGACAAGCAGGTCGGGGACCGAGCTGGCCCAGTCACCGGCCGTGATCCGTCCGACCGAGATGCCGTAGGGGAGGGGGTTGTCGCCGAAGAGGGGCTCGCGCCGGGAGTTGCGCCGCTGCTCGAGCCTGCGCAGCGCGGCATACACAGGCGCAAAGGCCTCATAGGCGGAGACGCCCTCGAGGCGGGTGCTGCCGTGTGCTGCCCTGCCGTGCACACGGATCTCGAAGGTCAGCGCGCCGGCGTTGGCGACGACCAGGCGCCCGCTCGTCGGCTCGGTGATGACCGCGACCTCGCCGCGGTGCCCACGCCGCAGTGTCGCGAACGCGCCCAGGCCACCGTCCTCCTCGCTCACCACCTGGTGGAGGGCAAAGGGTCGCTCGAGGGTCAGGCCCGAGCGCACCAGCGCCCGCGCGACCGCGATGTTGGCCGCCGTGCCGGCCTTCATGTCGCAGGCGCCTCGGCCGTGGAGGCTGTCGCCGACGATCTTGCCGCTGAAGGGATCCCCGGTCTCCCACTTGGCCAGGTCACCGACGGACACGACATCGGTGTGACCCTGGAGGACAAGTGCGGGCTCGCCGTCGCCGCCGGACGTGGCCACCACCCCGTATCCCTCGGCCCGCGGTGCCTCGAGGCCGGGGAACTCCGGGTCGGCGGTCAGGGAATCGAGGTCGAGCCGCCACGTGTCCACGTCGAGACCCAGCTCGGTCAGGGCCTCGGCGATGGAGTGCTGGAGCTCGGACTCGGCGTCGGTGCCCGTCACGCTCGGCGTGCGCACCATCTGCACGAGGTCGGCCACCATCTCCTCGACGTCGATCGCATCGAGCACGATCTGCTGCTCGGGTGTCAGCGCGGTCATGGGCGCACCCTAGTGAGCGGCGCCGCCGTTGTCTGCCGGGCGGCTCAGTCAGCTGGGTATGCCGTGAGCTCTGTCGCCTTGGCAGCCAGCCCGGGAAGACCAGCGTGCCCTCGTCAAACCGGCGTCTCTGCGGCCGCCTGATCGCCCGGGACTGCTGCACGGATAGGTGACATCTACGCTGTGGTGCCGAGGGATTGCCTGGTCCTGTCCGGGGTCCCTGCGTCTCCCGGTGTCTGCAGGTCTCGTCACACCGGCAAACCCAGCTCGAGTCTTGCTTTAGGAGGCTGGCAGCCCCTGTGCGAGAGTCCGCTGGCTCCGGGCGATCGCCTTCGCGGTGAGGGGGCCTTCCGCCTGGAGTTTGGGGTAGAGCTTCTTCGGCCACAGGGCTTGCACGTCGCGGGTGGTGAAGTCGCCGCCGAATAGCGGCCAGTCCGCTTCGACGAAGCACAGGACACCGTGGACAGGTATGTCGGGGTCGAGGATCCCGCGCACGACGTCGACCTGTTTGAAGACGCCGTCGACGAGCTTGGTGCAGTCGCGTGAGCCGACGAGAAGCCGCTCCACGCGAGGCCGGAAGAGCCCACCGTCGACCTTGAGGTGGGGGCGGCCGCGGTACTTCTTGGCGTCGATGACGTAGACGCCGGTCGGTGTCACGGCCAGGTGGTCGATATTCGCTTTGCTCCTGGGGAGGCGCCGGTCGTGCAGGAGGCGGATGGTGTCGCCGGCGACGCTGTTCAACCCGCCGCCCAGTTTCTCCTCGCCCAGGGCGCCGGTGTTCCATGCGGTGGTGGACTGAGGGTCCTCGGAGATCGCAAGAATGATGCCCCCGAGTTTGGGGTGCTTGGCCCGGATGCGTTCTTCACGCGCGGTCTTGCGCCGTTCAAACTCGCGACGCGCTGACGCGCCAGCTGTTCCGGGGTCGACCACCTCCGGGACTGCGAGGCCGGGCTCCTCCCCGGCTTCCGGCGCAGGGGGTGCGCTGACCTCGTGGCTGACGCACCGCACCGTCTTGGTCGCCCGGTCGTAGATCGCGTCCGCCTTCGCCGGCAGTTGCGACCCGCACACCCGGCACGTCCCGCCGTAGCGCAGGCGCATCCGCTTGTCACTCGTTCCCCCATCCACGCCGCCACCGTACGAGGCCGCGCGCCTTGGTGGAGGACATTGGGTCAACTCGGCGCACTGCTGCCTCGCGCCTCAGTGAATGAGATCGACCTGGAACGGACCGCACGTGCCATCGCGCGGCCACGGTGCCGCTGTCGCGATCGTCTGGGTGGCGGCCCTGGAACCCGCCGAGCAGGTGAGTCTCCTTGGACTCCTGCCGCTGGCTGTGTCAACCGCGTGTCCCGCCGGGGACGGCGGACCGGAGCCGGCCGGGTTTCGACAGCGCGGCGGCCTGCCGGAATCGGTACTTTCCGGCAGTTTGCCGAGAACTTGACGGACTTCTTCAGGGACGTGCCCTGACCTGAGCAAACGCAACGTCCCTAGCAACGTTCCTCCCCTGCTGGGTCTACGTCCCGGGACGAATCCGGGTACAACCGTTCGCAACCTTCCTGCCATGACCACACGGCGGAAGGACTTGGAGATGAGCGTCGCAACGCAACTGGGACTGGACGACCCCCATGTCGGCCTGCTCGCAGCAGCTCACAGCTCGTGGAGCGCCTGGGTTGCCGAGCATGAAGGGCTGGGGGTGGTCGCCGACCTGGCGGAGCTGCCAGCCTGGTTGACCTCGCACCCCGGTGAAAGAAACGCAGTCCTGAAGGTGATCGCCGGCCTGGCATCGCCGCAGGACGGCGACGACGTTGCAGCCGCCGCCGTGTTGGCGTGGCTGCTGGTCCCGGGAGCGAGTCTGGTCGCGGCGGGCAAGCTGACCGCTCGCGCCGCTGTCGACTAGGTATCTCCACCTATTACGGCACGTGCCCGGCGGGAGGATCCTGAACCTCATGCGAACCATCGGAGCCGTCCTCCTCCGAGCCGCCGTCATCGCCGTCGCCATGCCGCTCTGCGGATGGCTCTTCGCCATGGTCACCGGCGGCCCCGACGCCAACATCGGCGCCGGACTGTTCGCCTTCGCCGTCGGCGCCCTCATCGGGTTCCTGTGGGCGTTGCGGGACGGCAGCCGCATGGCCTTCGGCCCGGTCGCCGTGCGTTGGGTGCTCATCAGCGTGCTCGGTGCCCTCGGCTTCTGGGTCTTCGGTGCCGTGCGGGAGCCCGAGGCGGCGCTCTCCGACCTGACCATGGTCGCGCCGACGATCGCGAGCTTCGTCCTCGTGCCGGCCATCGCGGGCGTCGCTCTCGGCGCCACCATGCGCCCGCGCGACGCCCGAGCCTGAGGTACTGCGTCCGTTCGAGCCGATCCGTCGCTCACAACCAGCAGCTAGTCCTACCGGATGAGCCATGCCAAAACCCGCCAATGTCCGCGGCGGTCCCGGGTTCCGCAGCGTAGCGGCCGGCGTGCGGCCTAACTGTACGACCCCAACAAGCTCTACCTCCCCGCCAGCAGGCTCAGAGCCCCCACGCCACTCAGGGAGAGAAGATGCACCTTTCGCCAGCGGCTCGTGGTCATTTCGTGGTCATCCGGACCTTCTGCAGCGTCGATCACATGCGCATTGCGTTCCCGCAGACGCGAGAGGGGCACCGAGTTCCGTGGCCGGGGGCCGAGCGGCTTCTCGCTCGAAGAAGAGGCCGACGACGCCGGTGACGAGGAACCAGGCGTCGACGTTGCGGACTCGAGGGGCCCGTGTGGAGGCTGTCGGTGACTCATGGGTTGAGGTGGGCGCGGATGATCCGTGCGGCGTGAGCTCGGTCGGTTGCGGCGAGTTTGAGCAGGATCGTGCTGACGTAGTTGGCGACGGTTTTGGTCGATAGGCCGAGCCGTGCGGAGATCGCGGGGTTGGCCAGGCCTCGTGCGAGCAGGTCGGCGACGACGAGCTCCCGGGCGGTGAGCCCGCCCGGCAACGCTGCCTGCTCGCTGGCTGAGCGCGCGAACGAGGGTCGCTCGACGCCGCTACCGATCCACAACGCACCGGCACTGGCGGCCTCCACAGCGGCGATGAGGTGCTCGGGCTCGGCGTGCTTGCCGAGGTAGCCGGCTGCCCCGGCGTGCAGGGCCCGGGCGACTGAGGCCTCATCCGAGAACAGGGTCACGACGAGGACCGCGACGTCCGGGTGCTCGGCCGTGATCCTGGCTGTGGCCTCGAAGCCGTCCCCGTCGGGCATCGACAGGTCCATGAGCACGACCTGCGGCCTGACCTGCGCGACGACCTCGAGGGCTTCCAGGCCACCTCGGGCCTGCCCGACCACCTCGTGGCCCGACGCCGTCAGCAGTGTCACGAGCCCACGCCGGAAGACGGGGTGGTCATCGACGACGACCACGGTGGTCATGACACTGCCAGGGGGAGGTCGACGAGGAGGTGGCACCCGCTGGCGGCCCGGTCGTAGCGGGCGGTGCCGCCGACCTCGTCGGTGCGCTCGGTGATCGACAGCATCCCGATGCCGGCGCGCACATTGGAGGGCAGCCCCGGGCCGGCGTCGCTTACCGTCAGTTTCAGGTACCCGTCGTGCAGGCGCAGCCGGATGAGCACCGGCGCGGCCCCGTGCTTGCGGGCGTTGGTGACAGCCTCTTGGATGATGCGTAGCGCCGCGAGGTCGACCGAGGCCGGCAGGTCGAGGTCGTCGGGCGCGTCGATGCGCACATCGGGGCCACCGACCCGGTCCTGCACGGCCGCGACAAGCCCATGGTCGTCGAGCACCGGCGGCCGTAGGCCGTAGGCCAGCTCGCGGGACTGCTCGACCGCCATCCGCAGCTCACGGTGCAACTGTCGGGCCTCGGGATCGCCGGTGCGGGTGGCCAGGGCGGCGGCACTCAAGGCGATGCCGGACAGCGTCGGGCCGAGGTCGTCGTGCAGCTCGCGGCGGATCCGGCGCCGTTCCTCCTCTCGCGCGGCGACCGTGCGGGCGCGGGACTCGCGCAGCGCCACAACCGTGCGCGCCGCGTCGAGCGCGGGGGCGGCCTGAGCGAGCATCCCGTCGATGACTCGCCGGTCGCGGCGCGTCAGGGTGCTCTCGCCTCGCCGCGGCGGCAGCTCGAGAACGGCCAGCACCTCACCGCGGTAGTCGACAGGGAAGCGCTCCGACTCTGATGCGATGGACGCGGCCGGTCCCAGCCCGACCGGCTCGAACCACGAACCGCTGATGCGCCCGCGGTCCAGGAAGAGCGCGCCGGTGAACGCGTGCAGGACCGTGCTCGGCGTGTCGTGCTGGCCGGTGGGGGTGTTGAGCGCGGACAACATCCGCGTGACGGCGCGGTCGGGGTCCGGACGCCCCCGGTAGAGGAGCCAGTCGCCGACGTGGAGCATGCCGAGGGCGACCGGCGCTGCGACGACGGCGACGATGACGAGACGCACCGATGCCGGCGCCGGGAGGGCGAGCATGACGGCGGTCAAGGCAGCGATGGTCCCGAGCCAGACCACTGTGGCCCGCAGGAACTCGTCGACGTCGAGCGCTCGCGGGGCGAGCACTCCCACGGCGACCGCGACGAGCAGGGGAAGCACGGCCAGCTGGGCAGCGACGACCGAGCCGGTCGATCCCTCCCCGATGGACCCGTACGCGGCCTGGGTGGCCGCGAACGACGCCATCGTCAGCAGGGTGCCGAGGATGACCCAGCGCACCGCTGCCCGCTCCACGGTGGAGGACCGTCGCCGGTAGCGATAGACCTGGGCCAGCAGCAGCACCAGCTGGCCGTTGACCACCAGCGCCCACCACGGGCTCTCGCTCCACGCTCCCGCCGTGACCAGGTCACCGACAACCGCGACGGCGAGGGCGCCCACCGGCGGCCACAGCCACCGCGGGGTCATCACGCCATCCGGATAGACCCCGGCAAGGAGCGGGAAGGCCGCGAACCACAAGGCGGCGGCACCCGGTAGGACGATCGCGGCGTACAGCAGCAGGCAGGCGAACACGACCAGCCAGCGGGGACCGCGCGGCATCCGCCGCAGCGACCCGAGCAGAAGCACGGCCAGGACGAGCACGACCGCGATGACCGCGATCTCGCCCGTCCTGACCAACGCGTCGTGGGTCATGGGTCGATGATGACATCGGCGGGCGCGATCACCGCCGCTTCCGCGACCTCACGAGCAGCGCGATGCCCAGGATCAGCGATCCGAGGACGGCGACGACCAGCGGCCACGGGGCCGCAAAGGGCACCGCTGCCTGGTACAGCGGGATGGCGGCGAACACGCCGAACACCACG
>Ga0116151_10005806_pt1 | contig 10561 bp, 9 predicted proteins | sample AD_UKC117_MetaG_FD_89893 | JGI IMG/M metagenome (GOLD analysis project Ga0116151, IMG submission 89893) | Active sludge microbial communities of municipal wastewater-treating anaerobic digesters from Hong Kong - AD_UKC117_MetaG | ecosystem: Engineered > Bioreactor > Anaerobic > Digestate... | reverse complement strand
GCCCCACATACCACCAAGAATAAAACCGAACAGGGTGATTATAATCCGCGTGCTGCCGGCACCGGCCCATGACAACGCACCTGATGCGCAACAGCCGCCAAGCTGCATTCCTATTCCAAAAAGAAAACTTCCGAAAATGGACGCCATGCCGATGGGGGACACAAAACCCGTTACGGGTGAGCCGAATAATGACCCGCTGGCAAGAACCGGATAAAAAATAGCCGATGCAAGTGCCAGGATCAGCATTTGTGCTCTTAGGCCACGTCCATCGCGCTGGTTAATCCATGCCGACCAGCCGCCGGTAAAACCGAACTGACCATAAACCAGCGTTAATCCGATCATAATCCCAACCAATGAAAGCAGAGCATTGGTCAGCCCTGCCGTCTGGTAAATCATGAAAACAAGGATGAGTGCTGCCAGTGCTGATAGCGCCTGCCCGCGGCCAAAATTTTGTAATTTTTGCGACTTAACGATAGCTTTTTCATTCATTGACTAACTAACCCTGTTTATATTTGCCTGTTCATTGCCAACAGGTCATCGTCGAAAAATTAAAGTGAATTATAGCATAAAAATATTAAATGCACGCATCAATCCGGACATGTAATATCTGTTTTTATTGGGTTTACGGCGATAAAATTAGGAAAAAAGACGGGAAACCCAATAAAAGTCCAAAATTGCCGTAAATTAATGCATTTTTATTGTCTGGCTTTATATCTATACTTGAATGGTATCAGGATTTCCCTATACTGCGCCGCGAATGCAGAATCGTCTGTGGCAAAGAATTTCGATAAGGAAAAATACGATGTCTATCAATAAAGTTGTGCTTGCCTATTCGGGTGGATTGGATACCTCCATTATTTTAAAATGGCTCCAGGATGTATACCAGTGCGAAGTGGTGACTTTTACCGCTGATCTTGGTCAGGGTGAAGAACTGGAACCGGCCCGCAAAAAAGCGGAAATGTTCGGGATTAAGGAAATTTTTATTGAAGATCTGCGTGAAGAATTCGTCCGCGATTATGTTTTTCCAATGTTCCGTGCCAATGCGCTTTATGAAGGAACTTATCTATTAGGCACCTCAATTGCCCGCCCGCTTATTGCCAAACGTCAGATTGAAATTGCGGCACAGGTTGGCGCGGAAGCGGTATGTCACGGTGCGACCGGTAAAGGAAATGACCAGATCAGATTTGAGCTGGGCTATTATGCATTAAATCCGCATATTAAAGTCATCGCCCCTTGGCGCGAATGGGATCTTAACAGCCGTGAAAAGCTGATTGATTATGCTGAAAAGAATCAGATTCCAATTTCCAAGGATAAACGCGGTGAGGCACCATTTTCCATTGATGCCAATCTTCTTCACACATCTTCTGAAGGAAAGCTTCTGGAAGATCCGTGGGTTGAAGCGCCTGAATATGTTTATAACCGGATCAATTCGCCGGAAAGTGCCCCGGACGAGCCGACATATATTGAGATCGAATTTGAAAAGGGCGATGCGGTGGCGATTGACGGCGTGCGCATGTCCCCGGCCACTATTCTGACCAAACTAAATGAGCTTGGTAAAATTAACGGTATCGGTCGTCTTGATCTGCTGGAAAACCGCTATATCGGAATGAAGTCGCGCGGGATCTACGAAACACCGGGGGGAACAATCCTGTCCGTTGCGCATCGCGGTATGGAAAGCATTACCATTGACCGTGGGGCCATGCATTTAAAAGATGAAATTATGCCGAAATATGCCGAAGCCATTTATAACGGTTTCTGGTTCTCACCGGAACGTGAAATGATGCAGGCACTTATTGATAAATCGCAGGAAGATGTTTACGGCACAGTGCGCCTTAAACTTTATAAGGGCAGTGCGACACTGGTCGGCCGTAAGTCACCAAGGTCCCTTTATTCCATGGAACATGTCACCTTTGAGGAAGACGAGGTTTATGACCAACGCGATGCCGAAGGCTTTATCAAGCTCAATGCGCTGCGTCTTCGTCTTCGCAACTTGCGCGGATAATTAAAATTCCGGATCTATGGGGGCAGGCTCATATGTCCCCATAAGCATTGACCATGTTACATTAAGCGCCCGCCCGTTTGGACGGATGTAGCTGATATAATCCACATGATTTTCCGGTTTGTCCGGATGGACCCTGATGCCCCAGAGCGGCTGAATTTTATGCGGTTCCGCACTATAGCGAAGATCGGCAATTGTCCCGTCATATTTAAAGAGGTAACTTTCCGCAAAATAATCAAAACGGCGGATATCTTTTCGGCCCACACTATCGGGCCCCAGTTCAGGATAAATGCTTTCCGGGTCAATCATTGGGACGGACGTCCCCTCAATCACTGTTGGTGGTGAAAAGGGCTGGGCGATCACTGCATTGACATAATAATTGCCGCCGGACTGATAGATGGTTCGCCAGACAATCAGATTGCCAAGGGTCGGGTTTAACTTTATGCGGTTGATATTATGGCCGCGCGCTGCGGCGATTTGTTCCACTTTTTTGGTGACACGGTAATTTTGCATAAACCCAAGCGCCAGATAGCCGATGAAGCAGGCCATACCGACCTGGGCCAGTGTTCTTGAATATCTTCTATAGCTTAATACCACAAAAATCGTGATGATTATGGTGGGAAGCGGGTCAATGACGGCGACCGTATCCCATGCCACCCGTTCATTGGACAGTGGCCAGAAAAGCCGTGTTCCATAACTGGTGCAGGCATCAAGTGTTGCATGTGTTGCGTAGCCCAGTGTTGAAAAAAGCGCCAGCGATTTAAAATCGCATTCTTTTGTTTTGAGAAGTTTCGAAAAAACCAGCCACATGGCCATCGCCACCAACAGGCCACCAAAAGGTATAAACCAGATTGAGTGGGTAAAGTGACGGTGAAATTCAATGGCGAGGAGCGGGTCAGTAGATGATCTGATAAAAATGTCAAGATCCGCTGCCATGCCGCCAAGTGCCCCGGCGAGACAGGCCACACGTATTTTCTTTCTTCTTGCAAAGCTTTGCGAGAATGCGGCCCCAAGGACACCTTGCGTGAATGGATCCATCAATATACCCTAATTTATTACTTTTGTTATTTATAACAGCAAATAACGATGAGCCAAAATTTTTAGTTATTATATTACGTTTAAAGGTGATTTTTAGAAATGAATTTGATACTGTCCGCGCCATGAGCACTGATTGGAGACATATCTGGCAAACCATCCGCGACTGGGATGCGGAAGGGAGAAAAATGGTTCTGGCCACCGTGGTAAAAACATGGGGGTCATCGCCGCGTCCTGTGGGTAGTCATCTTATCATTGATGCCGACGGTCATATGGAAGGATCGGTTTCCGGCGGATGCGTGGACGGGGTTGTGGTGACGACGGCCCACGACTGTCTTAAAAGCGGCAAAGGCGAGCTTCTGAAATTTGAGGTCGCCACCGACCAAGCCTGGGAAGTGGGCCTAAGTTGTGGTGGGGAAGTTCATATTCTTGTTGAACCAATAACAGGTATTAAGGAAAAGGCGGCTACCCTTCTTGACGGGGACCCGAACATCACCCGCGAGCTTAAAAGCGATACGGAAATTGCCCCGGGCAAATATTTTATCCATGAATATAAGCCGGCCTTAAAGATGATTGTGGTGGGGGCCGTTCATATTTCACAAGGTCTCGTCAGCATGGCAAAAACCCTTGGTATTGATGTGACCCTGATTGATCCGCGCACCGCCTACGCCTCAGATGAGCGGTTCCCGGGCACAACGTTCCTAACTGATTGGCCGGATGAGGCCATCGAAAAAATTGGTATTAATTCTAGCACAGCGATCGTCACATTAAGCCATGATCCGAAAATTGATGATCCGGCACTGGAATTGGCCATGCGCTCGGACGCTTTTTATATTGCCGCGCTAGGAAGCCGCAAAACCCAACAGCAAAGAAGAATAAGACTGAGGGACAAAGGGTTCAGCAAAGCGGAAATTGGCCGCATTCATGGCCCGGCAGGGCTGGATATTGGTAGTCTTGAACCGGCGGAAATCGCCCTTTCCATCCTCGCTGAACTGGTATCCGTGCGCCGCGCCGAAAATATTAAGGGCATCGCGTGAGCGCCCGTATCACAGCCATTGTCCTTGCCGCGGGGAAATCAACCCGCATGGGTGAAGACAATAAACTGCTACTGACATTCAATGATAAAACCATGGTCAGTCATGTGATTGACCAGCTTATGGCGAGCAATCTTGATGATATTATTGTGGTCACCGGTCATGAACATGAAAAAGTAAAGGCGGGCATTGGTCAGCCTGTAAAATTCACCCATAATCCTGATTATGACATTGGCTTAAGCGCGTCTTTAAAAGCGGGTATGGCGGCACTTCATAAAGACTGTGATGGGGTGATGATCTGTCTTGGCGATATGCCCTATATATCTTCCGCGCATTATAAGCGGCTGATTAGTGAATTTCAGGCGGATAAGATTGTTGCCCCGACCCGTCACGGTAAAATCGGCAACCCGATTATATTTTCCAGTAAATTTTTCCCTGATTTTGACACCCTGCAAGGCGATAAGGGTGCCAGAAAACTGCTTCAGAACTATCAGGATGACGTGATATCCGTTGATCTGGAAACAGATGCCATCCTTAATGATATCGATACGCCGGATTCCTATAACCAGATCATGGAACAATTTTAGCCCCCTTGTTTTTCTTTGATTTCACGATATAGTATTTATCGGAAGGGGAGAGAAACATGACACATTCAAAGACGAAAACACTGGTCGTTGATGCGACCGATCAGGCTGCCGGGAACGGCCTGATGAGCCGCCGTTTTTTTATTAATTCGGCACTTGCAACCGGGGCAACGCTGGCCAGCGGCGCCCCCGCCATTGCGCAGGACGCCATCGTTGGGGAGGGGCAGGAAGACTGGACCCTTTATCCCGGTGATGATCTGCCGCTTTATGGCGATGTCAGCCAGTTTGAAAAGGGACGGGTACAGCGCTTTGTCGCGCCACCAACGGGCGGGCGGACCGCGTCCTCATCCGGGCGCACGCCGCACCATTTGCTGCAGGGGACGATTACGCCAAGCGGCCTTCATTTTGAAGTGACCCACCACGGCATTCCGGATATTGACCCGGCAAAACATAAAGTCGTCATTCACGGCATGGTCAAACAGCCATTAAAGTGGGATATTGAGGCACTTGAAAATTACCCGACGGTTACAAGAAAATATTTCATGGAATGCTCGGGCAACAGCCGGGTTTGCTGGGCAGAAAAACCGGACCAGAATTTTATGTATATGACCCACGGGCTTGTCTCGGGCAGCGAATGGACCGGCATACCGCTTTCAACCCTGCTTGATGAAGTCGGTGTCTCACCAGACGCCAAATGGATTATCGCCGAAGGTGGCGACAGCGGATCACTCAGTCGCAGTATACCGATTGATAAGGCGCTGGACGATACCATAATCGCCATTTACCAGAACGGGGAACGCATCCGCCCAAGTCAGGGATACCCGATGCGGCTTTTAAACCCGGGCTTTGAAGGAAACACAAGCGTGAAATGGCTGCGGTCGCTCTATGTGACCGATAAACCGGTGATGTCGCGCTTTGAAACATCAAAATATACCGACAAGCTTTATGACGGGAAAGCGCTGCAATTCTCGCTTGAAATGGACGTGAAATCAATGATCACCCGACCCTCAAGCGCCATCAGCCTCAAGAAAAAAGGGCTTTATGAAATAACGGGGCTTGCCTGGTCGGGGCGCGGTAAAATCGCCAAGGTTGAGGTTTCCGCCGATGGCGGCAAAACATGGGCCGAAGCGGCAATTGAAGGGCCGGTTTATGATAAAATGCTGACACGGTTCAGAATCCCCTGGATGTGGGACGGTAGCCCGGCGATCCTGCAAAGCCGCGCAACCGATGAAGCCGGCCGCCTGCAGCCAACCCGTGAAGAGCTTCTTGCCGCCCGCGGCAAGGATGCCTTTTACCATTATCACGCCATCCACAGCTGGAGCGTCAATGCAAAGGGGGCGATCAGACATGTCTATGCATAAAATTCTTATTGCCGCCCTTATGATAAGCGGCGCCCAGACTGTTGTGGCACAGCAAAGCCGCTTTGGCGAACCAGCGACACAGGCCGATATTGATAAACGGTTCTGGTCCGTCTTCCCAGACGGGGAAAATCTGCCCGACGGGCAGGGCACCGCCGTGGAAGGCGCGGAACTATTCGAAAATAACTGTCATATATGCCATATGAACCCGCCCGATAAGCTGACCGATTATGAACCGGAGGACCCGGCAGATACGCTGTTCGGCGGGCAGGGCACAATCGGCACCGATCATATGGTGGCAACCATCGGCAGCTATTGGCCATATCCGACAACGGTGTTTAATTATATCCGCAAGGCCATGCCCTATACATCGCCGATGTCGCTGACCAACAGTGAATATTATGCGCTGACAGCCTTTCTCTTGAGCGAGAATGGCATCATCGGTGAAAATGATGTGATTAATAAGGATACATTACCGAAAGTGGTGATGCCCAATCATGATAATTTCATCAATGCCTATCCGGAAGTGCCGAAAAAATACCGCACGAAAAATGAATAGATAGAGACGGGATAGAAAAATTCAATTCAATGGGGTCGGGGTGATTGCTTCGGCCTCTTTGATATAACTATTATAGTGTTTATTTAATTTCTTAACCCATTTCAGAAGAATTTGTCGTATTCCCGTGTTGTCTTTTTCATAAATCAAATTAATAATTTTATTCAGAGCTTGAATTTCAGCAGTAATATCTTTTCCTATAGATTTTTTGACTATACTCACTTTATATAAGCTTTCAGAAGCCTCAAATGATTGAATAATTAAATCTCCATAACTAGATTTAATTTCATGGCATAAATTTTTTCTTTGTTCTAAGTTAAAATTCACTTTAGAAACCATATCCATTACTTGTAAGAGATCTTTTTGAAAACTGCTTTTACTTTCATCTATATTGGAAAAGTATTGGTTAATATCTTTCGGATAACTCGACAAAAACTTTGTTGCTAAATTTTTTCTGAAACTTTTATTTTTTTCAGAAATAATATCAGCATAAATTATCTGAAATTTTATAAATGGATTTAATTCTGGAAACTCTAGAGCAGCTAATTGAAGATCTTCAATTTCTTCAAATTTCGTAATATCAATAGGAAATGATTCAGGATAATGTGACAACACTTCTTTAAATAGCTTCTCAAAATCATGAATCTTTGTCACATACTTTGTTGATTGTTCTTTTTCCCAAAACCAATAATTTATTATTGACAAAATTCTATAACGATTAAACCAGAAAATATTTCTTTTATAATATTCGTAGTTATGTTCTTCATTTAATGAATCAACCTTGTAAAGATCTTTATGATTCATAATAAAATTATCAAGTATCACGTAATATTCATTCATTGCTTGATAATTTTGACTGTAAAGAGCATTAAAAATCTGTGCGAAATACACCTTTATAAATTCGTTTCTATTAGCAAAATCATCATAATCAAGGTTGCCTAATTCTATTTCTTTAGTTTCTTCTAATGACTTTAATGGAAAATTATACTCTTCTAACTCATATTTGTAGCTATCTTCCTCCATAATAAAGTCAATGGCAGAATATTTTACCCCACAATATTTTTGAGCAACTGTAATATCAACATTAAATTCTTGATTAAAGGCTTCATAGCTCTTATTTCCTTCTTCAGAGGCTAGATTCTGACCTGTTTTGTTCGTTTGCTCTGCATGAAGTTGGGTGCATCCTGAAATGCTAACCAATACCAATACTTTTATTAAGGCTAAAAAGAACATAACATAGAAACTGTTGGAATTCATATTTTTGCTTCGATGGTTATCCAATTTACTGATGCCCCCAATCTATATACTACAAACCTACACTATAAATCCACTAAACCAAAATCCCTTACCCGTCAAAATTATCAATCGTGATTTCCGGCAGGTCGCCGGCCGGCGTAAAGCCGAGGATTTTACCGTAAAAGACCAGCTCTGCCTGTAAACTATGAATGATATTTTCCTTTTTGACGAAACCGTGATATTCGCCCGGGTAAGGGTAATAGGCCACGGGCACGCCTTTATCGCGTAAGGCACTGACAATCAATTCCGACTGGTTCGGCGGCACAACCGGGTCGGCAAGCCCCTGAAACACAATCAGCGGTTTGGTAAAACCGTCGAGATGATTGATCGGCGACCGTTCCTTATAAATATCAATATCTTCCGGATATTTGCCGATCAGGCTATCGAGGAAGCGGCTTTCATATTTATGTGTATCACGGGCCAAGATTTCCAGATCGCTGATGCCGTAATAATTGGCGCCGGCGGCAAAAATATCCGTGGTGCTTAAGGCAACGAGAACGCTGTAGCCCCCGGCGCTACCGCCACGGATCAGCAGTTTTTTGCGGTCGGCCAGTCCCTCGTCCACCAGATAATCAAGCGCGGCAATGGTATCATTGATATCGACCACGCCCCACTGCCCACGAAGCCGTTCGCGGTAGGCGCGGCCATAGCCGGTGCTGCCACCATAATTAATATCAATGATGGCAAAACCACGCGATGTCCAGAACTGGTTACTGGCGTTGAAGGCCGAACTGGTCGCACCGACCGGACCACCATGAAGGCGGACGATGGTTGGCGGCAGTTCGTCTTTGGGAGCGACAAAGTCCTTATTTTTCGGCGCGTAGTAAAAAGCATGGGTTGGCTCCTCCAATAAATTGGTAAAGGTAATCGCCTCCGGCTCGGAGATATAATCTTCATCAACAATCGGTTCCTGGCTTTTTTTGATGGTGATAAAATCGCCATTATCATATTCGGCAATTTCGGCAGCTGTCGTGGTGGTCGCGCCGATCAGGTATATTTTGCCCTTATTTGCATAAACCCTCGAAATGCTGACGTAAGGGGTTTTAATTTCATCAACATCACCGTCTGTCAGGTCAATGGTCGCCAGATGCGATATGCCGTCCTGATCATAGGCGGCGACGGCGGTTTCATTGTCAAGATAGGCATATGAATGGGCGCCAAGCGAACTGAAGCTGCCGAATTCCGCTTCCTCTTCGGTAACGGGTTCGCTTTCACCGTCATTATAGCTTTGCAGGTTTTCCCAGCCGTCAGGGTCGGAAATATAATAAAGCCTGCCGTCATCGGTCCAGCGCGGTTCCTGCACCGACAGGCTGGCTCGGCTGACCACGGTTTTGGTGCCCGACAGACTGCCCTGCGGGGTGAGGGATGCCATCCACATTTTTGTATCATCCCAGTTCATGTTGGGATGGTCCCATGTGATCCAGGCGACGGTTTTGCCATCCGGGCTCATGGCTGGGCTTGAGACAAAATCAGTGCCGCTGAATAATGTTCTTACCTTTGCGCCGCCCTCAAGACTGACGGAAACAAGGGTGTTGACCGGTTCGCCTTCGTGGCTGTGGTCTTCCTGCACGCAGATCAGCTGATTATGACCACCATCCATAATACAGTCGGCATAGCGGTAACCGTCGGCGGTCAGTGCTTCCGGCGCGCCGCTGCCGTTATAACGGTAAAGTTTCTGGTCGCTATGGTTTGAAAAATAAATAGTGCCGTCCCAGACATTATAGGACCCGCCGCCATATTCATGAACGCGGGTACGACTGCTGAAGCCTTCCGGTATAGCATCGCTGACATTTCCGTCCTTATCGCGCTTTACAATAACCCGGCGGCCGCCTTCGTCGGGGCGGCCCTCGATCCAGTAAATATCATCGCCGTCAAATCGAACGCTCCTTAAACTGACCGCATTGCGGGTGGTCAGTTCCGCCGTGATCGGGGATGCCCACGACCCATAAGACGCTTCGGTGACATCATCACCACAACCGGCCAGAAGGGTAAGCGAACCAAGGACAACAGATATTTTTTTGATCATTTTTCCACCATTATTTTGTTTGGCTTCAAGGATAGTGTGTGCGCAGCAAAAATAAAAGTGAAATTGCTGTCATTTATTTTGCCGCTTAATCTGATAGCTCGAGCGGGACAGCGGTGGTGTATTTGACCTGGGTTACGGCGAAATGGGTATTGACCTCGCTAACCATGGGCAGGCGCAGCAGTTTCTGGCGCAGGAATTTTTCATATGACTGCATATTTTCCGTGACGATACGCAACAGGAAATCCATGGACCCGCTGATGGTATAGCATTCGGTGACTTCGTCGAATTTGATCACTTCCTTTTCAAATTTTTCAAGCGCGTCTTCCTGAATATGGGAAAGTTTGACATTGGCGAAAGCGATAATGTTTAGGCCGAGCGCCTTGGGGTCAAGCAGTCCGACCCTTTTTGAAATGATGCCCATATCTTCGAGCTTTTTTATGCGTCGCCAGCACGGCGCGGCAGAGAGCCCGACCAGATCCGCCAGCTCATTATTGGTGATGCTGCTGTCCCGCTGAATAGCCTTTAAAATCTTCTTGTCAATATCACTTAATTTAATCAGCATTATTTTACCCTAAAAATTCACAAATATGATATAATCTTTCGCAATATAGGGAAAATTGCCAAAAATAGAAAGGTAATTTCCCGAAAAATGTGCAATTATTATCCTTTATCT
>Ga0116151_10005786_pt1 | contig 10583 bp, 14 predicted proteins | sample AD_UKC117_MetaG_FD_89893 | JGI IMG/M metagenome (GOLD analysis project Ga0116151, IMG submission 89893) | Active sludge microbial communities of municipal wastewater-treating anaerobic digesters from Hong Kong - AD_UKC117_MetaG | ecosystem: Engineered > Bioreactor > Anaerobic > Digestate... | reverse complement strand
GGGGGAGCGTTTCGACGTGGCTGTAGGCCTGCTCTACAAAAGCATAGAGATCGGCGAGGAGAACCTGGCGCTTGGCAGGGAGAACGTGGCCATAGGAGAGAAGATGCTGGAAAGGCAGGACACTACAATATCTATCCTTAAAAATATCAAAGAGGACACCTCCGAGATAGGAGCCATAAAAGATGAGGTCTCCACGGCTCGATATGAGGCACGCCGCGAGAGGGAGGAGATCATATCCGCCCTCAAGAGCGGCAGCCTGGAGGAGAAGTACGAGCAGCTCAGCCGGGAGATCGCCGAGATCAAAGTGGCCATCGCAGAGATAAGGGCGAAAGTGAGCTGAACTCGGCGCGCCCCAGAGCAAGCAGCGGGGCATTTTTGCGCCGCCGCCAGGGAATTTTTTTTTATTTAAACGTATCCATATTTTGAGATACCTTCAATCTCATGCAGAAAGAAGCTGCATACCCAAAAAAATGCCCTCCTAATTTTGCCAATCTGAAGATTTCGCCCTCCCTTGCCACCCGGCGAAGAGCCCATCGCACGATATCGATCTCGCGGGGATATTCGCGACCCTCGCGCCGCCGGGGCCGCCCTTTGGAGCGACAGTCCGCCCCGCGCCGCGGCCGGTGGCGGGCGGGGGTCCCCCGGCGACTTCCTCCGGTCGTCGGGGTGTCCCGGCGGGCGATGGTTTTATTAATACAAAATCGAGGATACAAAACCGATTCCGGAAAGTTGTTACTAATTAATCATGATAATTGACTGGGCGTTGCGCGACATCTCCGACTCCCGGCGGGAGATGTGACGGGCCGACGGTGTGGGGGGCGGGGTGGCGGCGTGGTGGTGGTGGTGGTGGGAGAGGGCGGAGAGCGGCCGGATCGACGGAGCACGCCGCCGGTGGGCGCCGTCCGGTGCGCTGGCGGCCCCGGTCCCTTAGATGATCCCCTTCTCCTTCAGGGCCGCCTCGATCCGCTCAAGGCGCATATCGATGTTCCCCTTCATGTCCGACCGCAGCCCCCGGACCTCCCCGGTCGTCTCGTCCTGCTTGTCGAGCATCTGGTCTTGCATCTGGTTCTTTTTGTCCATCATTGGTGAACGCTCCCCTCCCTAAAGGGAGGGGCTTCTATCGATACCTCTTCCTACCCGCTCAAACCCCTCTTTGGCGACGTCCAGCAGCTCTTTGAGATATTTGAGCCGTTCATCCAGCCAAAATTCGTCATCCCTTTCAGTTAAGGCCAGATAGAAGTCATCGAAATCTCCATGGGGATCGAAGCGCTTTATCTCAACGCACGTTACCCCAAAGAAGCTGTTTTTCATCTTCAGTGCTTCGGCGAACCTTTCGAGGTCGGCCTCTTCGCCCTCGGCCATGACCTTCACCCTGCCGTCGGGAAGGGTCTGGACCATCCCTTTGATCCCCAGGGCCCTGGCCATCGTGACAACCCGGATTCTGTATCCATATTTTTGGACATCTCCGGAAACCCAGATCAAATAACTTTCCATCAGCTGAGCATAGTAGCGTATTTTGATATGAGTCTTCTCGTCCCCGGCGGGAGAAGGGGGAGGAGGGATCTTCTAGCGTCAGGTGACGCGCCGGGGAAGGTGGCGGCGGGAGACGAGTTGGGAGACGAGTTGGGAGACGAGTTGGGAGTGAGAGAATTCGGGAGAAGGGAGAAGAAGAGAGGGCCATGGAGCGGCCGCTCAGGCTCCTATTTCAGGAGGTTGCGGCGGCGGAGAAGACGCCCGATCGGGGGGGCCCAGCGGTCGGAGTCGGCGCTATCTTGGCGCAGCGACTCGTCAAGGGGTGATAGCGGGGATCATCTTGATTTGTTGCATCGTATGTGTTTAGCTCATCTCAATCAGTATCATCAAAGCCATTTCTTCAGATCTCACGTAGGCAGCTCCAGTGAGCTAAATTAGAGTAACTGCGGCTATAGCTGTTGTTTTTCTACTTGCCGCAAGTTGTCCGTCGTCGTGCATTAGTCGACCAAAACAGACATCATGCAGTCGATTCAAGGGGAGCTAAACACGTACGTTGCATCAATCAGAGATCCTCCGCTCGACGGGATCGGGCGCAAATATCCTTGGACGAACAAACGCCTTCAAGCCTCCGCCTCTTCCTCTATTTTTATAACGATCTCTTGAAGAGGCTTCGATCTTATCAGCTTTGAGGCGTTGATTATCTCGATTCCTACCATCTCGCCCTTCTCACCATGATCGATCAAGACGCCACGATCCACCTCGATGGTATCAACTATCTTGTTCTCCGAGAAGTTGAGATATAGAACATCATATTTGGGATCATACGAAATCTTCATCAAGATCATCTCAAATATTTCTGAATTTTTGAGGTGCTATATGCGCTTATTACAACAATAGCATCTTTCTCATCTTCATATATAACCCTTAACAACTTTCCCTCGATCAGCTTCTGTGCGACTCTCCGCTTTTCGTCCCCAAAATCGAGATGGTCCGGATTTCCGATCGTCTCTTCGACTGCCTCTGACGATATTCCCCTCTCTTTCAGACGATCCGACGCATGTTGGATGAAGATAATAGTTTTCATAGGAACCATCGCGTTCGCAATGCTGCCGAGCCCGTTGGATCACCTGAGAGCGGCGGTCAAAACTGGAAGCTTGGTCATACCGACACGGTTACAGGTATCTCCAGGTTCTTGACGGGCTTTGTCGCTGGAGCTATCCCATCAGGCAAAGGATCTCCGTGCGCAAAGAGCGATTCGATGAGATTTTTGGCAACATCCTGAGCTATCTCAACAGTATCGGATATCGTTCGTCCCTGTGCCACCAGCCCCTGCAGATCGTCGCTGGTCGCAAGATACACACCTTCTTCCAACTTTTCAATCTTCAGAGAGACCAGGTATTCAACCAACCCGCATCACCTCAAAAGAGAAATGGAGCTATTACATGATAAAACTGATTATCCCTTCCCGCCGTTACGACGATCGAACTCTAGCAAATTCATTTGCACATATACCCCCGGCGACTTCCCCCGATCCTCGTGTGGGCCTGGAGAATACAAAATCGGCCAAATGACAATTAACGGGCGTTGCCATACATCTCCGACTCCCGGCCGGAGATGCGATGGGCCGACGGGCTGGCGGCGTGGTGGTCGTAGTTGCGTAGTGGCGGGGGGAGAGGCGGCCGGACCGCCGGTGGGCGCCGCCCGGTGGGCGGGCCTCAGGGCACGCGCCCCCCATCACTATCTCCGCAAAAATCCGAAGCACCCGGGTCTCCATCCCACGACATCCCCGCCCCGTCCGGCGGCGCCGAGGGCGGGGCAGCCGGTCGGCCGGTGGCGGACTCCCAAGGCGCCGACGATGGGCGCCGACCGCGCCCTGCGACGGTCCCACTCCTGGACACGCCCCCGATGGGCCGGATGATACCAGAATCACGAGGCTCAATACCTCCGATGATCTGACCCCTCCGCTCCAGAACTCTTATATCAATTCGAGACCAAAGACCCATTCCGATGAGCATCATCGCATCTGAAGAGGCAGATCCCATCATCCGCAGGTCCCTGGCGAGGGAGATTGGACTGCTGGAGATGAAGAAGAGGAGGACTGACGACGAGATCAGGGACTTTGAGCGGAGATACGGGATAGATTCCGATGAGTTCCTGAGAAGGTTTGAGAGGGGAGAGCTCGGAGATTCTCAGGATTGCTTCGAGTGGTGGGGGCTCCTAAGAGGCAGGACTGTCATCGAAGAGGAACTGGATAAGGCGAGAGCGGTGCTTTATTCTTGATTTCAGATTATTTTAAAGATATTGAACTCCGGATCAGGGCGTCCGAAGTCGTGGCCGATAAAAAGATCGATTTCTTGGAGTTCAGCTCCTCGGAAGGGATGGTCAGAGGCAGGCTCCTCCTCGTCGATGGGTCGGTCCTCGAGTTCATGGAGTATCTGAAGGGAGGGTCCCGATTGAAATACAGGTTCCATCTGATGGACAAAGCCGGCGAGATGATATTCAGATACGATGACGCACCTCACCACCATACATCCACTTTTCCGCACCATAAGCACGCTCCAGATGGGATAGTGGGATCAGCAGAGAGAGGGCTTTTGGATATCTTAGAAGAAGTTGAGACGCTCTTATTGATCGTTGAGCAAGATTATTAGTTTCGATATATTCTTATATAGTGGCTTCTGCGCCCCCACCCTTCCCGCCCCTGAAGGGCTTCAGAGTATATCGGCAGACGATCTGCCCCCGGTCACATCATCATCTCCATAAATCCGAGGCGCCCGGATCTCCATCCCACGACATCCCCGCCGCCCCGTCCGGCAGCGGCGAGGGCGGGGCGCCCCCGATCCATCACCAGAATTTATAAATCAACGGAAAACCCATCTTCTGGATGAGATGAAGCTCAAAGCCAGGATTACAGGAGAAAAGGTCCACGGCGTCGGCTATCGGGTCTTCCTCCTCGACCTCGCCCTGGAGCTGGGGATCGAGAGGTTTGCCGCCTACAACAGAATCGACTGCGGATCGGAGGTAGTATCCGTCATGGCGGAGGGGGACGATGACCAGATCGCCGCGTTCCGAGAGCTAGTCGCCTCGATGAGGCCCGATGACGCCAGGGTATCCGATGTGACAATCGAAGACTACGACGGCAGGATCGTCTCCACGACGGACTATAGCCAGTCGCTCATGATCCAGATCGTCAGCGATGGCCTCCTCGCCCTCCAGCGGATCGAACGCCATAAGGCGACGATTAGCTGAAACCGAAAGCGAGCCCACAGAAGATCTATTTTATTCCAACGTACCAGCTCGTAACAGATCAGAGCCGATCTGCCATCAGAACGGCTGGAAAAGGCGGAAGGGATCCGACCAACATCCTAACATGGCAGAAGAGTCTACCATTGGTGAGATATGCAACGAGTCGAGATCATCGCTTCCGGACGCGTCCAGCGGGTCGGGTTTCGAAACGTCGTCCAAGAGATGGGCCGGGACCTCGGGCTCTGTGGAACCGTCCAGAATCAAGAGCCCTTTGACATAAGAATCGTCGCCGAAGGGGAGGAAGCGGCCCTTGAGGAGTTTGTGAGGGGTCTTAGGATAGAGGACGGTCTGATCAAGGTTCGGGACCTGGAAGTCAACTGGCAGGAGGCAACAGGCGAGTTCCCATATTTCAAGGTCCTGAGAGGAAACTGGCACGAAGAAATGGAGGAGTTTTTGGATGTGGTGATCGCTTTGCTACAAAGGAGCATAGAGGCGAACGAGAAGTGCCTGGCCGAGGCCAGAAAGATCCTCGATGAACCAGATCAGAACTATCGATGTGCAGAATCGAACGTTTATTATCAATCCGACCCCCGCATCGACGCACGCCGCGAGAGGTAATAGATCGATAGGCCTTCAAAAGCGGCTGGTTGAAAGAGAAGTACGAGCTAGGTCCTCCGAGAGATCGCCGAGATCAAGGCCGCCATCGCAGAGATTAAGGGCAATGGTTAGCTGAGCTCGGTGGAGGTAGACCCCGGAACGCTCTTTTCCTCCACAGTGCAGATCCCGATAGATAGAGGCATCCCCATTTAGGGCGGCAGCAGATTAGGACATCCTCGGCCAGAACCCAATCCGTTTCATCTTCCAGACCTTTCGCTGAAAGACGGCGAAGAACCGTTTCCCTTCAAGCCGACCCCACCTCACCCCGCCATCGCCAGACCATCCCGCAAAGGCTTTACCCTCCCCGCCCAGATCTTGGATCGGAGAGTTGCTGGATGGAGATATTGGCGGACGTCGGCGGAAGGCCTGGCCTCGAATGCAAGGGCTTTTGCAGCTACTGCTACTTTAAAGGCGTAAAGCCGAACGAGCTCAAACCCTTCGGGTGCAAACGGTGCCTACCTTTTCAAAAGGGCTGTGACTACTGCTCCCGGGCCATCGCCGAGGCCTACCCTGGCTTCAAGCCCGTGGCGACGGTGGCGATGGAGGTGGCGGGAGCCGCCTTCGGTCGGAAGCCCGACAAGGTGACCATCAGCGGTGGAGGCGACCTCAGCTGCTACCCCGACCTCCTCCCCCTCGCCCGGATGGTGGGCCAAGGCGGCGTTCCCATCCACCTCGGCTACACCAGCGGCAAGGGCTTCACCAAAGGCGACGAGGCCGACGACCTGATCGAGGCGGGGGTGAAAGAGGTCTCCTTCACCGTCTTCTCGACTGACCCCGAGCTTCGAAGAAAATACATGAACGACAGACACCCCGAGGCTGCCCTCGCAAACCTCCGGAAGTTCGCCGAGAACTGCGACGTCTACGCCGCCTCCGTTCTGATACCGGGCGTCAACGACGGCCCCGAACTCGACAGGACCTGCCGGGACCTGGAGGAGATGGGGGTCAAAAACCTCATCCTGATGAGGTTTGCAAATGAGAGGGAACAGGGGCTGATCCTGGGAAACGAGCCGATCATACCCGGAGTCGTCCCCCACACCGTCGAGGAGTTTAGAGATATCGTCACCGCGACCAACGACCGCTTCTCCTTCCGAGTGGCGGGGACCCCTCTCTGGGACCCCACCACCAAGTCTCCCTTCGCCCTGGCGCACCACACCGACCAGATCAAGAGGCTCCCCCCCGTCCGGAAGAGAGCAACCCTCATCACCAGCTCCGTCGCCCAACCCCTCATATCGGCTATATTCGCAGAGCTCGGCGACCTCGTCAACGTCGTCCCCGTCAACAAAGACATCGGCTGCCTCATAACCATCAGAGACCTCCTGGACCTCGACCTGTCGTCGGTGAAGGAGACGGTGATCATCCCGGGGAGGACGATGGCCTTCGACCCCGAGATAAGAAAGGTCCTCTCGAAGGACGGCGTCTCAAGGCTCGTCCGACGGGGACCAGACCGGCTGACCGTCGACGGCGAGATGAGCATCAGCATGACCCCCGAAGAGGTGATCGAGGTGGAGGTGGAGGCCTTCACCGAGCTGATCGAGGAGATCAACGCCCTGGGAGTCTGAAGATGGAGACGGTGAGGAGACTAGGACGGTGATCCAGATGAAGACGACTATCGTATCCCCGAAGATCTACACTTACGGCTCTCTAGTCCTCGGCGGCATCCTGCGGGAGCGGGGGCACACAGTCAAGATCACCCGGGACCTCGACATTTCCGGTGACGTGACCCTCCTCAGCCTCTTCTCAACATCCCAGCTCATCGACCCCGAGATCCGGGATTTTGCGAAACGCTGCCGAAAAATATACGTAGGCGGACCCGTCAGCCTCGTCCCTGAGATCGTCCTGGGGGAGCTCGAGGTAGACGCTGTGGTTATAGGCGAGGGGGAAGAGGTGGTGGCGGACCTGGTCGAGAAGGGCCCCTCGGCCGAGATTCCGGGGGTTGCCTTCCGCTCCGACGGCGAGGTCGTCAAGACCGATCCAGTCCCTGCCGGCGACCTCGACCACGTCATGCCCCTCATCCCCGACGACCTCAAGGACCAGAACGTCCGGGGCGCCAACGTCTACATCGAGACCCACCGGGGCTGCCTCGGTGGCTGCACCTTCTGCCAGGTCCCCCGATTCTTCGGCAGGTCGATCCGCTCCCGGTCCCTCGATAACATCCTCGCCGAGGTCCGGGAGATGAAGCGGATGGGCGTCTCCAGAATCGCAGTCAGCGGCGGGACGGGGTCTTTATTCGGCTACGGGAAGGACGTGAACAAGGAGGCTTTCATCACCCTCCTCAAACGCCTCGCCGAGATCCTGGGGCCGAGGAACCTCTCCGTCCCCGACATGAGGGTGGACTTCGTCGACGAGGAGATCCTGGACGCTGTGAGACGGTATACCGTCGGCTGGGTCTTCTTCGGCATCGAGTCGGGAAGCGCTGAGATGCTCAAGGCGATGAAGAAGGGGACGAACCCAGAGAAGAACCTGGAAGCGGTCGAGCTGGCCCACCGATGCGGCGTCAAAGTTGGCGGAAGTTTCATCGTCGGCTACCCAGGCGAGACCGAGGATGACTACCAGGCAACCCTCGACTTCATGGACGAGGCGATGCTCGAGGACGTATTCGCGAGCGTCGCAGAGCCGATACCCGGAACGCCCCTGGCGAAGCTCGCCCTGGAACTGCCGCGAGAGGAGAACCTCCTCTATCGGAACCACACCGGCGATTACAAGGTCCTGAACCTCTCAGAGGCCGAGGCCCGATGCTTCAACCTGATGCTCCACGGAATGAGCTGCAAGCCTGTGCCGAGGATCGTCGATGACGCCACTTACTCCGCCTTTCTGGAGGAGGCGAGGACTCAGGGCAGGGACGTGAGAAGGGTGATGGACCTTCTCGATAAGTACAGGGGAGAGATCGTCTGACGCCCTTCAACCATCATCGTTTCTGAAACCCTCTTCTCCGAATATCTCCACGATCCACCGCTCCATGTCGTCCCTCGCCGCCCTCAGGGCCCTCCTCCGCTCCTGTGCGTCCTCCAACGTCAAGGGATCTTTCAAGGCTATGAAGGCTCTCCACCTCCCGCTGGGGAAGAGGGGGCAGGGCTCGGAATCAAAGTCGCGGATCTTGGCCACCACGTCGAAGGCCTCGCGCCACAGCTCCTTCGTGCTCTTTGACCGCTGACCGGATATGTTGATCCCCCTCTCAGCCATCACCTCCACCACCAGGGGGTCCACCTCTCGGGGATCCACCCCGGCGCTGCGGACGATGTACCGGTCACCATAGAGGCGGCGGAGGAGACCCTCGGCCATCTGGGACCGGGCGGAATTGTGAGCAGAGAGGAAGATTACCTTCTCCTTTCTGGGCATATTATCAAATGAGACGCCATGGATATAATAAATTTGCGAACCGTTTTGAACCTTCAAGACCATAACGATGATTTCATCTGGGGCATCAGCTTGACCCAAGATTTCGTCTCAAAAATATGAGCGGTGGCCGGGAAGGTCCACGCGGTGGAGATAAATAACTTAAAGCTCCTGGATATGCCGTTCGATCTCGCCTAAGTTAACCGCAACGTCCTCGCAAGAAGGAGCTTTACAAATGGCAGTGGTACCGATCGTCTCGGGAGACATAGATTCCCTGGTGTTGTGCAAGATCCTGAATAACGAGAGGCAGGAGCAACATCCCATCTTCATTGATTTCGGTCAGATATCAAGCGAGGAAGAGTGGGAGGCCTGCAGAAACGTCTTCAAGAGGTGCGACCTCGCGCCCCCCGAACGGATCGACCTGAGCGGCTACTGCAGGTCGATCGAGTCCGACGTCCAAGGAGACTGCAAGGCGAGCTACATAAACGCCTTCCTTCCGGGAAGAAACCTGATGTCTCTGATGGCGGCAGCCTCCTACGCATTTCAGAGGGGGATAAAGATCATAGCCATCAGCCTCCTCTCAGAGAAGAGCCAGCAGTTCCCGGACCAGACCGAGGAGTTTCTCGTCAACGCCAACTTCGCCATCAACTCCGCCTTCGGAGATTACATCACCATTCTGACGCCCCTCATAAAATTCACAAAAGTCGACATCGCCAACATAGCCAAATGGTACGGTCTCCCCATCGAGGAGACCCTCTGCTGTCATCCGGGAAAAAACGGGATCTGTAAGAGCTGCACCGCCCGAAAGGCGGTCGCCAGTCCCATCGACGCGGATTGAGGTTATAGGGTGAGGTCATGATCGAGACCGCTGATTCCGAAGTCCCATCTTCGGAGCCGAAGGCCTCAGAGATCGAGAGGCTGGAGGAGATGGCGAGGGAGGAGATAAGAAAGGGCCAGACCCTGGTTCCCCGGAGGAGGGCCTTTCTCATCTTCAGGGTCGGAGATTCTGACCAGGTCCACGATTTTTGCGCCGCGGCAAAGAAGATCGATCCCCACCTCGACTTCATAGATTTCGCATTGAAGGTCCATTTTAAAAACGAGAACGCTGCTTACGTCCGCCACTGCATCAGAAAGAGGATAGAGTCCTCCTCGACGGTGGTGGTCTTTGTGGGGAAGACCACACACGACTGCGAGTGGGTCGACTGGGAGATCCGAGAGAGCATCAGGATGGGCAAATCTCTGGCGGCCTTAAGGCTGAGCGATGATCCTCCCTTGAAAGTCCCGAAAGTCCTCAGAGATCGCCGGATCAAGCTTCTGAGCGAGGGAGATATCCGAGAATTGATCCGTAAAAGGTCGATGGATGAATAGGCTCCTCCTGGAACATCAAGATCCAGATCGATAGTAGCATTCATTAGTATAGTTTTAATATATTATTTGGACCTTCCACGATCAAATTTACCTGGCTATTTTTATCCGTTTGCGAACTCGCCGTTATGCAAACGGCATTTCCTCCCAATTCTGCCAGAGATAGCTCTAAAACGATGCAAAATTCGGAAAAATAAAGGAAAAAGGGTGTGCAGGCTCGCGCCTACACTGCGGGCATGACCAGAGATCTCTCGCCGGCCGCGCGGAACTCTCTTGCTCCACCCATTCCGTATCCCTTGCGGATGTCGTCCCAGGTGAAGATCAGAGCGGGGTTCGCGAAACAGACCTTGATCAACGGGTTGCATGCGTAGGCGTCCATGCGGCCCGCGTGAGCGGCGCTGGAGATGCCTGCATACTCGCCCTGGTGACCGACGTTCATGGCGTAGTTCGGATAGTTCGCGCCTCTCAGCTCGAGGGGGCTGCCCTCGTCGCCCTGGTAGCTGAAGACG
>Ga0116151_10005782_pt1 | contig 10589 bp, 7 predicted proteins | sample AD_UKC117_MetaG_FD_89893 | JGI IMG/M metagenome (GOLD analysis project Ga0116151, IMG submission 89893) | Active sludge microbial communities of municipal wastewater-treating anaerobic digesters from Hong Kong - AD_UKC117_MetaG | ecosystem: Engineered > Bioreactor > Anaerobic > Digestate... | reverse complement strand
ACGTTGAAAACGATAGTTCTGTGTGACGGTAGAAATCCGCTTTACTTGGTTTCGCACCCAAGAGAACCCTCAGGCGTAGCATTCACTGCAAAAATTCATTTTTATTCTCATCGATGGCAGTTGAGAGTATATGTACATTCCATTCTCCACGTTTACAGAGACGAAGATTATTGGGATTCCATTCACGCTTGTCCCATCCAGCATCAGCAAAGAAGATCATGATTTTCTGCTGTTCGTGTAATTAAGGTTCGCTTTTCAGGGAGTTTGATCCCATTAAGGTACTTTTACCAGAGAGCCAAACCGAGAATAATCATAAAAATGCATAGTTTGCAGGTATAATCCTATGAGCGTTGAGTAACACCATTTTATGGGCTAAGAAGCCTCAGCGTTCTGTGCCGACCGATATCGTGGAATCTCCTTCAAAATCTGAAGGTCATCGTGTGTGAGCGTCTCCTCTGCTGGCGGAGAAAATGGCGCAGCCGCAGATGCTTTCTGTTTCGCTGGTGCTCCCGCATAAGGTGACAGATAGGTTTTCAAGCGCGACTCAACGCCTTCCTTGCCCTGGCGAAAATCCATGGCCGCTTTCATCTCACCATCGCCGCCCAGCACGACTCTCTGTTCCTGCAGATCAATGCCATCAATGGTTGAGACGGAGCGGAGAATGCGTTCTGAGGAGAGATCGGGGTACTGTTCGCGCAAGAGGGTGGCAATGTGGCCCTGCTTAAAGCCGTTGAGAATCGATGTGTTTAGGTGCAGGGCCGTAATGGTGATTGGCTGCTGTTCGTTGAGCTGAACCCCAATGGAGGGCAGCGAGCGTTGCAACTCGGTTTTGAGAGTGGCCAACAGCTGCTCACAGAGAGGTAGGCCGGGGAAAATCGGCAACAGCTTTTCAAAGGTCAAGGCACTGTCGCGTAGCTTGTAAGTCTGTTCAATCTCGACCACCACCTTGACGATCGCCTCACGTAATTTCACCGCAATTTGCTGCTCACGCTCCCGATCGGTGAAGAGCGCAAAATCGCGAAGCCGCTCTCTGCTTCCTGCGGCTGCCGCTACCGGATCGGGGTGAAGCCAGATATTCAGCGTGTAGCCAAAGGGAATTCCCTTCATGTACAAATTATCGACGCGTAAGTCGTGGGGAGCGTCGCGCACATTAAGTTCCCGTTCAATGGTGTCGAAGCGCCAGGTGATAACCGGACCAGGACCGGCAATGCGTTGAAACTTACCAAGACGATAGATGACGAGGCGCTTCTCCTCCGGTACGACATGAAATTTCATCCCCAGCGGCCCCTTGAAAATCAGATAGAGTCCGCCGGCTACCAGCGCAATGATCAAAAATAGAAGGAAATACTCCATACGTTTCTCCTTTTACAAGAAGACTTCTGCCCACTGGTACTAGTACATAGCGGCGTAAATAAGGCCACAGTTCCCTCCCTGATGTCGGGGAGGGTTAGGGAGGGGTTGAGCTATTGGCTTATTTACGCCATCGTGTACTAGGCAGCTTCGTTATGTACACAAGCTGGGACAGTCTCTTCACGGGTGTTCAATTCCCGTGTTCGCTCTGTGAAATACCAACCGTCACGTGGATTTCCGCCACTGGCTTCTCGCCTGCTCGGTGTTAATCCGACAAGCTCTCGATGTATGCGCCAAAGAGCGGGCTAAACCAGGTGATCTCCTCAGCGCGGTGGAGCACACCGCGCCGCACGAGATGATCGATCAGCCTCTCATCCTCATCTGTCACCTCATCATGGGCCAGCCGGTGGAGCGCTGCCTGTTCGCTGAGATGCAAGCCACCTAGAATGCGCTGACATTCCTCGCGGATATCGCGCTTTGCAACAAAGTACTGCAAGGGGCCGTCGGCGGTTGGCGCCTCGGCGCGCCACAGATCAAAAAGTATCTTGAGCAGCCGGGCGTGGCCACCGGCCAGCGCTTTGATAGTTGCCAGTTCCTGGTGACGCAGTGGTCTGCCTACCCCTTCGTTGAGATGCAACAACATCTGATGCTCGTCATCCGGATTGTAGGGACCAAGGGCATAGATGTGATGACTGAAGAGATCGTAAAATTTGGAGTTGCCCTGCAAGGGATGCGCTTTGCCCAAAATGTGGGGCAGACGCTTGGTAAAGAGAAGATAGCTCAGCTTTTCGCGGTTGCCTTCGCTGCGCAGGGCGTTGAGTTGCTCCAACATCGCCAGTGGACCTTGCTGGATCACCCGGTCAAAGTCATCGAGGATAAACATGATCTGCTGATCATGCTCCTGACAAAGCCAGTTGATCCAGCGGCGCAACTCACTGAAGACGCGCTGTTCTTCATAGATCTGGGTAATCTTTGCATCGGGCAGCGGTTTGTCGAGATGCTCAACGGTCGCTGTGAGCGCTGTCAATAGCTGCTTCCACAATCCCTCGGTTGTGCCATCCCACGTGTTGCCGTCGACCACCGGAAAGTGAACCGAACCGGTCGCCTTGCCCAGATAGCGGGGCTTATAGGCGTAGGGATCGACATGTAAGAAGTTGGTGATATTGGATTTGCCGGTGCCGGCGATGCCCATCAGGCACAGGGATTGTCCCTCTTGGGCCGCGTTGCAGATGAGGCTGATTTCATTTTGCCGATAGGTGGCGCGGTAGCGCGGGGTAGCGGCTACCGACGCCGACTGGGTACGGTCCGTCGACATGGTCACACCTTTCTAGGCCCGAGAACAAGAGGCGATTGTCCTGAAGCCTTTCAGAGAACGGGCGAATGTGGCACTGCCAAGCAACGATAGCACCAAATTGAAACCCTTACAAATCTTTTCGCGTGCCGCGCTGCACAACCGCCATTGCCCTACCACGGCGGTCAGGGATCGGCAATGACCTCGGTTAAGAGACCCGCAGCCAGCAAGGCATAGGCCTTCTTCTCCGCTGACATACCCCGTAACCTGATGGCATTCAAAAGATGCCAGAAGAGCGCCTGTTCGTATTCTGACCGTTGGAGTCGGCCGGCGGTCAGCGTCATGGCACTTTGGCGTACGGTGCAGATGAGTTGGTGCGCCTTCTGCAAGGGTGCAGGAAACTTTTCGTTCGGATCGGGCTGCGCATCGAACGGCTGCGTTGACAGTGCTTGTTCCAACGCAGCGATGTCTTTCGGTTCCGCACCGGCCAACAATTGCAGCCGGAGGTCCACCTCCAATTCGACAAAGTCGCGTACAATGTGGCTGCGCCCGGCACGGCCAAAGTCGATGAGCCAGCAATGTCCTTCTCCGTCGACCAAGATATTGCGGCTATGCAGATCTCCATGACAGAGCACGGTGTAGGTCTCTACCAAGCCCCAACGGCGAAAGTGCCCATTGCACAGCGCCCACGTGACGGGATTAGGCACCGACTGCGTTATCTCACAAACATCGAGTTCCTGTGCCGTTAACATCGCGGGCCGCCACTCCGCAAGGGCCTGTTGCAATTTTGCAACGGTCAGACCAAGCTCCGTGGTGTAATGAGCGGTCAGATCCAATATGGCCGGTTGTGCTTCTTGATAGATGGCACCAAAGGTCTGTCTCAAAAAGCGCCCGATAATTTCTTGCAGCACCAGTGAGCTATCTTGGCGTACGTGCGCTGCCAGCGCGTCAATTGCTTCCCAATCCTGGGCCCCAACCAGTGTATAGAGCAGCCCACCCACCTGGCGTGAGTAAGCTTCCCCTTCGAGCCGTGCCAACCGCTGCCCCCCCAAGTAGGGTTGGAGATGATGGTACCGTTCGGCTTCATCGCGGATCATGGCCGTTGGACCAAGTTTGAGCACCAGCGGCACGGGGCGACCTTCGTGGCGTGTCTCATGCGCCCGCAGGAGGACCGCACCGGAATGGGAATGACTGCGCTGCAAATCGGAACTGAGCAACGGGGCCAAATCCACAGTCAATGCTTCGGGTAGCAGGCGTCGGAGCAACAGGTCGATGTCCTCACCGGTGGGCGGGGGCGCGGTCTCATCGTCTGCGCCATCCCTGTTGGTGGCGGCGCTGTGCTTTTCCGCCGGGGCGTCCCCCCGCTTGGGGGAAAGCCCGATGCGTTCAGCCAATTCCGTCAGCAATAGGCTGGTTGTGATGACCAAGCCGAAGTTGATCGCCACCCGTTCGACAAACAGTCGCGCGACACTTGCCAGCAACTTGGCAGGTCCATCGGGATCTTCTTTGGCAATAATATCATCCGCACCAATGGCACCGAGTGCCTCCCGGATATGTTCTTTGGTATCATGGGCGGTGTGAAAGAGAAATGGAATATGCGCCGGCAACGCCCGAGCAAAGGCAAAACCGCTGCGATCGGTTTCACTGCGGTCGTTGGTTACCCGAATATCGATGATCGCGAGATGGATGATTTCCTCGCACAAGAACCGTTGGGCGACATCGATTGTGGCTGCCGGTAAGACCAGGTAACCCGCAATACGCAGGCGGCGTGCAACGGCGCGCAGGAGGTCGGGATCATTTTCGACCAGCAAAATACGCCGTTTGATGGTACTCATTGCGCACCGCCATTTGCTACCGGAAAGCTCAGCCGTAGGGTTGTGCCACTTTCACTGGTCTCAACCAACTCCAACTCCCCCTGGTGGCGTCGGGCCACAATGCGCGCCATGTGAGCCCCCATGCCGCTGCCCCCAGCCGTGCTGTCGGCGGGGCGCTGGATTGGGCGTTTGAGGAAATCGGCACGGGCAAAGTGGGGAATGCCTGTGCCGCTATCGGCAATCTCAATGGTCACCTCACTGCCTATGAGGCGACTGCGGATGGTGAGCGTGCCACCATCGGGCATGGCTTTCAGCGCGTTGTGAACCAGTTTTTCCGTGGCGATCCGCAGCACGCGCGCGGGTACATTGATCTGGTATTGACTGCACTGGAGATCGAAGTGCACCGTCACCGAAGGCACCGCATGTTGATTGTGTTCTGCGCACCATTGGGCAATGCTTTGGCGTAGCTCGACATCGACGTTGGTTGGCACATTGGTCACCATGGCAATGGACTCCGGCGGACCAATCGCCTGGATGTCGTTGACAATCTTGCTGAGATCGGTGGTCACATCGAGCAGGATCTCCTGCTCCTCGCTTGGTAACGTTTCGCCCCACGCACGTAAGGTGTCCAGACAGTAGCGCATGCTGCTGAGCTTTTGGGCCATGGTGTGTTGCGTTTCAGCGCCAAAGATACCCATCCACGCCAGCGCCTCACTCACAATGGCATAGTCGCGTGCTTCCTCCAACTCACCGGCTTGTTCGACATTCTTGATGGCCAGTGTCGCTAGATTGGCCAGCCCCACCAGCACACCGGCGTGATCTTCCTTGGTCAGTCCACCTATGTCGCGATGTTCGACATTGAGCACCCCAATAGTTCCCTTCCCCACTGCATCGGCCTGCCGCAGAACCACTGCGATCTCTGCGCGCGTTTCGCCCTTGGTCCCGGAATCGACGAAATGCTCGCTTGTACGCACATCGGCCACGAGTTGATAGCGGTTCTGGCGATACGCCAACGGAATAATCCCGGGACCATCAACCGGCATCTCGGTTAGCGCCGCCGGGATCTGGCGCCGGTGATTTGGTGGCCAGACCGCCACCAGATCCAGCGTCTCTTGACCGGTGATTGACTCCTTGTGGGCCAGGCGTAGGGTGGCAAAGTAGCCGCCGGTGACACGCACCGCCTGTTGCAGGATTGCCTGGAGCACATCTTCCAGGCTCAAGCCGGCCCCGGCAATGCTTTGTCCTGCCTGATAGAGCGCGTGCAACTGGCGTACCGCCTTGCGTGCCCGTTCATAGAGACGGGCGTTATCGATCACCACCGCGGCCTGCGCAGCGATGGTTTGTAACAGCGGGCTGTGCTCCTTGCGGAAGGCGTGGTCGTGTTCCATGTCACGCAAGACCAGCACACCGATCAGCTGATTGCGGATCAGCATGGGCGCGCCGATCCAACTGCGCGAGCGTTCCGGCAGGCGGAATTGGTTGCCCCGTTTGGCGCCCCAGCTTTCCATCTCCCGGCGGCTGTCGAAGAAGAGGGGTTGGCGGTGCTCGATGATCCATTCGATCAGATTGGGATAATCTCCCAGGCGACGGCGACTGTATGCCTGGCGCGAAGTGGCGTCGACCATCTGTTCCGATTCATAGATCAGGGGCAGGTTGATGGTTTTGGTCTGCTCGTCGTAGAGCACAATGTACATGCTGCCGGTCTTCAGCCCCACATCGGCCATGGCAATCGAGGCCTGCTCATAGATATTCTGCAACTCACGCTCCTCAACGCTCGGCAACGCCACGGCGGGGTTGATGTCGACAATATCGGCGCCGCGCAGTTCAGCATCGTCGTCGATCGCAATGTTGCTGATCTGCTGTTGGAATGTGCTGACAGCATGGAGTTCACGCACGCTCTGTTGCAGCGCCGTGAGCACGGCGTCATATTTCTGCGCGTTGTCAATGACAATGGCAATTTCGCCGGCAATTGCTTCCAGCAGCCGCCGATCCGCGTCGGAATAGGCGCTAATCTGATCGTAGCTGCTGAGCGCCAACACACCAATGATGCGGTCGCTCCGGTAGAGCGGCACGGCCAGGCAGGACTGGACGCCCTCATGCGATTCGACGGACACGGCTGCCCGCTCTGGCCAGCGCTTAAAATCTTCGACCAGAACTGCCTGGCGCGTCTGCAACACATAGTCGATCAGATCGCGGCGCTCGCCCAACCGGCGCGGGCCATGCAGCATGCCAGGCGCTTTCTGTTCCTCGGTAATAGACTGGCCCCGTTCGCGCACTTTGGGCAAGTGGATCATCTCCGTCCCCGGATCAAAGGTGGCGATGGTGAAGCCGTCGGTCTGCATGCCAAGGGCGCTGAGGGCCAGCCGGATCTGGCGCATCTGATCGTCTACCGGCAAAATATCGACAATATCGGCCTGAAACTTTTTGACTTTGTTGAGGATCGCCACTTGCTCGGTCTGCACTGCCCGTTGCTTCCGCTCTTCTGCCATCAGGGTGGCGAGATGCAGCGCAACCGCGGCGTGGGGCGCCAATTTCTGAATAAAGATGCGATCATCGATGGCAATCCCATCCCGCAGCTTACTGGTCATGTAGATGGTGCCAAGTACCTGGTTGCGGACGATCAGCGGCACACAAAAGGCCGCGTTCATCTCTTCATCCCAACCGGCATAGACTCGATAGTGGGGATCACGCCGCACATCGGGGGCGTAGTATGCGTTGCCCGTGTCAAAGACATGGGCGTTGATGCTACGCAGCTTCAGATCTAATTCAATGCGGGTGCTGGCCCGCTCATGGCCGAAGATCGGGTCGCCCTGCGTCACCAGCGTCTCTGTTGTGGCATCGTAGCCGAGTACGGCGACAAAGGCACTCTTGGTGAGGCTGTGTACCTGTTCGGCAATGACCGTTGCCACTTCGTCGGGATCCCCAGTCGCTGCCGAAGCCGAGATGGTGGCGAAGGCCTGTTCTTCGCCCCGCCGCCGTCGGATGACGCGGGCATTTTGCAGCACGATTGCTGCTTGCTGGGCCCAATGCCACATCTGTTCCTGCCAGGAGGGGGTGAAGCTCTGCGGTTGCGTCAAGGAGACCTGGATAACGCCAATGACCTCTTCCTGGTCCGCCAGGCCAATGAGCAGCGGTAAACTGAAGTAGGCGCCAATGCTGCTGTTGCGCGCAATGTGGTCGGGGATGGATGGGAGCGAGCGGGGCCACTGGTTGGTATCGCCGACAAAGATCGGTTGCCTGATCTGGACCAGTTGCGCCGCCGCGCCGGCCGGGTGAGCCGTGCGCGTCTGCACTCGATCGTGGAGCGGTCCAACCATGCGCTCCAGGTAGAGGAGGCCGGTCTCTCGATAGATGTAAATCGTGGCGAGCGCCACTTGATTGGGAAACCAGCGATAGAGTTGTTGCAGGTGCAGGTCGAGCAGATTCTCAAAGCTCAGCTCCGGATGGGGTGCGTGCCAGGTCGCCATCAACTGATGACCCAACTGACGCAAGATGGTGGCATCGACGCCGTCATCTGCCGCTTCACCATGTCTCAGTGACGCGGCGAGATCGCGGTACGATTCTTGTGTGCCAACAGGCACAGCGCCTTCCTCATCGGGCGTATGCCCCTCGTAACTGACAAGCGGTGGCCCTACGGGCTGTTCAGCGGTTGCGCGTACACTGGTCAATTGATCCATGGCAACGTGTGTCCCATAGGGGGATTCAAACCAAAGTAGCTTTGGTTGGGGGCTTGATAACATAGGCGACTCCATTTGGCTGATTGTGAGAACCGATCCGTTCTGTTGCTGCCGGCTCAACAACAGTGCGAGTGACGGATTGATTCTGCGCCGTTGCAGTGTCAGTCTCATTGTTCTCAATGGTGTGAATTGGGTGCAGGCACGGCTTACCCTCTATTCAAACGAAATTTTGCACGAATGTCAATAGGTTAGCGGTATTGAAAACGTATTCGGTTGGACCGAAACGTTTTTTCTTTTCGCAAAATGTATGGTTTGGCTGTAGAACAATCATCGTGTGGGGCAAGAGCGTAATAGTGTGCATAGAGCGGTAGAACGCGTCTTGAGCGTGGAAATCGACGGACGGGCAATCCGATGTTCAAGGGATTGTAGCTAACGAAACCAACTCTATATTCGTTAATTAACTGTCGACCAAAAAACTGCTCATCATCCGGCAAACAGCGTTCATCGTGCGGGGTAGTCGGGAACCAGTTGTCGCCACAATGATGGGAAAGCGACGATCTGGACGAAAACGGTACGGTACTCCCACGGAAACGAACAAGGTTTCGTGTAGGTTATTGGTCTGACTCTGAGGCAAGCCTTTACGTGCTGAGCGCATGTCTAGCTACCGTAGAATTTTCCTTGCGGCGGGAATCTGCCCTGCGCTGGGAAAGCAATTCGCGTCTCAGGCTGATAGTGGAAGCTGTGCTGAAGTGCCCTCTAGTAAACCCGGGCAGAAATAAGTAGACAGATCGGATAGGGCTGAAATAGCGGATTTCCTCTCTGGAAAACTGTACAAGTCCCGTTTGCTGCCCATAAGAGGGACCGCAAAAAAACGGCGAGACAAGCACGTGCTTGCCTCGCCGGTATCGAGAACGACAGTGGTATGTTGCTTACCCCATGGCTTGGCGCATGCGGTGTAAGCCTTCGCTCAACAACGCCCGCTGGGTACCAAAGTTGAGGCGGACAAACTGTTTGCCCTCTTCACCAAAGCGGGCGCCATCATTCAACGCAACCTGTGCTTCTTTGAGGAAGAACTCATAGGGGTTGCCCTCGATTTCAGCCTCACGACAATCGAGCCATGCCAGGTAGGTCGCCTCGGGCACAGTGACCTTGATCCCGGGCAAATGTTGCGTAATAAAATCGACGACAAAATCGCGGTTGGCGGTGAGATAGGCCAACAGGCCATCGTGCCAGTCCTGGCATTCCGTGTAGGCCGCGATTGCCCCTGCAATCCCCAACACGTTGACATGGGGCACAATACCGCTCGCCGCTTTGGTCACCTTGGCGCGCAACTCGGCATTCTGTACAATCGCCGCGCTACAACCCAGCCCTGGGACATTGAAGGTCTTGCTCGGCGCAACCAACGTGATCGTGCGTTCCGCAATTTGTGGGGCGAGCGCCGCGATCGGCAGATGTTTGGTGTCGCCGAGCAGGAGATCGCAGTGGATCTCATCGGAACAGATCACCAGATCGTGGCGGGCACAGATCTCGGCTATCCCTTCCAATTCGGCTTTGCTATAGGCGCGCCCCACCGGGTTGTGGGGATTGCAGAGAATAAAGAGTTCAGTTGTCTGATCAATGGCTCCCGCAAAGGCGTCGAAATCCATGGCATAGCGCATCGTCTTGCCCTCAGTTGTGACGCCCAGGGGTGCGGTCTGCAAGGTGCGATCCTGATTCACCGGCGCGGTGAGAAAGGGCGGATAGACCGGAGTGCTGACCAAAACGCCATCACCGGGTTTGCCGATGGCACGGCTGACGACATTGAGGCCACAGACAAGGCCAGGCAATAACACCACAGCCTCTGGCTCAATCTGCCATCCATGCAACCGCGCCATGCGTTCGCAGATCACCTCTTGCAGCCGTTGCGATTCGCCACCGTACCCAAACACACCGTGATCGATGCGCTTGTGGATTGCCGCGAGGATTGGCTCCGGTGAGCGAAAATCCATATCCGCAACCCACATGGGGATCACTTCATCACCATAAACCCGCCACTTCGAACTGTCGGACCCGATCCGCTCGACGGGCTGATCAAAATCGTACACCATGAGATCTCCTACTTCTGTTTTGCCATTTCGTCGTAGTGAAGGCTAAAGTTTTCTTCCGGCTTAGACGTGCGATAGGCCGCCCGTGCCATCGTTGTGGTTGCAATGGGCGCTGTGATAAAAAAGAGCGCAATCAGCAGGACCATACGAACCAAATACGCATCGTAGTATAGTCCGGCTGCCAACAAAACACAACTGACTCCCGCCGTCGCCGCTTTGCCGGCCGCGTGCATGCGCGCATAGACATCGGGCAGCCGTAAGATCCCAATGGCGCTCAGTAACATAAAGGTCACGCCCGTGCCGGCCAGAATGAGGATTAGCAGTTCAAAAAGAGACATAGTTCCCGTTCAATCTTCGCGTTTAGTCTTCGCGT
>Ga0116151_10005781_pt1 | contig 10590 bp, 8 predicted proteins | sample AD_UKC117_MetaG_FD_89893 | JGI IMG/M metagenome (GOLD analysis project Ga0116151, IMG submission 89893) | Active sludge microbial communities of municipal wastewater-treating anaerobic digesters from Hong Kong - AD_UKC117_MetaG | ecosystem: Engineered > Bioreactor > Anaerobic > Digestate... | reverse complement strand
TAAGACTGGCAAGCTGCTGCGCTGTGAGCACATTGCCAACGCGGTGTTGGGGTGGTGAGGTTGCCGATGAAAAAGGGCTATCTACTGGCGCTGGTGGGGCCAACGGCCGTAGGCAAAACCGCCCTCTCTCTCCGCCTGGCCCAGGCCTGGAGTGGCGAGATCATCTCGGCCGATTCGCGCCTGTTTTACCGAGGCATGGATATTGGCACGGCCAAACCGGACATGGCGGAGCGCACGGCCGTACCCCATCACCTCATCGACGTCTGTTTTCCGGACGAAACTCTAACCCTGGGCGAGTATCAGCAGGCAGCCTACCGCACCATCGACGACGTGTTGGCGCGCGGCCGTCTGCCTATTCTGGTGGGCGGCACAGGGCAGTATGTAAAAGCGGTGCTGGAGGGGTGGGGAATTCCGCGGGTGGCGCCGCAGCCGCGCCTGCGCGAGGCACTGGCGGCCTTAGGCGGGCTGGAACTGGGCCGGTGGCTGGCGGTACTGGACCCGGCAGCCGCGGCGCGTATTGATGCGCGCAATGTGCGCCGGGTGATTCGTGCCCTGGAAGTGGCGCTGGTCAGCGGGCGGCCTATCTCTGAATGGCAGCGCAAAACGCCGCCCCCTTATGACATTTGCCAGATTGGTCTGACACGCCGCCGGGATGATTTGTATCGGCGGATTGACGAGCGGGTGGAGGGGATGATGGCGGCCGGTCTGTTGGCGGAGGTGGAAGCGCTGCGGGCGGCGGGTTACGGCCGTTCCCTGCCGGCGATGAGCGGGCTAGGTTACCAGCAGTTAAACGCCTATTTGGATGGCGAACTAAGCCTGGAAGAGGCGGTCGAGCGCATCAAGTTTGAAACGCATCGTTTTGCCCGGCAGCAGGGCACCTGGTTCCGGCAGGACGACCCGATGACAGCCTGGTTTGACATGGGGGAGGCGAATGCGGAAACGGCCGTGTTCGCCTACGTGGGCCGCTGGCTGGCCGATTCCTAAATCTCTACCACAAAAACCGAACCTTTCGGTTGGTTGTCGGTGACGAAAATACGGCCGTGATGCGCTTCCACACTCATCTTGCAAAAAGCCAGCCCCAGGCCAGTCTGAGACACCCCTTCTTTTTTGGCCTCAATGGTTTTGTATTTATCGAAGATTTGCTCGCGGTACTCCGCCGGAACGCCCGGCCCCTGGTCGGCCACTTCCACGCGCAGTTTGGGGTTGCCTTGCGCCGTGCCATTCGGATACATCACGCGCAGGGAAACTTCTTCGCCAGACGTGGAGAACTTCAGGGCGTTGGAGAGCAGGTTGTCCACGGTGCGGGTGAACAGGCTGGGATCGAGCACGACAGGATAGCGTTGTGGCTCGATGTGCGTCTGCAGGGTGACGCCCAAAGCGTCGGCCATGAGGGTATATTGATCTTGCAGCTGCCCGATCAGATCGGCTACGGCAACTTCTTGTTGCTTAAGAATGAGCTGCCCACTTTCCATTTTTGCCAGAATTAACAAATCATTGGCAAAGGCGTTGATCTGCTGCGTCTGGCTGCGAATGGTCTCGACGGAATGGCGCTGGCTTTCGGTGAGGTTGCTGCCTTTAAGGGCCAGCAGGCTGCAGTGCATCATGACGGCCGTTAGCGGCGACCGAATGTCATGGACGGCCATGTTAATGAGGTCTTCGCGCATTTTGACGTCTTCCTGCAGGCTGTCGTACTGGCGCTTGATGCGCAGCATGGTACGCAGGCGGGCGCGCAGTTCGCCCCGGTCTATCGGCTTGCTCAAGAATTCATCTGCGCCAGCTTCCAGGCCGCGAATCAGGTCGGCACGGCCGTCTAGAGCCGTCACCAAAATGATCGGAATGTGGTGCCAGCTTGGGTTCGACTTCAGGCGGCGGCAGACTGTGTAGCCGTCAATAACCGGCATCATAACGTCCAGCAGGATGACATCTGGCGCAAAGTGGGGCACGGTGGTCAGGGCTTCCAATCCATCGCAAGCAGTGGCGACAGTGTAACCTTCCAGAGCTAAAAGCTCAGAAAAAGATTCACGGACGATGGCATCGTCGTCTACGATGAGAATGCGGGATTTTTGAGTGTTGTTCATGACAGGGCGCCAAGGTGGCTTTTGATAATTCGGTTTAGATCCTTGAAACTGATTGGTTTACTGATATAGGCGTTCGCCCCGGCGCCCAGGCAGCGTTCCTGATCTCCGGGCATCACCAGGGCAGTTACGGCGACGATGATGGGGGCGCGGCCTGGCGATTGTTCGGCACGGATACGGCGGATGGCTTCCAGGCCGTCCATGCCGGGCATTTGGATGTCCATCAGAATAAAGTCTGGCTTTTCCTGGCGGGCCAGTTCTACTGCTTCCAGGCCGTTGCGCGCCAGGACAACTTCGTACCCTTGCGAGGCGAGAAACTCGCCCAAAACTTCGATGGTGATTTCGTTGTCTTCGGCCAGCAGAATGGTGGCTGTGCCAGAGGTAGGGGATAGCGAGGGGGAGCCGGCGATGGGGCGGGAAACGGCCGTTTTCCCTGCCTCAACCTCCTCTACTGCGGCCAGCCCTTTCGCCGGTGTCCAGGGCAGGGAAACCGTGAAGCGGCTGCCCAGGCCAACCGTGCTTTCCAGCGATACTGTGCCCTGGTGCATCTTCACCAGCCGCTGCACCAGGGCCAGTCCCAGGCCAGTGCCGGAATATTTCCGGGCCAGGCTGCTGTCTAACTGAACAAAGGGCTTGAAAAGATTGGGCATATCGCCCTCGGCAATGCCGATGCCGTTGTCCCAGACGACAAAGTGCAGCAAGCTTTGTTTAGGGTCCGTCAGCACCTCCAGACCGACCATGCCCCCTTCTGGCGTAAATTTGACGGCGTTGCTCAGCAGGTTGACCAGAATCTGTTTCAGGCGTCGTCCATCTGCGGAGAGGATAACGGCCGTGTCGTCAAACCCTTCCACCAGTTGGATCTGTTTGCGTTCAGCCATGTGCCGCACCATTTGCAGACTGCTGATGCAGACGGCACGCACGTCTACCCGTTCCCGGATCAGATCGAGCTTTCCGGCTTCGATTTTGGCTACGTCCAGAATGTCGTTGATCAGTTCTAGCAAGTGCTGGGCGCTTTCTTCGATGATGGCGAGCGACCGTGCCTGTTCGGGCGTGGGGTTGCCCATTTCGTTCATCAACTCGCAGCGCAGCAGGATGGCGTTTAAGGGGGTGCGCAGTTCGTGGCTCATGCTCGCCAAAAACTCATCGCGTGATTGCAGCGCCTGCACCAGCCGCGTATTGGCGACGTGCAAATCCTCGGTCCGAGTGGCTACCCGTTCTTCCAATTCGGCGGCGTGGGCTTTTAGCTGCTCAGACAGGCGCAGCGTTTCCTGGGCGCGCCCCAGTTCTTCGCCGACTACTTTGACCAGCCGCACGGCATTGGCCGCGAAAACGCCGCCTGGCAAGACCAGTATCAGGCTGCCCACGGCCACCTGTCCGCGGCTGACGATAGGGGCTACCAGCAGGCTGACCGGTTCTGTAACGGCCGTTAATGCCGGGCGCAGCGCAGCCAGGGCCGTGTCCAGGTGCAGGTCAAAGTGGGCACTGACGTAGGGACTGCCTGTTTCTAGCACGGTTTCAAACAGCTCTTGCCCGATGACAGGCAGCCGCTGCCCCACCTGGGTTGGCGTTTGGAGCGGCAGGTTTTCGGTGACGATGGTCTGGAAACGGCCGTCTTCATCCAGCATACTGATAAAAGCATACGGAACTTCCAGGAAATGAGACAGCTCAATACAGGCAGTCTGGAAAATTTCTGCCCTTGTCGTGCCGGCCGTAATGGTAGCCACCACGTGATTGATCAGATCCAGCTCTTTGGCCCAGCGCTGCGTTTCGTTAAACAGGCGCGCACTTTGCAGCGCCAGAGCCGCACGATCCGCAAAGTGTGATAGCAGACGTTCGTCATCCTGGTTAAAGGCGTCGACGTCTGCGCTCTGCACGTCAATCGCGCCGATCACCCGTTCGTCAATTTTTAACGGCACCGTCAGTTCTGATCGGGCCAACTGCCAGCCCGGTACGTACCCTGGCTCATTTTGCACATCGCCCGTGTTAAACGTGTGGCCGGTGCGCACAGCTTCCGCGATAAGGCCAGAACCGTCGAGCGAAAGCCTGGATTGACTCACAGCCGCTGCGTAGGGTCCGAGCGCAGCGACGCGGTTTAGGCGGTTCGTTTCCGTATCGATCAGGACGAGGCTGCAGTTGGCTTTGGCGAACTCCTTTTGAACGGTCTGGACGATGGATTGGGCCATGTTTTTGATGTCTGGAGTGGTACTGGCGAGCAGGCTGTCGGAGGCCCGGTAAAGGCGGTCGAGTTCCAAATTGCGGCTGAGCAGGGCTTTTTCGGCGCGTTTGCGCTCGGCTATTTCTTGCTGGGCCTGCTGGTAAAGCTGGGCATTTTCGATGGCAATGGCTGTGGCGGTAGCCACCGGCTCCAGAAGCAGCAGATCGGAATGGGTAAAGCTGCCTATTTCTTTATCGACCAGTTGTAGAGCGCCCAGGCTTTTTTGTTTGGTTTGCAAAGGGAGGCAGAGGGTGGAACGGATGGGCAGGCCGGTGGTCTGGTCGATACGGCCGTAATGGCGCGGATCGTTCCAGGTATCGTGGATGAGCAGCGGCTCGCTGTGCTGCGCCACCCAGCCGACGATGCCCTGACCCGGCTTTAAGCGCCAGCCGCGAATGTGGTCGCGGCCTGGCCCGGCCACTTGCTGGCAAACCAGGTCGCCGGTCTCCGTGTCGAACAGCCATAACGAGCAGGACATCACGTCCAGCAGGCTGCGGACTTCTTCCAGGGCGGTGGCCTGGACCTGGTTCAGGTCGAGCGTGGAGATGAGATGGTGGCCTATCTGGTTGATGAGGGCGAGTTCGGTGCGGAGGCGCTGCTGGTTACGGCCGTAGCGCACAGCGCGCCGCAAGATCTCTGCGTTGAGCTGGCTTTTGGCGATGTAGTCCAGATCATTTTCTTCGGCGATTTGCACGGCCGTACTCACCATCGCGTCGTCTGCCAGCAGAATGATCTGCCTGTCTGGAAAGCGACGGCGCAAGCGGCGAATGTTCTCGCGGTTGGGGGTCGAGAAATCAAGCAGAATAACAGGAGCGAAAAATTCCTGATCCTTAGTCAGAACTGTTTCCAGGTGTGTTTCGTGGGTGAGTGCGATGTCAGTAGCGTCAGTCAGGCAGCTTGTGATGTCTGTAAGTATTTGATTGTCCTGGCCCAGGTAAAGAACGTGCGTAAGCCGGGCAATATTTTTCTGTTGTGATCTCATGTATCCTAATCACTCAAGAGTTAACAGGCACTTCCTGGACTGGAGCCCTGTTAATTCGCAGGATGTGCCTACATTAATAGATCACAACTGAATTGTCTATAGTACGGTTATCCACCTTAAACTGGACATAATGTGCGCTCGTAGTCAGGTAGGCGGCTGGGTGTGGGGCGAAGGGGAAACGGCCGTTTACAAAAACAGAATTGCCCCTTTTACCTGCGCTACCACCGCCTGGCTTACATCGTCCAACAACAGGCGCTCCCAGCCTGCTCCCAGATGCGTGCCCATAATCACCAAATCATAAGCGCCGCTGTTTGCCTCGGCCACAATCTCATCCACCACCAGACCATGCCGGATTTTGGCCTGCGAATTAGCCGGAATGTGATCCAGCAACATGACGTCATGTTCTAGAATTTCTCCTTCCGGCGTATGCTCTCCCATCAACTCGGCAGCGCTGGCGTGCAGTTCCCACTCCGGCACCCCTGGTGCGGCGATCATCTGTGACATGACGTGCAGCACCGTGATCTTTTTTTCGGAGGTGAGCAGCGTCGGCAGTTGAACGGTCAGGCGCTCTAACAGGGAGGGTTCACGGCCGCTTTCACAGATGAGGATGTTTTGGAAGGCGGCCGGTTCAGCTTTGCCCACCAGAACGGGGCAGTCTACCTGGGTGATAACCCGGTAGGCCACCGAACCGAGCAGGCGGGTAAACAGAGGATGTTCGGGTTTTGAGCCGAGAACGACGAGATTGTAGGCACCCGCCCGGGCCTCGGCGATAATTTCTTCGGCGGGTTGGCCGCAGCGCACTTTGGCGGTAACGGCCGTAAGTTCTGCTGGCATCAGGGTTTGGGCCTGCTGCACAATGGCGGCTCCTTTGGGTCGGTCACTGTCGTGTTTTACCACGGCAAGCAAGGTGACCGTGCCCGCCAGCGCTGCGGCAAAGCGGCCGCCCAGGCGTACGGCCGTGTTCGAATGAGGCGCACCTCCTGTTGCAATCAACACTCGCATAACCACGTCATCATCCTCCGTCTGTTTAAATAAGCACCAAAATAACGGGTACAAGCAAAATGGACAACATAAACAAAGTAAGATTGCGATTACTCGCCGTCACCCAGCCGGCAAAATATAACATGGCCCGGGCGTAGCGCTGGTATACCAACGCCAGAATCAGAATCGATACAATCGTAATACTCGCCATCTCCGCCAAAACCACCGTAAACGCAGGCGGGTTATTTAGCAAGACGGCCGCCAGCAGCGTGTCGATAAAGGTGGTAATGTTAGCCCCCATAATATACGGTATCACATTTTCCCGGCGTACAAACCCTCGATGGCTCAGGGGCACCAGAATACTCAGCGAGACACTCACAGACATAGAAATTAACGTGATCGAGGCGCCAAGGAGAAACATTACCCACGGCCGATAAATCAGCCGCGACATGCGCCCTACCTGGCTTTCCTTCACCGCCATTTCCGGCAAACAGCGATCAAACAGGCTGAAGCTGATCATAATCGTGCCCAGGCCGGTAATAAACAGCGCCCAGCGCGGCAAAAAACTAAGGAGAAAATTCACCATCGGATCAAAAATCAAATCGGTCACCGAATTCAAGACAGCGCCTGACTGCAATTGAAAGTTCTGAAGCAGACCCACTTGCAGGAGAGCAACGCCGACCAGCAGGGCTGCCAGATAGGTGCTGCCCGTGACCGAAAGCGATAAAAGGCCCATCCCCAGGCTGTCGCGCTTGTTCCGGCCGCGCAGCACATAAATAAAGCCGATAAACAGCACGATGAAGCTGGCCCCTAACCGGCTGCCGGTAATCATGGTGAACGTGCCCATTTGATCCAGCACGCCGGCATCAAAAAATGTCAGCGCGGCTGCGGCGACCGGCGATCCGCTCATAATGACGTAGGCAAAGAGCCAGCCGAAACCGAGGCTGTTCACCGGGTTGGTGACCGAGAACTGGTTCTGTACCAATGGGGCCAGATCTCGGGCACCCTCTTTCATCTGTGTAATGCCCAGGATAAACAAAAATATGCTAATGATAAATAGGATTATTTTGCCCCAGGCGATGCGCTGCCAGAGCGCTTTGGCTTGTTGGGCCGGGGGCAGTACAGGAGCGATGGCGGTTTCTTCCGCCGGAGTGGACGTGACTTTTGTTTCTACTAAATCTTCCATGAACCGATCTCCTCGGCATATGTAGGCCAGGTTGCACGCCCGACTGGTTGTCAGGGCGTTTGCATTTCAGATTGGCGGGGCAGTGTGATAGGGGGAGGGTTTCTGACTAGCAGTAGCGGTGTGTTGAGCCAGGCTAGCATGGGGGTGATAAGTTCTCCCAACACGGCGTGGCGTAAACGGCCGTCTCCCTCTCCCGCTATCACGATCATATCATAGAAAGCGGTAGCCGCCTCCTGGCGAATCTGCTCGTCTGGTTCCCCGTCACGCAGGTGTATGCGCGCTTGTATCCCAGCGGCCAAAAGCCTTTGCAGCAGGTATCGCACGCGCTGGCCGGAGGTGGTGTGGGGATGGAGCAGCGTTTGCAGACCAATGGGGTAAGGGCCGGGCTGTCGGCACAGGGCCGGAATGCAGGGCACGACGACCAGAAGCGTAACGGCCGTTCCGAAACCGCCCGCCAACTGCGCCACCCAGGGCAAGGTCAACTCGTCGCTCGCCTCGGCGCGGCAGATGAGCAGGATGTGGCGCAGAGGCCAGCGCGGCCGGCGCATCAGCAGAATCGATGTGTCAATCTGCCGTGCTGCCTGCCGTCCGCCCAAATCGCCCAGTATTAGCTGCCACCAGGACGGCCGTTTTTCCCCCAGCAGCACCAGATCATAGGGTAAGGCCGCTTTTGCCAGTCCACTGCTCGTCGCTCCGGAATAAACCTCCGTCACCCCGTGCAGTTGGTCGGCGATGGCCTGAGCGAAGACAGCTTGAACCGGGTCTAACCCCTCTGGTGGCGGGCACAGCAAAAGGCGCAAACGCTGTGATTGGACTGGGGCGGCACGGCCGTCCACTTCCTGGCCTGGCAGTGAATCCGGCGCGCCGGAAAAGGGATGCAGTTCGGGTAAAGAGGCAGTAGCTGTCATCACAACACCTCCGATAAGCATGACCAGCGTAAAACCGGCTCATGACAGACGTTGTGATAAGCGCGTGATAAAGCTGTGACAAAAAGGGGGAGAAACGGCCGTTTACCTTTCCACCGGCAAATTCAACCCATAGCCAAAACCTGGCACAGTCTCCACGTACACCGGATTTGCCGGATCCGGTTCAATCTTGCCGCGCAAGCGCCGTATAAGCTGGCGCAGCATCTCTCGGCTGCCACCCTCCGCGCCCCACACCTGGGCAATCAGAGCTTCATTTGTCAGCACATGCCCGGCGTTCAGCAGCAGATAGTCCAGAAGGCGCGTTTCTAGCGGTGTCAGGGGAATGGCCGCTCCCTGAGGCAGACGCAGTTCTCGGCGGCTCGTATCCAGCCGAAAATGGCCCACTTGCCGCACGGCCGGGATCATTTCCGTGCCGGCCCGCCGCAGTACCGCCTGTACTCTCGCTACCAACTGGCGCGGGCTAAACGGTTTGTGGATGTAATCATCGGCGCCCAACTGCAGGCCGCGCACCACGTCATCCTCATCGCCGCGCACCGTCAGCATAATGATAGGGGTCTGATCTTGCTGCTGGCGGATGGTCTGGCAAACGGCAAATCCATCGCGGACTGGCAAATTGACGTCCAGCACAATCACATCCGGCCGATCAGATTGCCAGCGCTGCAGCGCCGCCGCACCGTCGTAAGCCAGATAGATCTCGAAGCCTTCGCGGCGCAGCGTAAAGGCTACAAGGTCGGCAATCACCCGATCATCGTCAACCACCAATGCCTTCATAGGGCACGAGAACCGGCGTTAGAAGCCCATCGCACGGCCAATAATTTCTTTCATGATCTCGTTGGAGCCGCCATAGATTTTTTGCGCGCGGGAATCGATGTAGGCTTTGGCGATAGGGTATTCCATCATATAGCCATATCCACCGTGAAGCTGCAAGCACTGATCGATTACCCGAACTTGCAGGTCGGTGGTCCACCACTTGGCCATTGCGGCCTGCTCCACGGACAGTTCGCCCTGGTTGTGGCGCTGAATGCAGTGGTCGATGAACGTCCGGCCAATTTCGACTTCTGTTTTCATTTCGGCCAGCTTAAAGCGGGAATTTTGGAATTTGCCGATGGGACGGCCGAAGGCGGTGCGCTGCTGGCAGTAGGCGATGGTCCATTCCAGGGCTGCTTCGGCGGCGGCGATGGCTCCGACGGCGATGGTCAGGCGCTCCTGGGGCAGGCGCTGCATCAGGTAGATGAAGCCCATGTTTTCCTGCCCGATGAGGTTGTCGACCGGCACGCGCACGTCGCGGAAGAAAAGTTCGGCGGTGTCCTGGGCGTGCATGCCGATCTTGTCCAGGTTACGGCCGCGTTCGTACCCTTCCATGCTCCGTTCCAGCACGAGGAGACTGACGCCTTTGGCTCCTGCTTCGGGGTCGGTCTTGGCGGCGACAACGACCAGATCGTTCAGGATACCGTTGGAGATGAAGGTTTTTTGCCCGTTGATGAGGTAGTGATCGTTGTGGCGCACGGCCGTTGTCTGCACCGCCGCCACGTCGCTCCCTGTATTTGGCTCCGACATGGCAATGGCAGCAATGGTCTCGCCGGCAACCAGACCCGGCAGCCAGCGCTGCTTTTGCTCCTCTGTGCCGAATTGGCTGATGTATGGCACAACCATATCGGTATGCACGGCGAAACCCGGCCCAGAAGCCCCTACACGCACCAGCTCCTCGCTGATGATGGCATTGTATCGGTAGTCCTTCACGCCCAGACCGCCATACGCTTCGTCCACGTCCATACAGAGGAAGCCCACGCCGCCCGCTTTCTGCCACAACTCCCGCGGCACAATGCCGTCTTTTTCCCATTGGGCGTGATAGGGTACGATCTCTTTTTCCACAAAGCGCCGGAAGGCGTCACGGAACATCAGGTGTTCGTCGGTTAGCAGGTTTGCACGCATACGGTTCTCCAGTTTTCAGTCAGCGGTGAAGAGTTGATGGTACAACGACTTGCTTGAATTCTAGCCGACCTGTGCCTTCCGGCGCAAGCAGGGAGCAATTACCAACCGCCAATCTGGCACGCCCTACAGGTCGTGAAAATCCCATAAAATCGGCCGAACGGGACTCTGTTCCTATGCTATGATGCTAACGAAGTATGTGCAACGGCCGTCTTGCCGTGGCGCGTCGTGTCAAGACTGGCTGTTTTCCACCAGAATGGAGATCGCCATCTCCATTTCCCATAAACTGCGAGAAG
>Ga0116151_10005780_pt1 | contig 10591 bp, 10 predicted proteins | sample AD_UKC117_MetaG_FD_89893 | JGI IMG/M metagenome (GOLD analysis project Ga0116151, IMG submission 89893) | Active sludge microbial communities of municipal wastewater-treating anaerobic digesters from Hong Kong - AD_UKC117_MetaG | ecosystem: Engineered > Bioreactor > Anaerobic > Digestate... | reverse complement strand
CTTGCGCAGGCGACTGCGGCTTTCGCGCCCGTGCGCGCGACGAGCGCTGCTTCAAGCTCTTCAATCTCCGGCCCGGCGATATAGCGGCCATGATCGAGCACGGCTTTCAGCCGCTCCTCGATCCGTTCACGGATCAAGCGTTGCTGGGCCTTGAGATCGATGAAAGCGATCTGGCCGACGCTCGACTGACGGGCAAGGGCGAGGTTGGCGACGCCGTTCATGCGCGGGCTCTTTCCATGACGCGAACCGGCGCAGCGCCTGCGCGCGCGCTTTCGATCATCAGCGCCCATTCGAGCGCGGCGCGCGCTTCCTCGCCGGTGATCGCCGGCGCAGCCTCGCCGCGCACAGCGTCAATGAAGCGCGAGACGCCATAGCCGAGCGGGTCGGTGAACGCAGGATTGGGGCTCGCATCGTCGAAAGACGCCTTCAGCGCGGCCCCTGTCGTGTTTTCAATTGTCCGGTTCACGAAGTCGATCTCGACTATGCCGTCATCGTAAACAAGGCGCATGCGCCGATCACGGACGGGCGAAAGCCTAGACGCCTTCATGGTCACCACCGCGCCCCCGGCGCAGGTCACCTCCGCCTCGACCTCATCGGCGCATCCTTCCGAGGCGACGGAGACAGGCGCGCCAAGGCCAAGGCGGCAAACGAGGTCGATGTCGTGGATCATCAGGTCGAAGACCACGGAGACGTCTTCGCCCCTGCCCGTCGGCGGATTGGCCCTGATGCAGCGCACGGAGAGCGGCTTGCGCTGGCGCGAGAGAATGCCGAAGGCGTCGAAGACGAAGCGCTCCTGATGGCCGACCTGCAGCACGGCGTCATTCTCCGCTGCAAGCGCGATCAGGCGGCCGGCGTCTTCAAGGCGCAGCGCGATCGGCTTTTCAATGAGGACATGACGCCCCCGCGCGAGCGCCTGGCTGGCGATATCGAAATGGGCGGATGCGGGCGCTGCGACCGTCAGCGCTTCGACATTGTCGAGGAAGGAATCGAGCGTCGAGAAGGCGCGCGCGCCCACCTTGCGTGCAAGCGCCGCCGCCCTTTCGGGATCGACATCAAAGACCGCTGCCATTTGAACGTCAGGGAGCGCGGCGTATTTCGCCGCGTGATATCCCCCAAAAACGCCTGCCCCGGCAACGCCAGCGACAACCTGCTCTACCAAAGAATTGCTCCGGAACGACGCAATACCGAGAGGTCACCTTAGTCGCGTCGCCGCCCGCTGGAAACGCACCCCGCCGATGAAAGTATCAAACTATATTTCCGCCTGTTTCATCAAGCGTTTACGACGAGGCCGGGCTGGGCGTCACGCGCGACTTTGAGACGGTCGGCGAGGATGAAGGCGAGCTCCAGCGCCTGGCTGGCGTTGAGACGCGGATCGCAATGCGTGTGATAGCGGGAGGAAAGATCCCCCTCGCTGATGTCGACGGCGCCGCCGAGGCATTCGGTGACGTTCTGGCCGGTCATCTCGAAATGCACGCCGCCGGGATAGGCGCCTTCTGCGCGGCAGACATCGAAGAACGCGCCGACCTCTTCAAGGATCGATTCGAAGCGGCGGGTTTTGTAACCGCTATCCGTCTTCATGATGTTGCCGTGCATCGGGTCGCATGACCACACGACTTCACGTCCCGCCTTTTTCACTGCGCGGATGAGCGGCGGCAGTCCGGCGCCGACTTTCTTCGACCCGAAGCGCGCGATGAGCACGATGCGGCCCGCTTCGTTCTTCGGATTGAGAACGTCGAGAATGCGCAACAGCTCGTCCGGATTGAGACTCGGTCCGCATTTGACGCCGATGGGATTTTCAACGCCGCGGCAGAACTCGATATGCGCGCCGTCAAGCTGACGCGTGCGATCGCCGATCCAGATCATATGCGCGGAGGTGTCGTACCAGCGGCCGGACGTCGAATCGACTCGCGTCATCGCTTCCTCGACGCCGAGGAGCAGCGCTTCATGGCTCGTGTAGAATTCGACTTCGCGCACAGAGCGCACTTCTTTGCCGTTGACGCCGCATGCTTCCATGAACATCAGCGTTTCGGAAATGCGGTCTGCGATTTCGCGATAGCGATCGCCTTGCGGATTGCCGGAAACGAATTCGAGATTCCAGCGATGCACGTTGTGAAGGTCGGCATAGCCGCCCGTCGCGAATGCGCGAATGAGGTTCAGCGTCGCCGCCGCCTGCCCATACGCCTTCAGAATGCGTTGCGGGTCAGGCACGCGCGCTTCCGGCGTGAACTCCATGCCGTTGATGATGTCGCCGCGATAGCTCGGAAGCGTCACGCCGTCGCGCGTTTCAATGGGCTCGGAACGCGGCTTGGCGAACTGGCCTGCGATGCGCCCGACTTTGACGACAGGCATCGCCGCGCCGAAAGTGAGCGCGACCGACATCTGCAGGATGACGCGGAAAGTATCGCGAATATTGTTCGGATGAAACTCGCGGAAGCTCTCCGCGCAGTCCCCGCCCTGGAGCAGGAAAGCCTCGCCGCGCGCGACCGAGGCAAGGCTCGAACGCAAAGTCCTCACCTCGCCCGCAAAAACGAGCGGCGGATAGCCCGAAAGCTCCTTCTCGACGGCGCTCAGCGCAGCCGGATCGGGGTAATCGGTGGGCACGTGCAGAGCAGGTCGCGCGCGCCAGCTATCGGGCCTCCAGGACATGATGATACTCCAACCTTTGACGCCCCTAATATCGTTGCAAAGGATGCGCCGCAACAAGTCCTTAGAGGGCTTTTCCGCCCCCGCCGGCGAATAAAAAAGCGCCCGCCGGGACACCGGCGGGCGCTCTAGTCTTCAGGGATAGGCGTTCCGGCGGGTGTTACGCCTTTACCGTCACGCCGATGACTTCACCGCGCTTGATTTTGCACTCAGCGGTGATGGATTCGCTTTCGCCAGCTTCCGGGACGAGCTTGATGGTCACGGTCTGGACCGCGCCGCCTTTGCTCTTCATGAATTTCGCGCGATAGGCGTCAGTGGCCGCAATGCCCTGAGCGTCCGCAGCGGCGGCGCAGAGCGAAACCTGCTCGTCAGCGCTCGCGGCGAAGGCCGGCGCGGGCGCGGCGAGGAAGGCGGCGGCGGAAAGGGCGACAGCAGCGCCGGCAAGAACAAACTCTTTCATCGGTCTCTCCTAGAATTTCCCTTTTCGGGACGCTTTTGGGGCGCGCCCGGCGCAGCGCTACGTTTTTCAATTCGCCGTTGACTGTACGGAAGAGTTTACTATCTTATTTTAAAGCGTCAAGTATGTTTTTAGTAGATCACGTTCTGTTGTACGCTGCGGCTGGGAGAAACGTTCAGCGACCAACCGTGAAAACACGGCGGCGGTGAAAAGGGCAAGCATGTCAAGGACATATAATCAGGATTGCGTGCTGGCGTACGCGCTCGACCTGCTCGGCGAGCGGTGGACCCTGCTCATACTTCGCGAGCTTTTCCTTGGACCGAGGCGGTTCGGCGATCTCCACGCCGCCCTGCCCCGGCTCGGCACCAACCTCCTGAGCAAGCGGCTCAAGGAGCTCGAAGAGGCGGATCTCATCACCCAATCCGCCGGCGATGGTCGCGGGCAATATCGCCTGACGGACGCCGGCGAAATGCTGCGCCCGACCATGCGCGCGATGATGTTCTGGTCGATCGAATATTTCATGGGCCGGACGGAGCCTTCCGCGCCGCGCGAATGCATTCACTCGAACGATTTACAGCCGGACTCCGTCGCGCTCGCGCTCGAAATGTTCGCGAACAAGTGTTCGCTTCCCCATTCGAATTACGTGATGCACCTTTCGATCGACGATAATTCGTACACGTACTATTTCATGAACGGTGAGATGATCGCCCGCCGCGGCGCGGATGCGCCCGCCGTCGCGCGCATCGAAACCGATGTCGCGACGATGATGCAGGCGATGCGCGGCGAGATTTACATTCCGGAAGTCAAAAGCCGCATCGCCGCCTCCGGCGACGAAGCCGTCATCGAGCATTTCATGAACAGCATTATTCCGGGCGCCGCGGTCGCGGAGGAAGTCGCCCGCAAGATTGCAGCGAGCGCCTCGCTCCACGCCTGATCGCGTTACTTTCCGGGAATGGGCGGCAGTTTCTGCGCGCGTGTCTCGTCGAGATAGCGCACCGCTTTCGGCTTCAGCGAGCCCTTGTCGAATTCGAAAAAGAGCGGATTTCCGGTCGGAATCTCAACGCCGACGATATCCTCGTCAGATACGTCTAAGAGCAGCTTCACGAGCGCGCGCAGCGAATTGCCGTGAGCGGCGATGAGGAGCGACTCGCCGCCCTGAAGCCTTGGCGCGATCGTCTCACGCCAATAAGGCTCGACTCGAGCAAGCGTCGTCTTCAGCGATTCCGTCAACGGAAGCTCGGCGGGCGACAGACCGGCGTAACGCGGATCTTTCGCGGGATTATAGGGGCTCGAAGGATCGAGCGGCGGCGGCGGCGTATCATAGCTGCGCCGCCAGATCTTCACCTGCGCTTCGCCGTGTTTGTCGGCCGTCTCCTGCTTGTTGAGACCGGTGAGCGCGCCATAATGGCGCTCATTGAGGCGCCAGTCCTTGACGACAGGCATCCACAGCCGGTCCATCTCGTCGAGCGCGATGAAGAGCGTGCGAATCGCGCGCTTGAGAACGGACGTGTAAGCGGTGGAGAACTCGGCGCCGGTCGCCTTGAGGAGCTTGCCCGCCTTCGCCGCTTCCGCGCGGCCATTGTCGGTGAGGTCGACATCGACCCAACCGGTAAAGCGGTTCTGAAGGTTCCATTCGCTTTGACCGTGGCGGATCAAGGCAAGGCGCGTCATCGGCAAACTCCCTAAAATTTGAGCCGGTCATAACGAGACGGTGCGGATTTGGCCATATCGCGCGTCAACCTATGCGAGGCCGTTGGCTAATCGCCGCACTCTCCCTAAATGAACCCCAGCTTCCGGAGGACACCCCCATGACCAAAACACCCCCGATCGCCCTCGCGCTTCATGGCGGCGCCGGCGCGCGCAAGGGCCGCGACTATTCGAAAGCGGAAGCCCACCTCGCCGAGCTCTGCGCGCGCGGGGAAACCATGCTGAAGGATGGCGCGCGGGCGCTCGACGTCGTGGAAGCGCTGGTCGTGGAGATGGAAGCCTCCGGCTATTACATCGCCGGAAAGGGCGCGCCGCCGAACCGGGCCGGCTACGCCGAACTCGACGCCTCGATCATGGAAGCCGGGCTTCTGCCGGAAGCGCCGGGCGTCTTCCGCCGGGCCGGAGCGATCGCCGCCGTTGCGCATATCAGGCAACCTATCAAAGCGGCGCGCGCCGTGATGGATGAAACCCCGCACGTCCTCCTCGCGGGGCGCGGCGCGGAGAACTTCTGCCGCAGCCGCGGCTTCGACTTCATAACGGACCCCGACGGCTACTACGTGACGCCGATCGGCATCCACCCAGCAGAGATGACGCAGGCAGAACTCGGCCATGGTACGGTCGGCGCCGTCGCGCTCGACGCAGAAGGCCGGCTCGCATCGGCGACCTCGACAGGCGGCGTCTTCGGAAAGCTTGAAGGCCGCGTCGGCGACACGCCGCTGATCGGCGCCGGCACATGGGCGGATGAATTCGTCGCGGCGTCCTGCACCGGCGTCGGGGAGTATTTCATTCTCGCCGGCGGCGCGCAGGATGTCGCGAGCCGGGTGCGTTATCAGGGCGCAGATCTTTCCCACGCCACCGCAGGGCTCATCAAAGACGTCGCGCGGCTTGGCGGCGATGGCGGCGTTATCGCCGTTTCGCGCGAAGGCGAGATCTCTTTCGCGTGGAACTCCGACGGCATGAAGCGCGCCGGCGTCGGTCCCGACCAACCGCTCTTTTCGGCGACATTCTGATCGGCGATAGTCTCGTCAGTTTTCGAAAGCTCGAATCTTATGCCTGCTCCAAGCGAACCGGTTCACGCCGGCGCCACCGTTGATGCTGAGCGTTTCGCGCGCATCGCGCATGGCGTCAGAACGCGTTCCTTGCCGAAAGCAGAGTGGACGCACGGCGCCCACCTCGTCTTTGCTGTCAGCCTGATCGATGAGCACGGCCTTGCCGGCGCCGAGGCGGCCGCGCCTCCGTTGATCCGCGCCTATAACGAAGCGACCGGCGGCGTAAACGACGACAAGAACGGTTATCACGAGACGCTCACCGTCTTCTTCCTGAGGCGTGTCGCGCGCTTCATCGAGGCGACTCCGGACGCCCTTGCGCCGGAGCTTGCAACGATGCTTCTCGCCTCTCCCCTCGCCCGGTCTGATTATCCGCTGTCATTTTATTCGAAAGCGCTGCTCTTCTCCGTCGAGGCCCGTCGCGACTGGACGCCGCCCGATTTGAAACCGATGGACGCGGACGACTAGGCGCGGCATGGTGAGCCGTCAGGGTTCTGAATATTCATGGGCGCGCTGTTTTCCGAAACCGAACTTGGACGGCTGAAAGAAGCCGCCGCTTTACTGCTCGCAGCAGAAGACCGCCTTCCGGTGTTGCGAACGCTCACCTGGGACCGTTCCCATGCCGAGGCGTTTCTCGCTTCCGGTTGCAAGACGCCGCCCGCTCCGGTCTATCCTCGGATCGACCCCGCCCCGTCTCTGGAACGGATTGCGGCGGCGCGCGCGCTCATTCAAGGCGGCACTCCTGTCCATCGCTGGCTGATGCGTTTCGCCTCAATCACCGAAGAGACGGCGGCGCTGCTCGCTTCGGTCGGAACGAGCGCCTTCTACGAGCACTCCCGCGCGCTCTATGGCTCGCCGACGACGCCCATCGCCGACGGCAAACGAACGGCGCTCGAACTCGCAAAGCGTCTGGACGCGCTTCTCTCCGATTTCGATGACAGCGGCAGAAAACTCGAGCCGCCCGAAACGCTGAGCGCCGAAGACCTGAAGCGGAAGCTCGAAGCCGCTTTGCCGATCCATTTCGGCGCTTCCGCGCCACGCATCGAAATCTCGAAAAACGTTTCCGGCAAGGCCGCGGCCGGGCGCGACTACGTGAAGCTGCGCGCGGATGCGACGTTTTCCGATCTCGATGAGACGCAGATCCTCCAGCATGAAGCGCTCGTCCACATTGCGACCGGCAAGAACGGACAAGCGCAGGCGCACTTTCCCATTCTCGCCGAGAGTTATCCCGGCAATGCACGCACGCAGGAAGGACTCGCGGTCTTTGCGGAGTTCATTTCAGGCGCGCTCGATCCTTCGCGGTTCAAGCGCCTCGCCGATCGCGTCATCGCCATCGAAATGGCGGCGGAGGGCGCAGGCTTCATCGAGCTCTTCAATTTCTTCCGGGAACGGAGCGCTTCGGATGCGCCGATCGAAGCCTTTGAAAGCGCGCGCCGCGTCGTGCGCGGCGGCGTCGTCAGTGGCGGCGCGCCCTTCACCAAGGACTCCGTCTATCTGCAGGGCCTTCTCGAAGTGCACAATTACCTGCGCACCGCGGTGCGGACGGGCGACGCCGGCTATATTCGCCTGCTCTTCGTCGGAAAGATCGACCTTGAAGACCTCGAAGCGATGAAGATGCTGCGCGATGCGGGGCTTTTATCGGCGCCGCGCTTCCTGCCGCCCTGGGCGACGGACCTGCGTTATCTTCTATCCTATCTCGCCTATTCGACCTTCCTCAACGAGATCAATCTCGGCGATGTTGCGGCGAAATATGACCCCCTCTTCCGCTGACGATCAGGATTCGCGCTTGAGACTTTTCAGCTTCTTCTCGGAAAACTCGTCGACGATCTTTTGAAGCTGCTTCATCTCGACGCCGCGCCCTTCGGCCTGCACCAGAAACTCTTCGCCGACCATGCGGCCGTAATGGCCCATCTTCGAGGCGTTGCTCCACGTTTCGACGACCATGGCGCCGTCCTTCTTCGTCATTCGCTCATAGCCGTCATCGGACTTGCGGTCATACTGAGCGCCGCCGAAGCCGGCCATGGCGGACACGGCGGAAACCATGCCCGAATTGGTGATCTTGAGATCGACAGTCTTGTCGCCTTCGCCATATTCCGCCGTCATCACCACCATCTTGAACGGCATTGAGAGCGACTGAACGTCTATTGAAGTGCGCTTGAGGCCTGCAAGCTTTTCTGGCGCGAGTTTCTTCAAGGCGTCCGCATTGACCACCGGGACGTCGCCGTTCATCATTTTCGACGCCGCATCCATCATCGAAGCGACGTCGCCGCTTTGCGAGGCCTTGTCCATCGCGTCGGCGTGTTTGCTCATTTCGCTGAGCGCGCTGTTCTTCTTCAGCATATCGTTGAAGGAGGGCTTCGGCACGAAAGCCTGCGCGGCGAGGTTGATGATGATCCCCGCGACGATCGCCACGACGATTGCGACAATCGTATAGGTCGTTCCTTTATCAGCCGCCGGCTTCATGAGTTTCGGAAGGCCGACGAAAAGCAGATAAAGGCTGAAGATCGACCCCACCAGCGCGAGAATGCCGAGCAGCGGGATGATCATGAAGACGCCGGCGACCCACGACGCCGTCGGCGTATAGGCGGCCACTTTCAGCGCCTGATTGAAATTCTTGTTCGCCCCGAAATTCGGCGCCAGCGCGTCGATGATGAAGGCGAACACGAAGACGAAAACGATCGCCATCACGAATTGCGTAATGGCCATGGTAAGGGCCGCCCCGAGCCCAAGCTTGAACGGCCCCATGCCGAGAACGCCCATGCCGATGAAAACAGCGACAGCCGGAATCGCGGCCAGCGGCGCGACATAGCTCATGGCGAGGTTTTTCGGCTCAACGGCTTCGCCGTCGATGACATCCCATTCGGTTTTCGGCGACATGAGAAGGCGCTGAACGCGCCCGACAATATCTTGCGTCATCTGGTTTCTCCCTTGACCAATGGACCTCAAAATCGACGCGACCGAACGGTCCCAGCCCTCGCTTTATGGGCCGTTTCGCCAATTCCTCAAATAGTCCCGACAATCGCGCCTTACGCGCCGTTAATCAGTCTACAAACCCAACAATTTTCTTGGTTTCCGCCACGACCGGATCGGCGATCGCCGAAGCGCGCGCCGCGCCGTCCCGAAGGATCGATTCGAGATGGCCGGGGTCGGCTTCCAGCCGGCGCAGTTCGGCGCCGATGGGACCGACTTTCTCGACGACGAGATCGGCGAGCGCCGGCTTGAAGACGCCGAAGCCCTTGCCGCCGAATTCGCCGAGCACTTCCTGATCGCTCTTTCCGGAAAGCGCAGAATAAATGCCGACGAGATTCTTCGCTTCCGCGCGCCCTTCAAGGCCTGCCGTTTCCGACGGCAGCGGCTCCGGATCGGTCGTCGCTTTTTTGATCTTCTTCGCAATGACATCCGGCTCGTCGCGCAGGAAGATCGAGGCGTTTTCGCTCGAATCCGATTTCGACATTTTCTTCGTGCCGTCGCGCAGGCTCATGATGCGCGCGCCGGGCCCCTGGATGAGCGGCTCCGGCAGCGGGAAGAAGTCCTCGATCTTGTAGTCGTGGTTGAACTTGCCCGCGATGTCGCGCGAGAGCTCAAGGTGCTGCTTCTGGTCTTCGCCGACCGGCACATGCGTCGCCTTGTAGACAAGAATGTCCGCAGCCTGAAGAACCGGATAGGTATAGAGCCCGACAGACGCGCGCTCCTTGTCCTTGCCGGCCTTGTCCTTGAACTGGGTCATGCGGTCGAGCCAGCCGAGCCGCGCAACGCAGTTGAAGATCCACGCAAGCTCGGCATGGGCGTGCACAGCCGACTGGTTGAAGATGATCGAATGCGAAGCGTCGACACCGGCGGCGATGAAGCAGGCCGCGATGTGGAAGGTCTGTTCGCGCAGCTTCGCGGGCTCCTGCCAGACCGTGATCGCGTGCATGTCGGCGAGGAAATAGAGGCAGTCGTGCTTTTGCTGCAGGTCGACGAACTTGCGGATGGCGCCAAGATAGTTGCCAAGGTGCATGTCGCCTGAGGTCTGGATGCCAGAGAGCACCCGTTCCGGGCCTTTATATCCAGTCATGTCGAAATCCGATCTTCTGGTTCAGGGCCCGCCCGTCTACGGGCGCGGCCGCGCGTAGGCCTTGTAGTCGCTGATGCGGATTGCGCCAAGACCGAGGGAGGCCGCCGCATAGACCCCCGCTCCGAGGCCTGAAATCAGCACCACGGCAAGCCAGTCGCGTCCGAAGAGGATGCTCGCCAGCGTTTCCCTGTGCTGAAGGGAGAACCAGAGAAAGGCAGACATGGCGAGGCACGCGCCCACAATGCGCGGGAAGCGGCTCATGAGACGCGGATCAGGCTTGAAGAGGCCGCGCCGGTGAAGCGTTCCCGCAAGCATGACGATCTGCACCCAGGCCGCGAGAGACGTCGCAAAGGCGACAGCAAGAAAGCCGAAGGCCGGGATCGGGAAGAGAGCCAGCGCGACGACGATGTTGATCGCGATCGAAATGAGCGCGTAGTTCATCGGCGTTTTCGTGTCTTCGCGCGCAAAGAAAGCCGGCGAGAACACCTTGTGCCAGACGAAGGCCGGCAGGCCAAAAGAGTAGAAGGCGAGCGCTGCGCCAGTCTTCGAAACATCTTCCAATGTGAAGGCGGAGCTGCGCCCGCCGAAGACGCCAAGTGCGTCCGTCGCAAGGCCGCGGAAGAGCGCATCGCAAATCGGCGAGGCCATGACGATGAAGGCCGCTGTCGCCGGCAAGGTCAG
>Ga0116151_10005779_pt1 | contig 10592 bp, 10 predicted proteins | sample AD_UKC117_MetaG_FD_89893 | JGI IMG/M metagenome (GOLD analysis project Ga0116151, IMG submission 89893) | Active sludge microbial communities of municipal wastewater-treating anaerobic digesters from Hong Kong - AD_UKC117_MetaG | ecosystem: Engineered > Bioreactor > Anaerobic > Digestate... | reverse complement strand
CCTAGTCATGCGCTTGCCCATCGAGTGGCGTGACTCACCAGACAGGATCGCCGAGCTGCCCATGGAAACGGGCGAAGGCCAGCACATCCCCTTGTCCCTCGTCGCAGATGTGCGCGAAGCCAAGGGGCCAAATGTCATCTTCCGCGAGAACTCGCAACGCCGCTTCGCCCTCGCTATCAAGCCAACGGTGCGCGATGTCAGCAACCTCGTCGTGAAGTTGCAGGAAGAAGTCGCTGCGAAGGTCAAGCTGCCCGAGGGCTACTTCGTCACCTTCGAGGGCGAGTTCCAAGCACAGCAAGATGCCACGCAGCGAATCGCCATCTTCACTGGCATCATCCTCCTCGTCATCGCCTTCCTGCTCTATGGCTACTTCCGCACTCCGTTCTTCGCCATCCAGGTGCTATGCGACATCCCGCTCGCGCTCGTCGGCGGCCTGGTCTTCACCTACTTCAAGCTGAACAACATCAGCATCGCCACGCTCGTCGGTTTCATCGCCGTCGCCGGTGTCGCCGCGCGAAACAGCATCATGCTTATCAGCCACTACCTGCACCTCATGCAGCACGAAGGTGAAGACTTTACCAAAAAGATGGTCATTCGCGGCACCAAGGAACGACTTGTCCCCGTGCTCATGACCGCGCTGGCCGCTGGCATTGGATTGATCCCGCTCGTGCTCGCTGCCGATCAGCCGGGCAAAGAAATCCTTCACCCCGTGGCTGTAGTCATCGTCGGTGGTCTCGTCACCAGCACATTGCTTGGACTCGGCGTCACGCCCACGGTCTTCTACACCTTCGGGAGGAAGGCCGCGGCCAAGTCCATCGAGAACGATGCTCCGGCATCGCATTAACCCATGAATTTCCGTGGCGGTTTTCACATCCAAGCGAAAACCGCCACGGCAAAAGAAACCAAACTGAAACCAAACCAAACAAAGGACATTATGAAAAAACTGCTTACCACCGCCCTACTAACACTTGCCTTGGCCTTCACGGTCAACGCCGCAGACAAAGACAAACACGACCACGAACATGCAGCCAAGGCAGGCCCCACCGGCGGCAAGCTCATCACTGAAGTGGAACCCCACGTCGAGTTCTACGTGAACAAAGACAAGAAGGTCGAAATCCGCTTCATCGACGACGACATGAAAGTCGTCGCCCCAGGCGCTCAGGTCATCAGCGTCACCCTTGGCGACCGCTCCGCTCCCACGAAGCTGAGCTTCACCAAAGACGGCGACAAGCTGATCTCTGACAAGGCCATCCCCGAAGGCGCTGACCTCCCCACCGTAGTGCAAATCCGCGAGAAGGAAGGTGCCAAGGCCGTGACCGAGAAGTTCAATCTGAACCTCGCACAGTGCCCCACCTGCAGGAACCAAGAATACGCCTGCACATGCGCGCATGGCGAAGAGGAAAAGAAGTAACCCTCCAACCCTGCATCGTGCCACAGCGCCGCCTCATCGTGGGGCGGCGTTGCTGGTAGCGGGGCAAGCCGCCCATGAACACCTCCGCACGTCTGGCCCTCTTTTTGGTGCTTTGCTTCCTAGGGCTGCCTAATGCCGTTGAAGCCCACCGCCCAAGGGGAACTCCCATGAGCGGCATTGTCCGCAGCATGGATGTCTCTACCCGAAAAATTGTCTGTGCCCAGGATCAAACCCCCGTTCGTGAATTCATATGGTCAAAGAACGCCAAGTTCTGGCACAACCAGCCTGACACTTCTCCGACGGCCTTGAAGCCAGGCATGAGAATCCAAGTCAATCTGCACAACCCGCTATTCGGCCCGGATTACGTCACCCGGATCGTATTGCTCCAACCTTCTAGCGACTGATGCAGAGGCACTTGCCTGCCAAAATCGTGACCAAAGTGCATGAGCGACACAGCACAGCACGCCAGTAGAAAGCCCACCGGAGATTGCTCTCCGGTGGGCTGCGTTGAACCACCAAGTTCTCAGCTCTCCTTGTTAGTGGCGGCCACCATGCCCGCCAAAATCGAAATGGAATCCAGGAAAGCTGATGTGGCCCCTGCTGCTGCTTTGATTGTTGGAACCATGCCCGGAGCGGTGTCCCCCCTGGCTGGTGGAGCCATGACGAGTGTCATGTCCGTAGCTGCTCCTTCCGCTGTGGCTGGATCTGTGTCCGTGACCAGAGTTGTGATGACTGGAGTTGCCTCCCTGGTGGCCGGAGCCATGTCCGCTTCCATGGCTGGAACGGTTAGAATGATGATGGTCACCCGCCTGCACTGCGGCGGGGGCAAAGACAGCAAGGCTGGCAGTGATGGCCAGAAGAGTGATAAGCTTTTTCATGATGCGTGGGGATTGGGTTTGATTCGTTGCCGCAAAAGAGCGGCATGTAAATCAGACGCAGTGCCGATGCGGCTATTCAACATCACTTCTGTTTTTTATGAGCACCAAAGACAATCACCCCACCGATTCTAAGTCTTGCGGCTCATGCGAGCACGGACATGACGACACACCGCTGCCGCGCAATGCGCTTGTCGTTTCCTCCGGTTCGCTGCTCGGCATCGGGATGCTACTACAATGGCTGAAACTCGGCCCAGCGCTGTTGCCCACGGTCTGCTTTGCCCTAGCGACACTGGCGGGTGGACTGCTTGTGGTGCCCGCTGCCTGGGGAGCATTGAAGAAGCTGCGCCTCGACATGAACGTGCTCATGACAGTAGCCGTGTCGGGTGCATGGCTCGTTGGCGAAGGCGCTGAAGGTGCCGCTGTCGTTTTTCTCTTTGCGCTATCGGAGTTGCTTGAGTCCTGGAGTGTTGGCAGGGCGCGACGCGCCATCGCCGCATTGCTGAAGCTTACTCCGCAAACGGCCTTTGTGCGTGGAGCCAGTGGGGAGTTCAACGAAGTGCCCGTCAGTGACGTGACCGTCGGAGCGGAAATCAGTGTGCGTAGCGGCAGCAGTGTCCCGCTGGATGGTGAGGTCATCTCGGGTGACTCCGCCGTGAATCAAGCGCCCATCACCGGTGAGTCCGTGCCAGTCGAGAAAAAGCCCGGTGATTCCGTGTTCGCAGGCACCATCAATGGTGAAGGTTCGCTCTCTGTCCGCGTCACGAAAGTCGCGAGGGACTCCACCCTCGCCCGCATCATCAAGTTGGTCGAGGAGGCCGAGGAGCAGAAAGCACCCACGCAGCGTTTCGTGGACAAGTTCGCCACCATTTATACCCCCGCTGTGTTTATAGCCGCCCTGCTAGTTGCCCTGCTGCCACCACTGCTCATGGCTGGTGCTTGGTCGGAGTGGACATACCGCGCGCTCGTGCTGCTCGTCATCGCCTGTCCTTGTGCGCTGGTGATTGCCACGCCCGTTTCAATAGTCTCCGGCCTCACCGCCCTTGCCAGGCGCGGCGTGCTCATCAAAGGTGGCGCGCATCTGGAGGCGGTGGGCAAACTGCGCGCTCTTGCCGTGGACAAGACCGGCACCATCACGCAAGGCAAACCACAAGTCACTGGCGTCATTCCCGTCGGTGACATCAGCGAAGAAGAAGTTTTACGCCTTGCCTCCGCCATCGACGCGCATTCAGAGCACCCGCTGGCGCAGGCCGTGATCGCCGCCGCGAAGGGCAGGAACATCACGTGGAATGAATCCTCGCAGTATCAATCCGTCACCGGACGCGGAGCCACCGCCGTCATTGACGGGCACCCGTATTTCATCGGCAATCACAAGATGGCGCACGAGCAGGGCGTGTGCAGCCCGGAGATCGAAGCACGGCTGGCCGAGATTGAAGGCAAGGGCCAGTCCCTCGCCGTCCTGGGCCACACGCCCCATGCAGGCTGTGAGGGCAAGATTCTCGGCATTCTCAGCATCGGCGACACCATGCGTGCTGAGGCACCCGAGGCGCTGCGGCTCATCCATGCCGCTGGTGTGCAGAAAGTCGTCATGCTCAGCGGCGACAATCAACGCACCGCCAGCGCCATCGCCAAACAAGCGGGCATTGACGAAGCCTACGGGGATCTCATGCCCGAGCAAAAGATCGAGCACATCCACCGCCTCATGGCCGAGCATCACTACGTCGGCATGATCGGCGACGGCGTGAACGACGCCCCCGCGCTCGCCATCGCCAGCGTCGGCATCGCCATGGGAGCCATCGGCAGCGACACCGCCATCGAGACCGCCGACATGGCCTTGATGAAAGACGATCTCACGCGCGTGGCTGAAGCCATCGCACTAGGCCGCCGCACGCTGCGCATTATCCAGTTCAACGTCGCATTCGCGCTCGTCATCAAAGCCGTCTTCCTGATCCTCGCCTTCACCGGCCACACCAGCCTGTGGCTTGCCATCCTAGCGGACACGGGAGCCACCCTGCTCGTGATCCTAAACGCCATGCGGCTGCTTAGTGGAACGAACCTCAAGTAGTAGCGGTCATGAACAAAATCTCGCGCAAAAAGACCATTCCCGCGCCCACGAAGTTCTCCGGGCGTGACAAGGCCGCTCTCATTGGCATTCCTGTAGCGCTTTTCGCGATCATCGTCCTGTTGCTTCACGTCGTAGCCACCGCACAGCAGAACGCTTCTGTCACCCGCACAGTGACTAAATGGAAGACTACCTACCACATCAATGACGAACAGGCCGCTAGGATCAAGCAGATCGAACTCGACTTTCACGGCAACGGCAGCCCATTCTCATTCGGACCTACTTTCACCCCGGAAGATGAACACAGTCATCATGAGCAGATCAGTCGCTTGATGGCCCCCGAGGACGGTGCGCGATTTATGAAGGCGATGGAGCGAAGCGAAGGCAAGCACTGACGCCTCGCCTCAGTGCCCCGGGCACCAGTAGTCCTCACCATTACCGCACCAGCGGTGGCCGTGGTGGTGGCGATGGTTTCCGCAAAAGCGCTGGCAAAGGTTCATGACGGCGGAGCGGACGCTGGATGCTGCCTTGTCAGCCACATACGCGGCCTGTGCAGGCATGGTAAAGGTGACCACAAGCGCCACAGCGATAACAGCACCGGCCATGGTGGCCGTGCGAGAGAGGGTTGTAGGTGTTTTCATGGATTTGTAGTTATGGGGATCGTTGCCCAGCAAAGCGGACAGCTCGGACTTCGACGCGAACTACATCTCCCTATTCAATGTGCGAACTTATTCCCCTTCACTCCTGAAACGTCGGTCTTCGGATTTCACTTGTTCGAGGATCTTCGCCAATTCCTCCGGCTTTGCCTTCGCCGCAAGCCGCAGTCCGACTTTCATTGAATCGCTCCGGCTGCTGAAATCATGGCCCGCGCTTCCGAGTAGCTCCCGAATGACCGCCAGGGCGCGGCTGTCCGCTTCAAAGAGGTTCACCGTGACGCGATTCGTGTTCCGGCCACCAATCCCCTGCCCTTTTGCTTTCGGCGCTCTCTGCCGAACTGCTGGCGCGACTGGAGCCGCTACTGGAGCTGCCTCAGCCTTTTTCGCTTCCAACTCCTTTGCTGCTTGAGCTGGAGTCTTTGCTTTGGGTTCCGGTTTCTCCGCTGGTGCGGGTGTTCCCGTCGCCTTTTTCATCTGCTTGTTCAGCAGGCTTGTGAAGTCGTTTTTGTCGGTAGTCATAATTTATGATTATCCTAAATTAGCCTCATGCTACAAATTCCAGGACGAGCCTTTGCAGTAGCTCCCTGTCTTCACCCGTAATGGCCTCATACCCCTGCAAAGTCGCGTAAGTGAAGCCGATGCGCTCAGGCACGCTGTTCTTGAGCACCTGCAAGCCAAGCATCCCTTCCAGCCCTTCCAGCTCGCGGCTGATGCGGGTTCCCTGCTTCACCATGTTCCAGAGCACATAGGCTCTGGCTCCGTTTCTCGTGTGTTCCTTGACCATCTCGACGGCGGGCAGCGTGGCGCGGATGTCCACCATCGAGGGCTTGAGCGGCAGAATCAGCCGGTCGGATTCCTTCACCGCCTCCTTGAGCACGTTGCTTGAGAGCCGGGGCAGCGTGTCCACGATGACGAAATCGTAGTCCCCTTCCCTTTTCTGATCCCAGATTTCCAGCGCCGTCCGGCCTGACTCCCTGAGTTCATTGACGATTTCCGTGATGCTCGCCTGCGGGTCATCGTCGCGGATCGCGACCTTTTTCCCCGCCCTGGACAGCGTTTCGGCCACGAGGAAGCTCAGGGTTGTCTTCCCGGTGCCTCCTTTCTGTCCGCAAAATGTGATAATCATAATTTATGATACTCTTAATTTATGAAAGCCGGATTGTCCTAACTTCGGATTTGCTTAATTTAATACCATCTTAATTTGCGCTGGCAAGCCCCTCTTTTTGTGTTTGTCATAATTTCGGATGTTCTCAATTTACGATTGTCGTAAAGTAGGGCTGTCATAACTTCGGATGTTCCTAAATTGCGAGCCTCTGACTTTAGGAAGGTCTTAACTTGTGATTTTATGACAGTCTTAAAGCGCGAGGGACTGCGACCGTCGCCGGAGCGGTGCCATCCGCTTCGTTTTATGAGTTTAGGATTGTCTTAAATTATGCTGTTCTTAAATTGTGGTGGGGGCAGGGGAGTTCTGTGTCAATTTCCCCGGCTGTCTCATCCAACAGTAACCCAGGCTTTTCTGTTTCATTTCACAGCATTAGCCACGTTTCCCACCATGGCACCGGCAGATCGTTTCAGAAGGGGGTTGAGCCGTGCATTTTGCCGTCTTGCGCCCTCTGCGGCCACTCTGGTAGTGTTGGATGAAGCAGAATAACGCCGCGAAATCCTTGGAAATCTGTCTCGAACGACAGTAGGAGAGGGGACAAGTCGCTGAATTTCCTTCTCCCAGGTCTTCACGAGCCGCCATTCGACCCGCCTCTCATGTCGGATGACACAGAAACCGCCTTCGCTGCATGGTTGCAGGGTAGGGGGCTTGTTGGATGAGACAGAAAAGGGGGTGCCAGATAGTGTTGTTTGACACAGAAATTAGCGTGAATCGAGACAGAAAGAAAATGCTTGCCATTGTTGGATGAAACAGATTATAGTGTTGAACGAGACAGAAAACCGGCCTGCAAACCCTTGATTTTCAAGGCTTTCCGTCCGGCTAAACTCTTAACTCTTGTTGTTCTATAAAAATAAAAATCAACAACAGCGGCTTGTTGATGCTTTTTTCGGATGGAGGATGATTTGACCAGATCAGAAAGTAAAGTTCCGCTCCAGGCAGAACTCTTTCCCGACATGGTCACGGAATACAACGATGGCCGTGATGAGCTGAACCTCGCCGAGTTTCCCATCTCCGCCATCGGCAGCAGATCCGATCCCAACATCAAGACGCTCCGCTTCGAGGACAGGTTCTTTGACAAGTCAGCAGGGGCGATGGTTGACCGCAAGCTCATCGTCACCGCGAGCGACGAATACGGGCTGCCCACCACGGCGGATGATGAGGTTCTGCTTGGACTTCTGCAAATCAGCCGACTGCAAAAGTTCGAGTCTCCGACGGTCGCATTCACGCCGTATCAGCTTCTCCGCATTCTTGGCTGGTCTGTCTCAACCTACAATTACCGGCGTATCCGCGAAGCGATCAACCGTTGGGTGGGTGTAACGCTCTACTATGACAACGCCTGGCGCGACAAGAAAACCGGCCAGTGGGTTGAGGCGAAATTCCACTTCATCGAGTTCGTGGAGTTCTACAAGCAGGGGAACGAAAGCGTTTTCGCCCCCGACGGCGCTTCGGTCATCAAGTGGAACGATCTGATTTTCAGGAATTTTTGCGAGGGCAATTTGAAGACCCTCGACTTCCATCTTTACCGCGCACTCGAAAGCGGAATCGCAAAACGTCTGTTTCGATTTCTGGACAAACGGTTCTACCACCGCAAGCGCCTCGTGTTTGCGCTCGAAGTTTTCGCCTGCGACAAGATCGGACTCACGCGCCCCATCAAGGTCAGCACGAGCGGCAAGACCACCGTGGATGTGGCGCAGATCAAGCGCCGGTTGCTTCCGGCCATCAAGGAGCTGGAGGAGCAGAAGTTCATCTTTGCCAAAGACCCCGACGACCGTTTCACCAAAGACCCGGCTGGAGTCTGGCAGGTTCACTTTGAGCGCTACATCGAAACCGACGAGCGCCAGCCGCAACAACCGGTGCTGGAAATCGCCGTCGAGGACGTGGGGCTTCTGGAAGGCCGCCTCATCGGCCACGGCGTCACCAACGCCCAGGCCAGGCGGCTTGTGTCCGAGTATGACGATGAGCGGATCGAGCAGCAGCTCGACGCGCTGGAGTTCCTGCTTGCCAAGGGCGGGGAAGGAGCGCCGCAGAATCGGGCGGGGTGGCTGGTGAAAGGAATCACGGAGAACTATGGCCCCCCTCGTGGCTTCAAGAGCCGCGCCCAAATCGCCCACGAAGCCCAGGAGAAGGCGGAAAGGGCAAAGGCGAAGGAAGAGGCACGCCGGAAGAAACAGGAGCAGGAGGAGGCCAGGAAAGCCTCAGAAGCGGAACGCTACGCGGCGGACGAGAAGAAGGTCGAAACCTACCTCGCCAGTCTCACCGACAAGGAGCGCGAAAAGCTGGAAGCCGATGCGCTCAAGGATTCGCCGCTCGCCATGGGAAGAACCGGATCTCCTTTCCGCCGCGCGCTCATTCACTCGCACATCCTGGAACTGCTTTCCAAGCTCACCGACTCCACCGACTGACCCCCGGCTCTCACTCTCTCACGGCCTCTCTCACCATCACTGCACCCGTCACCCTCAACCCTCTGCTCTCACCGGCCTGCACTCTGGCTCACCCGCTCTCTCTGACTCCTGCACCATCACCGGCCACCACTCACAACCCTCATCACTGGCCTCTCCCTGCTTCTCTCTCGTGGCTCTCCTGGTGCTCCCTTCGGCATCACTGGAGGCCACGACCGGACTCTCTTTCTGACAGTCCTACAGCCTCACATCCATGACCACACCCGATGCACCTCGTTTGTAAACGGATGTGCTGATTTCCCTTGGAAACCGTTGTTTTATCTGTTAACATGCCGTTTACAACTACAGGCTAAGTGGTTGAATTTGTGGATGTTTGGCTGTAAACGCGTATGCCGAAGCAGGAACCTACCAAGCCCATCGCCTTCCGCCTGAGCCATGCCCAGGAGCGAAGGCTCAAAGAAGTTGCCGCCGGAGCCGGGCGGACGCCAGGAGAGTATGCGCGGGATCTGGTTCTCGAAAAGCTCGACGAACAGGAAACCCTCGCCCGCCAGGTCAGGCGCTTGGATGCCCACCTCACCAGTTTTCAATCGGATTTCGCCGCTGCTGTGGAAGCGATTCTTGCGGTCATCGCCGCCAAGAAGGAACTCACGCCGGAGCAGGTGAAGCGCTGGGTTGATGAACGCATTCGCCATCTTCCTCATTGATGGCATGTTTGGGGCACGCGTATGTTGTCGGTATCTGCAATGTCTGGCGGTCAGGGAGCCTACTACACGGGGCTTGCCCGCGAGGACTATTACCTCGAAGGAGGCGAGCCGCCCGGACTCTGGTTGGGGAAGGGCGCAGACCTTTTGGGGCTTTCCGGCCAGGTGGACAAGGAGGCTTTCGCCGCGCTCTTTGGCGGTCGCGATGAGCACGGCAACGATCTGGTGCAGAACGCCGGTGGCCGCTCCCGGCAGCCAGGCTGGGATCTGACGTTCAGCGTTCCCAAATCCGTTTCGGTCGCATGGTCGCAGGCTCCCGCCGCCATCGGTGCGGAAATCCGCGCCGCCCATGAAGCGGCCGTCCGCAGTGCGCTGGCCTATTTGCAGGAATGCGCCGCCTTCACCCGCAGGGGAAAGGGCGGAGCCACGCACGAGAAGGCAGGGCTTGTGATCGGCCTCTTTGAGCACGGCACATCCCGCGCCCAAGACCCGCAGCTCCACACGCACGCCATCGTTCTGAACATCGGCACTCGTTCCGACGGCACCACCGGCACCATCGAGAGCAAACCGCTTTACGAGCACAAGATGGCCGCAGGAGCGCTCTACCGCGCGGAACTCGCCGCCCAGCTTGAGAAACGGCTTGGCCTGGAGTGCGAGAAAGTGCGGACGTGGTTCGAGCTGAAGGGCGTCAGCAAGACGCTCATCGAGGAGTTTTCCAAACGCCGCGACCAGATCGAGCAGGCACTTGAGAAGGCCGGATTTTCCAGCGCCCGCGCCTCTGAGTTTGCCAACGTCACGACCCGCGAAGTGAAGGAGCACGTTGCCCGTGAGGAACTTTTTGGGAAGTGGCAGGCCACCGGAAAGGAACTCGGATGGTCGGTGAACGAGCTGGAGAACATCACCGGCCAGCACCCAAAACACGACACGCCCGACGTTGCAAAAGCTCTCGCCGTCAAAGCAGCCCTCGATCAGATCACGGAACAGAACTCGCATTTCTCCGAGCGGGATCTGGTTCGCCGCACGGCGGAACACGCCCAGGGAACCGGACTTTCCGCGCTCGATGTCCTGAAAGGGGTGCGTGACTACTTGCGCCAGCACGCAATCACCCTCACGCCGAAGGAAGGACACCAGCTCTACACCACGCCCGAAATGCTGGAGCTTGAGCGCGGGCTTCTCGCCAGAATCGAAGCCTCGCGCAAGAACGCGGATCACCAGGTTTCAGGCCGCACCCTTGAAAACATTTTCGTTCGTCATCCCGAACTGCGGGACGAGCAACGCGAGGCGGTGCAGCACATCACCACGGGGAAGGGGAGTGTTGCCGTGGTT
>Ga0116151_10005776_pt1 | contig 10597 bp, 9 predicted proteins | sample AD_UKC117_MetaG_FD_89893 | JGI IMG/M metagenome (GOLD analysis project Ga0116151, IMG submission 89893) | Active sludge microbial communities of municipal wastewater-treating anaerobic digesters from Hong Kong - AD_UKC117_MetaG | ecosystem: Engineered > Bioreactor > Anaerobic > Digestate... | reverse complement strand
GATACAACAAGTACACTCGAAATCAGCGGGAACGGAGCTATGACCGAACTTGCGACCAACAGCCCGCTCGAATCGACGGCAATGGCGGTCACCGCGAAACCTGCGAGCAGCGGTGGTTATCACATCGTCAAGAAAGGCGAAACCCTTTCTCAGATCGCACGCTATTACGGCGTTTCCGTCGCCGCGCTGGCACGCGCCAATGGGATTTCCAATCCAAGCTACATCGACGTCGGTCAGCATCTGTACATTCCGGCTAGTGGCGGGGCGGGATCTGTGGGCTGTGCAGGGTACTACCATGTACAACATGGTGACAAATTGTCGGTCTTGGCAGCTTACTTTGGTGTCAGCACCCAGGCGTTGGCCAGTGTCAACGGCATCAGCAATGCCAGCCTGATCTACGTGGGCCAGAAGCTCTGCATTCCCAGTGCCTACGGGCCGGCGCGACCTTCGTACGGCGGCCACGACAAAGGTCATCACGGCGGTGGTGCGGGCGGGTATTATGTGGTCAAAGCCGGCGACACCTTGAGTGAAATTGCGGCATGGCATGGCACGAGTGTTCACTATCTGATGAGCGTGAACGGTCTGCACAACCCCAATTACATCTATGTTGGGCAACGGTTGCACCTATAGGCGTTGGTTTGTCAATTGCACTGGCGACCCCATCGCACGGACGCGCGAGGATCTTCCCTGCGATTGACAAACAGCCCCAAAGCAGGAATGCTATCCAAACGGTACCAGCCACAGTCACAACGGTTAGCGGCGGTTCTGCTCGTGGGTCACCAGTGGCTGGCGCCGAAATTAGTGCTCTGTAAACAGAGATCTTTGGCAAGCCTTCCTGGAAGGCCCAATCAACACTTCTTTGTTAATTCTGTATTTAGGGAGAGATGGCACGCAGAATGGCGACGCACCAGTGGCAAGAAGCCTTGCACACACCCCGTCGGCAAGCGGTAAAACGCTCCCGGGCAGAAACATATGTCCTGATTACCTTGGTTGCCTTTGCCGCCTCGGTAATTGTCACGCGTTTCTATCTGGAGATGACGGGCTATCCGCAGATCGGCAGTGGCAATCTGCACATTGCCCACGTCTTGTGGGGTGGCTTGTTGCTCTATGTGGCGGCCCTGTTGCCGCTGGTGTTGCTCAACCGCACGGCATTGATCTGGAGCGCGATCTTGAATGGGGTGGGGGTGGGCCTCTTTATCGACGAGGTGGGCAAATTCATCACGCGCGATGTGGATTATTTCTATCCACCGGCTGCCCCGATCATCTATGCGTTCTTTCTCCTGAGCGTACTCTTTTATTTTTTTGTGCGTCGTCCCGTTCGTCACAATGCGCGTGCGGAGCTTTACCGGGCGCTTGAGGATGTACCGCCTCTGGTCGATGGGACCTTGCTGGAGCAAGAACGGCAAGAGATTTATGAACGCTTGCGCTACGCACAACAGAGCACGCAGCCGCGCTATGCGGCCTTGGCATCGGCGCTGATAGCCCACCTCGATAACGAAGCGTTGGCAACAGGGGCACCGGGCACGGTACAGACGCTGCGGCAAATGGTTGTACAGTGGGGACAAAAGCTGGGTCGGCAGCGCCATCGCCGCATTATATTGTGGCTCATTGGTCTAAACGGGTTGCAGACAGTTGTCGGGATTGCGCTGTTGACCATGATTGCTTTGATGCCCAGTCTGTTAACCGAGCCATTGGGGCAACAGTTGGTCAATGATAACACACTACGTAGCGTGGAGGATCTGCCCTGGTTTCTGATTCGGTTGGGCCTGCAGTTGGCCATCGGTCTTGTCACGCTTTCGGCCTTCATTTGGCTCTGGCGTGGCCGCGAAGCGCGGGGGATCAATCTCGCAATCTTTGGGCTTGTCCTTTCCTTAACCACAGTTGTCTTGCTGACCTTTTATCTCGATCAGTTTCAGGCAATCTCCAGTGCGCTCTTTCAGTTCGCACTGTTGCTTTTCTTTGAAGCCTATCGACAGTGGTATCTGGCCGGCACCACAACAGCCAACGAATCTCGACAAGCCTAGTTCATTTGTAACGTTTCACACAAAGCCGCAAAGGCCGCTATGTACTAGCGAAAGTAAGTAAAAAGAAGAGGAGATCACTATGGGTATTATTGCATGGATCATTTTGGGAGCGCTCGCCGGTTGGCTGGCGGGCATGATTACTGGTCGTGGTGGTGGGTTGGTCACCAATATTGTCGTCGGCATTGTTGGGGCAGTGATCGGTGGCTTTCTGATGAATGCCATTGGTGGAGCGGGCGTCACCGGTTTCAACCTCTACAGCATCATTGTGGCGGTTATCGGAGCAGTTGTACTGTTGGTCGTAGCCGGTTTATTCACGCGGTAACAGCCCTGGAGTACACTCGACCAAATTGAGAATTGCTCCACAAGAATCAGCAATTCCCGACTTGAGCAGAATGGTGCGTAGTCTGCATCCCCTGATGCGGGTTCGCTCGTGTACGCGACCCGTTCGCATCGAGGGATGCTCACTTCTCTAGTCTAAATTGGGAACTGCGACACAAGAATCGGGCGCGTCCCATTCTTTGGGAATGACAAAGGAGGACCGAATAGACCGTCCGGCGTGATTCCAAAAATGGGTACGCGACACAAGAATATGCCGTGTTGCAAGAATATGCTGTTGCCGTTATGATTGTGGCGATACCTGGCTTTCCCAGGTAGATGTCAATTCTACCTGGGAATAAACAACTTGGCACAGACGATGTTCGGCATACCGCCCCATGTTCGTTTACTGCAACCGGTCAGAAAGTCCAAAACCTATGCCCCAATGGCGTTGACAGTTCCATTGGCGGGAGTGGTAAGCTCGTGTCAGTAGTTCACAAATTCGAGCGTTTTGTCATTCTGACGAGTGAAACGAGGAAAAATCTCCGTTGGTGTGGAGAGGAGATTCTTCGTCCCTTTGGTCCTCAGAATGACAAGTTGTGAATTACTGAGTGTGGCAAGTTCTAATTCGTGCAAGGGAAAAGAATATGAGTCATCGATTCCATCGGTATCTTGCAGGTATCCTGATATTTTCTCTCTGCTTTGTTGCCCTGCCAACACCGGCACTGGCCCAAAGCTATGTGTCGGTTGCGGTACAGCCGGGTGATTCGCTGGGCAAGATTGCCGGCCGCTACTGCACCAACTGGCAGACGATCTACGATATCAATCGCCAGACCATTGGTCCCAATCCAAGTGCTATTGAAGTTGGGATGATCTTGACGGTACCCAATGGCTGTGGTGGTTCCGTTCCTGCCCAACCGCCCACAGGTGGCGGTGGGGGCATCTATGACCGTGGCCCTACCACCCATGCCAGCGGCACCTTCAACCCACCGTACTACACGGTTGCTTGGGGCGACACAGTTTTCTCTGTCGCCAACCGCTTTGGGCTATCCCAGGATGCGCTTTTACGGGCAAATAATCTTTACCAAGGTGGTCTACTCACCGGACAGACGATTGTGATTCCCGGACTAGGTGGCGGCGGTGTGCAGCTACCGGAACCACCGCAGCCGCAGCCGCAGCCACAACCGCCGGTGATTAGTGCCGAACGAGTCTATTTTAATGCGGGCGATATCTCCGCCGCCCGAGTGGGCACCATTGTCAATGGAATGGCCAAACGCTTTATCCTTGGTGGACGTGCCCGTCAGGTTCTTGAGATCAACACCCGATCCCACGGCGAAGCGCTCACTGTGAGCGTCACGTCAATCAACGGCCAACCCTTGGTTGTCAATGGGGAAAATAGCGGTTTGCAAAACAACCTATGGGTCGATCTGCCAAGCACAGATGACTATATTGTGACGGTTGTTCCTGTCCGCTTGCCGGAAGGACCGCAGTTAAATTTTGACATCTTTTTCATCGTTCAGTAGGTTTATCGTTCAGTAGGTTCAAGCACAACTTGCGCTAGCAGGTGACTGTCACCGGCCGATAGTGGTTTTATAAAGCTGCATCCGACCAGTGGCAGTCATCGGGCTACCCGCTTCGTGGAGACAACTAAGGTTTATCCAAAGACATAAATATCCAGTGACAGATCTTTCATTCACGGTGTCTATGGCACTCCGCAAAACAATGGCTGGACATTTATTTCTTTGAGATAGTCTTAACCGGATTCATCACAGTTGGCGTCAGGGAATCTGTATTTCCATCTCACTGCTTTCCTGCGCCAAGTCACACTTTAAAGGGAATGTTCTTGTGCTGGTTCGTGGATTGCTTTTATCTGTCACTGGCATCGCTCTGATTGCCTACCTGCTCATTAGCTCCCTCGGCACGCAGATTGCGTCGACGCAACTGATGCCCGAGCAGGGGCTGGAAGCTTCCGCCCAAACGTTGGCAGAGACAACGCCACCGGACTCATCTGAAAGCATGTTGTTTCGCCAGGCGGATGTTACAAATCCACTCAACGTCGTTGATGATATGCGTGATTCGTATTGCCTTTGGCCGGACGACACGTTGGGTGGCATTGCCGCTGCTGCGGGTATCACTGTGGATCAGATCATGGCCGCAAACCCGGACTACACGGGCTTTGCAGGCAGCACAATCTTTTTGCCTGAAGGGAGCATCCCGCCACATGAGTGGACCACGCCGCGCCCGTCGGTGCCGACGATCGATCAGTTACCTTTCGGGGTCTCCGGCTATTACCTCAGCTACGACAACCGCACCAAACGGGTGGCGCTTTCGTTTGATATCGGCTACACGCCCGAAAATCATGAGTTCATGCGTTGGCTGAAGGAGCAAGGAATTCGCGCAACCTTTCTTGTCATGGGCTATCCACTATCACGCTATCCTGAGGTAATCGGTCATATCCTCGATAACGGTCACGAATTGGGCAACCACTCCTACACACATGAGAATATGCAAGGTCATCGTCCGGAGGATATCCGCTCCGAGCTGAACCTGACCGAAAAGCTCGTACGCGAAGCGCGACCGAATGCCACCACCAAGCCTCTGTTTCGGGCGCCCTTTGGCGCGATTACCCCCATGATGACCCAAATTGCACAGGAAGAAGGCTATCGGGTCGTCGGCTGGACCATCGATTCACGCGATTGGAATGAAGGGATCACGGCAGAAAAGATCTACGCCCAGGTAACACAAAATGTCTGCCCCGGTGCTATCATTGCACTCCACGACATCAATGCAGAGAGCAAGATCGCATTGCCGCAGATTATCGACTATCTGCGCCGCAAGGGGTACACCTTTGCAACAGTTTCCGAGCTAATTTATCCACCACAAACGGGCGGATGAGCAGCATCTGTGAGTTGCCCCATACCTTCATTACGGTCGAGCCTTCTGCAAATCGGACTGTTCTTGTCTATCCTGTTCTGATTGAGATACTTCGTGGATCCTAAATCATCATTGTCTCAAGCTAAGCCCTGGTCTTCGGAAATGGGGCGGATCTGGTTTCTGATATTGGCCGGCGCGACAGTCGTTTTTCTCGTTGCCGTGCGTTCCGTTCTACCGCTTCTGGGCGCAGCCATCTTGATTGCGTACCTGCTCTACCCAACAGTTGAGTGGCTGCATCGACAGTTGTTGCGTGGCCATGCACGTGGCGTGGCGGTTCTCCTCGCCCTCTTGCTGCTGCTTGTCCTGCTCTTTGGCGCAGTCTTGCCTCTTGTTTCCAATATGCTCGAACAAGCCGGCGCTGCGCTCCTCACTATGGCACCGGTTGTCCAACGTGTCTTTCAAGATCCTCTGGTTATTGATGGGACGCCCATTACGGATGACAGCGGTCACCCTGTGATTCTCGCCGATGCCCTCAGTCGATGGCTGGAGAGCAATCAGCTCGAAAATTTGTTGGAACAGAACAGCCGCACCCTCTGGGCCATCGTCAACGCGATGACCAGGGCTACCATGGGGCTGTTTACACAGATCTTGGGCGGGCTGCTACAAACAATTCTGGGCGGGTTGCTCTTCTTCTTCATTGTCTTCTACTTGCTCCAGGACGGCGCAACAATTCGTCATAACCTGATTGCCCTCGCGCCGGATGGTTACCAAGCAGATGTTGCCCGCTTGCTCCACGATTTGGGGAATGTCTGGCATAACTTTTTGCGCGGCCAACTGATCCTGGCAATCATCATGGGGAGCAGCATGTGGCTTATCGCCACGATCTTGGGGCTGCCACATCCACTCTTTTTTGCCCTCGTCGCCGGCCTCATGGAATTTGTGCCCAATATCGGGCCTGCGGTCGCTCTGGTGCCGCCGGTGGCAACGGCGCTCGTGGTCCAGTCTACAACACTGACCGCGCTCAGCGGCCTTCCCATTGCGTTCCTGGTGATTGCCCTCTGGTTTGTGATGCAACAGTTGGAAGCGCTTATCCTGGTTCCGCTGATTGTGGGAGGGAGCCTCCATCTCCATCCGGTGATCATGATCGCTGCCGTCATCTGGGGCGCCAGCTTCGGCGGCATCATCGGGGTGATCATTGCCGGCCCAATTGTTGCCACCTTGCGAATTCTCGGGCAATACATCTATGGTCGATTGACCGGCCGGGCCGCATTTCTTGTCAAAACCGAGCAACCGCCAGCACCTTCCCCGGGTGAGCGCTTACGACTCTTTCGCCGTTATTGGACGACCCTTCCTTCCGCCAAGCGTTTGGCATCGAATCGGCAGCAACAGGAAATCGCAAACTCTGTACAGGACCGCCGGCCTCATTCCGATGCATAAATAGTACTGCGTGGCAATAGCCAAGCGCTGGCGAATTGCCACCGCTGATCAACTCTAGAAAGCAACCGTTATGACTCACACACTCACAACACCTACTCTCCCACGGCGCTTCACCATCTCACTCTTACTCCCCGTGCTCTTACTACTCGTTGCGCTCAGTGGCTGCGCCGGGGGAGCGTCACCGCAGGCTGTTACCACGCCTGTCGAAGCATCGGAACCCACGGCCGCAACAAGTGCGACGGCCACCAACACGCCAGCCGCAGCGGCCGTCGATACATCGGCAGGGGAACGTTCCTCATCGACCGCCGACCTCTTGTTGGCCCGTGTTGGCATTAATGCGGAATTTGAACCCTTTGTCTACAAAGAGGAATCGGGGCAGGTAGTCGGCTTTGACATCGATCTCCTCACCGCACTCGCCAAGGCCGGCAACTTTGAAGTGACCTATGTGGATCTGCCCTTTGAGCAGTTGCTTACACAGGTGGCAACAGGGGAACTCGACGCGGCCATCAGTGCCATTACGGTAACCGATGAACGGGCAGAACAGGTCAGCTTCTCCGACAGCTACTTTCAATCCGGCAAAGCCCCCGTCTCCTATTTCAACCCAGGCCAGGGATTGGCCGTGCGCAATGAGGAGACGACTATTGTCAGTGCCGACAACCTCACATCGCAGACCAAGGTTGGCGTTAAAGCGGATACAACGGGAGCACAATTTGTTGCCACGGAAACCGACGCCGCAGCGATTGTCTATCCCGAGGCAGTCGATGCCTTTGCCGCGCTGCGCAACGGTGACGTCGATGCCGTGGTGATCGACATTCCGGTCATTGTGCGCTACATCACCAACAACGCCGACGCCGGCATCCGCATCACCGGTGGGCCACTCACCGACGAGTTGTACGCCATCGCCGTGAGTCCGGCCCGTGATGATCTGCTGACACGCATCAATACGGCATTGGCACAGATCCAGTCGGACGGTACCTATGATCAGCTCTTTGAAAAATGGTTTGGATCACCATAATCGAGTGACCACGCACTCTTCACAACAGCGTTCCTAGATAGAGGGCCTATGCTGCCGGCTTTTCTGTGGCAGAGCACGATACCCGAACAAATTTCCAATTTCGAAGAGTTGCGCCCCATGCTGATCGAGATGATTCTCAGTGAGCAGGGCGGGCGAGCAGCGATTGTGACCTTGCTGCTGGCGACGCTGTCGGCAACCGTGGGGCAAAGTCTGTTGCTCCTGGCCAATCAAGTGCGTCCCTCACGTTTTTTGGCCAGTCTCTTCTTTTCAGGGGTCACCTTTGTCGCGACCCTGGGCTTGTGGATAGTTACCATTGATCTGATCGGCCGCAGCTATTTTGACGTCCGCCTTGGCCTGCGCACGATCGCCATTCTGGTCATTGCCAGCTTTGCCCCATTGGTCAACGGCTATCTGGGAATTCTGCCCTACATCGGTAGCTGCATCATTCGGTTGCTCTATCTCCAAAGTGCATCAATTCTCTTCATTGTCCTTTGGGCCCTTGGCTTTGGGGTGCGTGGTGCCCTTGCCGTGATGGGCTTGGGAATCCTGATCATTCTGATTGGTCGGGTTACGGTCTTGGCGCCGCTTTACTGGCTGCAGAACAAAGCAGCCGGAAAAACGTTGCAGCGCCGTTACCAGACCATTATCGCCGGCATCCATCTTGAGCTGGACCCATGATCCCGTTTCTTCTCAACAATCTCCACTACTTGTGGCTTTTGCTTCTCTTGGGCCTGTTGGCCGCGGCGACATTGGCACCGCTCGAAGCAATGGGGTGGTGGGCCGGTTGGTGGTTGCACAGTGCCAACGCGCCAGACGATACGGCTGCACCGGCAAAGCCCACCACACCGGCGCGGGAACAGGCCGGCTCACCGGTCCCAGCCAATCACTACATCGTATTTTTGACCGGCATTGGTGGTTCCACCGAAAAAGTCAACGTGCCATTGGAGGTCGGCTTGATTGCACGTCTGCGGACAGAATTTCCCGACGCCAACGTGATTGACACCATCTACCCCTATTCGGTCGCCAACCGTGGCCTCACGGAGGGACGATTTCTGGCTACGGTGTGGCGTTGGGTGTTGCAGGAGAAGCTAACCGGCCATCGTGCGCTGGGCTTTATGATCAATCTGCGCAACCTACTCCAGGTGCTGGTCTGTGCCGACCACCGCTATGGGGCCTTTTTTAGTCAGGGCGCAGCGCAGGTCATCGTTCGCGAATTGCAGCGCGCCGGCTATGACTTTGCCGGCAGCACACCACTTACCATCATTGGCTACAGCGGGGGTGGCCAGATCGCCGTTGGCGCGGCACCCTATCTCGCCGAAGTATTACCGGCACCGGTCGACGTGATCTCGCTAGGCGGTGTGCTGAGTTCAACACCGAATATCAATCGCATCGACCGCGTTGTGCACATCTACAGTAACAAGGACACCGTCCAGCGGCTCGCCATGATCTTCCCTGGCCGCTGGCGCCTTGCCTGGACCTCAGCCTGGAACCGGGGCCGGCGCGCCGGACGCATCTCCGCCATTTTTCTCCCCAACATCAAGCATGATGGCCCGGGCAGTTATCTCGATCCCCATAGCCAACTGCCGGACGGGCGCAGCCACTTGGACCAAACTGTGCAGGTCATCGGTCATCTCCTAAAAACCCCACTCCAGCCCATCCCCGATGATCCCCCTTTGGCGCGGCAACTACACCATTGATGGCAAAAGTCTTCCCGGGTCCATGATGTATTGCACATGGACGCGATACGTTCCCACAAGATAACCTCAACCGATGGCGTCGGACCAACTGTGCGCTTTGGTCCGGCATCGTCAGCGGCGCGACCGGCTTTTGTAGCGCCTTGTAATGTTTTTGTAGCGTTTGTCCATTATAGTATACATACCCCTTACCAATATATTTGCTCAACCCTTGCAACACACGATGTTCCCATTGTATACAACGAGAGGACCACGAAAATGAAGCGTTTCCTAATCGTCAGCATTGCCCTATGTGCGCTCGTTCTACTCTTTGCCGCACCGTTGGCAAAGGCTGCGCCACGCGCCCAAACAACACCCGATCCCGCCGACGACTGGGCTCGCGTCCAACGGGCTGGTAAGCTGGTCATCGGTACGGCTGCCGACTACGCACCCTTCGAATTTTACAACAGCAACTACGAGTTTGACGGCTTTGACATTGCCCTCGCCAAAGCGCTGGGCGAGAAGTTAGGTGTCGAGGTAGAGTTCAACGATTACGCATTTGATGGATTGATCGAACAGTTGCAACTCGGTAACATCGACGCCGCCATTGCTGCCATCTCCGTCACAGCGGGGCGACGCGAATTGGTCGATTTCACCAATCTCTACTACATCGGCAGCAGCGCCGTTGTGGCCGGCTCCAGCTTCACCGAGACAATCACAGCCCCAGCCGACATGGCCGGTCTCACGGTCGGTGTCCAGCGCGGCACCACCTATCAAGCCTGGGCACAACAGAATCTGGTCGATACCGGCTACGTGGCGCAGGCCGACCTGATTCCCTATCGCTCGGTGCGCGACATGTTTACCGATCTGCGCGCCAATCGGCTGGATGTTGGGCTGATGGGCAAACTGACCGCCGATTTAGCCGTGAGTGGTCGTGGGCTGGCGCTTGTGGGCGAGGGACTCACTTCACAGCAATTTGCCGTTGCCGTGGCCAAAGGCAGTAGCCTGGTTGAGCCGCTCAATGAGGCGTTGCTGGCCCTACAAGCAGATGGCGAATTCGCGGAACTATCCCGGCTCTATCTTTCTGAGACGCCGGTGGCGAACGAAACCACGACAAGCGGTGCCGGCGTAACCCTACTGCCAACGACCACACCAACACCGCCCCAAGCTGCCGCTGCCCCCGCCGCGACGGCCACCCCGGCCTGCATCTACAGCATGAAGTGGCTCGCCGATCTCAACCTGGATGACAAAAACATGAG
>Ga0116151_10005775_pt1 | contig 10597 bp, 5 predicted proteins | sample AD_UKC117_MetaG_FD_89893 | JGI IMG/M metagenome (GOLD analysis project Ga0116151, IMG submission 89893) | Active sludge microbial communities of municipal wastewater-treating anaerobic digesters from Hong Kong - AD_UKC117_MetaG | ecosystem: Engineered > Bioreactor > Anaerobic > Digestate... | reverse complement strand
GGTGTGAAAACGCTGTACCCTTGGGGCGACACCTGGGATCCGACACAAGGCAACACGTGGAATGGCAAGACTCACCGGAAAAACACGCGCGAGGACGGCTGGGTTTACACCGCCCCGGTGAAAAGCTATCCCCCCAACGCCTGGGGACTCCATGACGTGGTGGGCAATGTTTTCGAATACTGCGGAGATCTACCGGCCAAAGTCCCCCGGGGGCAACAGAACCGGCTGATCGCGGGCCGGGGAGGATCGTGGTGGTGCTCCGCTGGCACCTGCCACTTCTACAATCTGGTTGATGTGGGGACCCAGGACCGGCATGGCTCGCTGAGCAATCAGGGCTTCCGCCTCGCGCTGCCCGACCACAGTTGAAGACTGGAGGGTGCAAACCCCTTGCACGGGTGGCGAAGTGCGGCATTTTGCGGGCTCCCCTACACTCCATGTCCACGGATTCCTTTCCCAACCTCATCAGCCAGCGGCTCCAGGTCGCTGTGAAAGCCGTGTGCGATGAAGCATCCCTTCCGGAAGGCTTCACCGTGGACGTGGTCCCGGCAACCAATCCCCAGTTTGGCGATTACCAGTCGAATGCCGCGCTTCAGCTCTCCAAAAGTCTGCGCCAATCCCCCCGCGACGTGGCCGCCCGCGTTTCTGAAGCCTTCGATGCCGGGGATCTCTGTGATCCGCCCACCGTTGCCGGACCCGGATTCATCAACTTCCGCCTTTCCGCCACCGCGCTCGCCGAACGCACCGCCGCCCTGCTCGGAGATGCCCGGCTGGGGGTGCCCCGGACGGAGCACCCGAAAACCATTGTCATTGATTTCTCCGCGCCCAACATCGCCAAGCCGATGCACGTCGGGCACATCCGAAGCACGATCCTCGGAGACTGCCTGACCCGGACCGCCCGGTTTCTGGGGCACACCGTGGTGACGGACAACCACATTGGCGACTGGGGCACCCAGTTTGGCATGGTCCTCTGGGCTTGGAAAAACCTACGGGACGACGCGGCGCTGGCCGCTGATCCGGTGGGGGAACTCCTCCGCCTCTACCGGGTGGTCAATGAGCGGCAGAAATCGGACGACCGCCTGAGGGACATCTGCAAAGCGGAACTGGTGAAGCTGCAGCAAGGCGACCCGGAGAACCTGGAGATCTGGCGGCAATGCGTCAGCCTTTCCCGCGGGGGTCTCGAAAGGATCTACGAGCAACTAGACATCACCTTCGACCACTGGCTCGGAGAAAGTGCCTACAACGGGGCTCTGGCCCCGCTGGTCGACCGTCTCCTCGCAGAAGGCATCGCCACCGCGTCCGACGGGGCAATCTGCATTTTTTCCGACGGCCGTGGGGACCCCAAAAGCGATCCTTTCCTGATCTTCCGCGATGACGCCTGGCAGGCCAATCCTTTCCTGATCCGCAAATCCGACGGCGGATTCCTCTATGCCACTACCGACCTGGCAACGGTGGACCACCGGCTCCGTGAATTCCAGGCGGACGCCCTCTGGTATGTCGTGGGGGCTCCCCAGCAGTCGCATTTCGACCAACTCTTCGCCGTTTGCCGCCGTCGGGGCATCACGGCGGAGCTCGAATTCATCTCCTTCGGCAGCATCCTCGGCAAGGACCGGAAAATGCTCCGGACACGCTCCGGAGAGACGGTGCAACTCGCCGACGTCCTCAGCGAAGCGCGGGAGCGCGCCCTCAAGGTCATCGAAGAGAAAAATCCCGAACTCGGCGACGACGAGAAAACGGACATCGCCCGGGCCATCGGTATTGGGTCGGTGAAATATGCCGAACTGAGCCAGCACCGGATGACCGACTATGTCTTTGACTGGGACACCATGCTCAGCCTGAAGGGCAACACCGCGCCCTATCTCATCAACGCCTATGTGCGGACCCGGTCCATCTTCCGTCGGCTCGGCACGGATTTTCAACGTTGCGAAGAACTCGTCCTCACGGAGCCCACAGAGAGGGCTCTCGCGCTGAAATTGCTGCAATACGGTGAGACCGTGCCCGGCATCCTCACCGGGTTCCGGCCGAACCTCCTCTGCTCCTACCTCTTTGAATTGGCCAGCGCCTACCATGGATTCTTCGAGGAATGCCCTGTCCTGCGCTCCGAGGGAGCGATCCGGGAGAGCCGCCTCGCGCTCTGCGAACTGACGGGGCGGGTGCTCCGTCACGGCCTGGGTCTGCTGGGAATCCAACCCGTCGAGCGCATGTAAGGCGCCCCCGGTCCTGTCGTCCGTTTTTTACCCGCAACCCCCACCCATCCCCGTCAGCATACCATGGAAAATGTCATCATCATCGGAACCGGCTGCGCCGGTTGGACCGCCGCCATTTACACCGCCCGTTCCAACCTGCAACCTCTCGTCATTTCCGGAACCCAGATCGGGGGTCAGCTGACCACGACAACCGAGGTGGAGAATTTTCCCGGTTTTCCCGAAGGCATCATGGGACCCGACCTGATGATGAAAATGCAGCAGCAGGCCGAGCGTTTCGGCGCCCGGGTCGAGTATGCCCAGGTCACGGGGGTGACCCGCGGGGAGGATGGGATTTTCACACTCGATCTGGATGGCAAGACCCTTCAAAGCCACACCGTCATCATTGCGACCGGGGCCAGCGCCCGCTACCTTGGCCTGCCCGGAGAAGAGAAACTAGTCGGCCGCGGATTGACCAGTTGCGCCACCTGCGACGGGGCCTTTTACCGCAATGTGCCGGTCTGCGTGGTCGGCGGCGGGGACTCCGCGTGCGAGGAAGCGACTTTCCTGACCCGCTTCGCGAGCAAGGTCTACCTGATCCACCGCCGGGACACCCTTCGCGCTTCGAAGATTATGGCCGACCGTGCCCTCGCGAACGACAAGATCGAACCGATCTGGGATTCCGCCATCGAGGAGTACCTGCTCGATGACAACGGGGAGGTCCGGGGAGTCAAACTGGTCAACCTGAAAACCGAAGCCCGCAGCGAACTGGAGTTGAAATGCGTCTTCGTGGCGATCGGCCACGTCCCCAACACGTCGTTCCTCAGAGGCACCGGGGTGAGCCTTGACGAGCAGGGTTACATCATTCAGAGCAAAGGCACCGAAACCGGTGTGCCCGGACTCTTCGCCGCCGGCGACGTCGCCGACCATGTCTATCGCCAGGCCATTACCGCGGCCGGGCAGGGGTGTGCCGCCGCGCTCGAAGCGGAAAGGTATCTCGCGGCGCAGGAGTGATCCGCCCACTGGCGGATCGTACCATCTCAGACCTTGCGACCTTCATCGATGTCGATGTAGTGCGCCATGGTCTGGATGTCATCGCGATCGGAGAGACCGTTCTCCGCCTTGCGTTTTGTCAAAATGTCGGTGGCCTTGTCGTTCCACCCGAATTTCGCGGTGAAATGCCGCCAGACCAGGAGATCCGAATCATTGAGAGCACGCCCTTTGGTGGTGCACCATTCAAAAATTTCCTCATCGCTACCGCCTTCAAGAACCCGGGCCCGGAGGTCCTCATAGGAGACGTGGAGAAAATCGACGCACCAGGCGTCCAGTCCGCGTCCAAGGTTTGCATGGAGTTCCTCCCATAGCCGACCGGCGTCATGGAGACGGATCTTGCCTGTGAGACGGGGGAAATACGCCAAACCACAGACCTCGTCGAGGGGGCTGCAAGGAACGGTGGAGGGATCGGGAGCAGTGGCCATGACCCATGCTTTCCCCGAAGGTCGAGGCTTGTCAACCGCGTTCAGGGTTCCGCAGGGCCTTGCCCCCGCGACATGCAGCCCCGGCGGATGCGGTCCATGCGCACCTCGCCCCCCCCGGGATGACTTTTCCTGCCAAGAATTCCACGCAAAAGGTGCCGGTTCGGGTAAGGTGCATGCCCCGCCGACGACGGATATCCTGCACCATGGCCCGCAAGAAAGCTTCCTCCAGCCGCCCGACTCCCGCTTCTGCGGCACCGCCGCACCATGTGGTGCCGCCGATGATCGAAGTGCGCGGGGCCACGCAGAACAATCTCAAAGGCATCGACCTCGATCTGCCGCTGGGTCAGCTCAATGTCATTACCGGCCCGAGTGGTTCCGGGAAATCCAGCCTCGCCTTCCAGACGCTGTATGCTGAGGGCCAACGCCGTTATGTGGAGACCTTCTCACCCTATGTGCGGCAGTTCTTCGATCGGATGGACAAGCCCCAGGTGGAATCGATCCGGGGTATTCCGCCGGCGATTGCGATCGAGCAGAACAATGCGGTCAAGACCACCCGCTCCACAGTGGGCACGATCACAGAGATCAATGACTATCTGAAACTATTGTTCCCCCGGCTTTGCCAGGGCTTCGATCCCAAGACCGGCGAGATCATCGAACCGGACACCGCGGAGTCGGTCCAGCGCAAAGCCCATGCCCGCTGGGGGGACCGTGCGCTTCTCATCACCTTCGGCCTTCCCGTCCCGGCCGGAGCCAAACCGGCGGAGTTTTTCGACTTCCTGCGCGGGGAGGGCTACTTGAGAACCTGGATCTATGGCCAGGCATTCCGCACCGATGAGGCGAACGCCTACCCGCGAGGCACCTTCCCGGCCCGGGTCGATGTCATCCAGGACCGGGTCTCCCCGGCCCGGAAAAGCCGTTTCCTCGAAGCCGTGGAACGGGCCCTCACCCTCGGCCATGACGAAGTGACCCTCATCGAACCGGACAGCGGCGAACGTCAAGCCTTTGCCCGGGGCTGGCGCTCGGCGGCCACCGGAACCGACCTGCGGCCTCCCACCCCGGGTCTCTTCAGTTTCAACCACCCGTTGGGAGCCTGCCCCGTCTGTCGGGGATTCGGCCGAGTCATCGGGCTGGATCTCGACCGGGCTCTGCCTGACAAGTCGCTCAGCATTGCCCAGGGAGTGGTCAAGGCGTTTCAGGGCGACACCAACATGCAGTGCCAGCGGGATCTGTTGAAGCATGCCCGGATCCGGATGGTCGATGTGAAGGTGCCCTTCGACGATCTGCCGGAGGAGGAGCAGCGCTGGGTCCTCTATGGAGACCACCCGGGCGACACCGACAAGGCCTGGGAAAATGATGGCTGGTACGGGGTCAAAGGATTTTTCGATTGGATGGAAACCCGCACCTACAAAATGCATGTGCGGGTGTTCCTGAGCCGGTTCCGCAGTTACACCACCTGTGCGGCCTGCAATGGCGGACGTCTCCAGCCCGAGGCGTTGGCCTACCGGGTCGGAGGGAAAACGCTGCCGGAACTGTGGCAACTCCCGGTCGAAAGGCTGGCTCCCTTCATCGCCAGCCTCACCCTGCCCCGCGGAGATGACACCGTGGCCATGTTGCACGGGGAGATTCTGGGCCGTCTGCATTACCTGGAACAGGTCGGCCTCGGCTATCTGGACCTCGATCGCCCCACCCGCACCCTCTCCGGCGGGGAAACCGAGAGGGTCAGCCTGACGACCTGCCTCGGCTCGAGTCTGACCAACACGCTCTTCGTCCTCGACGAGCCAACCGTCGGCCTGCACCCCCGGGACACCGGGAGGCTCATCGGGATCATGGAACGCCTGCGGGACCATGGCAACACGCTGGTGGTGGTGGAGCATGAGGAGTCGGTCATCCGGGCCGCCGACCATCTGGTGGACATCGGCCCCGGCCGCGGTGAAGGCGGAGGGGAACTGGTTTTCGCCGGCCCGCCGGCACAGCTCTTGGACAAGTCAGGGACAACCCCGCGGTCACTGACCGCGGCTTACCTCAGGGGAGACCGCATCATTCCCGTCCCTCAGACACGCCGCCCAGCCGCCGGATGGTTGACGATCCGGCGCGCCGCGCAGCACAACCTCAAAAAAATCGATGTCCGGGTGCCACTCGGAATATTTTGCTGTGTCAGTGGAGTTTCGGGCTCGGGCAAATCCACCCTGGTGCACTCGGTGCTCTATGAAAACCTCCTGCGGCGCTTCGGCGGCAGCTCGGAGAATGAACCGGGACGCTGCCGGGAGATCGAAGGAGCCGGGGCCATCACGGAAGTGGTGATGGTTGACCAATCGCCACTATCCCGGACCCCGCGTTCCACCCCGGCGGTCTATATCGGCATCTTCGAGCCGATCCGGGTGCTCTTCACCCGCACCCCGGAGGGACTGGCGCGCGATCTCAAGCCGGGCTATTTCTCGTTCAACTCCGGCCCCGGCCGTTGTGCCCGCTGCTCGGGCAATGGACTGGAGAAAGTGGAGATGCAGTTCCTCAGCGACATCTACGTCACCTGCCCCGAATGCGAAGGCACCCGCTATACCAAGGAAGCATTGGAGATCCAACTCCGGGGAAAGACCATTCATGAAGTGCTCTCCATGACGGTCAGCGAAGCCCTGGAGTTCTTCTTCGCCATCGGAGGAGCCCAGGCAGGCCAGGCAGTCGCTGGGCTGAGGGAACTTGCCGAAGTCGGCCTCGGTTACCTGAGGCTTGGCCAGCCGCTCAACACCCTCTCCGGCGGCGAAAGCCAGCGACTCAAACTGGTCGGGCGGCTCGTCGAACAGCGACACGCCGGTGATACCGAACCGGCCGCCAACCGGAAGGGGAAGGGACCGCTCCTCATTTTCGACGAACCGACGACGGGGCTGCACTTCGATGATGTCGCGATGCTGCTCAAGATGTTCGACCGCCTTGTCCGCACCGGACATTCCGTGCTGGTCATCGAGCACAACACCGAGGTCATCAAATGCGCCGACTGGGTGATCGATCTCGGACCCGAAGCCGGCACCCATGGCGGTGAGGTCGTCGCCGCGGGCACCCCGGAGCAGGTCGCCGCAGTCGCGGCGTCCCACACCGGCCGCTTTCTCGCGGAGGCGCTCGACCCACCGCGGAAACGCGCCTTGCGCGCCGCCGAAACGCCCACTCCATTCAAAGTAAGCAGATCCGCCGCCATCGGAGCCCGTGGCATCGTGCTGGAAGGAGCCCGGGAACACAACCTGAAGGACATTTCACTCGAAATCCCCCGCGACCAGTTTGTCGTCATCACCGGCCTCAGCGGCTCGGGCAAGTCCACCCTCGCTTTCGACATCGTCTTCGCCGAAGGGCAGCGCCGCTTCCTCGACAGCATGTCGACCTATGCCAGGCAATTTGTCGAACAGATGGAACGGCCTGACATCGATCGCATCGGGGGCCTCCCCCCAACGGTCGCGATCGAGCAGCGCATTTCGCGGGGCGGCGGAAAATCCACCGTCGCCACCGTCACCGAGGTTTACCACTTCCTGCGTCTTCTTTTCGCCAAGACCGGCGTGCAGCACTCCCCCGACACCGGCAAACCGGTTGTCAAACAAAGCGTGACCGCCATCCTCGCCCGCATCCAGGCTGCCGCCAAACGCGGCACCGTCACCGTGCTGGCCCCCGTCATCAAGGCGCGCAAGGGCTTCCACACCGAGGTCGCAGAATGGGCCGGCCGCCAGGGGTTTTCCCGGCTCCTGGTCGATGGGAAGTTCCAAGCCGTGGAAGGGTTCACCAAGCTGGCCCGTTTCAAAGAGCACACCATTGACGTCGTCGTCGGGGAAGTGACGAAGCAGACCAGCGGCACCGAGGCACGGGACATCCTGGAGAAAGCCCTCGCGATCGGCAAACAGACCGCCAAATACCTGGGCTCAGATGGTGAATTGGCCACTGCCAGCACCATCATGAGTGATCCAGACACGGGGCGATCGTTTGAGGAACTGGACCCGCGTCTCTTCTCCTACAACTCACCGCATGGCTGCTGTCCGGAGTGTCGTGGCTACGGCACTGTGGTGCGCGGAGCCTTCCACAACAAAGTGGAACACGGGGAATCGGTCCTCGAGTCCGAGCTGCGGGAGGAACGCCGCCGCGCTGCGGCGGAGGAAGAGTCCCTCGACGGCGAAAGTGTTCTGGAGACTGTGACCTGCCCGGCCTGCCAGGGGGCCCGACTCAATGAAGTGGCACGACACGTCCGGGTCCATGGAAACGGCATCCACGAAATCGCCTCGCGGCCCGTGCACGAGGCCAGAGGCATCATCGACGGATTTAAATTTACCGGCACCGAAGCCATCATCGCGCGTGACATCCTTCCCGAGATCTCGCAACGGCTCCGTTTCTTGGAAGAGGTTGGCCTCGGCTATCTGCAACTCGACCGCTCCGCCACCACCCTGTCAGGAGGGGAGAGCCAGCGCATCCGTCTCGCGGCCCAACTCGGATCGAACCTCCGCGGGGTGCTCTATGTGTTGGACGAACCCACCATCGGCCTGCATCCGAGGGACAATGCCCGGTTGCTCGACACGCTGGTGGCTCTGCGCGACAAAGGAAATTCGCTGCTCGTGGTCGAGCACGACGAGGATACCATGCGCCGCGCCGACCACATCATCGATCTCGGTCCGGGAGCCGGACGCTTCGGTGGACAAGTCAGCGCCCAAGGCTCATGGGCGGAGATCATGGCGCATCCTGAATCCGCCACGGCACGGGCGCTGAACGAAAAGATCACCCATCCCATGACCGGGACACGGCGCCCCCTGCCCGCATTGGAAAGCGCGGATGATTGGATCATCGTCACCGGTGCCCGGGCCAACAACCTGAAAGACCTCACCATCCACATTCCCGTGGCCCGTCTCACCGGCATTTCCGGAGTGTCCGGCTCGGGCAAATCAACCCTGATGCGAGGAGTGCTCAAACCGGCCGTCACCGGCGCCCTAAGCCGACGCAAAAAATCCTCCTCCGATCCCGTCCCCAACGCCTGGAAAACCATCAGCGGACTCGGAAGGATCGAGGCGGTTTACGAAGTCGACCAATCCCCCATCGGAAAGACCTCGCGCTCCACCCCCGCGACCTACGTCAAAGTCTTCGATGACATCCGGGCGCTGTTTGCCCAATTGCCGGAAGCACGAGCCCGGGGCTATACCGCCTCGCGCTTTTCTTTCAACACGGAAGGCGGCCGCTGCGAGACCTGCAAGGGCAACGGTCAAATTAAGCTCGAGATGAGTTTCCTCCCGACCAGTCATCTTCCCTGCGAGGAATGCGATGGCCTCCGCTACAATGCCGCGACCCTCGAAGTCGCCTACCGCGGAAAAAGCATCGGCGAGGTCATGCGCCTGACCATCGATGAAGCGGCGGACTTTTTTGAAGGGCACCCTCGCATTCACCGCACCCTCGCTCTCCTGCGCGACACCGGGCTCGGCTATCTGCAGATCGGACAGCCCAGTCCCACGCTTTCCGGAGGGGAATCCCAGCGCCTCAAGCTCGTCACCGAACTGACCCGAGGGCAAGGCCGCGCCATCAACGAGCGCATCCGGAAAGGACGCGCCGCCAAGTCCAATCTCTACCTCATCGAGGAACCCACCATCGGCTTGCATCTCTCCGACGTGCGCCGCCTCATCGACGTCCTGCACCGGCTCGTCGACGAAGGTCACACTGTCGTCGTCATTGAGCACCACCTGGACATTCTCGCCGAGGCGGACTACCAGATCGACATCGGTCCAGAAGCGGGCGAGGAAGGCGGAACCCTCGTCGCGAGTGGCACGCCGGAAGAGATCGCGGCGTGTCCCCACAGCCGGACAGCCCCATTCCTCCGGGACAAATTGACCGCGGCCAATGGCAGAGCTGCTGTGAAGAAGAAAAAAGCCCCCCCGAAGAAGACTCCCCTCGAACGAAAGCGCTGACCGCAGCCGTGCAGCTTGACACTTCCGAAAGGCGCGCGGACCCTGCCTTCAACCAAACCGTTCTTCCCTTCCGAGAAACCAACGGATTTGACCACCTCCCGACCGCGCACCCCGCCATGTATTATCTCGCTGATTCAGACAAGTCATTTGAGCAAGCTTCGTCCGATCTGGAAGCCTCGGTGAAACGAAATGGTTTCGGCGTCCTTCACATCCACGACCTCGGCACCACCCTCCGCGGCAAAGGGATCGATTTCGAGCCCCAGTGTCGGGTCTTTGAAGTCTGCAACCCCCTCCAGGCCGCCAAGGTTCTGGCGACTGACATGCGCCTGAACATGGCCCTGCCCTGCCGCATCTCAGTGTTTACGGAGAATGGCCAAACCCGCATCGGGATGATCAAGCCCGGAGAAATGCTGGCCTCGCTCTCGCAGGACCCCGCCCTTGCCCAGATCGCAAAAGAGGTCGAAGAAAAGACCATCCGGATGATCGACGAAGCGAAGTAAGCACCAAGCCGGAGCCGGCAGCACCTCAGTGGGCCGTGGTGCAGACGGGATCACCCAACGCATCAAAGATGGCCCAGTCTTCGCTGACCAGGAAGACCCGACGGAAGAGCTTCCCTCCGTCCTGAAACATCTCATGGGGAAAAACCGCCACTCTGAGCGCCTGATTGGCCGTGGAGAGATCGCCGATGGGTGGATCGAAATCCACGAAAAGCAGCAGATCGCATTGGGCAATGGATTTCACGTAGAGCGCTCTCAGTTTTTCGATTTTCCGGAAAAGCGCGCGGCTGACGATTTCCACCCATTCCGAACTGGTCCCCGACGGGAGGCTAGATGAGCGACGGCGCGCTCCGGGATACCCTGCCAACTGGGAAACCGCGATCTGACGGTCCGGGGTGGTCGCAAGAGACAACTCCAGACCGTGTTTCGCACGGTTCCGTTGGAACACAAAGAAATCCGGCTCATTCTCTCCCCCGGCCCGCTGGATCGAAAACGGGATCCGGTAGGGTGGCTCGTCCAGCATCACC